>Ga0193726_1000034_pt1 | contig 325388 bp, 274 predicted proteins | sample H2c1metaG_FD_144928 | JGI IMG/M metagenome (GOLD analysis project Ga0193726, IMG submission 144928) | Soil microbial communities from a riparian zone of the East river system, Colorado, United States - H2c1 | ecosystem: Environmental > Terrestrial > Soil > Riparian zone | place: USA: East... | reverse complement strand
TGGGCAGGATAGCGTTTGAGCAGCCCGCCTGACCAGCGCGACAGCAGGAACATCAGCACGATCAACGGAAGTAAAGCCCCACCGGCCTGCGTCGAAGAGTAGCCCTGAACTTGAATGAGGTTCAGCGGCAGAAAAAACAGCACAGCGCTTAACGCCGCATATAGAAAAAAGGTCAATAGGTTGGCGCCGGTAAAAGTCGCTGACCGGAACAGTGCCAGCGGAAGCATGGGCGTTTTCGACCTGCCTTCCACAACTAGGAAAGCGACGAGCGCAACTAAACCGGCGAGTCCGGCAATCAGGTTGGATTCGACAAACGCGAACGTTATGCCACCAAGACCAAGCGTAGCCAAAACTGAGCCAGTCCAATCGAGTGGCACCCCTGTTTCCTGCGCACCGCTTTCGGGAATGCGCCAAATCACCAGTGCGACAACAACCAGCGCAATCGGCACGTTGACAAAGAATACCCAGCGCCACGAGGTGTGCTGCACCAGCCAGCCCCCCGCGACAGGTCCGATGGAGGCGGTGATGGCGCTGAAACCTGACCACGTGCCGATGGCGCGGCCACGCTCCTCGGGCGAAAACGAAATGCTGATCAAAGCAAGGCTGTTGGGGATGAGCAGAGCGGCGCCCACGCCCTGCACTCCGCGCACGGTAATGAGCGTCACAACGTTGCTCGAGATACCGCAGGCAATGGATGCGGCAGTGAACAGGATCACGCCCGCGAGAAAAACTTTCCTGCGGCTGTAAATATCGCCGAGCGAACCGCCAATCAGCAGGAGCGCGGCAAGAAATAGCGCGTAAGATTCGACCACCCATTGAACCTGGTTAATTGTTGCGCCTAAACCCGACTGCAGAGCCGGGAGGGCGACATTCACCACGGTGCCGTCGATGAATGCCAGGCTGGAGCCGAGAATGGTGGCAACGAGAACCCAGGTTCCATGATTGCCGCATGGTGACCCGGGCTTAGCGCTCAGAACGGAGGATTCGTCGCACGGACCTTTGCCGAAATTCGACACGAGATGAGATTAGACCAACGCCGTGAAATGGTGGAGATGAGAATTTCGTCCGCCCACTCTTATGGGTTGCCGCCATTGGCAGCATTCCCCACCGTTCGGCGAATCTCCAGCGCCACTACCGGCGTCCCATCGCAGGGAACGTTAGTCACAAAGCGCAGCGTGCCGGCGCTGTCTTCAAATGCAAACCCCGACTGCGTGGAAGCGCCACGAAAGGCGCCCCAGGATTTTGGCACCGACGCGATACAACCGGGACTCCACTCCTGCGACGCAGGACTTTTTGGTGAGGCAGCATAAATCTTCAATGAAATCGCTAGTACGATTAGCACGACGACGCTTATGACTCTGTAACTCGGTATTGGCATGATCCCTCCAGCCTTTATTTCAAATAAGCTAAAAGTCAACGCATCTCTCAGACATCGTGGCTGCCTGACAGGCTTGCGTCAATCACTGCATTTCGCTCAAATCCTCCCGCAATTGACTGGTTGGCTTGGCTCGACTACCATCGGCCCGTTGCGACTCGATCCCACGAAAGCCTGCTAAAAAACCCATGGCCGTTATTGATCGGCACCACCTGGACTCCCTGATGGAGGTCGAAACCAAAAAGTTTGTCGACGAGCGGCCCAAATCCGCGGCCTTGTTCGAACGCGGCTGTGGATCCCTCTTGGGCGGGGTGCCCATGAATTGGATGGCCAAGTGGGCCGGTGCTTTTCCGCCGTTCGTGGCCGAAGCACACGGCGCCGAAGTTGTGGACCTAGATGGCCACGCTTACGTGGACTTTTGCCTCGGCGACACCGGCGCCATGACCGGACACTCACCCGCTTCTATGGTTGCGGCCGCGCAGCAGCAACTCACGCGCGGAATTACGTTGATGCTGCCCAATGAAGACGCCGTCTACGTCGGAGAGGCACTTCAAAGGCGCTTCGGCTTGCCGTATTGGCAGTTCGCTCTCAGTGCTACGGACGCCAACCGGTTTTCCATTCGGCTGGCGCGGCAGATTACTGGCCGGCCCAAAATTCTGGTTTTCAACTGGTGTTATCACGGCACCGTGGACGAAACATTTATCACCCTGAATGACGGGGTATCGAAACCCCGTCGCGGAAATGTCGGTCCACCTGTCGATCCGAATGTGACTACCAAGGTTGTTGAGTTCAACGACGCGCAAGCACTTGAAAATTCCCTGCGTACCGGGGACGTCGCCTGTGTGCTGGCCGAGCCGGTCATGACCAACGTGGGCATTGTGCATCCGGAGCCGGACTTCCACCGATATTTGCGAGAACTCACGCGAAAATATGGCACTCTCCTGATCCTTGACGAGACGCACACGCTTTGTGCGGGTCCGGGCGGCTGCACCCGTGCGGAAAATCTCGAGCCAGATTTTCTTATTTTCGGCAAAGCCATAGGCGGAGGCGTGCCCAGCGCTGCCTATGGATTTACTCGGCAGATTGCCGACGCCATCGCTTCCCGTCAGGACCTCGAGGACTGCGATGTCGGTGGAATCGGCGGCACGCTCGCGGGAAACGCGCTGTCACTCGCCGCCATGCGCGCTACGCTCGAAAATGTTCTCACCCAAGAGGCCTTCGAGCGCATGATTCTGTTGGCGAAGAGCTGGACAGCGGGCGCCGAACAAGCAATCGCAAAATTCAACCTGCCGTGGCGCGTTAGCCGGCTGGGCTGCCGGGCAGAATATCTTTTCTCACCTGTCGCTCCGCGCAACGGAACCGAGGCGCACAACGCCATGGACTTTGAGCTGGAACGCTTCATGCACTTGTTCGCCATGAATCGCGGAATCTTGCTGACACCGTTCCACAGTATGGCGTTGATGTCGCCCGACACAACGCAGAAACACATCGACTTGCACACCGAAGTCTTCACCGCCGCGCTGCGATGTCTGTGTGTGTAGATTATTTTCCGTGAACTTTAGCGTAGTGCGTGGATTATTCGCGGGTGGCTGAGGCGCTGCGGTTTTGCGCTACGGCTGCGGGGCGTGCGGCCTTGCTTCTGGATCTGACTCCAGACTTCGCTCTGGTCTTGGTACGCGCTTGAGAGCCGCGCTCCGACGTGCTGTCCAGCGTATACACGCGCAGGACCATGCCACTACGCACCTTATTGGCTGACAAGTGATTCCATTTACGCAGATCGTCCGCTTCCACGCTGAAACGATCGGCGATTCCCAGGAAGGTATCGCCCTTGCGCACGCGGTAGCTGACCATGCGGCGTTTGTTCTCGGCTGTGGGCTGGATGGCCGGAATGATCAATTTCTCACCGGTGTTCAGCGCAATGTTGTGCTCCAGGTTGTTGGCGTCGGCGATGGCTTTGGGAGTTACACGGTATTTTTTAGCAATAGAAGTAAGTGTTTCGCCTGCTGCTACGCGGTGCCGCCGCCAGCTGACCCATTTGTCCGCGGGAATGTCCGCGATTTCCGCGGAAAACTTTTCGGCGGATCCGGCAGGGAGATGCAATTCAAAAGCGGGATCGTCAGGAGTAGCCAGGCGCAGCAGCGATGGATTCAGCGCGCGTAACGTTTCTACGTCCACATCAATGGTTTCCGCCACCAGGCGCAGATCAATAGCTCGGCCGGGCTTGACGATGTCGGAAGGCACGGGAGATTCAGGCTCGGCCTGAATGCCGTAGTGCGGGGCATCCTTGGCGATGAGTGTCAGCGCCAGAATAATGGGCACATAGTTTTTAGTTTCTTTAGGAAGTACATTGCGGCGGTATAGCTCCCAGAAATCGGCGTAGCCGGTGCGCTCGATGGCTTTCTGTACGTTGCCGGGCCCGCAGTTATACGCGGCCATAGCCAGGTACCAGTCGCCGAACATTTTGTAGAGGTCGCGCAGATGTTGCGCGGCTGCGTGCGTAGCTTTCTCGGGATCCTGCCGCTCGTCCAGCCACCAGGTGTGGCGCAGACCGTATTCCTGGCCCCGGTAAGCTACGAATTGCCACATACCCCGCGCTCCCGCGCGTGACAAAGCGGTAGGCTGAAACGCGCTTTCTGCTTGCGCTAGATAAATCAGGTCCTGGGGGACGCCTTCTTCCCTCAGCACCCGCGCAATCATTTCGCGATAGCGTCCTGCGCGGCGCAACCCGGTTTCCACGATGGCGCGCCCGCGGGGGGTCTGGAAAAAGTTCAGGAAAGAGAGCACTTCGTCGTTCACCGTCGGCGGCAGATCGTGGGAGATGTTTTTGGCCGCCTCTTCGGCGCGCGCTTTCAGGCGCGGATCCACGGGAAAGGTCATCTCGGCTACTTCATCGATCGGTGCGGGCACGGCCGGAGCTTCGTTGAAACCATCGCCGGCGCGAAAAGCCTGCAGTTCGTAAGTGTAGACGGTGTCCACGACGCGATGGAAAAGTTCGCTCAGTCGCGGATCGGAATCGGGATCCACACCACTTTGCAGAATGGCGTCCACGGCCTCGTCGAAATCCTTGCGGGCCGCTTCGAGATGGCCGGCTTTGTAGTTCTGCTCTCCGGAGGCGAATTTCTCTTCGACCTTCTGAATCAGGCTCGGACGGCCACTGGGAGCGAGTGGCGGTAGCCAATACATGGGCCGCGCCGGATTGTAGAGCGGCAGCGCGGGAATTTCCTGCGGCAGTGCGGCGGAGACTTTGCCGGCCTGTTTGTCCTGGGATTGTTTATCGTTTTTCTTATCGGTGCTTTCGGCGGTCAACCCCGAAGCTTGTAGCAGTGCAGGAAGCGAGATGGCAACGGCTAGCGCTACGACCACGGCACAGAGAGAGGTATTTTGAAGCCAGGAAAGCCGCGGCGCCATGTATTCATGGTAAGTAGCAGGCGCTGCCGTGGTCAACGCTTTCCAAGGCCAGGGTGTTGGCGTTCACAGTACAAAACGTTTCGCTCGGACGGCCTGCTCTGGGCCGGCCTGCGGGATACGAAGTCGCGACCCGAACCTAGTTACCCTGGCCTCTTTTCTCAAGCTGCCGGTGGTTATCCCCTATGATGTTGGGCCGGTTCGACTTTTGCGGCCGATTCGCCCCCCAGGAGCATCCCAGCGGCGACTGCAGAAAATGCTTGGCACCGCTGTGCCGTTGTGGTACTATTTGGTCGCGTTTGATGCTCTTGTATCGCCTTTGGAACGTGAAGAAAGCGGTCGCGAGGTCACACTTGCGGCCTTTTTTTATGTACGGCCGAAGACGGCCAGGCTCTGTGAGGGGCTCGGAAAGGCACCAGATAGCTCAATTTAGTAATGCTCAGCCGCAACCCGGCTGACAGAAAAGAGTAACGCAGTGAGTAAAGAACAAGGAACAGTGAAGTGGTTTAACGCCAGCAAGGGCTTCGGTTTCATCCAGCGCCAGAGTGGAGAAGATGTGTTCGTTCATTTCTCCGCGATTGTGGCTGATGGCTATAAGTCGTTGAATGACGGCCAAGCGGTTGAATTCGAGGTTACCAAGGGACCTAAGGGCCTGCAGGCCTCTAACGTCCAGCCCCTCTAACCCACTTCGCAAAATCAAATTAAGGGCGGCGCGCTTGGGTGCGCCGCCCTTTCTTTTTTAGTCCAGGCCCACGGCAAAAGCGTTCTTAAGTGCCAAACTCCCCGATTTTTTTCCTCCTTTAAAAGCAGTGACAACAAACCAGCAATACTGCTTGCGCTACGGTGCAAACTCCTGGGCTATTGCCGGGCAAGGGTGCTCGCACGAACATGAGAATTCGTAAACCTGATTCGCCGGGATAAGCAGACTCCCGGGGACTTTAGGGTTTCAGATTTATGACCAAGTTAAATCGCGCGGAACTAGATCAGCTGGAACGACGGGAGCTGCAACTCACGATTCTCGCCGCTGTGTTTGTGTTCGTGCTGGCCGCCGGCCTGGCCACCTTCATGTACCCGCTGGTCTTTGAAAATCCGGTCGGAAACAAGTGGACACTGCGTGTGGCGTTTTTTGGATTTTGCGGGCTGGTGCTGCTTTTTATCGGCTACCTGGTGGATCGCCAGGGCATGGTGCGCAAGCTCAAGCAGCAGTTACTTGAAGAACTGGATCGCAACGTGGAACTGCGTCAGCAGGCCAGCGTGGACCTGCTGCAATCCATGCCGGACATCAATCATTTCTGGGACCGCTTAACCATGGAGTTCCGGCGCGCGGCGGCTACGGAGAAAACACTCTCCCTGCTGCTGGTGAAAGCCCAAGCCGGGCAAGGCGCGGAAAAGGCCAGCGAAGATTCCGCGGCGTGGGGCGACACCGCCAAGGCTTTGTCGCGGAAACTGCGGCCCACGGATTCGATTTATCGTTTAACCGCGGATTTATTTGCGCTGGTGCTGCCGGAGACCGATCCGGTCAAGGCCCAGCGGGTGGCGCTGCGCTTGGAAGAAGAACTGCAAGTGGTGCGCGCGAAGTTTGGCAGCTCCTACGAAATCAATTGCTACAACTATCCGGAGCACGTGCAGAGTGCTCATGAACTGGAAGATATCGTGCGGTCGCTGCTGCCGGAACAGCCGGGATGGGATATTCCCGTACCTCTGGCATCTAACTGATGTCTTCAGGAGAATTTTGCTGCCAAAAACCTCTGGATACTACTCCAAGGCCTGCTTTACGTCCGCGATCAAATCTTCCGCATCTTCCACGCCAATAGAAACGCGAATCGTTCCAGGGCTTACGCCGGCACGCTTCAATTCTTCTGCGCTCATGTTGTAGTGCGAGGTATAGAGCGGCAGGGCCACGAGAGATTCCACTCCCCCCAGGCTGACAGCCAGCAGAAAAAGCTGCACACGATCGCCAAACTTGCGCGCTGCAGGCAAGCCGCCTTTCAAGTCAACAGCCAGCATGGAGCCGAAACCGCGCATCTGTTTTTTGGCCAGAGCGTGATCGGCGTGCGATTGGAGGCCAGGATAGTGCACGCGTTCAACCTTGGGATGTTTTTCCAGGAATTTCGCGACGGCTAGCGCGTTGGCACACTGGCGTTCAACTCGCAGGCCCAGCGTTTTCATGCCGCGAATCAGCAAGAACGCGGCTTCAGGATCCATCGAGCCTCCGAGGGAAATAACCATGTGCTGGATGTGCTTCATCCATGCCGCGCTGCCGGCGACGGCGCCGGCGATGACATCGGAATGTCCCGCGAGCGCTTTGGTCGCGCTGTGCACCACCATGTCGTAGCCCATGGCGATGGGATTCTGCAGGATGGGCGTGGCGAAAGTGTTGTCAATGATGGAGACCAGTTTGTGCTTCTTGGCAAAAGCGATGGCTTTGTGAAGATCCACGAGACGCAGCATAGGATTGGTGGGCGTCTCTACATAGAGCACTTTTGTTTTAGGGGTTAGTTTTTCTTCCAGTCCGGCCAGATCGGTTTCCACGTGATGGACCTTAATGCCCATGTTGGGAAACATGTCGCGCATCAACCGGTAGCTGCCGCCATAGAGCTGTGCGGTGGAGATGAGTTCGTCTCCCTGTTTTAACGCGCCGAGTAACGCACAGGAAATGGCGGCCATACCGGAAGCCGTGACCACGGCGGCTTCCGCGCCTTCCAGCGCGGCTATTTTCCCTTGAGCGACGGCCAGCGTGGGATTGCCGTAGCGCGTGTAGATGTAGGCCTTGCTCTTGCCTTCGGCCCACAATTTCATTTCTTCCGTGGAAGAAAACGTGAACGTGGAGCTGCGGCAAATTTCCGTACCCACTGGAGCGCCGACACCGTGCTTGTTGGGTTCTCCAGCGTGCACGGATCTAGTTTGCGGGCCCCACTTCTGCGTGCCAATATTTTTCATGGTGCAGGAATTGTTGGACTTTGCCGCGATTCCGGCAAGCACCATTTTGGCGCATGGGGGATTTGTGCAACGTCAAAACCGCACCCTCAAGAACGAAGAGTGCGGCACCCCGCGGTCCTGCATCTGCCAACCAGAAAACTTCTGCGTTAGCCTTCCTCGTCGGCGTGCTGGTCAGCGTGGGGTTTGTGGGTGGCGATTACCTTTTCGGCCAGTTCGTTGGGGACGTAGTCGTAGTGGGAAAAGTCCATGGTGTAGGTGGCCCGGCCCTGGGTTTTGGAGATGAGGTCGTTGGCGTAGGTGAGCATTTCGGCAAAGGGCACCTGCGCTTTTATGACTACGTTGTGGCCACGAACTTCATTGCCGGCGATGCGGCCGCGGCGCGCGCTCAAATCGCCCATTAAATCACCGGAGTATTGGTCGGGCGCAGACACTTCGACGTGCATGACCGGCTCGAGAAGAGCGGGGCGAGCGGCTTTCATGGCTTCTTTGAAAGCCAGCGAACCGGCGATTTTGAAAGCCATGTCGCTGGAATCCACATCGTGATACTTGCCGTCGTAGAGACTGACACGGAAATCCACTACCGGGAATCCGCAAAGGTAACCGCGGGCGGCGGCGTCGCGAATGCCTTTTTCTACTGAAGGAATCCAGTTTTTTGGAATTGACCCGCCAAAAATGTCGTCTACGAACTCGATGCCTTTGCCGCGTTCGGCAGGCTCCATCTTGATACGGCAGACACCGAACTGGCCGTGGCCGCCGCTCTGTTTTTTGTGTTTGCCTTCGGCGTCGGCGCGTCCGCGAATCGTTTCGCGATAGGCGACCTTGGGTGGCTTGAGCGTGAGATCAACGTGATAGCGTTTGTGCAACTTCGCCACCACCACTTCTATGTGCTGCTGGCCGGTACCGGCGAGCAGGAATTCCTTGGTTTGCGGGTCGCGCGAAAAGTGCAGCGCGGGATCTTCTTCCAGGATTTTGTGGATGGAGACGCCGATTTTGTCTTCATCGGCGCGAGTCTTGGGTTCGATGGCAAAAGTGATGGACGGCTCAGGCAACGGCGCGCGCTTGTAAAAAATGGGATTGGATTTATCGCCAAGCGTCTCGCCTGTGGAAGTTTCTTTCAACTTGGCGATGGCGCCGATGTCACCGGCATGCAGCTCGGGCACCTCGACGAGCTGTTTTCCCTGAACCACCTGAATGTGCTGGAAGCGCTCCGGCAGATTGCGATTGTAATTCATGAGCGTAGCGTCATTTTTCAACACTCCGCTCATCACTTTGAAATAGTTGATCCGGCCGGCGAAAGGATCCGCGAGAGTTTTGAAAACAAAAAGCGAAAGCGGCTGCCCATCGTCAAATTTTTCCGGGATGGCATCGCCTTTGCCGGTGGCATCCTTGTACGCGACGATGGAATGCTCATCGGGATGCGGAAAAACATCGGCGATGAAAGAAAGCAGGCTAACGCTTCCGATATTGTGCAGCGCCGAGGTCATCAAGACGGGGATGATTTTCTCGGCCACGATGGCGCGCCGTAATCCAGCGAAGAGATCAGCAAGCGGCAGGGTGCCCTCGTTGAAAAATTCTTCCATGAGGGCGTCATCGCCTTCGGCGACTATTTCCACCAGTTTTTCGTGCGCTTCCTTGGCATCGTCGGCCAGCGCAGCGGGAATTTCTTCGATGGTGACCTTGCCGTCGCCGTCGGGCTGGTAAAAATGCGCTTTCATGGCTACCAGATCGATCACGCCGCGGAAAGCGCGTTCGTGGCCGATGGGCAGTTGCAGCGCAACCACGTTGCGTCCGAAGACCTGCTCCAGCGATTCCATGGAGCGCTCGAAGCTGGCGAGATCGCGATCCATACCGGTCAAGACAAAGGCCCGTGGAATGTCGTACTCGACGCAATAATCCCAGACTTTTTCGGTGGTGACTTGCACCCCGACGTGGGCGTCCACGGTGATGAGCGCGGCGTCAGCGGCGATCAGAGAAGCTTTTGATTCGGTGATGAAAGTGGAGTAGCCGGGCAAGTCTAGGAAATTGATTTTTACCTTGCCGCCGGGGGCATGGCTGGTGGGATCGGCAGTGGTAGGCCATTCGGCGTGCGCCAGCGCCGTTTGAATGGATATCTTTCGCGCGATTTCTTCTTCGTCCCAATCGGTCGTGGTGCTTCCATCCGCAGCTTTTCCCCAACGCGGCGTGGCGCCGGCGGTGTAGAGCAACGACGACACCAGCTGCGTCTTACCGGTGCCGCCGTGGCCGACAATGCCCACGTTGCGAATGTCCTTGGTGAGAAACGTCTTCATGTAGACCTCCATTGTGCAAGGTCCGTGCTCGTGAGAGTGGCGCGGGCCTGCGCCTGGGCGAGTTAAAAGTCTGAAGAGCGCAGCCCCGCCTTTTGCCGCTAACAGAGCGAAGGAGAATCGAATTGCTGGTCCCTCTTCAGTGGATTGACCGCTCAGCGATCAATCGGGCGGATGCTAGCACACCCAGTTGTATGCGGCAACGGTGGTGGCGTGAACTGAGGGGCCAGATTCGGTAGCTAAAGGCAAATTGAGGGTAGCTTTTACGATGACGGTACTGTCGCGCAAGATGTTTATGGACTTCGCCGCGAGCATTCCGCAAGGGGCCGCCGCTGTTTCCGGGGTTGATAGGTGCATCGGTTTGGATCCAGGTGGCTCGGGCCTGCTCGCCTACGAGGCCTCCGAAGTGGGCCTGAATCCGGTGCAGGAAATCACGGGCAGGGGCGGGTACTTGCGGAAGCGTGGATCGGTGCGCGAAAGTTCGCAAAAAAGGAAGATGGAGCCTCTATCGGAGGTGATCAGGCGGGCGTGCAGACAACTGGTGCAGAGTCCGGCGGCTAGATCTTCAGCTGTTTTGTTCGCAGGAGGATCGCTCACAGGTAAACAATAGCGCAGTGATCCTCCCGGGAGGGCCTGCGAGTATTTTCATGGAGTCGGGATTAGCAGAGTTAGTATGTAGTGGATCAATGGAATGAAGTTCTTCTCCCAGCGCAAGGCATTAGTCATCCCCGGATTTGCGCTACTGTCGCTGCTGCTGTCCCCCGTTTATGCGTGCGCGCAGGCAGAGGATGCAGGGCAGACGACTGCTCAGGAAATTACGGGCAGAAAGGATGAGCAAACCGATAAATCGGTGCGGAGGCATAAAGATCAAGATCAAAGCCAAAACCCGGCGGAAATTACCGCGGTGCCGAACCGTCCGACCTTTTCCACTACCGCAGAAGCGGTGCAACGTGGAGTGCTCGAAGTGGAATACGGCGTGGAGCTGGCTGATGGGCACCAAAATATTAATGGGCTGATTAAATTTGGCGTCTTCAAAAACCTGGAGTTACGCTTCGCCAACAACCCCTTGGAGCGCGATGACGGGAGAGGGGGTTGGGGAGATTCCGGAGCGGGCTTTAAATACAGAATTATTTCGCAACAGCGAGCGCTGCCGACGTTTTCGGTTTTGTATACGGCTTCGCTCTCGACCAGCACAGGCTCGCCGGGAATTGGCGCGATGGGTCATGGCGTGGACCTCCTCGTCAGCAAGGATTTCGGCAAACATCATTTTGATTTCAATGAGGGCGTTAGATTTTTAGGCAGGCCTCACGTGGGGGGATACGACCGAAACTACTTCACCGCATTTGACTATGCACATCCGCTATCCGGTAAATGGGGATATACGGTGGAACTAGCCGGTTTCAGCAGGGCCAACGCGGCGACGCCTGCGACTATGATAGTTCTCCTGGCGGCCACCTACAATGTGTCACCGCGACTGGTGCTGGATGGCGGCGAATACACGGCGGCTTATGGGAATTTGCCGCGGGTCACATTTTTTCTGGGCGTGACGTATGCGATCGCCGATCTCTACCGTGCGCACCGCGCGGTTTCGACAGCCAGTCGTAAACCTTAACCGCAGAAAATCAGTAATTCTCGGACGTTAATTCTGCGGTGGTGGGTTATCAGACGCCGGCGGGGCCGCGTTGGCGGGTTGTTCGGGCGGCGGCGCTGCGGGAGCCGCCGGTTTACTGAAGTGTGCCGCGTCAATCTGTGGATTGAGTTCGATCTTGTCGGCAATAATTTTTTGAGACTGCTCGGTGCCGGGAGCGTCGGAATCGATCTCAAAGGCAAACATCAAGCCATTCACGTCGCGATAATCGCGGAACAGGGATTCCCAGGGCACTTCCTTATCGCCAACTTTGCGTGTCCCTTCCCACCGGACCAGATGGAAGGTTTCCGCGTCAACGAGGTAGCTGCGAGTTTCGCCCTTCTTGCTGGTGAGTTTCAATCGGTAGGCGGGCTTTCCTTCCACCTCCTCTTTGCCGGCCAGCTCGATCTGATTGCCTTTGGATTTGTAGTCCACCAAAGGCCCGTCGAAATCAGATTCGTCGGCGATGTTGCTGATGTCCTCTGCGGACATGGGTTCAACACTCTTGTTGGGGGAGAAGGGATTGATGATCCAGCCGGTGGATTTGCCGTCGAAGCTGCGAATCAGCGTTTGACCTTGAATGCTGACTTCAATGTGCATTTTGCCGGGACGTTCTAGTTCCACGAGGAAGGGCCCAGTGGCGCCGGCGCCAAAATCGATGGTTCCCGAAATACGTTGAGAACGTACTGTCTTAATTTTGTCCACGCCGCCACGGGCCGCCAATACTTTGGTGACGATTTCGTCGGCGGTCTGCGCCGCGGCGATGCACGGTAGAAGGAAAGTAATGGCCAGGCCAAGGATCCTGATTTTCATGGTGAATGGTGGAAAGCGGCACTGCTCCTCTGCTTTATGGTAAGAGCAGCAAGTGCCGACGTCAATTTGAGCGCGACGAAAAGCGATGTTCTAAGACGAGCGCTTCACAGCAAGTCATGTTTGGCGAGTGGCTCAGGGTTGGATTACCCACAGTGAAATTTTTTGTGCCTTCACGTGCGGGAACAAACAGTCTCTGCGTCTTGCGATCGATGTTCATGGTCTTGGAGCCGGGCGCGGTGGAAATCGGTTCCAATGCAGCTATCGGGCGAGTCCTGATGAAAGCGGTAGACATGGCGTCGCCCGTTGAAGAATAAACAATTGGGGTAGCGGGATCAAAGGCAGAAGCGTCAACTTTTTCTCCAATGGGGTAGCTGACCACAACCTTGCCCGTGGCTGTCGACGACCGCGCGTCTACGCCCGGAAGCACAACGGCAAGTAGAACCAGGTGGAAGGAGCCGGGCTGCGAAAGCGCCAGGGCGGAGAATCCACGTGGTGAGCCTCTTCTGGAGACCTTGTACCAGGAGGCGGGCCATCTGAGCGTCGTCTTCTACGACGAGAATATTCAAGGATTCCACAAGGTCTAGAAGGTAGCGCGTGGAGTGTCACAGTCTCGTAAACGAATTTCGATGACCAAGCCACGGAGGTGTGCAGCTTAGGAGAGTCAGACAGCGGTGAACAATGTGCCATCGCTCTCCACGTAGCCGAAGGACATGCGCGGAGTGTTGAAAGCCCAGCCAGGGTTGCCGTCGCGATCGAGGAGGATCAGGCCGCCAGTGGCGCCGGTACGATTCGCCAATATCTGCACCGTTTGGCGGGCAGCTTCGATGGGGTTGCCGGGAGACTTGTCGCGCAGCGAATCGGTGGCGGTCTTGGCCATTACAATTTTCATGATGGCTTCTCCGTAACCGGTGCAGGATGCTGCGCCGGCTTTTTTGTCGGCGTAACAGCCGCAGCCTATCAACGGAGAATCTCCGACGCGTCCCGGAAGTTTGCAGCACGTGCCTCCCGTGGAGGTGGCGGCGAACAAACGGCCATCGCGATCCATGGCTACCGCGCCGACGGTGCCTTGCTCGTGACCGCGATGAAAAGCTGCCGCGTGCTTATCCACTTTGCATTTAGACCAGGCCTCTCGCTCCGCTTCGGTGATTAGTTCTTCGGGCGCGCACAGCTTGATTCCCTGCTCATGGGCGAAACGCTCGGCGCCCTCGGCGACCAGCATCATGTGCGGACAATTTTCGAGGACTTTGCGGGCGAGGCGCACGGGATTGCGCACGTGTTGCAGGGTGGCGACAGCGCCGGCACGGAGAGTGGCGCCGTCCACGACAATGGCGTCACATTCAACTTTGCCGTCGAGATTGAGATGGGATCCGTAGCCAGCGTCAAAAATGGGATCGTCTTCCAGGATCACGACAGCCGCTTCAATAGCGTCGAGCGCGGATCCGCCAGCTTCCAAAATACCCCACCCAGCGGCCAACGCTCGTTGGCAGCCGGATCTACAGGCGAGGACTGCAGAATCGGGAATATCCCAAGCACCGCCATGGACGATCAAAGAGGGTTTCATGGGTGAAACGAGCATGGCAAAGCCATCTCGCTTTGTCCACGAACTCGGTTTGGCAGAGTTCGAAGTGAACAGCCCGGGGTAGGGACGAGGTACCGATCAAAAGAAAAAGTCGAGAAGGACCAGCACCGGAGCGATGATCAGCAGAGTCGCGGAGCGATATACCAGGGCGCGGGGCATGCGGCTAATGGAGCCCACAAAAAATTCCGGGAGCAACTTCAGGCGGGATTCTTCGCGGGGGCTGTAAAACGGTCCCACCGGGGTGTGGCGGGAAAGATTGCGGCGCAGGACGCCCACTTCGCTGTAAATCCACACGGACACGTCTTCGCGTCCGCGCCACATGGTCACGGCGCCAGCCAGAAAAAATAAATACCCCAAGACAGTTAAGAGCCCGAGCTCCGGGCCCGCACCCCAGTACATGTGACCCTCAAAGGTTGGCCAACACACATCGTCAAAATAGGACGACGGTGCGAGGCCGAAGGTTACGCTTCTTCATGAATGGTGGTCAAGCGAACGACTGCAAACTCCTTTTTGCCGGCGGGGGTGGCAACTTCGATTTCATCACCAACTTTGCGGTTGAGAAGAGCTTTGCCGATGGGCGAAGTGGTGGAGATCAGGCCCTTCTCGGCATCGGCTTCCTCGGTACTCACCAACTTGTATTCGATTTTGACGTCGCGCTGGGTATCCAGAACAATCAGGCGGGAGCCGTAGCCCGCGCGGTCCCTGGGGATGTTGGTGAGATTGAGCATACCCAGGTCGCCGAGCCGCTTTTTCAACTGACCGATGCGCGCATTGACGAAGCCCTGGCGTTCCTTCGCGTATTTGTACTCGGCGTTTTCGGAAAGGTCGCCGTGGGCACGAGCGACGGCAATCTCCTTGGGGAGATCCACATTCAATTCGTGAGAGAGCTGGTCGATTTCTTCGAGCAGCTTCTGTTTTATCTTGGCCAGCGGGTCGGGCATCGTGGTAGTCATCTAACTCTTTTTTGTGCGCCTCAAAAACACCGCGGAGTCCGAAGGATGACGGACCCCGCGCTGGGATGATTATAGATGGGGTGGAATTGCGGCCACAAGGGCGATTGCGCGGGATAGGGCACCCTTCAAGGGACCGTCAAATGGCTACTTAACCTGGATGTCCAGGGTCTGCGTTTTGGTGTTGCCGGCGGCATCCTGAATGGTGAGCGTGTAAGTGGTGTCTTTCTTGGGAGCAACCTCGACACAACGGTTGTAGGATGGCCACACCGGATTGTCCTGCGGCTCGAGCTTGATGGTTTTGGCGTTGGCGACGCCGTAGCAGAGTTGCAGACTTTCTCCACGATGGACCTGCCCGGCGCTGGCATAGAAACTCTGAATGGCCAATTCCTTGCCGCCCATCTGCTCTACAGTTTGGCGGTCGTCGGCGAGTTGCTTCTGCGTTTTTTCTTCGGACGCGTGGCGCTGGATGTTGCGATTTTCCTGCCAACGCGCAAAGAAAATCCAAAGTACATAAAGCAGCACGGCGAGCAAAGCGAACCAGGAGTACAAGATCCCTTTTTTGAGCGCCGGCTTGGTGCCCGGGTTTTGCTGCTCAGCCAACATGTGGGCCTTTATCCAGAAGATTTAGTATCACGAAATATTTCGAGCGCAAAATATCATAGCACTGGGCGCTATGCGAAGCTTCCAGTTCTACTTATATTCAATTCCATGAGAACAAATTCGTTCGCCGCGCCTCCCAATTCGTGTAACTTTCCAGGCCACAACTGGAATTGCGATGTGCACGATACTGCGATTTTGAGAAGGAGAAACCTGGCGATGCGATATGGATTGAAGTCTTGGATCCCCACGTTGACTGGTCTGTGCTTGGTAACGCTCGGATATGGTCAGGCCCAGCGACAACCGGCCGCTGATCTAATTATCACCAACGCGAAAGTGTGGACGGTGGATAAGGCTATCCCGTCGGCCCAAGCTGTCGCCGTTCTCGGCGATCGCATTGTAGCCGTGGGCTCGAACGCCGATGCGGACGTTTGGCGCGGGCCGCAAACGCAGGTAATTGATGCGGCTGAAAAATTACTGGTGCCCGGCTTCAATGATTCACATGTGCACTTCATCAGTGGCGGGTCGCAACTCGATAACCTGCAGTTGAACGATGTGACCAGCGCGCAGGAATTTGCGCGGCGTATCGGCGAGCAGGTTCGGTCGGTACCGAAAGGCGGTTGGATTCTGGGAGGTGACTGGGATGAAACGAAGTGGAGCCCTGCGGAACTACCGACCAAGGAAACGATAGACGCGGTTACGCCGGACACGCCGGTGTTTGTAAGCCGCTACGACGGACACATGGGGCTGGCAAATTCCGTGGCGTTGAAGCTGTCGAGGATAGATAAGTCCACGCCGGACGTGCCGGGGGGCACGATCGTGCGCGACGCGCAGGGCGATCCCACGGGTGCGCTGAAAGATGCGGCCATGAGCTACATCTATAAAGCCATACCGTTGCTCACGCACGAGCAGCGCGCGCATGCCGCGGCGCGAGCACTGGCGCATGCCGCTTCGGTCGGTGTCACCAGCGTACAGGATATGAATCCCGACTATGCCGACATGGCCATGTACGCGGAATTGCTGGAACGCGGACAATTAACGACGCGAATTTACGCTGCGCCGCCCATCGGAGTTGTAGACGATCAGGTCAAGATAGGAGTGCGCCACAGTTTCGGCGGGCCGTTTCTGCGCATGGGCGCGGTTAAAGGCTACGCCGACGGCTCGCTCGGTTCGCGCACCGCGTATTTTTTCGAGGGATTCGACGATCAGGCGGGGAATCACGGGTTGCTCTCCGATGAAATGCAGCCGCTGTCGCGGATGAGAGATCACATGATGGCCGCGGACGCGGCGGGCATCCAAATTTGTACCCATGCCATTGGCGACCAGGGAATTTCCATGATCCTGGATTTGTACGCGGAACTGGTGAAAGCCCACGGGGCCGCGGACCGGCGATTGCGGATCGAGCATTGCCAGCACATGGCGGCGAAAGACTTTGATCGCTTTGACCAACTGAATGTAATTGCGTCCGTGCAGCCATATCACGCCATTGATGACGGTCGCTGGGCGGAGGCCCGCATCGGTCACGACCGTTCAAGTCGCACGTACGCGTTTCGGACATTTCTGGATCATCATGTCCGGCTGGCGTTCGGCACGGACTGGAACGTGGCGCCGCTGAATCCGATGTTCTCTCTGTATGCAGCGGTGACCCGCGCGACGCTGGATGGCAAACATCCAGACGGCTGGTTCCCAGAGCAGAAATTGACGATAACGGAAGCCATTGAGGCATACACCATGGGCTCCGCTTACGCGGAATTTCAGGAAAAGAATAAGGGATCCATCAGCGCCGGAAAACTTGCGGACATGGTGTTGCTGAGCGACGATATTCTCACTCTGCAGTCAGAGAAAATCCGCGACGTGAAAGTGCTGAAGACCTTTGTCGGTGGCAAAATCGTTTTTGACGCTGGCACCACTCATAACTAATCCTGCTACAACCACAAGATCCAAGGTTTATACTTTCCTTCTGCGCAGCCAAAGCTGCCCTGTGGTTAGCGGAGTTGTGCGATGGCGACGGTCAGCAAACTGAACGTGAATGGAAGCGTTCGCCCGATTAATTGCGATGAGTCGGTTTCCCTTCTGAGCGTTCTGCGGGATGAACTGGACCTGACTGGGAGCAAGTACGGCTGCGGCGAAGGTCAATGCGGAGCGTGCACCGTATGGGTTGATGGATTAGCACGGCGGTCGTGTGTCTTACCGGTCGGCGCGGTGCGGGACAAGCAGGTAACCACCATTGAAGGCCTGGTCAAAGGCGAGAAACTGCATCCTCTCCAGGAAGCTTTTCTGGAAGAGGAAGCCATGCAGTGCGCTTATTGCACTTCGGGCATGATCATGTCCGGCGCGGCGCTGCTCAGATCCAATGCGAATCCGAGCGAAGCCGACATCGTTACGTTTATGGAAGGGAATGTGTGCCGTTGCGGGACACATCCTCGAATCATTGCGGCAATACGACGAGCCGCAAAGATGATGCAGGGTTCGCCGACATGAAAACTGAAATAGTGGAAACTATTCCGCAGGAGCCGGAGCGCTACGAGCTTCGCGAGACTCCGACCTATCGATTTGAAGCTAGCCGCAGGGAGTTTTTCAAGCTGCTTGGCAGCGGACTGTTGGTTATTTCCGCGTTGCCGAATGCACAGGCCGTGCAGGAGTCGGGCACCTCTAAAAAACCCAGCTCCCCAGATTTACTCACTGATATCGCCGGTTGGCTGCACATCGGCGAAGGCGGCACGGTTTCGGTTTTCACCGGCAAAGCGGAAATGGGCCAGAACATTCGCACCTCGCTCAGCCAGGCGGTCGCGGAAGAGCTACATGTGCGTGTTGATTGCATTCGCATGGTGATGGGTGACACGCAATTGACGCCCTTTGATATGGGCACGTTCGGCAGCCGCACCACGCCGGTCATGAACCTGCAGTTGCGTAAAGTGGCTGCGGCTGCGCTGGCCGCGCTGTTGGACATGGCGGCCGCGCAATGGCAGGTCGGGCACGAAAACCTGCAGGCTGCGAATGGCGAGATCAGACACCGTGAAACAAACCGCTCTATCTCCTACGCCGGACTGCTGAAGGGCCGTGAATTCACGCAGACCGTGCCGGCGGAAGAAAAATTAACTGCTCCATGCAGCTGGAAAATCGCGGGGCAATCGACGCGGAAGATGGATGGCCGTGACTTCGTCACCGGGAAACATCGTTACCCTTCAGATCAGAAATTGCCCGCCATGCTTCACGGGAAAATAGTGCGCCAGGCATCGTTCAACGCATCGTTAGTTTCGGCGGATACGGGCGCGGCGGAGAAAATTCCCGGGGTAACGGTAGTGCGAGACGGGAATTTTTTGGGAGTGACGGCTGCTGATCCGGCCACGTCGGCACGCGCGGCCAACGCCATCAAGGTGGAGTGGAAATCGGAGCCCCAACTGTCCAATGGGGGGTTTTTGGAGGCGCTAAAGAAAGCTGCTCGCGAAAGGGCCGGCGGCGAGCCAGGTTACGAAACTGGTTCGGTCGAGGACGGGCTGAAGAACGCGGACCATCGTCTGCAACAAAGTTACACCGTCGAATACATTGCCCATGCGCCGCTGGAGCCGCGGGCAGCGGTCGCTGAATGGTCGGGCGAGAATCTTACGGTATGGACGGGGTCGCAGCGCCCTTTTGGAGTGCGCACCGAGTTAGCGGAGGCTTTTCGAATACCGGAATCGCGGGTGCGCGTGATTTTGCCGGATACCGGTTCGGGCTATGGCGGAAAACACACTGGTGAAGCCGCGATCGAAGCCGCGCGGTTGGCGCGCGCCGCAAAAAAGCCGGTGAAGTTAGTGTGGACGCGGGAAGAAGAGTTCAGTTGGGCGTATTTCCGCCCAGGCGGGTTGATTGAAGTAACCAGCGGCATATCGAAAGACGGCAAAATCACAGCTTGGGAGTTCCACAATTACAATTCCGGGAATGCTGGAATTCGTTCGTATTACAACATTCCCAACCAGCGGAGTGTTTTCCACGAAGTGGAATCGCCACTGCGACAGGGCTCCTATCGCGGGTTGGCGGCCACGGCGAATCATTTCGCTCGTGAAGTGCACATGAATGAACTGGCGCACGCGGTGGGCATGGACGCGCTGGAATTCCGGCTCAAGAATCTGGATAACCAGCGGTTGCGAAATGTTTTCACGGCGGGAGCGGAAAAATTTGGATGGGGCAAACCTAAAGCGGCCAACCGCGGCCAGGGGATGGGTGGCGGCTACGAAAAACTGGGTAACGTGGCAACTTTCGTGGAGGTGGCCGTCAATCCTGGAACCAAAGTAATCAAAATTCTTCGCGTGGTAACGGCTTTTGAATGTGGAGCGGTAGTGAATCCCGACGGACTTCGCAACCAGGTGGAGGGCGCGAACATTATGGGGTTGGGCGGTGCGCTTTTCGAAGCAGTGCAATTTGAAAATGGGCGTGTTCTGAACGGAAGATTTTCGAAATATCGCCTGCCCCGCTTTAGCGACGTGCCCGCGATTGAGACGGTGTTACTCGACCGCAAGGATCTGCGGCCTGTGGGCGCAGGAGAAGCCCCTATCGTGGGTATTGCACCGGCCATCAGCAATGCAATTTTTGATGCCGCGGGGATACGCTTGCGCGCCTTGCCGCTGCTTCCCGGCAACATGAAGTTGCCGCCAGAAACCGGAAACAAAGCGTAATCCCGCCCGCTTTCGGCCCGCTGAACATCGCGCTTCCCTAGATTGCTTTCCGGTTATATTCTCTTCGGCGATCCATCGGTTCAGGAGATTTATGCCTAAGAGTTTATTTGTGCTGGTGTGCTTGTTTGTTTTTTCCGCGATGACCCATGCTGCGCCTGGAGCGGTTCGCTGCGGGAAGTTGTTGGATGTGCGCTCGGGGCGAATGCTCAGCGACCAGGTGATTTCCTTCGACGCCAATGGCCTGATTACGGCTATCGGCGCAGCAGGCACCGCTTCCACGGGCACGGACGGTGCAATTGTTGATCTTTCGAACGCTACCTGCCTGCCCGGGCTTATTGATATGCACACGCATCTCACTTCGAATCCTACTGACGCGGGGTACGCGGCGCTGGGAATCTCGCTTCCGCGAGAAGCCATCATCGGCGTAAAGAATGCCAGGTTGACGCTGCGAGCCGGTTTCACCACGGTGCGAAATGTGGGCGCCAGCGGGTTCACGGACGTGGCACTGCGCGATGGCATCAATGATGGAGATGTGGAGGGACCGCGGATGCGCGTCTCCGGTCCGCCACTGGGAATTACCGGCGGACATTGCGACAACAATCTGTTGCCGCCAGAATTTCACTATAGGTCGGAAGGTGTGGCGGACAGCCCGTGGGCGGCGCGGGCAAAAGTTCGCGAGACGGTCAAGTACGGCGCGGATGTAATTAAGGTGTGCGCTTCGGGCGGCGTGCTGAGCAAAGGCGACCAGCCGGGAACGCCACAGTACACTCTGGAAGAGCTACGCGCGATCGCTGAAGAAGCGCATAAGCTGGGGCGGAAAGTCGCGGCCCACGCGCACGGGACACAGTCCATTAAAGACGCGATCCAGGCGGGCATCGACTCCATCGAGCATTCCAGTTTGATTGATGATGAAGGTATCGCCATGGCCAAACAGCATGGCACCTACCTGGTATTCGACATCTACAACGACGACTTTATTTTGCAAGAAGGCGCCAAGGCCGGGATGCTGCCGGAGTCCATCGAAAAAGAGAAAAAGATCGGCCGATTGCAGCGGGAAAATTTCCGACATGCGTGGCAGAGCGGCGCCAAGATTGCTTTTGGAACTGACAGTGGCGTTTATCCTCATGGTGATAACGCGCGGCAATTTGCCAAAATGGTGGAGTGGGGCATGAAACCGATCGAAGCGATTCAGGCTGCGACGGTAAGTGCCGCTGATTTGCTGGGCTGGTCGGATAAAGTAGGCACACTCGAAACCGGCCACTATGCGGATGTAATTGCCGTGTCCGACGATCCAACCACCGATGTGCGTACACTGGAGTCGGTGAAGTTTGTGATGAAGGGCGGAATCGTGGCGCGCAACGATTTCGCAGGCAGGTAATACGGTCGCGGTATGGTAATTTCGCGAAACGGGGTTAGGTTGAAAGGATATCTATTCTGGCAATGGATTAGGCGAGGTGCACATGGGTGCCTCTGAAGTTTTGTTGTTAGCCTTTCTTATCGGTGTGGTAGCTGGCCTGCGGTCCTTGACGGCTCCGGCAGTGCTGGCGTGGGCCGCGCATAACAACTGGCTCAACATTCACAATTCGCCGCTTTCCTGGATGACTTCGAAAGCCGCGATGATCATCTTTACGTTATTGGCCGTCGGTGAACTGATTGCCGACCAGTTGCCTGCGACCCCTTCTCGTACGGCTCCCCCGGGATTGATTGCGCGCGTAGTGACCGGAGCATTGTCCGGAGCCGGCATCGCCATTGCAGGCTCACAATCCTTATGGGTGGGCGCGCCGCTGGGCATGGTTGGCGCGCTGGCGGGCACATTCGGAGGCTATCAAGCTCGCACAGGATTAGTGAAAGCACTGAAGGTTCCTGACCTGGTGATCGCCACGCTCGAAGATATCCTGGCGATCGGTGGCGGGCTTTTCATCGTATCGCGGTTCTAATTTGAATATCTCTCGCAAAGTCGACGTGGTTGGTGTGGGACTGAACGCCACCGACACATTGATTCCTCTCCCTCATTATCCGGCTCTGGGATCCAAGGTGGAGTTTCGCTCGGCGAATATATTGCCGGGTGGCCAGGTGGCTTCCGCGGTGATGGCCTGCCAGCGCTGGGGATTGCGCACGCGTTACGTCGGAAAAGTTGGAGATGATTCAGCCGCCGAAATTCATCGCATGGAGTTCGCGAAGGCGGGAGTGGAGACGCATCTACTCACGGCGACGGGTTGCGCGAGCCAGCAGGCGTTTATTCTCGTAGATGATGAGGGCGAACGAACCGTATTGTGGAAGCGCGACGGCCGTTTGTCGCTACGTCCTGAAGAATTGAAACGCGAGTGGATCGTGGATGCCGGCGCGCTGCATGTGGATGGGCATGACACGGCTGCGGCCAAAATCGCCGCGCAGTGGGCGCGCGCTGCAGGCGTGCCAGTGGTCGCAGATTTGGATGACATGTACCCCGGCGTGGAAGGGCTGCTGCCAAACATCGATTACCTGATCACCAGCAGAGACATACCTGGGCGGCTGACGGGAGAGCAGGATTTGCACCAATCGCTGCGTGAAGTTCAGAAACAATACGGCGGCCGGTTGGCAGCGGCCACGCTGGGGCAGGAAGGGGTGCTGGCGTGGGACGGCGCACAATTCCACTATGCGCCGGCGTTTCGCGTGGAACCGGTGGACACTACGGGCGCAGGCGACATTTTTCACGCGGGATTTATTTATGGACTGGTGCAGGGCTGGACGCTCCCGCGGCAGCTTGAATTTGCCTGCGCAGCCGCGGCATTGAATTGCGAAGCGGTCGGCGCGCGTGGTGGAATTCGCACCGTGGAAGAGATAGAACACTTGATGGCCGTGGGTGACCGGCACGCTGCTGCCTTCGGCCCCACTCCCCATACTGTCTAGATCTTCACTACCTTCCGTAGTTTTTTCCTAGCAGTCTATTGGCTGGCGGTGGCGTGGGCCAACATGATGGCGGATTCCTGCGCGTGCCCGTGTTACTCCGCAAGAGCTTTGTGGGCCAAGTGAATCGAGATGGAGCCCTCGCCAACCGCGGAAGCCACGCGCTTTACATTTCCGGAGCGCACGTCCCCCACGGCGAGAACGCCAGGGCGACTTGTCTCCAGTAAGAAGGGATGGCGTGCGAGTGGCCAACCGGAAGCGCGCAGATCCTCTTCGGTTAAATCTGACCCCGTGCGCACGAAACCTTTGTCGTCGAGCGCGACGCAACCATCCAGCCACTGCGTATTGGGAGCCGCGCCGGTCATCATAAAAATATGCCGGATGTTGTGCGTCTCCGTCGCGCCAGAATTTTTGTTGCGCCACACCACACGCTCCAGATGGGTCGTGCCTTCCAGTGAAGTAATTTCCGTACAGGTGTGCAGCGTAATCTTGGAATTGTCGTTAATTCGGAGAATCAGATAACGCGACATGCTTTCGGCGAGCCCATTGGAGCGCACCAACATGTGCACGTGCTTGGCAGTATCGGCGAGAAACACGGCCGCTTGCCCAGCGGAATTTCCGCCCCCAACGACGATGACTTCTTCTTCATTGCACAGCTGCGCTTCCATATTGGTCGCGCCAAAATAGATCCCCATGCCTTCGAAGCCACCAAGGTTATCGAGCGGCAGTTTGCGATATTGCACGCCGGTGGCGATTACCACGGTTTTTCCAGCGACGAAATGTCCATCGTCAATTTCGATTTGATAGGGTCGCGTGCCGCTCAGTTTTTTGGCACTGCGGGCGATGATCATCTTGGCGCCGAATTTCTGGGCCTGCGCGTAAGCCCGGCCGGCGAGATTTTGACCGGATATGCCCGTCGGAAAACCCAAGTAATTTTCTATTTTTGAGCTGGAACCGGCTTGGCCGCCGGGCGCGGTAGTTTCGATCATCAGTACGTCGAGCCCTTCGGAGGCGGCGTACACGGCCGCGGCCAATCCGGCAGGACCTGCGCCAACGACGATCACATCGCGAATCTGAGTTTCGTCAATCTTGGGGTTGAGGCCCAGGCAGTCCGCCACTTGCTGGTTGCCGGGATTTTTGAGCACGGTCTTGCCGCGGCAAATCAAAACCGGAATTTCTTCAATCTTCACATTGAACTTATCGAGCATCTCCTGCACGCCATCATCTTTGTCGAGATCAAGGTAAGTGTAGGGATGGCTGTTGCGAGTGAGAAATTCCTTGATGCGCAAAGTACCGGAGCAATGCGGCGATCCTATGAGCACCACGTCTCCGGCGTGCTGGGCCACCAACTCGAGGCGGCGAAAGATGAATGCGGTCATCAGGACCTGGCTGAGATTCACATCGGTCTGCACCAGTTGTTGCATGGCGTCGCGACTGACCTCGATGACTTCGCCGGCTTGGCCCATGCGCGCACTGACCAAGGAACGCCGTCCCGTGAGCATGTTCATTTCGCCGGTAAACTCTCCGGAGTGATGCTGCACGATCGTGAGTTCGCCCTGGTCGGTGGGCTGCACGATGTCGAGGCGTCCGCTGACGACCACAAAAAAGGGAACATTTGCGTCGCCCTGATTAATAAGGACGGTATCTTTTTCTACCTGGCGCCTGCGGCCGGCGACGGCAATGCGTTCTACCTGAGCGTCGCTCAGTTTCGGAAAGAGCTGCTCGCGGCGTTCCGCAGATAACGGTGAAATTTCCTTCATTTTGGGTTCACTCCCGTGAGGCAGGGTTAGATGCGTCAGGCAGCGCAAAAGACATATGAAAGTTAGCCGCCCCGGCGATCCCGCGCACGATATACTTTATATTCCAGCAGAACAAAGGACGTGCTGTGCGAATCTCAGTTTCACATAACCGGCCCAAAGAAGAAGTGATCCACACGATCGACCGATCGATCAACGACCTATTCAAAGATGCGGGGGCGTTGCCCATCAAGCTGGTGATGGAACAGCGCAGTTGGCAAGGATCGGTCATGACCTTTGCGCTGACCGCCAAAATGGGAATCATGAGTACGCCGATAAAAGGCACGGTCGAGGTCACCGACCGGGACATCATTATCGATGCGGACCTGGGAATGTTTAACCGCTTCGTGGATGAGAAGACCGCCCAGCGGGCCATTGGCGACCGGTTAAAAGGACTGCTGACGTAGGGAAGTGAGAGTGATCTTGGCTGTCGCTAGTCAGTGCCCCAATCTGTCCTCGAAAAACTTGGCCATGAATTGCAACGCTTCCTTCGTTTCAGGCAATTGGAAGTGATACCAGAAAGCGTGCGGCAAGGCTTCGTAAGCCACCAGTTGCGCATCATTTCCCGCCCGCAGCAAAGCTACGTGAAACATAGCCGTGTCACTTAGCAAGAGGTCGCGCGTGCTAGTGACCAGCAGGCTGGGCGGCCAGTTCTTCAAATCGGCAAAGAGTGGAGACAACACCGGGTCTTGCGGATTTGTCTTGCCCACGTAGGGATCGGCGGACGGATGATCGGGATCACTGGGGCTAAGGCCACCAGGAAATCCGTCGAGTGTAAACAATTCCCGTGAATCGGTAACGCGAGAATAGTCCGCGTGGATCGAAAACATACCCAGCGCCCCGGGCAGCGGTATGGAGGTCTGTTTAAGTTGTGAGGTGACTTCCGCGGTGAGCGTTGCACCGGCGGAGGTACCGAAAACTCCGATGTTGCCTGGTTTGTAGGTCGTCAGCAGTTCCTTATAAACCGCGACGACATCCTCCACCGCGGCCGGAAAAGGATTTTCTGGTGCGAGGCGATAGTAGACGGAGACGACTTTAATTTTCGCCAGGTTGCAGATGGGCACGCCCTCGATCAGCGAGCCCGAGTCAGAGTTGAATCCGCCGCCATGCAGATTGATGAGGACGCGGCCGCGGTTAGCCTCCGGCATGTCCAACGGCGTGATGATGTCGGTGCGCACACCGGCGGTGGTGGTTTCTTCGAGGTTCACGGGATACAACTTGCGAGCTTCAGCAGAAGCGTGTTTGCGCCATTCATCGGTGCCGGCGCGTCGCTGTTGCAACGTTTCAGGCCCAAGCTTTTTGTGGCTCAGAGACGCGAGCCAAGCCCGGGCTTCGGGACTGACGGTTGTGGGCCTAGGCACAACGCGAGTGAGATGCGCGGTGCCGTTAGCATCAAAGGTCGCGGAGTCTGGGGCGGTGCTGGCCTGCTGCTCGTGATCACAACCAGAAAAAATTAGCGCCAGTGCAACTGCCAGCGTGACGTGAATTCTCATTTTCGCTCGAAAGCCCTCCGGTTAGTGCGGCCATCAAATTTTCGATTGTACGATCCGTCTTCTCGAGAATTTGACTCCTAAATTTTATCTAAATAGGTAGCTGCCACATACGTTGCGACCGCTTGTGCTACGGATACCAGCAAAACTAAAAGAAACTCGGGCCGATAGTCAAATGTACTGGAACTACCCTTGGAAATTGGGGCGAACCGTCATAAACGACGCCAGCGCTTGACTTTACACCCGCCTCATTGGAGACTCTTTGACACCGTTGTCAGATCTGTCCCCTTGTAGTTACGCTGCGGGTACACCCACGTGTCCGTTCGGCGCCTAAGGCCGACCACAAACTGTGTGCCGCACAGAATTTGCAGCGACCAACGGTCTTTCCCAGGAGTCCGTTATGAAAGGCTTTTTGAAGGCTTCGCTGCCCTTAATATTTGCGGCCTGTGCGCTAGTGTTTGCGCCCACCGCAGCCGCCCAAGTCGCCGGGCAAAACGTCAACATGGTCTCCGGCACCAGTTGGCCCGGAGGCGACCCCTTCCTGCAGCGCCAGAACGAGCCCTCTATGGCGGTCTCCACCCGAAATCCTATGCATATCCTGGCGGGTGCCAACGACTACCGTACGGTGGACCTCGAAACGGTGTTGAGTGAGGGTGAAGAAACAGGAGACGCGTGGCTGGGGCTTTTCAAGTCATTTGACGGCGGATTGACGTGGCGCAGCACCTTGCTGCCCGGTTGCCCGTATGCAGATCCGCAATGTAATGACACTACCCTTCGGGGCACTTACCAGGCCGGCGCCGATCCAGTCGTGCGCGCAGGCACGAACGGAATGTTTTTCTACGCCGGCTTGGCATTTGATCGGGCGACCAGTTCGACGACGGCCAGTTCGCGCAGCAGCATTTTCCTAGCCCGCTACAATGATTTGAATAACAACGAAAACGCGGACCCCATTACCTATATTGATACGCACGTCGTAGCGACCGGCAACGCTTCACAATTTCTGGATAAACCGGCGATGGCCGTGGACATTCCCAGGTCAGGCGCGCTGAGCTGCTCTTTCAACGCGAACGAGCCAGGAGTCGGGCCCAACGGCGGCACGCTGTCGGTGCATCAATCGTTTGCGGCTGGGAATTTGTACATCACGTATACGGATTTTCTTCAGGGCACCAAAGACAACGCCACGCCGACGCATCTGATGTTTACGCGCTCCACGGATTGCGGGGTCACGTGGAGCACTCCAGTTCAGCTCAACACCGGAAATACGACGAGCCAGGGCAGTACTATCGCGGTGAACGCGCTGAACGGCAACGTGTACGTGGCCTGGCGGCAATTCAAGTCCACGGGCATTCCGGACGCGATCATGATCGCGCAATCCACCAATGCGGGACGGAGCTTCAGCGCACCAGTGCGCATCTCGACGTTTACGCCTTTCGATCAGGGCACCACCAACACGTCGATCCGCACCAACGCCTACCCATCACTCGCAACCGATATGTTTGGATTTGTCTACGTGGCGTTTTCCGCCAAAGGACTCGTCGCCAGCGGAGACGCTCGAGTGGTGGCCGCCGGATCCATTGACGGCACGCACTGGACGCCGGCAATCATGGTCGACAACCCTTCCACCAACTCGCAAACCAATCCGTCGGGCCGCGGGCACCAGATCATGCCGGCCATTACCTTCGCAAATGGGCGACTAACGCTGCTCTACTACGATTTGCGCCTAGATCATTATGAAAACGTCTATACTTCCGCGCCGAAAAGTCCCACGGGTTACACCGCGACGCTGAGGCCCGAGGGCGAGTTGCCGGGCTCCCCCAGTAAGGTGTTCACTCCCTTTATTGACGACGCGGGATTGACGGTTCGCCGTCACACTCTGGATTTGCGCGTGCTGCAGTTGGGTATCTTCCCGACGATCACGCTCGGGCCTTCGGTGCTGGTGTCGCAATACGCCTACGGCTGCTGTGTAAATCCGAATCTGCCGAGCATCGAACAATTCAAGTTCAACGTTCCCAACCTGCCGATTTTTTCGCAGGGAGAAGTCCCGTTCCTCGGCGACTACATTGATGTCGTTCCTTCGCCCGCGTTTGTGCCGAATGGCAGCGGCTGGGCGTATAACTTCACGCCGAGCGTGAATCCGCAATTCCATGCCACCTGGACCGACAACCGCGACGTCGTGCCGCCGGCCAACGGAGACTGGACGCACTACACCCCTCCGGTACCCGTTAACACGCGCAGCGTATTCGATTCCGGGGCGACCCTGCCGAGGTGCGTGACCGGCCAGGAAGGAATGCGCAACCAGAATATCTATACGGCGCAGATTACCGGAGGCCTGATCGCGGGCGCCAAAGGCAATTCGAAGCCGCTGGGAACGACCAAGAATCCGGCGAACAACCAGACCGTTCCATTTCAACGGGCCTTCGCTGTCGAAGCGCAAAATGTCACGAGCGCGTCTATGAATGTGCGCTTCTCGATCGCCAATCAACCCACGGGCGGCAAGGCTTCGTTCCTGCAGTTTTCTCAGCAGGTCACGCTGGACGTCACGATTCCGCCTTTTTCTTCCGTTTCACGCAGCGTATTTGTGACTTCCACCAACGCACAGGCCAGCGTCACGGTAAACGTCGTGCAGATTGGATCCATCGGCGGGTCGCCGGTGAACAACGGGCTTACTTCCTCGGCAATTCTTAATCCGGATGTAACCAATCCCAACATCACCAATCCCAACGTTACGAATCCGAATGTTACCAACCCGAACATCACTAATTTGGAAGTCACCAATCCGAACGTTACGAATCCGAACGTAACCAATCCGAACGTAACCAACCCGAATATCACTAACCCCAACATCACCAATCCGAACGTCACCAATCCGAATATCACTAACCCCAATGTGACCAACGTCAGCGCCACCAATCCCAACGTGACGAATCCGAATATCACCAACCCGGATGTGACCAATCCGAATATTACGAATCCCAACATCACCAACCCGAACGTCACCAACGGTTCGATTGAAGACGTAATCTATCCCATTACAAATAATGGCAATACTACGGCGACTTACACGGTGCAAGTGGCGGCGAATCCCAATGTTCCGGCGGGCATCCTGCTGCAACTGATCCTCAACAAGCTGTACCAGACTCCTACCGCCCTGGAATGCCAGCTGACCACCGAAACACATTGGGTGACTGTAGCGAACATCACCAACCCGAAACTTTACGCGAGAAACGATCCAAAACTGGGAAATCCCAATATCACTAATTCCGTGCCGAACGAAGCCAGCATTACACTCGCCCCCGGCGAGACAGCTTATATCGACTTTCGTGTGATCAGCACCAACGGGTCTCCGATCACTTTTAATCCGCTGCAGTTTTTTACTCCCGTAACGGTGCCCCAGGCAGTGAACACACAAACGGCGCTGGCCAATCCCGGTGGGGTGGTTCCTCCGGTCACGGTTCCGGCGCTGATTATTGCAACTCCCTCGTTGCCCAATGGAGTTGCGGCGGTTCCCGGACAACCTTACAGCGCGACAGTAGCGGCCCAAGGCGGAAATCCTGGCAGCACGTACACGTTCAGCGTCTCCTCGGGAACTTTGCCGAACGGGCTGACTTTGAATCCCGCAACCGGCGTTATCAGCGGCACACCCACGGCGGCTGGCACTTTTGGATTTTCAATTCAGGTAAAGGACACCGCGATCGGAACGCAGTTCCCGCAACACACTACAGTCCAGGCGTTCACAATTAAGATCGCTCCGCCACCGCTGACCATCACCACGGCCACCTTGCCGAATGGAACGGTGGGTACGCCTTACACCGCGACGATCAACACCAGCGGCGGAACGCCTCCGGTCTTTTTCTCGCTTACGCAGGCGAATTTCCCTCCAGGGTTGACGATTACGCAGCCTCCCACCTCATCCACTTCCGACACTCTGACCGGCACGCCCTCGGCGCCCGGAACCTATACTTTCTTTGAATCCGTCACCGACAGCAGCAATCCGCCACAAACCGCCACGCAAAATTACACTGTGGTCATCGCTGGCGCGGCGATTGGAAATGTGGCGTTCGTAGGTCAGCCACAAAACTCCACCTCCGGTGGAACACTCGGAAGCGTCACGGTGAGGGTGACTGACAGCACGAGCGCGCCAGTTGCAGCGGCCAATGTCACACTGTCGTTCGCGGGCGCTCCTGCTTGCTCCGCAGCGATATTGGGCGGAACGCTGACGCATGCAACGGATGCCACGGGCATAACGACGTTCAGCGATCTGTTTGTTGACCACGGGCAGAACGGTTACCGGCTACGCGCCACTGTGAGCACCGTTACAGGAGACTCCGCACCGTTCAACGTCAGTGGTTTCTGCGCGGCGGCCAACATGAACTCAGCGCGGTCTAACCACGTGGCGGTAAAACTTCCCAACGGCGCAATCCTCGTCGCAGGCGGCAATACCGGGGGCGCCTCACTGGCGAGTGCGGAGACGTACGCACCTGACGGATCATTCGTCCCAAACAACAACATGCAGACTGCGCGTGCTTCATTCACGGGCACATTGCTGACGAGAGGACCGAATGCCGGCAAAGTGCTGCTGGTGGGAGGATTGATTAACAACGTCAGTATTCCGACCGTGGAACTATTCGATCCGACGACCGGCAACTTCACACTGGGAACGAGTCACATGGCGAATGGCCGGTTCCAGCACACAGCGACGCTATTGCCCAACGGCGATGTGCTCATCGCCGGCGGCGCGACGGACCTTGTCACGGATCGTCCCGATGCGGAGATTTATCACGCGGCGGACGGCACATTCTCCGCGCCGATCGCCATGACCAGCGCACAGGTGGATGCGACCGCGACGTTGCTTCCCAATGGTCAGGTGCTAATCGCCGGAGGAACCAGACTGACTCCCAGCGGACCAGGTTTCGTACAAACAGCCATCAACGTTGCGGAGTTGTTCGACCCCACTAGCAGTACATTTACCGCCACCGGCTCGATGAACACGGCGCGGTCCGACTATCCGGCGGTACTGTTGCCGAACGGCAAGGTACTGGTAGTAGGCGGCACCACGTCGTCGAACACACTGGGAGGAACGTCGGAAATATACGATCCTGCGACGGGAAGTTTCACGCCCTCAGGCAATCTGAATCCCACTAGCGGCGCGAGCGCCGTTGTATTGCCCAACGGGCAGACGCTGGTCGTCGGAGGGTTGACTTCCGCAGGCCAGTCCTCGCAAGCGTTGCTTTACGACGCTACCGGTGGAACCTTCTCCGGAATTCTACCGATGACTTCGAGTCGTTCGCAGTTCCCAGTGGTTCTGCGGAATGACGGGACAGTTCTGATACCCGGTGGATTCAGTGCGCCGAACAGCATCAACAATGCGGAAATTTACTATCCGGTCCCACGAACTACGTTCGTGATCACCACACCGTCTCCTTTGATAGGCATCATCGGCCAACCGTTTACGCAGATGATGCAACAACAGGGAGGAGTCGGCAACTTGACGTGGTCTACTGACGTGCCTCCGGCCGGCTTCTCACTGACTTCCGACGGTATTTTGTCGGGAACGTCCGCGACAACAAATTCTTTCAGTATTCCCGTGCTGGTGAATGACAACAGCAGTTCAGCTTCCAAGTCGATCACTTTGAATATCGTCAATCCCATCTCAATAACCACCACCAGCGCCACTTTGGCCAATGCCGTGACTCAGCAAGGTTCCTTGGCGAATCCTGGACCAGCACCCTATTCGTTCCAGTTGCAAACTGCGAACGGAGCAGGGGGGGCAACCACATTCTCTATCGTTGGCGGAGCGCTCCCGCCGGACATTACCTTGAGTCCATCTGGCTTGCTCTCGTCAGCGGGTTCCGTGCAAGACCCGCGGAATAGTACGTTCAACTTCACGGTCAAGGCCGTCAGTGCCGGTCCGCCGTCTTCCTTAGGCACGCAAGCGTTGACGTTGACCGTCGTGCCACGCCTGGATACGACGACGTCAAACTTTTTGCCCAATGGAACAGTGGGCGTCCCATACTCCCAGGACCTCACCACCACAGGAGGCGTTCCACCGGTGGCCTATGCATATTCCAACGGCCCAATACCGCCGGGATTGAGCGTCTCGCAAGTGAATACCACCACCGGACGAATCAGCGGCACACCTACCGCGCCCGGCACCTATACATTTACATTTACCGCGACGGACAGTACTAACCCATCTCAGGGCTTCCAGGAAGGGGTGACAATTGTCATCGGTTCTCCAGCGGCGCCTCCCGTGGCTTCCATGACGTTCACTACGCAGCCGACCAATTCCCTCGGCGGGCGCAATATTAATAGCCCATTCCCTGCGGTGAGAGCTTTCGACGCCGGAAGCAATCCGGTGCCGAACACTACGATCACCATGTCCTTGGGGACCAATCCGTGCACAACCGAGACGGTTAATCTGGCAGGAACGCTCAGCGCTACAACCGATGCGACGGGAACAGCGACCTTCGCCGACTTACGTTTGTTAAGCGCGGGCAAACCCGGATTTACGTTGGTGGCGACTGCTCCATCTGCGGTGACCACCACATCGGCAAATTTCCTGAACGTGGGCTCGTGCAATACCGCCAACGCGCCGCACGCAACGCGCAGCGGAGCTACCAGCACGCGGTTGCAGGACGGCACGATCCTCATCACCGGCGGTCAAGATTCCGGCGGCCTGGTGAATACCGCGGAAATTTATAATCCAGCCGACGGTACATTTACCCCGACCACGGCATTCGCGGGTGGCACTAACATGAACATCGCACGTTCACAACATACCGCCACGCTGCTCAACAACGGGGACGTACTCATCACTGCGGGAGCGAGCGGAGTTGGCACGCCGACTCCTGTTACCAACCGGCTGGAAATTTACAGTCCCAGTTCGCATTCTTTCAGTTTCGTCAGCCCGGAACTGGCTACTGCGCGAACCGGCCACACCGCGACTCTGCTGCCCAATGGCTCATCCGTTTTGATCGCCGGTGGCTACGACGGCACGAATCCGGTGGGCACCGCGCAGATATATCAGAACGGGACACTAGGGCCGGCCATCACCATGACCACTCCGCGGAATCAACCGAGCGCTATATTACTGCCCAGCGGGAATGTGTTGATCACCGGAGGATTTACTCCGACGGCTCCGAACGGGACCGGCGATGCCACCGCTGAGTTGTTTAACGTGTCAGCCAGTACTTTTGCCGCTATCACTGCGACCATGAGCAGTGGGCATGTCGGGCATACGATGACGCTGTTGAATCCCACTGCGGGCACCGTATTGATTGCCGGCGGTGAAAACGGCAGCAGCACTTGTCTGCAGACCGCTGAAATATTTTCGACCAGCGCCGGCAACACGTTTACTCCTACGGGTTCAATGACCACTGGGCGATGCCAGCATTCCGCCACCACTCTATCCAACGGCAAGATCCTGATGTTCGGAGGGTTTACAATTTTTGGCCACGGTGGCGCCTCCTTGAACGACATCTACGATCCGGCGGCGGGAACCTTCGCTCTCGATGCGACCGTTCAAACGCCGCGCGCCCAGATGGGCGCGGTGCGGTTGTCGGATGGCACCGTGTTCCTCGTGGGAGGAACTCTGGCTTTTGGGACGGCGATCAGTCCCGCGGAAATTTACTATCCGGCGCCGTAGTTCACGGCAGCTAAACGCCCCGGTAGTTGGGGGAAAACTTACTTCAGACTGGCAAGGCGCTTGGTGGCGTCCGCGACGAGCGGGTCACCGGCGCCTTTTTCTTTTAGCGCGAGGAAAGTTTTGTAGGATTCGGCGGCCCCGGGACTGTTCAGGCCTTCGCGCGCGCGGCCCTGGTAGTAGTACACCGGCGGCAGCAGGTGATAGCTGGGAACATCGTCGAGAAAAACGGAAGTGGCTTCCCCGCGGCGCTTCAAGCACACGTCAAATTCTGAAGACGCTTCAGGATAGGTCGCTGCTGCCAAGTAGGCGAGCCCCATGTCGAAATGCCCCAGCCAGGTGTCCGCGAGTTTTTGCGCTTCCTGAAATGAAGTCAGCGCCTCGCGCGCGTTACCGCGCTTGAGCTGCGCTTCGCCGGCAATCAGCTTGGCATAAATCTGCGGTTCGTTTTCCAGGCGCTGCGAAAGCGGCGCCACGGCGTGTAAGCCCTCGGCTTCCTGCCCGGCTGCGATATAGATTTGTGCCGCGCGATAAACTACTCCGGAGTCTTTGCTGGCGGCGATCGCCTTTGTACCCTGGGACATGGCGTCGGCCATTTTCCCGAGTTGCACCTGCGTTAGTCCCAGCGTGACCATCTTGTTGGCGGCGGAATCGGCGTCTTTCGCGGCGACATCCACGGGAATGTCTTTCTCCAACTGGCTCGCGGCATCCGTCAGACGCCCTTCATACAGAGCGATATCCGCGAGCCCACCGCCCGCTATGGACGCGCCCCGGGCATCCACGGCTTGCAGTTTCTGGTAATTGGCTTGGGCCTCGTCGCTATGTCCCAGGGCCAGCGCCGCAATCGCGGAAGTGCGCAGCGCTTCTTCGAACTTAGGATTTTCCGCCAGAATGGCTTGCGCCTGCTTGCCCGCCATTTCGAAATCTCCGGCGTACAACGCGTACATCGAGAAATTGCTTTGCTGCAGAATGCTGTGCGGTGTGATGGCCAGCGCGCGCTTTTGTTCTTCCAGCGCCTTGCTCATGTCCCGGGCATAAAAATAAGCCAGCGCCAGGTTGGCGTGCCCGGCGGTATCGGCGGGATACTGGCTGACCAGCGCGGATAATTCTTCGATGGCCTTGGCCTGATTTCGCGTGACCAGGTAATAGCCGCTGCGGGTGCGATATTTTTCGCGATCGGTCATGCGATCGATGCGCGCCAGCGCCAACTTGTAATACTTCACCGCATCATCGTTCTTACCGAGATTCGAATACATCACCGCCATGCCGGCGTAGGCGCGCCCAAGGTTCGGATCGATTTCCACGGCTTTGGAATATGACTTCAGCGCGTCATCCCATTTGCCGGCCTGTTGCAGATCCTGAGCCACGGCATATGCGTGAGCAGCTTCCAGCGAACCAGCGCTGAAAGTTTCCGCAGCGGCTTTCTGTACGGATTCCGGCGCGGTGTCACCCAAACCTTTTCGAATGCTTTCGGCCAGTTTGCCGGCGGCGGCCAAAACATCTTGCTTGTTGGCAGCGTCGCGTTCCGCTTTGTCGATGGACTTTCCGGTCGCCGGATCGATGGCTTCGACCGAAACTTTGTACTGTCCGCCATTTTGCGAGATGGAGCCGGTCACCACCACGTTGACCCCTTCGCGCACGGCGACGAGCTGTGCCACTTTGCCATCCATTTGCGTCAAGCCGGGTTGCAGGCGGCTGGCGATTTTCTTGGCTTGCCCGCGATTAAATGACGAGATGAACGGTGCGCCTTCGAGCGCAATTCCCAACATGGGCTCAAGCGTTCCATCGAAAACGGCGTCACCGGTCTTATTGTCGAAATCGGCGATCAGCAGGCTGACAGGAGCGTGGGCCAGCCCCGCCGGCTTGGGTATGAACTTCGAACGCAAAGCGAAGCCCAGCGCCAGCGCCGCACAGAAAACCCCGATGGCCACCCACTTGGCATAAGCAGGAAGTTTCCCCGGGCCGGAATAGACAATGCGCGTGCCGGCACTGGGGCCTTGCCACATTTCGATTTCCTGCACGATTTCCTGGGCGCTGGAAAAGCGCTTGGCGGGATCAATCTCCAGGCAGCGCGAAACAATGTTCACCAGCGGCTGAGGAATGGTTTTGTCCAGTTCACTGACCGGCCGAGCGGGTTCGCTGGTGCGCTTCCACAACTTGCCCATGGTGGTGTCGGCGTCAAAGGGCGACTGGCCGCTGAGAATTTCGTAAAAAATGATGCCGACAGTAAACAGATCGGAGCGCACGTCCAGCGTTTGCCCTTTGGCCTGCTCCGGCGACATGTAATCCGGCGTGCCAATCAAGGCGCCGGTTTGCGTCATGCCCTTGGTGACCAGCGATCGCGCGATGCCAAAGTCCATTACATATACCCGGCCGCTCTTATCGAGCATGATGTTCTGCGGTTTCAGATCCCGGTGGATGACCCCCTCAGCGTGTGCGGCCTCCAGAGCCCGGCAAACTTGCGCCATGATGGTGGCGGCTTCCGCGGCATCCAGTTTTTTCTTGCGTCGCACCAGGCCCTGCAAGTCCTCACCTTCGATGTACTCCATGGTGATGAACTTGATGCCGTCGGCTTGACCCAGATCGAAAATGCGAATTACGTTCTTGTGAGTGATTTGCCGGGCAAGGATCAGTTCCTGTTTGAAACGCTTCAGGATTTCCGGATTCGCGGCCATGTCGCTGCGAATTACCTTGAGGGCTACCTCACGTTCCAGTTCGCGGTCGCGCGCGTGGTAAACCGCGCCCATTCCTCCCTGGCCGAGCATGCGAATAATTTCGTAGCGTTCGCCCAGCAACGTGCCGGGACCCAGAACTTTAGGGGCAGCAGTAACAATTCCGTCAGCGGCGGGGACCGACCAGCCCTGGCCGGCAGTCGCCAGGGTATGGTCCGGCATGAGCGTGTGATCGCTCGCCGGTAGAGGCGTAGCGCACTTCACGCACGCGACGGACTCCTCCGAATTGGCAGTGTTGCACTGAGGGCAGACCATGCTGATACCCGACTATCTACTTGCCGAACAGCTAGTCTATAACATGAAAATCAGCACTCGGAAACGTTCGTGCCACAAGCTGTCGTGTGCTTTACTGTCAAATTGAGCGCTTCGTGGCACGCCGGAGGATTGCTGACATTTTCTTTCACCGCTTGGGGTCATCCCCTATAATCCACGTACCAATTTATGTCCACTCCCGCTGAAAGCGAGTCGCCAAAAGCGCCTCGGCTCCTCGTCTCAGTTGTCTCTGTTGACGAGAAAATATTTTCCGCTATCTTGGGCGCCCTTCGGGAAGATTTCAAAGTCGTCAAAGCCGAAACCGAAGACACCATCAAAGAGCTCGTAGACAACCCCGAGTTGCGCGCGATGATTTTCGATCTGGACAGTATCGGGGACGGCGCAAAAGACGGCATCGAGGTACTTCAGCAAATCCGAGCGCTGCGCGAAGACATCGTCCTGGTGGCCATATCCAGTACGAACCAGCGCAGTATCCCGGTGATGGCCAGTCGCGCGGGCGCCGACGAATTCTTCCTTTCCCCTCCCAATTCCACGGAACTTTCCATTGTGCTGGCACGCGCCGTGGAAAAACGCGCTCTGGAGCTCGAAGGTCGCCGCTTGGTGGAGCAAGTGGAACGGCGTTCCGCGTTCTGCGGCATGATTGGCGGCAGCAACGCCATGCAAAAGCTGTATCAGACCATTCAGGCGGTTGCCGACAGCAACAGTACGGTGTTGCTGAGGGGAGAAAGCGGCACAGGAAAAGAACTAATCGCGCAGGCCATCGTGCAGTCGGGTGAGCGCGCCGGTAAACCATTCATATGCCTGAATTGTTCCGCATTGCCGGACACGCTGATGGAGTCGGAATTATTTGGCTATGAAAAGGGCGCGTTTACGGGGGCGGATTCTGCCAAGCCCGGTTTGATTGAGTCGGCCCATAGTGGAACGTTATTTCTGGACGAAATCACCACGCTGACTCCCAACCTGCAGAGCAAGTTGCTGCGGGCGTTGCAGGAACATAGCGTCCAACGCCTGGGTGCACGATCTGTGCGCAAGATTGATTTCCGTTTGCTCTGCGCTACCAATGAGGATCTGGAAGAAATCGTCCGCCAGGGACGTTTTCGAGAGGACTTGTACTATCGCATAAACGTGGTGCCAATTTTTGTGCCGCCGCTGCGCGACCGCGAGGGCGACCTCCCGCTGCTGGCCGACCATTTTCTGCGGATTTTCTGCGCAGCTGCCAAAAAAACGCTGAAAACCATGCAACACGACGTGCTGGAGATTCTGGAAGACTATCCCTGGCCGGGCAACGTGCGCGAACTGGAAAACGTAATCCAGCGGCTGGTACTGATGAACAACAGCTCGACGATTACCGCGGACCACCTGCCTCAATCACTGTTGTATGCCAGCACGGCCAGCCAGGAGGCCATCCTTATACCGGAACAAGGTGTGGATTTCGATGCCGAAATGGAACGAATCGAAATCGCCTATCTAAAAGCCGCGTTGCGGCGGACTAACGGCAAGAAGTCGGCGGCCGCGGCGCTACTGAAGGTGGACCCTCAGCGGATGAAGTACCTGTGCCGCAAACTTAAGCTCACTGATGGTTAAACTTTAACCCACAGGTGGTTAATTTTTAACCGGCGTGCGTTCTTTCACCCCCCGGAGGGGCACACGCACGGCTGCCTCGATTGGTAAGCTATTCATTCTAAACGCGCCGGGTGATTAGAACTTGCTGGAGCTTTTTGGCACGCCACCTGCAGCGAGGTAAGTCGTCAAGCGGGATGCAGGAAAACAAAAAAATTGAGGAGCCAGAATGTCCATCGAAAAGAAATCTTTGATCAGCGCTTTGAAGACCACCAAGAAGGCCAACATTGCCAGCACTCCGGTCGAAGGCGAAAAGGCCGTTAGCTCCAAGGCCCTTCACGCGAAAGCGTTAAGCTCCAAAGCGTTAAGCTCCAAGGCGGTAAGCGCCAAGGCCGTGAGTGCCAAGGCCGTAAGCGCCAAGGCCGTAAGCGCCAAATCGGTTCGCTAGGCAAGCTCGCAAACGCCGCTATTCAAAGCGTCCAGCGGGGGTTTGTCATGAAGAAGGCTGCCACCAGCGCAGCCTTCTTTCTATTTTCACCACATTTTCCGGCCGAAAAAGTTGGCCAGCGCTTCCCACCCCAATTGGCCCAGACTGCGTCTTCTGCCATAGACTCGCGCCTCACCGGTCATTCCAGGTTTCAGTTGCCCGCGATCATTTTCCAGCAGCACGTCCACGACGTAAAACGCCGGCGGGTTTAACCCTGCGTATTTGTTTTCCTCCACCAGTCCCGGATCAATCTCCGTGGAGAGCGCAGCTATGGCCGACGCGTGGGCATTCCATTTGCTCCAAAGTCCGTCTACTTGAACGCGCACCGGCGCGCCTACGTGAAGCTTGTACAGATCGTATTCCGAAACATACAGGCGGGCGCGCATCTGGCGCAGGTCTCCGATTTCCGCAAGCTGCTCGCCGGCTTTTGCGTAACTGCCAAGCCGGCTCTCCAGGTCGGGGGTGAGCACTACCCCTGACAGCGGGCTGGCGACCTCCAGATTATTTGCTTCCGCCTGCAAGCTGCGCGCCTGGATGAACGACCGGTTTCTTTCCTGCAGTGCGGAGCCTACATCGCCGTAGCTGAGTCGAGCTTTGGTGAGCCTGTTTGAGGCCATGGCGTATTCGGCCTGGCTGTGGGCCACCTGGGATGCCAGGGGGAGGTTGCGGATCTTGAAAAGGAGCGTGCCTTCGTTCACCGCCGCGCCTTCCGGGGCGTCAACGTACTGAATTATTCCCGCTTGGGTCGCTCGCACCACAGCGCGGTTGGCGGGCTCCAGTGTAAAGCGCCCTGACGTAGATTGATGCCCGAGCGGCAGCAAGAGAAACACCAGCATACCTGCGACAAGGGCCAGAGTACGAGATCGAGTGAACCAGGCATGCACGCGGTCCCTCTTATCCAGATAAACGAATTTCATAAAGTTCACCAATAAGCGTATCCGAGAACGAAAAATCAATGCGGCCGTGCCCAGTTCGGGAATGAATGACCACTGCGGATCGAAATTGCGAAAGACGTTTCCAACGAAGCTGGCCACCAGGTAGAGCACCGAGTAACTGTAAGCGCCGGACAACAACGCGTAGACGGTGTAGCCCAGCCGCCGCCGCTTGGGCACGTACGGCACCTCCACCGGCAAACCCCAGAGGTGATGTTTCACCCACGCAGAAACGTACGCCGTCGAACTCTCTTTGAGGTCCGGGATTCCCAGCATTTCGCACATCATGTGGTAGCCGTCGAGCTTCATCAGCGGATTCCAGTTGATAAGCAGTGAAGTCAGGCCGGTGAGAAGCATCAGGAAGTACGCGCCCTCATGCGCCAAAGTGTAGGGAGCGGTGCCCCACCAGATGGGCGTGGCGATAGAACAGATCATCAGCTCTACCCAGATTCCCGCCAGGGAAATGATCAGTCGCTGATAACGCGAGCCTTTGACCATGCCTTCAGTGGTATCGGTGTAAAAGGCGGGCGTCAGATAAATGAGTGAAAAGCCCATCGCGGGGACACGCCCGCCGTAATGTTTGCAGGCATGCGCGTGCGCAAATTCGTGCGCGGCGACGACAAAAATTCCCAGGCCGTACAGGACAGCAATGTCCGCCCACGTTTTTTGCGTGAAAGTATAAAACTGGACGGTGTCGCGTCCGATCTCCGGCCAGTGCGTGACGGTCAGCCCAACGGTAAATGCGAAAGCCATGAGAGTCAGTGCCGTGAACCAGCCGGTATAAATGAAACTGGTGTAGCCATACAGCCAGGTCAGGAATTTGTCAGGGTTGAACGCCGGAAAGATGATCAGCGATATATCCGCCCAACGGCTCCTGGCCCTCAGTTTTTTCTGGCGCTGGGCCTTGTTCTGCTGCAGCAGCAAAATGTTTTTTTCCTGCGGCGTTTTGTACCAGAAGTCACTTTCTTCCAGCATGGCTGCGAATTCCTGAATCTCTTCTTCGCTGTACTCGATATTGGTCTGCTGGGAAATAAGCGCCGCGATTTCCGCGTAGGAACGCTGTCCGTCAAAAAGCTGGATCAGCTCCCAATTTTGCGGTGGGAATTTATACATGACTTCTGCGCTGGGAACATACACGCGGATCATGGGCTTGCCGTCCTCGAGGTGCTCCTTGAAAGTGCAGTCCGGATCCACGCGGGGATAGCGTTGCGCAAGCGTACGAGCAGGAATTTCGGGCAGGGCGACGTTCAGCGCTTCGGTGATGTTCATCGCGGGATGGGAAGGCGCGAACTGGCGGTCATTCCCGGACGTAGGGATCCACGCGCACCGGTAAGTTCCGCCAGAACATCGAACGTCCCGCTGGAAGGATCAATAACGGAATTCACTTCTCTTATTTTCGCGGCATGCTTTTCCTGCGGCGCGTTGGTGGAAGAAACTTCCAGTTGCTGGCCAATTCTCACGTGTCCCATGAATTTTTCCGGCAACGTAAATCTGAACAGCAACGGAGACTCGGCCGTTACCCAGAAAAGTTTGTCGCCGCGGGCGACGCTCTGGCCTTCACGGGCGTAACGCCGCGCCACCAAGCAGTCGAACGGAGCGGTGATTCTGGTTTTCTCCAACTCGAGTTCCAGAGAACGTTCTTCCTGGCGAGCGGTATTGAGATTTTCGCTTACGCGCTTGATGTCCCATTGCTGGGATTCGGCTTTGAATTTAGCGTGCTGCAATTGGTCCTGAGGAAGGAGCCCTTCGTCCCACAAGCGTTGGGCACGGACCAGGTCGGCTTTGATTACTTCGGCTTCCGCCTGCCAATTCTTCAGGTCGTTTTCGATACCTCGGGATTTCGCGCGCCCGGCTTCCAGATTGGCGGTAATTTGGCGGTCGTCGAGTTGTGCGAGCAGCGTGCCGGCTTTGACTCTCGCTCCGGCGTCGGTTTTGATTTTTGCCAGGGTGCCATCGCGCTGCGCGGTAACTTCCACCTGGTGCTCGACGATCAGCGGGCCTGCTACGTTTACAAAATCATCGTTTTCAGCCGCCGGCGATTTCGCGGCCAGAGCGTCAGTAGGCGTCCCCGCCGGTGTTGCAGCGGAATTCTTCGACGGCGCTGCGGCCGCGATCGTTTCATCTTTGCTGCCGTCGTCACAGCCACAGACTGTGAGCAGCACGGCGAGCAGCACTGTGAAACAAGCGTTCCGCATTCTTACTCTCCCGCCCATTCCTACCACCCGAACCAAGACCACAATTTCGAATACGCCCACAGCACTGGCCGCCGGAACAATACGTAACCGGCCGGATACCATCCGACGGTAACTTTTCCGCGTCCTTCCATTCCGGCTCGCAGCGTACCTCCCGGATTTTCAAGCGTGACACGCGCGAAAAATACCCGCTCGTCGTGCTGCATCTCCGCTTTAGGACTGACCACCGCCACGCTACCGCGAAATGTTTTGGTGGCATAACTGTTCAACTTCATAACGGCTTTCAGTCCCGGCTTCAGCAGACCGGCATCCACGTCGTCTATGGCTACATCCACGACAGTCTGGGAGCTGTCCATGATTTCAGCGAAACTTTCACCGTGCTGCAATCGTCGCCCGGCGGCCGTCTCAATGTGAGGGGTGGCCACTAGGCCGTCTATCGGAGAGCGTAGTTCCGTGCGATCCAGCAACTCCTTGGCGCGATCCACCTCCGACTTCCAGTAATCCGCCTGTACGCGTTGCACTCCCGCTTCGCCCGTATCATTTCCAGCGAGTGCATGGTTCACCTGCAAAATCGAAGTCTGGTATTTGGCTTCCGCTTCCGCAAGCGCGGAGCGGTAATCCCAGGCTTCCATGTCCGCCAGGACCTGGCCGCGGCTGACAGGCTCGCCTTCGTGCACATAAACTTTTCCGACCACGCCCTCAATCTCTGGCTGGACCTGCGCGCGATGCGCCGGCGCGACCACCGCATTGCCATCAACCCGCAGCGGCAACGGGAAGATTCCTAAAAAGACAATCGCCGCGGCGGTCAGCGCGATAATCATGCCGCGGCGCTTCTTTTCCATGGCCATGAATTTTCGTTTTCGCTCCAGCACCGGCTGGAGCACGGAGATGAAGGGCACTTCCTTGTACATCTGCGCGTTGCGCAAAGCGACGGTAGCCTGGCCGGCAAGAACTTCCAGAATCTCGATGTGCGCTTGGGAAAGAAAATCCGCATCGTTGCTTTCAAGGCTCAGGACACCAACGCGGCCGGTATCGTCGCTGAGTGGCATGGCGTAAAATGCCCGGCGGCCGGTCGCGCGGAAATATTTTTCGAATTTCGCGCGCGTCTCTTCGCGCTCCGCATCCACCTCTTCGCCCACCTGCCGCACGTGAATTACTTCTTCCGAGAGCGCCGCCCATTGCAGAATTTCATTCAGCGGAGCGATGTCCGGGGCATCAGTGTTTACCTGCGCCAGGCCCGTCACCGCGCTGAGCTTGAATCTTCCGCGCCGCTCGAGGGCGATGGCCGCGCGGTCGTAAGGGATCACCGCCTGTGGGGCGTTGACAATGGTCTGCAGCATACGCTCCAGATTCAGTGTGGAAGTGATTTCGTGACTGACGGTGACCAGCGTTTCCAGAATCTCGACTTTACGCTCCGCCAGCAGCAGGCTGGCGTTGTGCAGTGCGGTCGAAGCTGTTTCCGCCATGTTGGTCAACACGAATAAATCATCTTCATCAAATAGCGTACCGTCCATCTTATTGACAGCTTCGATGACTCCCACCAGTGCGCCTTTATCGAGGAGGGGCACCACCACTAGCGAGGCTACCCGGCCATCCTGAACTTCGCGGTTGCGGGCCATTAGTCTCTCGTCTTCCAGGGAAGCAATCAGCACGCTTTCGCCGGTGTCGGATACGGAGCCGGCTATGCCCTCGCCAGGTCCCAGCAAACTTCCCGGCCGAACGGTGGCATCGGCCCCGGCCTGGTGCGAGAGCTCTACCCTTTCATCCGGTTGCAACAGCCAAATATTTACTGCCTGGCACTCCATGACCTCCCGCAATTTCGTGCCGATAAGCACCAACAACTCGTCCATCTCTAGCGTGGAAGAGAAAACTTTTTCAATGTCGTAGAGCTGCGAGAGCCGTGTCAGGGATATCAAGGAATCGTTACGTTCTGTCTCGTAGGTCTTGGCGCCCGCCAGGGCAGCGGCGGCGATTTGCGCCAGCGGCATCAAGGATTCGACGGATTGCAGTTTTATTTCGGTGTCGTAGCTGAGAATCTCAACGGCTCCAACTAAATTGCTGTCTTTAAGAAGCGGAAGGTAGGCGAGCGAAACGACCGTCCTGCGGATATCGAGATGGGAGTAGCTTTCACGCGGGAGGTCTTTGCCGGTAAAAACCAACGCTGTTTTTGCGGCTGCCAGCTCTCCGAGCGCGCCGAAGGCGAGGCTTACAGCCGCGGAATGAATGGTAACTTCGCCCGTCGAAGCCTTGGCCTGCCACACTTCTTCACCGTAGCGGTCCGCAATCAGATATATGACCACGGCGGAGTATGGAATGATTTCGGCGATCGTTCGCGCGCAAGTGCGAGCCCGCGGATTGATTTCGTGATCCGCCAGAAGCCTTGCCGAAAAATCTGCGATATTGATGTTCAAGCGATGCTCTGGGCCCTGGTAGCGGCCGGAGAAGCCGGTGCACGCTGGGACCCGAGTGTGGAGCCTTCTTCCCTTGCAAATTCGCTACGGTTCTTCTAAGTTGAGCGGGACTGTAACAGACGATTTATACAGTGTCAACGCGGCCTTTCGCGCTTTCAGTCTGGTTTTGCCCGGGAAAGAGGAACTCGATTGGACATCGAAGTACGCACTCAGGCGCAGGTAAAAATAATCAAGCTGCGAGGCAAACTGGTTCTGGGGGAGCCGGCGGATAAACTCGCGGCCACGTTCACGGACTTGATTGCCGCCGGGGATTCCCGGTTCATTCTGGATCTGGAAGAAGTTCCCATGGTGGATTCGAGTGGAATTGGGCTGCTGGTGCGTTTTTTGACCGCCGCCAAGCAAAAGGGCGGCTCTGTAAAGTTGCTGAATCCCCCAAAAATGGTCGTTCAAACCTTCAAGCTCGTTCGCATCCTTAATATATTTGAAGTCTTTGATGATGCGGCGGCCGCAATCACCTCCTACGACTAGCTCCGAAACTCGCGGTCCTCGAGACACGCGTGGAATGCGCTTTTAATCACGCAACTGCCACGAATCCATGCCCAATCCCGTGGTTCCGACCCCCGCTCCGTGCCTGAACGCAGAATGCTTGACAACGCTGCGCGAGTGCGATAACAACGGCGGAAGGATAAAAAGACTTTTCCAGTCGCCGGCCGCGTTTGTGACTGGGTGAGCTCGAATCCGTATCCGCTTCCGGGAGGATGGCATGGATTTTGACAAGGATAATTTCGAAGAAGATAACGAGCTCGCGCCGCTCGAAGAAGAAGAGGCCGGGGACGTCGACGAAGTAGTGGGAGTCGAGACAGAAGAAATTGTTGCGGAGGACGACTCCGAAGATGAGTCTGAACCGCCCAAGCGCGGTTCCACTAGTTCCGCGCCATCCGGAAGAGCGGCTAGCAAGCCTGCAGCACGCAAGGCTAGCCCCAAGCCTCCCAAGCGCAAGGCTCCCGCGAAAAAAGCGTCCGTAGGCAAGAGCAAGAAGGCGGCCAAGAAAGCCAGCGGCAAAGCCAAAGGTAAAAAGTCCGCCAAGAAAAAGTCGGGCGGTAAGAAAAAGAAACGCTAGGCGAAGAACGTTACTTCGGCATTGCCAAGAGGCCCGTGAGTCTTGCGGGCCTTTTTCTTTGCACCTCGACCGCCAGAACGGCGTCGCCACTCCCGAGAAACCCGGCGAGCATCTAGCCGGCTATTCCGTCCCGCTGCGCCCCCATGCTGGGGTACGTGGCCGTGGCCTCGTAAGCCGCTCCCGGAACCGGAGACTCCGGTGCTTTCGGCACAACATGGATTTTAACGAGTTAAACGCCGCAGAAGTGCGCAGGTGCTGGGCACCTCGGCGAAATATAAAGTCAGCGCAATCGCCGACCATAACGCCGGAATAGTTCTGCGCATAAAAAAAAGACAGACTGAAAACGCTCGCACCGCGGGCGAAGTAGCTAATTTACAGGATTGGCTCGGACCAGTTCTCCAGCGACTCTTTCACCTTGTGCAGGAACTGGTGCGCGATGGCACCGTCCACTACGCGATGATCGTAGGACAACGTCACGTAGCACATCGAGCGAATGGCGATGGAATCATTGATGACCACGGGACGTTTTTCAATGGCGCCCAATCCCAAAATCCCCACGTTCGGCTGGCTGATCACCGGCAGTCCGAAGAGTCCGCCAAATACTCCCGGGTTGGTGATCGAAAAAGTGCTTTCCTGCACTTCTTCGGGCTTCAGCTTTTTGGAACGCGCGCGTTCCGCCAGGTCATTCATGGTTCGCTGGATGCCCAAAATGTTTTTCTCGTCGGCATTTTTCACTACCGGGACCAGCAGGCCCCAGTCGAGCGCCACGGCGATGCCGATGTTGATTTCCTTGTGCATCACGATGTTGGTGCCATCGAGGGAAGAATTCAGCGTCGGGTAGGCGCGTAGACCCGCGACCGCGGCTTTCACGAAAAACGGCATGAACGTCAGTTTGGTGCCGTTGCGCTTTTCGAATTCGTCTTTCGACTTGGCGCGCAGCGCGGCGACCTTGCTCATGTCGATTTCGTCCACGGAGTAAACGTGCGCGGACACGCGCTTGGAAGCCACCATGTGTTCGCCGATGCGCTGGCGCATCATGGTCATGGGCGAGACTTCGTAATCGCCAAAATAAATTTTCTCGCGTGGCACCGCGGATTCGAACGGCGCGTGCACTTGCCCGCCGTGTTGCGCTTGCTGGCCGCCCTGCGCCTGTTGTGCGGAAGCCTGCCTGGGAGGCGGTGGTGGCGTGGACGGTGCGGTGCGCGCTGGCGTGGGGGCTGCGGAACTTGGATTGAAAGCTTCCTCCAGCTCCAGCTCAGTCTCGCCGCTTTCCTCAGTCTGATCGGAGGAAGTATCAGCCTGTTGCCCGCCGCCGGCGATCAACGCTTCGATGTCCTGTTTGCTGATGCGTCCGCCCGTGCCGGTGCCGGTCACACCACTCAAGTCAATGCCGTGTTCCTTGGCCATGCGCCGCACGAGTGGCGAGCTGTGAATGCGTCCGCCTTCTTTAGCGCCAGAACCAGCGCCAACTGCAGCAGCAGCAGGAGCTCCAGCCCCTGTCGCCCCGGATGTCGCAGGAGTCGGTGTTCTAGTCGGTGCCGGAGATGGAGGAGCGGCAGCCTTTCCGTTCGCAGGAGAAGCCTGGGGCGCGGGCGCCGTAGCCGGCCTCTGCGCTGGAGGAGCGGTCTTCGCCGGCCCTTCGGCAGGAGTGGCGGGGCTGGCTGAAGCGGCGGCATCAATCACGCCCACCACCGTCTGGATGGGCACGGTCTTGCCTTCCGCAACCTTGATTTCTTTCAGCACCCCCGCCGACGGAGAGGGAATTTCCGCATCCACTTTGTCCGTCGAAATTTCGAACAGCGGCTCGTCGCGCTCCACCCTGTCGCCCGGTTTCTTGAGCCACTTGGTAATAGTGCCTTCAAAAATACTCTCGCCCATCTGCGGCATTACGATGTCTACGGCCATGTCGATCTCCTGTGAAACCTTCTAAACTTTTCCGTGCTCTTCCACCGCGTGTCGTGGCTCAGTAACGCGCCAGTTCTTTCGCAGCATCAAAAACCTTCTTGGCATTGGGCAAAAAATATTCTTCCAGCGGCGGCGAGTACGGTACCGGAGTATCCAGCGCGGTCACGCGCAGCAGCGGCCCGTCGAGATCGCCAAATGCTTTTTCGCAAAGTATGGCCGCAATTTCTCCCGCGATCCCACCGGTGCGCGTGTCTTCGTGAACCACCAGGCAGCGATTCGTTTTCTTCACCGATTGTAAGATTGTTTCTTCGTCCAGCGGCAAAAGCGTGCGCAGATCAATCACTTCGGCTTCTATACCTTCTTTCAAGAGCGCCTCGGCGGCTTCCAGCGAAGTGTGCATCATCGCCGCATACGAAATGATCGTCAGGTGCTTGCCGGGACGCCGCACGATAGCTTTGCCAATCGGCACAGTGTAATCGCCAGCTGGAAGTTCTTCCTTGATACGCCGGTACAAATACTTGTGCTCGAAAAACAGCACCGGGTTATTGTCGCGTATCGCCGACTTCAAAAGTCCTTTGGCATCGTAGGGCGTGGACGGATAGATAACCTTCAAACCCGGCGTATGCACGAAATACATTTCCGGATTCGCGGAATGGAATGGCCCGCCATGCACGCCCCCGCCGGAGGGCCCGCGCACCACAATGGGCGCTGGCGCGTTCCAAAGGTAATGCCCCTTGGCCACAAAATTCGTCAGTTGGTTGAAGCAGCAGGCGATGAAATCAATAAACTGCATCTCCGCGATCGGACGTAAACCCAGATAGCTCATGCCGCAAGCCGCACCGATAATGGCGCTTTCGCTGATGGGTGTATCGATCACTCGCTCCCAACCAAAGCGCTGCAGCAAACCTTCGCTGGTTTTAAACGCCCCGCCATACACGCCCACGTCTTCGCCGAGCAGTACGACGGCCGGATCGCGCTCCATCTCTTCAAACATGGCCTGCCTGATGGCTTCGAGGAAAGTTACCGGAGCTACGCCGGTGTTTTCTGTTGCGCCGTTCACTTTTGATTTATCCGCCACCGCTGTTTGGGAACCGGCCATGGTTATCTCCTTTTCCCGTGCGGCGATGATGCGGGCTTCTTCATTGCTTTAGGCGGTGGCTGCGCGATGACCTTGGGTGACGCGCCATTTTTCGCGCCGTTCTTCGCGTCATGTTTTGGCGCTGTGGCCGCCGTTTTGCTCTTCCCGTTCGCGCCTTTTACATTCCCGCCGGCGACTCTCTTCGTAACTGTCTTCGCCGGAGCGGTGGGCGCCAGCTTGCTCTCGTTATCGGCCAATTCAGGCGTGGCAGGAGTGGTGTCTCCAAAATGAATCGGGGCATTCTTCCCGCCGGAACCTTGACCTTCGCCAAATCCTTCCACCGACCATACCGCCGCAATGCTCGACTTGGGCGGCGTTACTTCCGACTTGGAACGTTCCCACTTGGGAGCAATCTTGTGACATTCGTCGCCGGTGCAGTAAACACCTTCCGCGGCAAACTCGGGAGGCGGCATCGGCGAACTCTCCGCGAAATCCCGTTCCTTGGTGAGCAGCGTTTCGATGCGATCATCCACTTCCTTCTTGCTCTTGGCATCCAACAGCTTTTCGCCGGTCAGGTATTTTTCGTACAGCACAATGGGGTCGCGCTGCTTCCAGTATTCGAACATGTCTTTGGGCACATATTCCGCTGGATCGTGCTGCGCGTGCCCGCGCATGCGCATGGACTTGGCTTCGATGAGGATCGGCCCTTCACCAGCGCGCGCTCGCTCCACCGCTTCCTTGGCAGTGGTGTAGACCGCCACCACGTCGTTGCCATCCACGATGTAGCTGGCGATGCCGTAGGCCTTGGCTCGATCGGCCAGGTCTTTCACCGGAACCTGCCGCTTCACCGGCGTGGAATACGCCCACTGGTTATTTTCGAGAATCAAAACAAACGGCGCTTTTTGTGACGCCGCGAAATTCAAGCCCTCGTGAAAAACTCCCGTGGAGCTACCGCCATCGCCGATCCACGTCATGGCGACAATTTTTTGTCCCAGGTAGCGTCCCGCCATGGCTACACCGGTCATCACCGGAATCAAATCGCCCAGCATCGAAATGGGCGAAACGATATGCAGATTTTCCAGATCTCCGAAATGGCTGGTGCCATCCTTGCCCCGCGTTGGGGAAGAGTACTTGGCCATATGCTGTGTGAAGATATCCCGCGGCGGCACGCCTTTGACTAGTAGCGCGCCGATATTGCGAATCATGGGCGCCAGCCAGTCTTTCTTTTCGAGCGCGTACGCCGTGCCCACTGAAATCGCCTCCTGTCCTTCGCTCGAATACAATCCGCCCACGATCTTGTTCTGCCGGAACAGCTTCACCATGGTGTCTTCCACGGCGCGATTCAGGCGCATGTAGTAGTACAGGTCCAGATACTGCTGCCGTGTCAGTTCCTTCTTCATCCGCGCTCCACTAAATCTCTGGTGACGACAACACTTCTATTGTTTGCCTGGGTTCTAAATTATTTTCGGCCGAAGCCTGCCGCAACTGCTGTTCCACAGCGTTCAATTGTTCCAGCAAAACCGCCCCGGGCATTTCATGCATTTCAAATTCGAATACTCCGGCAAAATTTCGCACCAACGGTTGAACCGCATCTTGGCGTTTGACGACGCGATTCAGCAACTTCTCGAGCGACGTCGCTTTCCGTCCAGCGATGCCACAGGGCACGATCAAATCGAAGTAACGCAAATCCGTGGCCACGTTGTAGGCGAATCCATGGGAAGTAATCCAGCGACTGAGGTGTACTCCTAGGGCGCCAAGCTTTTCCTCCAGTCCATTTCCATTCTCGGACGTCCTGACCCAGATACCCGTCTTCCCAGCCACGCGCTCGGCAGTAATCCCAAACTCCGCGCTCGCGCGAATCATAACTTCTTCCAGCGAGCGCATGTACCAGCCCACGTCTCGGCGAATCGCTCCCAGGTTCACAATAGGATATCCGACGATTTGCCCTGGCCCGTGGTAAGTAATGTCGCCGCCGCGGTCAGACGCGTGAAATTCCACATTTTTCTGCCGCAACACTTGCTCGGACGCCAGTAGATGTTCGCGTTTTCCATTACGCCCCAGTGTAATTACGTGAGGATGCTCACAAAGGAACAAGACGTCCGCGATCAGTTTCGCTTTGCGCGCCGTCACCAGGCGCTTCTGCAACTCCCACGCTTCCGCATAGCCCACCAGGCCCACATCGACGATGTGACAAATCTTCATGCAGTCTTTTTCAAACTCGGTGCCCAGACGCCAAATCAGACGTTTATCTGCAACCCACGCACGGATGCGAACGCGTCGCCCATGCCTTCCCACACCGTGGGATGGGCATGCATCATATTCATCATATCGTCCACGGTGCCCTCCAGATGCAGCACCGCGGCGGCCTCCGACAAAACCTCCGTGGCCAGCGGACCGATGATATGAATCCCCAGCACCTCACCGTATTTTTCGTCCGAAACCACTTTGATGAAGCCGCCGTGATTTCCCAGAATGGTTGCTTTGCTGTTGCCCACGAATGGAAATTTGCCGGTCTTCACTGTGTGTCCCGCTTCGCGTGCCTGCTTTTCCGTCAAACCGATGGACCCAATTTGCGGCTCGCAGTACGTGGCATTGGGAACTCTCAGCTTGTTGATTGGCTGCGTAGGTTTTCCCGCGATGTGCGTAACCGCCACGATTCCTTCCATCATGGCCGCGTGCGCCAGTTGCGGCAACCCGGCGACGATATCCCCTATGGCAAACAAGCCTTTTTCTTCCGTTTCCATGTGCGGTCCAACCAGCACAAACCCGCGATCCATTTTGGCCTTGGACTTTTCCAAGCCGCAATTTTCCGTCATCGGTTTGCGGCCCACCGCCAGCAACAGCTTTTCCGCCTGCAGCGTCTGCTTTTTCCCGTCCTTGTCGGTGAACACTACGGTCACGCCCTTGGCATCCTTCTTGACCGACTCCACCTTGCTGCTGGTATGGATCTGAATGTTTTTCTTCTTGAAGGCCTTTTCCAGTTCCGCAGAAATCTCTTCGTCTTCCACAGGGACCACGCGCGGCAGCGCTTCCAGAATGGTTACTTCGGTTCCGAAGGAGTTATAAATCGAAGCAAACTCCACGCCCACGGCGCCCGCGCCCACCACAATTAACGTCTTGGGAATTGCCGGCAACTCCAAAATGGAGCGATTGGTCAAAATTGTTTTGTGATCCGGCTCAATCCCCGGAAGCGCGCGGGCTTCCGACCCGCTGACCATCAAAATATTCGACGCTTCGATCTGCGTCTTCTTCCCGTCCTTCTCAACGCTCACTTTTCCGGGCCCTTCGTAGCGACCCCAGCCCTGTGCGGACTCCACTTTGTTTTTCTTGAAAAGAAATTCAATGCCCTTGGAGTGTTTCTTTACGATCTTGTCCTTGCGTGCCAGCACGTTGACCCAATTAATCTTCAACCCGCTGACTTCAAATCCCAATTCCGCGGCATTTTTGAAATGATCGTAGACTTCCGCGTGGTGCAGCAAAACTTTGGTGGGAATGCAGCCGACGTGCAGGCAGGTTCCGCCCAGGTAGGGGTCCTTTTCCACCACTATGGTCTTTAGACCCAATTCTCCGGCGCGAATCGCCGCCACATACCCGCCCGGTCCACTGCCGATAATCGCCACATCGTACTTAGCCACTCAACGCTCCTTGCGCATCTTCTAGTCGGACGGCCACGCCGTACGACTGCGTGTAAATCCTTCATGACACAGCACTAAACCCCGCGACCAACCCAAGTCGTACTTCCCGGCCCCAAAAATGCCAGGGCCGCAGCCAGGCCCACGCCCAACGCGCGCTTTACAGGTAGCAGCGGTCGCGTCCTTGCAAATCGTCAATTTTAGCAGTCCGCTATCACGCCCGCAACATGGCCCGGTCACCGCTGTTTCCAGTCAAAAAGGCCCTGCCAGCCACTTGGGAAGCCCGCCATTTACGGCCAGGCCGGGATTTATAACCCGGTTTTTAATCTCATAACTGTTTACTTGCTATTTAGGCTACTGAACTATATATTCTTTGGTACTCATACGTTCATAGTAACTACACGGTACTGCTCGCGCGAAGGCGTCTCCTCGCAGGAAAGCTGGAAGTTATGCTCATGCAATCCGGGGACCTGTGGCATTGCACCAATCCCGCTTGCCGCACGGAGTTAAACGTTGGCCCAAGCCGGCAAATCGAAGTAGACCACGTTTATTGCACCTGTGGAGCAGTTATGAAAAAACAATATATTTCTCCGGCATTCACTTATCTGGATTTTTTGGGTAACCGAAAAGACAGAGCCTTTGTTTCGTCCTCGATAGACGTTCTTATTGACAACATTCGAAAAGACTAACCATGACCACCGATGCTTCCGCGTCGATGCGGCACGCCTGAACCCAGCGGACCCCACCAGAGCTATGGTCGCGCATGCCAGAGTGGGGCTCTGATAGCCGGGGCTTTATTCTGACGCTGGCGACTGTGTTGCTGTATTTCATCTTCAGTTCACGGCCCGGATAACGCCGCAGAAAAGGTCATCGACGCGGGCGGTCAACGTCGTCGCAGCGTCATGCCGTGGGCGTTACGGGGCCTGCGGCAGCAGCTGCGACACCGATAGTTCGGCCTGTTCCGCCTTCGACCAACAAAACACCGAAGGATTCTCTTTACCGTCTTAGACCCGGTGCGGAACGAGGCGCTAACAATGGCTACGCTCTGGGGATGGCCGCGAAGTAGCGCTCTTCCAGAATGCGCTGGTGATGTAGTTCGTGTCCGGCGGTCATGAAGGCCAGCGCGCGCACACTAACTTCCTTGTCACTGGCTGTTCCTCGCCGCATCCAGGCGGTGTCATTCAGGGAACGAAACAGGGCAATCGAAGCCGCGCGTATGGCCGCGAATTCTTCGGCCAGGTCAGCTAGTTTGCGGTCGCCGAATCCGCCATTCTTTACGTAGTCGTCCTGTTCGAATCCCGGCAGCGCTGTCTGGTCTCCTCGCCCAATGCGCATGGCCCGGTAAGTGAATACCCGCTCGGCGTCCGCCATGTGACCAAGGACTTCTTTCACGCTCCATTTACCTGGGCCGTAACGGAAATTTCCTTCCCGTTCGCTGCGTGCGGAAAGCATCTGCATCATGTGCAGGCGTTGTGCTTCCAGAGCGGCAACCGCATCGTGGCCGGGAACCAGCGCAATGTAGCCCGCATACGAAGGAGCGTACTCGTTGTCCTCAGGTCTTCCTGGTTTCATCGCTGCCACCAATCTCGTGTGCTCCGATTTGCTGTTGCACCTGTCGCCGAAATTCCTGCGGATGGGAAATCAACACAAATGATTCAGGAGTGCCGCCAGTGCCGTGCACGATAACGTCACCGTACCCCAGCATGCGGCCCCACATAGTTTCCACCACGCCAATGCTTTCGACTCTAGAGAGCATCAAGTCGAGCGTGCGCCGGCTGCCCAGCCCGGTTTTGATAAGTACGCGCCGGTTGGTCACCGCCATCTCCGTGGCGTTGCGCTTGGTCATGCCCCAGCCTAAATTGATGAGCGCCACCAGCACGAGGATCACGCCGACGATTAGCGCAGTTCTCATACCTCCCGGGATGCTTGCCGAATATTGCTGTATTTCCGGACGCTTCGCAGCTACTTCGGTCAGCAGCCACAATCCCGGAATACCCAACAGCAACGCAATGAACAATGGCCCCAGCAGCACAATCCAGTGGTGGCGCGTCTGGTACAGCAGCGTTTCGCCGGGCACCAGATTTTTTTCGACGTAACTCATCGTTCATCCCTACTGCGGCGCTGTAAAGCCCTATGAGGTTTTCCTGCACTGCGCGAAATCATACTTGATACTCTAGGCCCTTCAAAGCACGCGTACCCGCTATGCGGTTGTACGCGACTCGACGCCGGAGGCGTTATGAGCATGGTACTCCAGAAAGCGCGCGTAGGGTTCCAGGGCGAGCCCGGCGCCTTCAGCGAAGCCGCCGCTGTCCAACTATTGGGCAGCGCCATCACCATAGTTCCGCGCGCCACCTTCGACTCTACTTTTGCGGCCATAAAAGATGGCTCGGCCGACGTGTTGCTCGTCCCGGTGGAAAATACTTTGGCGGGCTCGGTGGTGCGTGTTTTTGATCTGTTGCTCGAAAGTGAATTGCAAATTATCGCCGAAACTATTCTTCCTATCGAACATCACCTTATCGGCTGCCCCGGCGCCGTTCTGGCCGATATCCGCTCGGTAGCTTCGCATCCTATGGCCCTGGCCCAGTGCGAACGACTCTTCACCGATCACCCTTCCTGGAAACGCATCCCCGCGGAAGACACCGCCGGTAGCGTGCGCGAAGTTCTCGCGCGCCAGGACAAGTCTTTTGCGGCTATCGCGGGACAGCGCGCCGCCGATCACTACCGCGGCGTTATTCTTGCGCCTTCCATCCAGGACAACCCCGAAAATTTCACGCGCTTCGTTCTCCTCGCACCGCACGGTGAAGCGGCGAAACTCGTCGCCCCAGGCGCGCACAAAATGTCCATTGCCATGCGCCTAGCCCATCAACCTGGCGCTCTCTTGGCTTCGTTGCAGCCCTTCGCGGACCACCGGGTAAACCTGCTCAAAATAGAAAGCCGGCCCATTCACGGTCGCCCCTGGGAGTATCAATTTTTTCTGGATGTGGAATCCGAGCACCCCGGCGGCCTGGCGCAAGCCCTCGCTGAAGTGCGCAAGGCCACCGCCGAAGTTCGCATCCTCGGACTCTACGCAGCGGCCAAAACCATTTAAATAACTCTTGTAACGAGTAAAAAAGTGATGCCGCTGGCAACGACCAAACAGCTCCTGATCGGATTGACGGCAGCTCTCGGATGGACCGGACTTCTCATCCAATTTCCACTGGCTATCTCCAATTCCCGCGCGCAGGGTATGCACCTGGCCGGCGGAATAATCGTGTATCTCGGTTTTTTCACCATCCTGACGAATCTTCTGATCGCTATCGCCCTGACATCTTCCTTGAAGCCGAAATCTCGAATAGGGGGCTTCTTCACCCGGCCCGCCGTTACCTCAGCATTGACCTCATACATTGCCACGGTTGGAATGGTGTACTCGTTGCTGTTGTTGTGGAATCCCGAAGGGCTAGAGAAAGCCGCGGACATCCTTTTGCATGACGTTGTGCCATTGATGTTCGTCGGTGGCTGGCTCTTCCTGTTTCGCAAGGCCCGACTTCCGTGGAGGGATGTACTGCTGTGGCTGGTGTACCCGCTCGCCTACTTTTGTTTCGCATTAATTCGCGGAGCGTTAACGGGACGCTATCCCTATCCGTTTATCGACGCTGCTAAACTTGGATATTCTGCGGCGCTGGGAAATGCTGCGGTGCTTCTGCTGGCTTTCGTCATTCTATGCCTGGTGATAGTGGCCATCGGTCGCTGGTCGGAACGTCATTCGCCTGCAAACAGAATCCGTCACGATAGCCTCTGAAATCAGTCTAACGGCTCCAATCCGTCGCGATGTGCGGCGGCTTCAGCATCGTCTGCAAAACCACGCAATATTGCTCCGTCTTTTCCTGCAGCGCCTTTAACTGCTCGGGAGTGGCCTCTGGAGCGGCTACATCGAATTTCACACGAATGGCTTCGAATCCCACGAGCACCTCTTTGGAAATGCCGAGCGTGCCCTGCAGATCCATGTCGCCGCTGACTGTAACCCCGATGTGTTTTGTTGGGACACCCATCGCTGCCGCCACCAGTTGGCAAGTAATCTGCGAACATGCCGCCAGCGCGCCGAGCAGCAGATCGCCGGAGCAAGCCGCGCCTCCCGTTCCCCCGACGCCGGCGTGGGCTCCCGCCTCGTAAACCGCTCGCCCTATGTCCACAGAGCAACTCATCGGCCCACTGGTCTCTCCGCCCTTGGCAGTCAAAGTAATGCGCGAAGAGTTCGGCTCGCGACGATACTTTTCCTTCAACGGCCGCTGCACAGCTCTGATCTCCGGCGTGCTACCCATTGACCCCTCCAGAAATTTGTTATCCTTCATCAGTATTAGATGCTGCGAACACGTCTGGCACCATAATAAAACGGTACAACCATGGACGAGCGGTCCAACGCACCCAAGCCGGTAGTGCCCGCCCTTAGAGAATCGCCGCAGCTATCCGTCGGAAGCCGCTTTGGCAGATATGAAATTCTTGGTCCCCTGGGATCCGGGGGCATGGGCGAAGTATACCGGGCTCACGACTCTCGCCTCGGACGCGACTTGGCCATCAAAATCTTATCGCGGAAATTATCTGCCAACGAACAAGACCTTGCGCGGTTCGAACGCGAGGCCTGTTCGGCTTCCGCTCTAAATCATCCCAACATCATCACCATCTTCGAACTGGGTCAGGTTGACTCCACGCACTACATCGCCATGGAACTGGTGGACGGTGAATTGCTTCGCGATCTACTGCGTACCGGCCCCGTGCCCCTGCAAAAGGCTTTGCACATCGCCGCGCAAATTGCCGACGGCCTCGCCAAAGCTCACGAAGCAAACGTCGTCCATCGCGATTTGAAGCCCGAAAACATCATGATCACTCGCGATGGTTTGGTAAAGATACTGGACTTCGGCCTGGCCAAATCCGTCGGCGCAGAAGGCCATCGCGGCGACGACACCATTACCAGCTCTCTGACATCCACCGGCACAATCATGGGCACGCTTGCGTACATGTCTCCCGAGCAGACCCACGGCCAGCCGTTGGATTTTCGCTCCGACCAATTTTCTTTTGGGTCTGTGCTGTATGAAATGGTGACGGGAAAACGCAGCTTTCTCCGCTTCAGCAGCGCCGAAACCACCACCGCCATCCTCCGGGACGAACCTGAATCGGTAGCTTCTCTGAATCCCCAGGCTCCCGCCCCTTTATGTTGGGCGATAGATCGCTGCCTGGCCAAGAATCCACTCGACCGCTTTCCCTCGACGCGGGACCTGGCCCACGAGCTTGCCAATGTACGCGACCGGCTTTTTGAAGCTCCCTCGCGGTCTTTGCCGGCTCGCCTTGCCAACCTTCCGATTCCGCGAACCGGTTTTATCGGCCGCGACCACGAATTATCCGCGGTGAAGGAATTGTTATTGCGCGACGAAGTACGTCTGGTAACGCTCAGTGGTCCGGGCGGCATTGGCAAGACCCGGCTGGCGCTGCAGGTTGCGGCCGAACTCGCCGGTTCTTTCCCCAGTGGGGTTTGTTTTATCCCTCTCGCCGGCGTCACCGATCACGCCCTGATTTCCGCCATCATCGCCCAGTCGCTGGGAATAAAAGAAGCCAGCCGTCAGGTAACCATCGCGAATTTGAAAGACTACTTGCACGATCTGCACACCGGCTTGTTGCTGTTCTTTGACAATTTTGAGCACTTGCTTTCCGCTGCGCCGGCCGTCGCGGAACTAATTTCTATCGCACCCCGGCTGAAACTACTGGTCACCAGTCGCGCTCGCCTACACGTTTACGGCGAGCACGAATACCAGGTTCCACCCCTGGCCTTGCCGGACCTTCGGATTCCAATGGCGGTTGAGGAACTTTCGACAAATCCCACTGTCGCCTTATTCCTGGAACGCGCCCGTGCTGTGAAACCCAGTTTTGAGCTGACGGACGAAAATGCGCTGGCCGTCGCCATCATCTGCACGCGGCTCGACGGGCTTCCGCTCGCGGTCGAACTGGCCGCTGCCCGTATCAAGCTGCTGTCACCAGCCCAAATGCTTGCACGGTTAGAGAGTCGCCTGCATTTATTGACCGGCGGCGCAAAAGATTTGCCGCTGCGCCAGCAAACGCTGCGGGGCACGATGGACTGGAGCCACGACCTGCTCAGTCCCGCGGAGCAGTCCTTGTTCCGGCGAATTTCCGTTTTTCATGGCGGTTGCACACTGGAAGGGATTGAAGCCGTGTGCAACACAAAACAGGATCTTGAGCTGGACGTTCTCGAAGGCCTCGAGTCGCTCGTGAACAAGAGCCTTGTCCAGCATGTGGATCTCGCAGGCGGAGAATCACGCTTTGTTTTGTTGGAGACCGTTCGCGAATACGCCGCGGAGCGTTTAGCGGACAGGGGAGAAGAAACCGCCACCCGCCGCGCTCACGCCGCGTACTGTCTGGTGCTCGCGGAAGAGACGGCGTCCTACACCGCCGATCCCTCACGAACCGAATGGGCGAACACCTTTGACGTGGATCACGACAATTTTCGCGCGGCGCTGGAATGGCTCACGGAAACTGGCAATGCCGAGTGGGGCTTGCGCCTTGCGGCCGCGCTTTTTCAATTCTGGGATATGCGTGAATACTTGACCGAGGGTCGCGACCGGCTCGCCAAGCTTCTGGAGCTTGACGCTGCCTCCGCCCGCACCAACATTCGCGCGCGCGCGCTTTTTGCCGCGGGCGTACTTGCAACCGAGCAGGCCGATTATGCCGCCGCTTCCTCCTTGACCGGCGAAAGCCTGGACATCGCTCGCGAACTAAATGACGAACGCGGGGTAGCTATTGCCCTGAATGCCCTCGCAGTGATTGCTCGTGATCGCGGCGATCTTATTTCCGCGCGCTCCCTTTTCGACGAGAGTCTCGCGGCGTGGCGAGCGATCGGTGATCCCGTGGTGGTAGCCCGCTCGCTCAGTAACTTGGCCAATGTTGTCAAGCTGCAGGGAAATTACCCCTTCGCTCGCTCGTTGTATGAAGAAAGCCGTTCGATTTTCCGTGCGTTGGGAGATAAAACCGGCACCGCCTGGGCCCTTAACTACGAAGGCGATATAGCCCGGGGCCAGGGTGAGCAAGAAACTGCACAAACGCTCTATCAGCAGAGCCTGGACCTATTCAGAGAGCTCGATGACAAATGGGGCATCGCCGGCTGCCTGGTAGATCTGGGCGATCTGGCGCGCGATCACGGGAACGATCCAATCGCTCGCTCTCATTACGCGGAAAGTCTGAAACTTTTTCAGGAGCTTGGCCAGAAGCGCGGCGTCGCTCGTCTTCTTGATTGCCTGGCGTGTTTCGCCGCGCTCCGCGACAAGCCGGAACGCGCCTTGCGGCTAGCCGGAGCCGCAGCGGCTATGCGCCGGGTTCTGGGTGCGCCGCTACCACTCACGGAAAAGGTTCGCCTGGAGAAAGTCCTGGACCGCGCGCGTCAATCCATCTCTACGGACTTGGCTTCTACCGCGTGGTTAAGCGGATGGACCACAGCTGACAAAGTCGTGGAAGATGCATTTGGCTTTTGACTGACCGTTACCGGTCGGCTGCCAGTTGGAGAGCGGAAATCTATTCTGCCGAGGTAGGATCAATCAGTCGGCGCACAGCGGAAACACGGTTGGCGGGAAGTCCCGTCCTTTTAGCATGTTCCTGGATGGTGGCCTCGTCCGGTGCGAGGTACACACAATAAATCTTGTTGCCCGTCACGTAGCTGTGCAGCCACTGTATTTTAGATCCCATGTCATTCAAGACTTTGACAGAGCGTTGCGCGGCGGCACGAATTTCACTGTCGGTCATCTCTCCGACATTGGGGATCTCGCGTTCAATCACAAATTTGGGCATCGCTCACCTTTGAACTAATCTCTTTCGCTAGCAAATTGTTCTTCACAAAAACTTTACTCTCGGCCTCCACCGCAGTCAATTCAGGCCGTCATCCGGAAGCTGGCCAAATCCCTACCCTTCTGACCATCAGAAGTTGTTTGTTCGCATGAGATACGCGGGAAAAATTCTCGAGAGAATCACTGCGGAGTAATATTGATTTTAATCGGCGAACTTTGAAACAGTTGCCCGTTCCAGGACAGAGTGTGTTCGCCTAACTTTGGGAGGTACCTGCTGTCATTCCGTTTTGGCATCCCGGGTAATCGCATATATCGCTAAAAACTTCCCTACGGCTTAGCACTGTACTGAAAAAAAGGGCCGGCAAATCGCCGGCCCTGACTGGTTACTTTGATTCTCGTTGCGCGGCCTCAGCAGTAGCTGCAGGCTTCTCCGCCCATCATCGCTGGACCTTGGCTGTCTCCGCCGGTAACGTCCGCCTTGATGCGCCGTAGGCGCCGACCCAGCCGTTCCGCAAGCTGGTGCCGCGCACGCCACAGCCGCGCCTTCAGGGTATTTTCCGTCACGCCAAGTTTCTTGGCCGCTTCGCCTGTCGAATAACCCTGTACGTCGCGCAAAACAAACGCGGTGCGCAGTAGCGGCGAAAGCTCGTCCAGATTTTCGCTGATGATTTCCCGCAGCTCCGTGCTCGCTGCCACCTGTTCGGGATTCGGTCCGTTGTCGGCAAATCGCTCCGACGCCGGCAACTCATCTTCTCGGGGTGTTTCGTCGAGCGATACTGCCGGACGCGCTTTCGCGCTTCTCCGCCGCATCAGCGCCGCGTTGATCACGATGCGCGTCAGCCAGGTGGAAAATTGCGAGCGCCCCTCGAAGCGTTTCAGATTGCGGTACGCGGATAGCAATCCATCCTGCAGAGCGTCCTCTGCATCTTCCGCGTTACCGAGCACCCGCAGGGCCGTCTGAAACAACGGCCGCTGGTAGCGGCGAAACAACGCTTCTACCGCTTGCGAGTCGCCGCGCTGCCCCGCGCGGATAAGTTTCTGCTCATTAAACTGCGCGTCCGCCAGAGCCGCGTTCGTCACCGCTCCGATCGGTGTTGCAGTCGGTGTTACAGTTTGTGTCGCCATCGTAGGCCCCCATTTTTATAGAATCTCTTTGCTCGCTTGCCAAAATCTTGAAAACCGTTGGGTCAGTGAACCGGCACTCCGCCCGCCGGCACACGCGGTTTTTTCATCATCACTAGGATGGGTATCACCGCAAAAAACACCACCCCGAGCAACTTGAAATTGTCTAGAAACGCCATCATGGCCGCCTGCCGCTGCACGGTGTTGTAAATCATCGTCTGCGCCTGGGTGGTGGCGTGCGCCATGCCGGAGCCCGCCGCCACCAGCTTGGTCTGTATGCCACTCAGCATGTTCTGATATGCCGAACCGTAATTGTTGACGCGGTCCATCATGTGGGCCTGGTGCACCTGCGCCCGTCTCTGCAACATGGTTGTTACCGTAGCGATGCCTACGCTGGCCCCTATGTTCCTGGCCAGGTTGATGATGCCCGTCCCCATGTTCGTCTTTTCCCTGGGCACGTAGGCGAATGCCGCCACGTTAATAGGGATAAACAGGAATGCCAGACCAAAGCTTTGCAGCATGCGTGCGCGAACCGCGTGCCCATAATCGAGCCCGAGGTCCCAACCGGCCATTACAAATAGAGCGGAAGCCGATACGATGCAGCCAAACGTTATAAGGATGCGTGTGTCCACCCGCGACACCAGCAAACCGACTACTGGCATCATGCACATAATCACCGCACCACCCGGCGAAAGGGCCTTCCCGGCCATTTCCGCCGAATAGCCCAGAAGCTGCTGTAAAAGCTGTGGAATCAGTACCGTACTCGAGTACAAAACAAATCCCAAGAAGAACATCGCCATGGTGGCAATCGCGAAATTTCGGTCCTTTAACATCCGCAAATCCACCACGGGTTCCTTTTCCCGCAGCTCCCAGATAATCGCCGAAACTATGCCGACCAGCATCAGCCCGAAAAACACTCGGATAAAGTTCGAAGACAGCCAATCCAGCCGCTGGCCCTTATCCAGAATAATCTGCATACTCCCTAACCCTAAGCTGATCAGCCCGATACCGATGTAATCGATGCGGAAACCGCTCTTCACGCTGGCGCGCTTCATGTACGGCGGATCGCTCACGAGGAAGTGCGTCAAAATCAGCGAGATGATCCCCACCGGCACGTTGATATAGAAAATCCAGCGCCATGAGAAGCTGTCGGTTATCCATCCGCCCAGCCACGGCCCGATCGTGGGAGCCACTACGACCGCGAGTCCATATACCGCAAAGGCCATGCCGCGCTTTTCGAACGAAAACGTGTCATTCAGAATGGCTTGCTCGCTCGGCTGTAAACCTCCGCCTCCCGCGCCCTGCAAAATCCGGAAGAACACCAGCACGCCCAGGCTTGGCGCCAGACCGCACAAAAACGAACTGACGGTAAACACCGCCACGCACGACATATAAAAGCGCTTGCGGCCGAAAAAGCTCGATAGCCATCCAGACAGTGGCAGCACGATGGCGTTCGATACCAGGTACGACGTCAGTACCCAGGTGGATTCGTCTGACCCTGCCGACAGATTCCCAGCAATGTGCGGCAGGGCCACGTTGGCGATGGACGTATCCAGTACCTCCATAAACGTCGCCAGCGTAACCGTAATGGCGATCACCCAGGGGTTGATCGAACCGTCCGGCATCCGCAATTTCGATAGAATTTTGTTCCGCATCGTCTCTACGTTGAATCTGCCTGCTTCATTTCAGAAATTCTTGCTTAATCGGTGATCACTGTCACATCCACATTCATTCCTGGTCGCAGAACCGCTTTATCCGCGGAAATCGGATCCACAATGATCTTCACCGGGATGCGCTGCACGACCTTCACGTAGTTTCCCGTGGCATTTTCCGGAGGCAGGAGGCTGAGAACCGCGCCAGTCGCCCCTGCGATGGAATCCAGGTGCCCGCTGAACGTTTTGCCGTAGGTATCCACGTGCACTTCGGCTTTTTGTCCGGCGTGCATGTTTCTCAGTTGCGTCTCTTTGAAATTGGCGGTCACCCACACATCCTGAAGGGGCACCACCACCAGCAGGCCTTGTCCGGCCTGCACGATCTGTCCCGCTTCGACCTGCTTGTGGGTCGCCACGCCCTCGATCGGGGCAACGATTTCCGCGTAGCTCAGGTTGAGTTGCGCGGCATCCACCATCGCGCGGGCCTGGTCGACTTTCGCCAGTTTTCCCTGCGCGTCCGCGGTCCTCATACTCACTTGCTGTATGTCCGCGCGCGCCGACGAAACTCCCGCTCGCGCTTGTTCCACTCGCGCTTGCGCGGCGTGGAGTTGGGCCTTCACGATCTGAATATTGCTCTGCGCCTGTTGAATTTTTTCTTCCTCGGCCTTCAGCGCGCTCGCGGTAGCATCGGCATTGGCTTGGGCCCCGTCGAATTGTTGCTTGGAAATTTCGCCCTTGTCCATCAAGGGGCGGTAGCGTTCCAGGTCTGCTTGCGCCAGTTGCGCGTTGGCCCGGCTCTTCTCCACATTGGCTTTCGCATACGCCAGGTCCGAATTCTGTGCCTGCGCGTAAGCCGCCTGCGCCTGCGCAAGCTCCGCCTCGGCACCGAGCAAACCTGCATTCGCATTAGAAGTTCCGCTGGCCACGTTTTCGCGGGTGCGTGGTACATCCACGTTTGCCGACTGTGCTTCACTCAGCGCCAGCGCGAGAGACGCCTTGGCATTGTCGAGAGCCGCCTGGTAGTCGCGGGGATCTATCTTCACCAGCACTTGGCCCGCTTTCACCGGTTCGTTATCGTGTACCAGAACTTCCGCCACTCGCCCGGAGATTTTCGCCGCTATCGGCGTAATGTGCCCGTCGACTTGCGCATCATCCGTGGATTCCCGGTTGCGGTAATAAAGGAAAAGACCGGCGGCCACCGCGAGAACCACAATTGCGCCCAGCATAAGCAGGCGCCGCACCTTCGGACTCTTCAAACCCTTGGGCGGCTCGGGAGGGAGCGGTTCTTCCAGCGTCACCGGCACCCGCGGCGCGTTCTCCAGCCCGACTTCGATTTCAATACTCATCTTTTCGTTTTCCTCGCTGGTCCCTTACTTCGCGTACACGCGTTCCATCTGTCCGACCGACCTCGCTAGATCCGCACGCGCCTGATTAAAACGATAGAGCGCGGCAATTTGATTGTCGTTCGCCCGCGCCAGCGAATCCTGTGCCTGGATCACTTCAATGTTGTTGGCGACTCCGGCGCGAAAGCGATCGCGTGCCTGGTCCACTTCTTCTTTCGACAGCTGCACACCCAGATTTGCTACCTGCACTTGATTTTTCGCGGACGTCAAAGTGATAAGCGCGGTTTTCACGTCCAGACCGATCTCATTTCGCAGGTCTGCTTGCTGCTCATGCAGCCTTTGAATCTCCAAGTCTGCTCGCGTGGTCTCCGCTCGAATGCGGCCACCGGTGAAGAGCGGCATGCTTAAGGCCACTTCATAGTTATAAGTGGGAATGCCGTTGTTCAATCGCGTGCCCTGGTAGGCCCACTCGCCGTCAACCTTTAAAGCCGGCAATCGCGTGTCCCACGCCTGTTGCTTCTGCGATTGTGCTGCCTTGATCTGTTCGTTCAGCGCTTTCCATTCTTGCCGCGCTGACAGCCCTTGTTCTATGCTCTGTTCCACTTCCGGCTGCGGCGTTTCAAAATAACTCAGCGAATCCGCCAGCTCGATAGTCTGCCGCGGATCGAGATTCAACAGCCGGCTCAATGCATACAGGGAAGTTTCGCGACTCGATTCCGCTTCCAGGAAGCGTTGCTTTTCGTTTTGCAATTCGACGTTCGCGCGCAACGTGTCAATGCCTGTACCCACACCTTCCTTCTGCAGATCAGCGGCCTGGTCATAAAGCGCCTGGGCCAATTCCACTCGAGAAGATGCCGCCTGCACGGTGGCAATGTCGCGCAGAGTTCCGATGTATTGCGACACCACCAGCAAGACAACCTGCTCGCGGGTCGAGAGGCTGTTCGCTTTCGCGGCATTTGCTAGCGATCGTTGCGCCTGGTACCGCCGCCACAAAGTCAAATCGAAGACCGGAGCGGAGAAAGATGGCCCGGCCTGAAAAACCTGGATGGGACCAACGTGCTGGGGAAATCCCGGAATGCGCACCCCCAGGTTTGCTTCCAGGTTCGTGCGTCGAATGGAATCGCTGGCGTCCAGGTTGGCTTGCGGCAACAGCGCCGCCCGCGCCACGTTCTTATCCTGAACCGCTTCGGCCGCTTGAATCACCGCCACCTGGGCGGTGGTGTTTTGTTTGAGCGCGAGGGCTACCGCTTGGTCAAGCGTCAGCCGCATTACCCCGGTAGGTGCATTGGCGGGCAGTGCGGTGCGCCCTGTGGTGGACTGCGCTCGCAGCGAACCACCGCTGGCAACTGACAATCCGAGGAACAGTAGGTAGAAAATTATTGGGGTCTTCTGAGTGCGGGCGTCGCCACTCTTGTCGCTAGTTTGGTCGGCGGCAATTTCCCGCACGATCGCCTGATTCAGGCAGCCTTCGGCCACCAACTTGCCGCCTTGCGCATGTATCTGTCTAAGCAGAGCCTTGCCTGAAGCGTCTATGAAACTAACGCCGCAGAGATTCACACTCAGACTTTGGCCCTGGGCGCTGGTGCGCAAGTCGTTCCAGCTTTGTTCGAGCGCAGCGACCCAAGGGCCAGCGAGCTTGCCCTCCACGGTCAGGCTGGCTTTTCCAGCCGCTTGTTCAGTCGTTATTCTTAGCATGGGGTGTTTGCATGCATATAGAAGCATGACGAACACCAATCAAGATTTATATCCTTTAATGTCTATGTGGTTGAAATTAAATAGCTTAAGCTAGTTTGTGGCGATGACCCCAAAATGATAGAGACGCTATTTGGGCATATGCCAATATAAGGTCCTTAAGTGTGTGCCCACATACGGTCTACAATCGCTATCTCTTTACCGCTATCGCCTGCACCTCCAAGTGCCCACCTCGCAGTATCGACGCCACGCCGATGAACTCGCGCGCCGGAAACTCTTTCGCCGTGAAGTAGCTTCGGTACGCCGCGTTAAACTTATCGTAGAGCGTCAAATCCGTACAAGCCACCTGGACGTACACCAAATCATCCATGGTCATCCCCGCGGCCTTCAAGGTGTCCGAAACATGGTCCAGCAATAATTTGATTTCCGCATCGATCTCTGCCGGAGCCTTTCCGGTCTTGGCCTCAATTCCGATTCGTCCAGAAAGATAGAGCGTATTACCCGCCAAAATGCCGCCGCTGAAAGGTAGTTGGGAATTGTCGTCCGGAAGGCTGATCGCGCGACGGGTGCTGGCCCCCGTGGATTGCGAAAATGCCCCGCGTGCAACAAAAAATCCACACCCTGCCAACACCGCCACAACAGATAAGACACGTCGGTTCACAAACACCTCCATCTAACTTGGATTTTAAATCCGGACACTCCGATTTCGCGGCAAAGTGTAGTCTCTGCGACACGGTGCTGCAAGGCCCGCAAAGAGGAACTGGCTAACCTTGCCTGTGCATCCGGAGAAATCAGAACGAAATGATCCGCATGAGGATCAAATACAGTGTTACCGACGCGACCACGACCCACAACACTACGCCCTGCAGCAACGGCCGCCACCCTACGCTCTTCAAAGTGGAGATCGAAATGCCGGTTCCGATCAAAAATAACGTGGCAGTCAGACCCAGTCTCCCCACCTGAAACGCCCATGCATCGAACTTCACTCCTGCCGGATAGAACGTATGCACCATCGCTGCCAGGCAGAAAAATAAAATGAACCACGGGAGCGCGATGCGAGCCTTGCTGCCTCGCTTCACCGCCGCGGTCACAAGCGCCAGCGGCACAATCCACAAGGCGCGGGCCAGTTTCACCGTGGTGCCGATAATCAGCGCTTCCTGCCCGTATTTTGCTGCCGCGCCCACTACCGAGCTGGTGTCGTGAATGGCCAGCGCGGCCCACAATCCGAATTGCGATTGCGTCAGGTGTAGCGCACTTCCAATCGGTGGGAAAGTAAGTAGCGCGATCGAATTCAAAATAAAAACGGTGCCCAGCGAAACCGCGATCTCTTCATCACTGGCGCGCAAGATAGGCCCAATGGCCGCAATAGCGCTACCGCCGCAGATGGCCGTGCCCGAAGTAATCAAATACGAAGAGTTGCTGCTGACTCGCAGGATTTTTCCCAGCGTCAGCCCCACCATCATGGAAAATGTTAGGCCCACCAGCGTGTAGAGGAACCCTGTGGCCCCCGCTTTCACGACGTCCTGCAGATTCATCCCGAAGCCGAGCCCTACCACGGAAATCTGCAGAAGAATTCTCGCCACGCTGCGGCTCACATCGAGATAAGGATGCCGCAGTGTCAGCCCAAAAATAATTCCTGCCGTCAGCGCCACCGGCGGAGATAGCCAGCCGCTGAAACACAGAATAACGGCTGCGATAAAAATGATCTTGGCGGCTAAGGCCATGTGTCAGGGATGAGTCGGTGGATTCTGCGCGACCGGCGCTGGGGCGCCTTGCTTCGGCGCGAGCGATGCCCCGCTGGCGCACTCCGCCACAATTTTTTCGCTCCGCTCTTTGCTCACGTGACACGCGGAATCATAAATCCGACACTGCGCCAGCGTGTATTTACATCCGCAAGTGCACGCCTCTTCGTTCATACGGTGCAGCGCAACCGTCTTCTGCGCCGGTGTCAGCCCGCTCATATCCACTCCGGGGAGTTCGCTGGCACGATTGGCGTGCGCCAAAAATACCTCCCCGGTATCCTCAAAAGTTTCCACTCGGGCGTTAATCGGCAATCCCAGCAACGCCCGGATTTCCGTTTCGTACAGCACCGGATCGCGAAGTCCGATGTGTTTCTGCACCACCCGCCCTTGCGCGTCAATGATAAAAGACGTCGGCAGCGCCGGTACACCACCAAACCGAAAACGCATCTCGTTGGTAGCCATCGCTATCGGATAATTGATCGCATACCGCTTTGCGAACGCGCGCACCGCGACTTCATCCTCATCGTCAACGACCAGCCCAATAACCTGCAGGCGTTCGCCATATTTCGTCTGCAGCACAACGAGGTCCGGTACTTCCATGCGGCACGGCCCGCACCAGGTGGCCCAGAAATTCAGCAGTACCACTTTTCCGCGCGCTGCTCCCAGGCTCACGTTCTTCCCATCCATGCCCTTGGCAGCAAACGCCGGCGCTGGATCGGGATCGCGTATGAACCGGATTACGGCGTCTCCTTGCTGCCCTGGTTGCTGCTTGGCGGCAGGTTCCCCGTGCGCCGTGGAGGAAACCCCCGGCAAATTCAGGCCCCCGGCAATCAGCACGCCCGACCAAATTACGCTCAACGCAACACTTCTTAATGATCGCGAACTGCATTTTGCGCTTCTCATCATGGCTTCCCTGAGCGTGCTCGGAGACAACTCGTGAATCTGATTCCTGAAACGGTTTGCAAATGTTGTATCAACCCCCAAGAATTTGGTAAGCAAGGGAGTCCGTCAATCTCGAAAGATACAATTGGGCGTATCGAGCCGATTGCTAGTCGACACTATATTCCGCCTGGGCAACGTGACAGCACTCCACGGCAAGTCTGGCTCGTTTTCCCTCCTCCGCGGGCCAACCACTGATGGCCGCAGCCGGGGGGTTCAGCTTCACCGGACTTAACTAGAATACCGTACAGTTGTCGCGAACGATTTCGGGAACTCCACCTACGTCAGATGCCACCACCGGTGTGCCATAGGCCAAAGGCTCTACCGCGGTGCTGCGGAAAATTATCCTGGAAGGTCGGAAGCGCATCGTGTGCTTCGGTTCAGATTACAACTAATTTTGCGGATGCTCTCTAAGTTGTTCCATATCGCGTTCTTCAATCCGGCGCATTTCCGATTTTCGACTGAACAGGTACTCCTTGAGGTGCACACCCACTTGTCGCGGCACCACGAATACCTGATTATGCGTCACTTCACGAAAGGAAATATCCCCGCGTACCGGTATGAGGTGCTCTCCCCATTGAAAAATGAAACCGGCATTCCACGCGGCGAGCAGCCCCACCATTCCCGCCGCGGCGACAAAGGCGCGGCCGCTGTCATGGAAATATTTGCCAAACTTTTCGAACAGTAACGCCAGCCCTAAAACGAATATCGAGGTCAGCGAAATCAGAAAGCGATTTCCGAAAGACGCCAACCCGTCCCAATAGGGGTAACAAGCTATGACATAGTAAAAAGCTGCCGCGCATACACCAACGTACATGGTCATTACTCGGCTCTGGCGGTCCGCGACGAACAATCCAAGAATTGCCAATGCCAAAATCGGTGTCCAGCTCAACGCTCCATGATCTGAGGCAAAAAGTACCTGGCGCCAGTGTGGCGCGCTCCAATCCCACAATTGGCTGGTGTAGGAACCGAAGCGCAATAGCCCCCCATAAATGATCGCGCGGGTGAGCAGGGTGGGCACCAATGCCAGAATCGCGGCAGCGCAGAATAGCACTTCCTTCAAAACTAGTGTCTGCTGTGATCTGTGTGCCGCAGTCTTCCACAGCGAATGATGCGCGAACAACACTTCTATGCCTGCCAATGCCAGAAAAATGCCATTGGGAAAATATACATCGATCATCAAACCGCCAACTAATCCAAGCGCAATCCATTGCGGCATCGTTCGAGTATTTCGTGTGCGTTCCCAGAACCACACAAAAAGCGCCACCGCGAATGCCGAATGCGCGTGTGACCAAGACGGATTGAAGTACATGTAAACCGGAAGCGAACTGGCCAACCAAATTCCCATCGTCGCCAGAAACGCCCATCGAGCCCTTACATATTTTCTGGCCAGAAGAAAAGATAGCAGCAGTCCCAGGAAACCCCACACGGCGGTCCCCACCGCCATGGCGATCAGATACAGCGTTGAAAAGCCATCCGCCGGAACATTTCCGCCCAAGGCGTTCCAGAGCAAAACTAAAACATGCGCAACAATCAGAAACGGCGCCCACAATATCGCTGGCCCGATCGTAAAATGATTGTCGACATAACCGGTCGGCGTGTATTGACTGGGCGCCAATTGATCATCTTCTTGCACTCTTCTCGAAGAAAATCGCGTGTTGGCCCGGCGCCAGTCCTCTTCGAAACGCAAGTCGTGCTGGATCAATAGCGCTCGCGCGTAAGCGTAGTAGCCCACCCCGTCCCCGTGTACCGTGGGGTTGACCACCGGCAGGGATACAAGAAAAACTGCCAGCAACAATTTCTTGTACGGGAATAGCGGCCTGTTTGCGCTCCCGGGTCGCTTCGGGATCGCAGCGGTCATGTTATTGGCGGACGCCTGTTGGCTTCGCAAGCGTCGACGGTGGGGCCGGCAGAACTCCCGCAGTCGCAGGTTTCTTTATCACCGCTATCAGCGATAGCGGCGGTAACGGCAGGATGCGGTCTATCATTCGAAAAATCGGAGTCATTAGATTTAACAATTTAATCTGCCACAGCCCAAATACACGCCGCCGTAGTATGCGGCCATTCAGCCACCAGGCAATGACTCCAACGCGATTGAATTCCAGAATTCTTTCCAGGTCAAACCCGGCCGCGCGAACGACGTCTGTCAGAGTTTTCTTTGTGTATCTGCGATGATGCCCGAGAACTTCATCCAGAGTTCCATATAGCCGGGGGCCGCAAGGCACGAGGATGATGGCGCGCCCGCCTGGCTCCAGGGCCGACCGAATGTTCATCAGTGCACCGTGGTCATCTGCCAGATGTTCGACAACGTTGAGACAAATTACCGTATCGAAGTTCTGATCCTGCGGATACGATTCCGCTTTCTCCGCGTCGGTGAAGCCCACCGTCATATAAGGACGGTTACGACCGACATTCTCAAGATACATGAGATATAACGGATTGATATCCGTCGACCAGTATTTAATCCTTGGTATAAGCTGCGCCGTTAAATTGCCCGTGCCCGCGCCGATTTCCAGCACTCGATTGCCCACAAACGGTCGTATGGTGTCGGCCATCCATTTCGTAAATCTCGGCGCGCGGTTCAACCGTCCCAGAATCTGGCTGCCATACATATCGTTGGCATATATGTGATCAGACCACGCAAATCTCAGAATGGCGGTGACCGCACGTATTCCATCCTTCCAGCCAATTTTTTTTCCTTCCTGGTAAGTCCTGCCGGCATACCGTATAGGTACTTCGAAAATTCTCGCTCCGCGCTTGGCCAACTTGATGGTGATTTCTGGCTCGATTTCAAATCCTTTGCCAGTTAAGGGGATACTTTTCAGCAACGAGGTGCGCACCATTTTGTAGCAGGTTTCCATGTCGCTGAGGTTCAGGTCCGAAACCATGTTGCATAACAAAGTCAGGAAACGGTTTCCCAGCTCGTGTCGAAAAAAAAGCACCCGCCGATATTCGCTGGCTAGAAATCGCGAACCAAACACGGCGTCGGCCTGCTCTGCTACAAAAACTTCCACCATTTTCAGTAAGTCGGCGGGATGATATTCAAGGTCGGCATCATGCATGACGCACAACTCTTCGGTAGCCGCGGAAAGTGCCGTATGAATGGCAGCCGCTTTGCCGGCGTTTTTTTCCTGGCGAATAAACAGCCAGTTCAGCTTTTCGCTTGGTGATTCCCCCAACGATTTCTTGAATTGCGCTACAGCGTCGGGAGTTCTGTCTGAGGATCCGTCATCGACAACGATGATCTGAACCCGCTCGAGCACTGGCGAATCCGCCAGACACAGCAGGCGGCTGAGGCTGGTCGCCACCAGATGCTCTTCGTTATAAACGGGGACCAGAACCGAAAGTGTGGTGTATGACTTCATCAGCGTTGGTGTTGTATCGAACCGGAAAACAGTCTACGACAAGAGCTCGCTGCCCTGGCGGGCAGTTTTTGTCAGCAGCGACTTGAAATCCGTGGCACGCTCTTGTTTGGCCTGGAACGATTGCGCCACACCATCAATGATTTCCGTCAAAGGCGTTTGCGGCCGAAATCCCGTCAAGGCAACCAATTTCTCTACCGACGGCACACGGCGCATCATGTCTTCGAAGCCCGGCTCGTAAGCCTTGTCATAGGGCACGTATTCAATCGCCGATGAACTTTTGGTTCGCTCTTTCACCATGCGAGCCAAATCCTCAATGGTAATCTCTTCCGTGTTGCCTACGTTCGTGACTTCGCCGATAGAACGGTCCGTGTCCATCAGCCTGATCAACGCTTCCACGGTGTCGCGCACATCGCAAAAACATCGCGATTGTTTGCCGTTGCCGAAAACACTGATGGGGGCATTCTCCAGCGCCGCTTTGACGAAATTCGGCAACACCATTCCGTATCGTCCTGTTTGCCGCGGTCCCACAGTGTTGAAAAGCCGGACTACAATCACCGGAAGTTTTTTCTCTTTCCAGTAAGACAAAGCCAGAAATTCATCCAGGGCTTTGGATGCCGCATAACTCCAACGGCCTTTAGTCGTCGGGCCCAGGACCAGATCGGCATCTTCGTGGAATGGCACGTTGGTGTTCTTTCCGTACACTTCGGAAGTGGAAGCCGTCAGAACCAGTTTTCGCTTCCGGCAGGCCGCTTCCAGGATCATCTGCGTTCCGTTCACATTGGTTTCAATGGTGCGCACCGGACTCTCAACGATTAACTTCACTCCCACAGCGGCCGCCAGGTGCACCACGATATCCGCATCATCAACCAGCTCGGCCACCAGTTGGCGGTTATCGATGCTGTCGAGGTGATATTCCATCCGGGACGAGGCCTTCAGGTGGCGGATGTTTTCCATACTGCCGGTGGATAAATTATCGAGCAACACAACGTGGTCGCCACGATCCACCAATCGCTCTGCAAGGTGAGAGCCTATAAAACCTGCGCCGCCGGTAATTAGATAACGCAAAGCTTCTCCTTATAGCGACTGCGAATCATCATCATCGCGAGATCTTCCCTCACTCACGGTTTCCTCATCGTCTTCATCGCGGTCCGCGTGTTCTCCAGCCTCCTGCGGGCCATATCCATAGGAATAAGGATAATAGCGGTAAGAATAGTAATAGTCCGGAGCGCTCGCATCGACGGCATTCAGGACCACGCCCAGGATGTTGCACTTAACGCTAACCAATAAATCACGCGTGCGCGTGAAAGCTTCTTTGGGGGTTTCGCCGCTGCGCACCACCAGTAGCACTCCATCTGTCTGCACTGAAAGAATCACTGCGTCGGTAGCTGCCATCACCGGCGGCGAATCGATTACTATGAATTTAAATTTCTTACGAAGCTCCAGAATGGCCTCCGCCAGCTTATGCGAAGACAGCAGGTCCGCGGGGTTCGGTGGCAACGGTCCCGTAGGAATAGCCGCAAGATTCGGAATGGTTGGATGTGGTACGGTCACCAGTTCCAGGCTCGAGGCACCGGCAAGATAGGAGCTCAATCCCGCATAGTTCCCGCCGCTCATATTCAGCAACCGGCCGACGCCTGGTTTGCGCAGGTCGGCATCCACTACCACGGTCTTGTCGCCCAGTTGCGCCAACGTTACCGCCAGGTTTGCCGCCGCCGTGGTCTTACCTTCGCGAGGCAGGGCGCTGGTTACCAGTATCACCTGCGGCGGATGATCGGCGCGCGAAAGCAGCAATGAAGTCCGCAACGCCCGAAACGCTTCGGACATTTGGGACTTCGGCAAATGCTCCGCCACCAGCTCCATGCGCTTCTCGTGGCCGTTTCCGGAGTACCCTGGCAATAATTTATTTTTGTTCCCGTTCTTCCCAGTTCCGTTGGAAGACGTGAATTGCGGCACCACTGCCAGAGACGGCAACCGCGACAGCGTTTCAATGTCGTCCGGAGTTTTCACGGTATTGTCGAGATATTCGCGCATCAAGGCCAGCCCAATCCCGCCGACCAGGCCCACTACAAACGCCAGCGCCACGTTGCGTGTCTTCGCCGGTCGCGCGGGTGTTGACGGGATCATCGCCGGATCAACGAGGCGGATATTAGAAGAGCGCAACCCCGCCGACACTCCCGCCTCGCGTAACTTGGTAAGCAGGCCGTCATACAGAGTCTTGTTAGCCTCGGCGTCTCGTTTCAAAATGTTGTACTCCACCATCTTGCCGGCCATCTCGTTCACTTCTTGTTTTTCTAGTTCCAGTGCTTTTCCGAGCATTTGCTCGCGAGCGGCCGCGGCGCGGTACTCGCTGTCCAGGGTGTCTACGATATTTTGTTTTTCGTGCTCGATATTCACGTCCAGATCTTTTATCTGCGACTGCAGTCGCACCACTTTCGGATAGTTGGGGCCAAACTGCGCAAGCGCTTCCTTGTATTCAGCGCTGACATCGCTTCGCTTTTTCTGAAAGTCCGCGAGCGCGGCATTCGACTGGATTTGTGGCACGGCATCCAGATTCCCGGACTTCGCGAACTCAAATATCGCCTGCTTTCTGACACGTTCCGCTTGCGCCAAGGTTAACTCGCGGTTGGCATCCGCGAATCTCTGGGTGGTCATGTTCTGCTTGTCATCCAGGGTCCAGATCTGGTTCTTACGCTCGTACGCAATGCGCGCGTCTTCCGAATTCTGCACGCGGGTCTTCAGTTCCTCGAGTTGATCGCGCAGCCAGGTGGTGGCACGCGTGGTCGAGTCAATCTGGTCCTGGAAGTTTTTATGGACGTAGGTCTCCAAATGCGCGTTGACGATTCGCGCCGCCAATTGGGGGTCGGTGGACTCGAAACTCACATCCATCAATCGGCTGTTCGGCACTCGCCTGACGCTAAGACTTCCGAGAAAGCCTGCCAGTTCTGGCGGACGTTTCTGGTTCGCGAGACTGCCGATGGCCACCGCTTCCGATATTCCGCCCGGCGACGAATATTCGGGTCGTGCCGAAAGCCCGCTGTTGCGGATGGTCTGCAGCGCCAGAGTTTCACTGGTCAATACTTTTGACTGGGTCTCAATATAACTCTCGGAATCCATCATCACGTCATAGGCATCGGTGCCTTGAAACGGAAGGATGTTGGAATTTTCGCGGTCAATTTCTACTCGCGCCGTGGCCACATATACCGGCTGCATGCGGAAAGTTGCGATGGCTACAATGGTCACGACGGAAAGCATGAAGGAAAGAATCAGCCACTGGTGCTTCCGCAGAATCAATAAATAGTCGTAAAGGTGCGGCTCTCGCGGAGAGAGTTCCCAAGCCGGAAGATTGCTCGGCACCGGGACTAGCTCAACGGTTCCGTTCGAACCATTTGGTGGCGTCCCGTTTGTGCTGTTGTTGATCATCTCAGCGGACTGCTACGCGATATAGTGCCACGCTGCTACCCAGCGAAAACGCCAATTCAGAGGCCTTCAGCAGTACCTGTTTCGCGGTACTCTCGGGCACATACAAGATGTCGCTGGGTTGCAGTTGCACATCTTCGGTTTGCCGTTTAACAATTTTTTTCAGATCAATCATTTGCTCATGTTGCTGTCCCTGCAAATCCCTTCGAATTATCACCGCTTGATCGGATTTCGCAGTGCGATTCACGCCGCCCGACAACGCCAACATTTTTAATGCAGTCATCTGGCTACGATCATTTGCCAAAACGTACCCCCCCGGCTTCAAGATAGCCCCCAGTACGTACACGATTCCCGCGTGTGGCACCGTGACTATATCGCCGGCCTGCAGGATCACATTGTTTGCAGGGTCTCCACTTTCCATCAGTTCGTTCAAATTTACAGTGATGGTATTGCTGAGTGCGGACGCCTGAGTCGGAGTGGTCGAAGATCTGTCCGCTGTTCCGAGTGCTGTAGTGGAGGCAGGCGCGCTAACCGCCGGTGCAATGGGCGGCGTGCTCGTGACACTTCCGCTGGGCAGGACCTGCGATCCTGCAACCGGGGCGACGGCGTTCTGGTCTGCGGGGGGGATGACGTCCTCGGTAATCATTGCCGGAGCTTCCACCGCATCGCTTGGATCCGAAGCCGGACGCGTAACGATGGCGGTATCGCCAGCATCATTGGCCACCCCTCCGGCTTCCGCCAGAACTTCCAAAAGAGTAACCGGCCTCTCGGCCTGGTACACCATCGGTCGAGGCACTGCGCCCACTACTGTGATGGGTTTGCTCTTCCTATCTTTTACTGCCACGCTGACTTCCGGATGGCTCACTAACCCATTCGCTTGCAATACCTCAGAGATCTTTTGTTCCGCCTGAGTTTCGGTCAAGCCTTTTACGTGCAATCGCAAGGGCACCAGCGGCAAACCTATCGTTCCCGTTTGACTCACGCGCACGTCGCGACTCAATTCCTTTACATCGAATACATCTACACTGAGCGTGTCGCCGGCTCCGATAATGTAATCGTGTGGAATTACTCGCGCTTGAGACGATAGCGCTTTGATCCGATCGTTCGTCTGTTGCGGCGTGCCCACGACAGTCTGAGCACGGACAGGCATACCCCCGAGTGTGAGTCCGAGCAGGGCCGCCGGGACACAACTCCACAGCCGCGCACCGAGTTTTACTGGTGGCATTAAATGAGTGACTCCCTGATTAGTATACAGGTTACCGACTCGTGAGAGTCAGGGTTTTCCCTTATGGTGACGATGCCGTTTTGATTCGCCAGCCCCAGATTTAGAGGCATTGGGCGTCGAAGTGGCCAGTGTAGCCATCAGAAAAAATAACAGAGCATTGGCCGGCAAATGCAGATTAAAGTCCACGAAACTGTGCACCAGGAAACCAATGCAGGCCACCAGACCCGACAGGTTCAGCACCGCTGTGAAGGGCAGTTTATCGCCCGACAGCTGTCGCAGGGAGTGAAACAACAGCATCCCCAGGAATAACGCGCAGCACAGCCCCCCGAAAATCCCGGTATCCGATAGCGCCTCCACATAATCGTTATGTGAGTGATTTACGACCCGTCCGTCATAGAGGGTTTCGTACGGCGGGAAGGCCGTCTGTAGTGTTCCCAGGCCCGTTCCCATCCACGGGTGATCCAGAAATATTTTAAACGTGTCTTTACGCATCGAAGCACGTTTGCCGCTGGCCACTTCCATGGCCTTCATGGTTGAAAATCGTTGGGTGATTTCCTTCACGCCCAGCCACGACACCATTAGTAGTGCGGCCGCCAGCACTGCCGCGCCCGCCAGCATTTGTTTGGTACGAGTCCGCCTCCAAGCCATCCATCCCACGATGACCAATACCTGTACCGCGAAGCTAATCACTCCGCCTCGAGAGGCTGCCAGGAACAGGCTCCCTATCGACACCACTGCAAACAATCCCACCACCAGCACCCGTTCCCGCCGCACTTTGCCGAGCATCAGCGGCACGAGCGCCGCCGGTATAAACAATTCGGCGAATCCCGCGAAGTGATTGCGATTCACGTACGGCCCGAAGGGAATTCCTCCGTAGTGCATTTCGCGAAACCAGTAAAGCTTGCCATTGAAGGTCAGGTGCTGCAGAATCCCGAAAATCGCCACCAGAAAACCGAAGATCATCGCGAACCATATGAACCCGCGCCAATCCTCCACAGTGCGAAAAGCCTGGGCCGCCAAAAACATCACCACCGTATCGGCCAGCAGCAGCATGAACTCCTGGTGTGTGGCATACAGCGATAACGTGGTGGAAAAAGCCATCTGCCCCAGCACCAACAGCAGAAGGCTGGCGAGTGGCGGCAATAGAGGAGAAATGACTATCACTTCTTCGCTGTTCCTGTAGAGTTGCACCGCCCACGCCAAAAACAGCAGGCCAGCTCCCGTTTCGAAGCAGGCTCGAGCCCAGTCTTCAACGCCCCCGTGAGCCAGGATGCCAAAGGCCAGCAGCGCGCAAATCCCGATGCGCATGAATTTCATTTCCCGGCGCCTGTCTTCTTGACAGGTGTCAACGCCAGGTCGTCAACCCAAACCGTTCCACTGATCTTGTTGACTTCCTGATCGCTGGGGTCGCGCCTCAGGCACACTTCCACTTCGCGGTTTTCCTTTGCGCCTTCCCACACCACCACAAAGCGGTTCCAGGGTTCTGTGCCATGCGCCGGCTCGGTCGTAACCATGGCGTCAGCAGCCCCGCGCAATTCAACGCGCACACCTTTGTCGGTGGTCAGCGCTTTGGTTTGCATCCAGGCAGAAAGCTCGTAGGCTGTGCCTCCCTGGACCGGCACAGTTTGGCAAACATCGCGAAAATTGATGTCCGAACTGCCGTCGAAAGAAACCCGCAAGGAGCGTTGTCCAGAATGTTTTTCTTTGCCGTCGAAACTGATTTGTACTCCGTGCGAAACTTTCGAAAATCTCCAGGTATATCCTTGGCCCATGGCATCCGATTCGAATCCGCCGTCCCACATGGCTGAATCAGGAGTCTGTAGATGGGCCAGGCCTGCGAACTCCACGGATTGCTGCCAGATCTCATGAGCCTCCTGCGGGTACCCGTTCTGCCTTAACGACGCAACCAACAGGAAGACCTCTGAAAGGGCCAGCTTGGGTCGCAACGCGACCAGGCGTTTCCACACCTTCAGCGCACTGGGAATTTGCTGCTCACCCACGAGGTCCTGAATGATCGCCAGGTAAACGTTGCGATCGTTAGGCACCACGCGGTCCAGGACCACATCCACATCTGGTTCTACGCGGGAGCATCGCGAAAATGCCTCCGCGGCTCGATAGGCATCGGCTTCGACGGCGTGCCGTATTTCTACGAATGCCGGTTCCAGCTCTCCCTGGCGCAACAGGAAATTCCCGTATCTCCAGGAAACTTCCGCCGAAAGCGGGTAGGACTTCTGCGCGCGAAGAAATGCTCTGCGTGCCTCTGCGAGGCTGCCTTCGGATTCGTATAGCGCGGCCAAGTCGAGCCATGTGGTTGTGGAGTGAGGGTCGATTTCGAGGGATTTCAGATAGCTGCTGATGGAGCGCTGCGGGTCCTGATCTTCGAGGCTATATTGCAAATGGCGCCCGAGCAAATACCAGTTCTGCGCGTCCTCCGGTTCGATTTGCGTCGCGCGCTCGTAGCCATAGAGCGTGTCTTGTCGTACGTAATACTCCGCTCGCGCGGTGCGCACACTGAAATAGCAGAGATATGCCGTTACGAGCAGCGCGCCTGCGGCCAACGCGCCGCGGGCCGCAGTGCTGGAGAGGGACACTTTCATTCGCCTGTACTTTGCCTATGCCACTGCAATCTTGCAAGCGGCAATCCCCCAAGTGAAAAAGGTGGATTCGTCTTAACGGGCTGGAAGAGCGCTCGTCTGGCAGTGGTTGACTACGTGATGGAACGCCGGTTATCCGCCGAAGTAGTGGTTCTCTTGGCTACTTCCCAAACGAAGCTGAAAACGTTTCTTCACCACGTCCGCGCCGCCGTACATCGATTCCCAGGCGCTTAATTTTTTGATTCAGAGTGGACAGTGGAATCATGAATCTTTCCGCGGCTTCGGTCTGATTCCAGGCGGTACGTTCGAGCATGTCCATAATGATGCGCCGCTCGATTTCGTCCATTATTTTAAACAGCGACGGCTGTTGCACCTGATCCGCGCCCGTTCGCGATCCTGCTTCTCCCGGCAGCGGCGGCAAAAATTCCGAAAGTTGCAGCCGCACACCGCGCACGATTTCCTTGCTGCGAATGCTTTCCGGCAACAAGTCGGCGTCCACCCGCTCCTGGGTGGAAAGCACCACGGCGCGCTCCACGACGTTTTCCAATTCGCGGACGTTTCCCGGCCAATCGTAATCCATCATTAATTTCATCGCGCCGGGAGTGAATTGCCGTAGCGGCTTCTCGTTTTCCTTGCAATAACGTTCCAGGAAGTGCGCCAGCAACAAGGGCACATCTTCGCGCCGGTCGCGCAGCGGCGGCAGTTGCAGGTGAATCACGTTCAAGCGGTGATACAAATCCTCGCGAAAGCGCCCTTCGCGCACCAGTGTCAGCAAATCCACGTTGGACGCCGCTACAATGCGCACGTCTACCTTCAATTGTTCCGTTCCGCCCAGGCGCATGAATTCGCGCTCTTGAATGACGCGCAATAATTTCGCCTGCGTCTCCGCACTGATGGTGGCGATTTCGTCGAAGAAAATCGTCCCCTGATCGGCCACCTCAAACAGACCCTTTTTGGAGGCTACCGCGCTGGTGAACGCGCCCTTTACGTGTCCGAATAGTTGCGATTCCAGCAAATCCACGGGAATCGATCCGGTATTCACCGGCACAAACGCTTTGTCCGCGCGAGTGGACCCGGAATGAATGGCTTTCGCGATCAATTCCTTACCCGTGCCGCTCTCCCCGCTGATCAAGATCGTCGAGCGCGACGGCGCCACTTGCGTCACCAGATCCAAAAGCGTGTGCATCTTGTCGCTTTTTCCGATGATGTTGGGAAAGTTGAAGCGCTGCTTCAACGCGCGTTTTAGTTGAACGTTTTCTTCGCGCAGTTGCCGCGATTCCACCGCCTGCGCCACCTGCGCGAGCAGTTCATCGTTGGACCACGGCTTGGTGATGTAGTCCATCGCGCCGCTTTTGAAAGCGGTCCTCGCCATTTCAATCGAGCCATAGGCGGTAATCAAAACTATGGAAAGGTGCGGGTCACGCTTGTGGATTTCTTTGAGCAAATCCAGCCCGTTGCGATCCGGCAGGCTCACATCAAGTAGCAACAAGTCGAACGGATGTTCTCCTAACTTCGCCAACCCGGATTCGCCGGTCTCCGCGCTGGAGACTCCGTATCCTTCTCCGGTGAGCAGAAGCTCAAGTCCCTCGCGAATCTCTGATTCATCGTCCACCACCAGAATCGAACCTTTAGACATGAAGCGCTTTCCTCACCGCCGGAAACTCTACGTGGAACGAAGTGCCTTTGCCGGGCGTGGAGCGCACGTCGATCTTCCCGGAATGTTCTTTGATGATCCCGTAACTCACCGAAAGTCCCAGCCCGGTTCCCCGACCGGTAGCCTTGGTGGTGAAGAACGGATCAAAAATTCTGTGAATGTGCTCGCGCGCAATTCCGGCCCCGGTGTCCGCGATTTCCACTTCCACGCTGCCGTTATGCGCCGCCGTGCGTACTTCCAGCATTCCTCCGCCCGGCATGGCGTCGCGCGCATTCAAAAACAAATTCAAAAACACCTGCTGCAGTTTGTTCGCTGAACCGCGCACCGCCGGCAGCGTCGCGCCGAATTGACGCACTACCTGAATCTGCGAAGTTTTCAACGGATGGGCCACCAGCGAAAGTGTCTCTTCCACTACCCGATTTACATCTATATCCACGACTTCGGCCGCGCCGGTACGCGAAAAATTCAGCAGGTTATTTACGATTTCACTGGCGCGAAATGTCTGTTTCACGATCTTTTCGATGATGGCTTGTTTGGGATCGCCTTCCGGCATCTGTTTCGCCAGCATCTGGATGTAATTGGAGATCACCGCCAGCGGGGTGTTCACCTCGTGCGCTACTCCCGCGGCCAGCAATCCCAGTGAGGTCAGCTTTTCCGTCTGCGTCATCTGCTGTTCCATGCTTTCGCGCTGCGTCACGTCGTCGAATAGCAAAAGCCGCCCGATGCGCTCGCCCGCTTTGCTCACCAGCGGGGTGATGGAAACATTCAACGTCAAGGTTTTCCCCAGGTGCTGCAGCCGCTGTTTGTAAATCCCGGTGATCTGCTCCTGATCTCCTCGGGCTACTATTTCGTTGGCCAACTCTGTCGGCAGCAGGGAACTCAGCTGCTGACCCACCGCTTGTTGCCGCGCCACGCCAAACAATTGCTCCATGCGCGTGTTCCAGGATTCCACCAGGCCGGCCAGGTCTACAGCCAGCACGCCCACGTTCAGCGATTCCACAATGTTTTCGCTGAAATCTTTCAGCCGCGCAATTTCGACCGCCTTCTGCTCTAGCGAGGTGTACAGTTGCGAATTATCCAGCGCGATGGCCACGTAGCCGGCGATGGTTTCCACCAGCTCCACGTCGTCACTGGAAAGAAAATCTCCATCCACGGTTTTGCCCAGGCCCAGAACCGCAACTGTGTGCTCGCGAATCCGGCAGGGCACAAAATAATTCAAATCCAGTTGCTCCAGCGTCCGGCGCACTGGATCGCTGACATCTCTCGCGGCGCGGGGCGACTCAAAAAAGAGCGCCCCACGCGCGAACTCGGGCCGGGCCGGCTCGAGGAAACTAAGATCCAGTGGTTCTGCTAAACGCACGCCCATGGAACGGGCCAGTCGCATGTGCCCGGGGTTGGCAGGGTCTTCCTGAAAAATGGCCAAGCGGTCCACCAACAGTGTCTGCGAAACGCGATCCATCACCGAACCCAGCATGGGTTCGAGCCGCACTTCATTCGTAAGTGTCCGTCCAAACTCAATCAGCGTGCGGCGGTAATCCAGCCGGTCACGATAAAAAAATCTGTCCAGCCGCGCCTGTGTCCATTCGCGGAAGGGCTGAAACAGAAACGCGGCAATCACGATGGCGATCATGCCGCCGACCGGCCCGGTGGTCTGCGCGTGGAAAATCTGCGCCAGCAGGGCCACCAGCGCGAAGTACACAGCCGCCACGCCCGCAGTAGCAGCCGTGTATGCCAGGCCGCGCTTGAAGATGATGTCCACATCCATCAGGCGGTAACGGATGACGGCATAGCCAAAACACAGCGGAATCAGAACCAGGCTGACCGCCGAAAACTGCATCCACGCACGCGGTCCGAGGTTCATCACAAACGGCAAAATGTAGAAAATCGTGAACGGCAGGCTTCCTGCCAGCGTCCCGCCGGTCAGCCACTTCAATTGCTGGCGCAAAACACCGGAAGGCGCGGCGCGAAAATTCCTGTAAAAACCCAATCCTGCCGCCAGAAAGCATGCGCCCAGGAAACTCAATTCGATTTTGTTCAGCAGCATGCGCGATCCTAGCCAGGGCACGAATCCCAATGTGTTTCGCGCCGTGCTGATGTGCACCAGCAGCAACGCCAGGGGTAGGAGGTATACCGTCAGCAGCTTGGAGGAAGAACGAAATGTCGTTTCCGTGCGGCCTGGAAAAACCAGCGCGAAGTGCAGGAGCAACGCCGGCGCCAGCAACCGCGCCACGATATTGGCCCAGTACACTTCCTGGTCGAAACTATCCAGCTTTCCGCTGTAGTGGAACGAATACAGAATGAAGGACACCAGGCAGAAAACGTAGAAGTGCACGGCCTTCGGTGCGTTCCACCGCCGCGCGAAAATAAACAGCCCGATGAAGAGGTAGAGCAACCCTACTACGCGCAGATAATTTTCAATCGAGGTAGGTTTTTCCGCGGGAGCGGTCACCAGAGGAGTTTCAAATTCTTGCCCCTGGCGTGACAGTTTGTAGCGCACCTGCGTCCACAATCCGGCACGCGTCAGCCGCATCGTAACCTGAACTCCGCGTGCTACCGGGATGCCGTCAATGGCGATCAGGCGATCGCCCTGACGAACCCCCGCCAAAGCTCCGGAGGAGCCCGGGCTGACTTTCCAGGCCTCTACTCCGTGATCGGTATCCAGCCACGCAACACCATCGTCTACCAACTCATACTTGGAGCGTTGCTGAAAGTTAATGTAAGCGAAGATCACCGCCGCCAGCGTTGCCAACGCCAGCACGACCGCCCCGAGACTAACTCGCAGATTCTGCTTCATACCGAGGCTCGAATGGGAGACACTTTCCCGTAAAGATCATGGTGCAAATCAGAGACCAACTGAGGGGTTCCGCAGGCGGGATTAAACCCTTTTAGATGTGTAGTTTTGAGGGACAAATCAAACAGGGCCACTGGCGGATACAGTATTCGGGAGAGCAGATATGGCTTTCTAAAGCCGGAATTGTCAAAATTGTACGCTTAAGCCGCCGCGAAAGCTGCGGAACGCCGGAATTAAGGTGGTCCTTCCGTCCCTTGTGCTAAGCGTCACACCGCCCTGAGCCAGCAGATTGTCGCAATCTGCCTCCGCTTCCCAACGGCCCAGCGCGAATTTTGGCAGCGGCTGCCTCACTCCAATATGCAGATACGGATCCAGTTGATAGACCGATTCGCCATACAGATCTACCCGCGAAACGGTCACTCCGCTCACCCACTTGTAGCCGGTTTCCACCTTGGTGCCGGCCCGCGGAACCTTGGCTGAAATACTCGCTCCCAGCGAGTGCCGCGGCGCCGTCCGCAAAACATCGCGCAGAACGCCATTCCTATCATCGCCCGGAGCCAACGCTCCTGCGAAGGCGTAAACCGCGGTCAGCTCGACGTCGTCGTCCAATTTCTCGCGCCAAGCCACGCGTGTTCCCCAGCTGCTCGACGAACCACCGTCGTAGGCAAATCCGTTTGAGAAATAATCCTGGAAATAATCACTGGCCGGTAAACCGTCACCGCGCCCAAAAACCGCCACATGCCGGTTGTCATCATGAAAGCCGGCGACTTGCACTTTGCCTCGCACGCCAAGCTTGCGCTCGACCGCGACTTCCTGGTGCCAGCCGTTCTGCAGTACGGGCTTCCCGGCGCGCCACAACAGTGTCGGGAATCCGTCCAACTCGTTCAGAGTCGCGGCCAGCGCATTGTTGCCAACGTCGCTGTCTTCAGCTTCTAGCGGCCCTGGTCCATTCGGCAACGAAGTAAAAATCAGCGTCGCATTCCAATCATCGGTGACGCGCACATTCAACTTTGACCGTGGCCGCAGGGAAGATGCCGCCGCTCCCAGACCCACCAGAACATACTCGCCGCCATAGCTGAGAATCGCCCGGTCGCCCAAGGCTATTGAGCCGCCCTGGTCGAGCCGCACGCCGCGGAAAATTTGGCCATCTGGCCCGAGCTTGGCTTCACGCAAAACCAAAGCCGTGTGCGGGCCTGCGCCCAGCGATCCCGTCGGCAGCCATACTGTTGCAATGCTCCCTGCCGGCGCATCCTGGTCGTAACTCATCTGTCCTGCGAAAATCACGTTGCTCGTTCCACCCAGGCTTTGCTCGTAAGCAAACGCCGTGGCCGGCGCGGATACCAGGTTGGAACCAGAACCCGGGTGGCGCGCGCCATCCGTGAACTCAAGTCTCGCGCGTGGCTGCCGCGGCCTTCCGCGGTCGCGGCTGGCATCCGTGACCTGCACGATTTGCGTATCGCCAATCCACTCGAGCACCGGCCGCGTCGCCGAAGCGGAACGCAGCACCCACTTCCAGTCGTCGCCTTCCACCGGAACATTTACCGGCTGGCGGCGCAATTGTTCGAGTGATGCAAACATCGATTCCATCTGCACGCGCACAACGGTCGTGATGTTGGGATTGATTCGAACATGCTTTTCGAGGGTAGGCAAAAATCCGGCCAGCGTCACCCGCACCGTGTACAGGCCGGGAGCAAGTTTCTCGCCGCGGAATATTCCCTGCGTGTTGGTCAATAATTCGCGCGCGGCGGTTACGCCGGAAGCTTCCGCCAGCAGCTCCACGCTTGCGCCCATTTGCGGTGTGCCTGTACCGTCGAGCACCACGCCCGCCAGTTTTCCTGCACCCGCGTTCGCCTTCAACATAACACCAGTGTTCTTCTGCGCGCCGGCCGGCGGCGCGAAAACACCCGCACTTGCAGCGTACAAAACCAGCGCTATCCCCAGGGCCCCAAGGTTCGGGATCCTTCTTTGCTTCACTTTGCTCCTCCAGGTTTAACAACGGCCGCCGTCTTCGTTTCCACCGGGGCCTTCACCGTAAAATCCGCGGTTCGCAAAATTGTCTGATTCGAAAGCGTGTCCGTGGCATTAATTTCCAGCGTGTATTTGCCCGGCGCCAGAGTCGTCAAAGGCAGCAGCCGTTCGATGGTGATTTGATCGCCCGATTGCTTCATGTCTTCCGATGTTTCCTTGAACTGCATTACCTGCGCGCCGGCCTTCTTCACTGTGTATTGAAAAGCCGCGTTGGATTTATGGGTCTTGTCGTCCGGCTTCAGGTTATAAACCTGCATGTAGATTCCCAGTTTGTCCGCGGTGGTGAAATCACCTTCCAGCCGCGGCCTGACCTTCGACGAACCCAGCACGAATTGCCCGCTACCAATCTGCTTGGCGGGTACATGTTCGATCTGGTCGGCAAGGATCAACGAACTGGATTCCAGCTTGTCATCTTCGTAACGCGGCACCTGCAAACGCGAGTTCACCACGCCAACATTTCCGCTCTGCACGTCTTTGATCACCAGGTCCAGGCGGTACAAGCCCGGGCGCAGGGGCACCGCTTTTTGATAGATGGATTGCAGTTTCACGGACTGCTGGAACAGCGATTCAGGAAAATCTCTGCTCACGGAGTCTTCAAAGGTCTGCACCACGCGCCCCGTCAAGGTACTCACCCGCCCAAAAACATTGATGGTCGCCGAGTGCACTCCCTCTTTGGATTGAAACGACAACTGGCTGTTGGGAATCTGCACCGTCACCGGCACCAGTACGGTGTCGTTGGTCACTTTCAGAAAATCTGTGCGCCACGAAAAGCGGACCTGGTCTCTCACAATGCGCGAAGTCACGATGGCTTCCAGATCCTTGAACTTCACCACTGGCGGCTTGAAGGCATTCGCGTAGGCTTCCAGCCGCGTGAACTCATTCATGCTGGCAGGCTGGCCGCCAAACGTGGTCGGCAGGTTAGTGCCGTCGGACCTGGTAAAGCGGTCGGTCTTTGATGCCAGACCCATGGCTTCCATCTGGCTTAGCCCCGCCCCCGGTACATGCAGCAGCGCGTCTTTTTCCGAAGGATCCATCGTCAAATGGTATTCGCCGGATCCGCTGGGATCCACAAACTCCATAATGACGTTCTCGCCCATGCCCTCGATATAGCGCCAACGCCACGTTTCCCACGGGTAGGTAGACGTCGAACCGCCACCTTCATTCATCGGCCGGTCGTATGTGCCGCCAGTTGGATGACTTTCAATTTCGTCCGGCGGGCCCCACACGATGTACATATGGCCTCGGTCCGTTTTCCAGCCCGGTATCCCCGACGCGTAGTGCTCGTTCGCGTACGCAATGCGGCGGTAGTGCTCTTCCTTGAACTCGTTATCCGGCAGGTCCGGATTGGTGCTGCGGCGCAGCCAGAATTGCTCGATGAACTGCTCCCGCTCTTCGTTGGTAGCCAGTTGCCCGAACGCGTTGCGCTCTTCAGGCGAAATAATGTAGACCACATCCTCGTTCAGCCACTGTTTATAAGGAGTATCTAATTCTTTAAGAGTCCGGCGGATCTTTTTCTTCTGATTCTTATCGAGCTTCTGTCGAGCGGTGGGATCCTGGCCCTCCTGCTGTGCCCGCAGCACAGGTATGGTCAGGACCAGCAAGGAAAACGACATCAAAAGGGCGCGTGCAACCCTGGGCATGGAAAATACACCTCAACAGTGGTAAGCGAGGATTCTAACTCCGCCAACCGCTGGCGTCAATTGAGTAATCCCCTTCATTTTGTGACACTTGTCCCCGAATCGCTTAGAGTCACGGCGTCAGAAATAAGTTGCCTTGGAAATTTCCGCGCCTGTCCACATGTCCAGGGGAAACTGTTCAAAACGACACTCCCGGCCCGTACCGACGGCCGCATTTCACCAACGCAAATATCTGCGGGCAATAACTTCAGGCCGGAAAGGCTTCAGGGGAGATTTATTGTAGCCGGCGGTTCTGCAAATCTGAACCAACCAGGTTGTCGAAGATGGCCAGCACGTGCCGGCGATACTCCACCATGCGGGTGAAAATATCACGCAATTCCGGTTCTCGCTCGGCTTCGCGATGCCACTTCAGCATCACCGCCATAGGCACCTCGATATCCCGTCGCAACTGTTCCGCTGAGTGTCCACGCAGAAATAGCCCGTAAAAGAAGGCTGCTTCGCGTTGGGGCAGGTCGAAATCCTGCATCACCACCGCGGGTACGAATTGTGGCATCGTGGCCATAAAGAAAATGCAGTTTACCCAAAAGCGGCTCGGCGTCAAGTAGGACTACCGTTTATCTGCCGCTTCCCAGTCAACTCCCCCTCTCGTCAAGTCGCATCCTCGGGAGCGCTGGGCCTCGCGATAAACTGCCTGGTTTGCATCCGGAAACTGCATGCAACGCCGCGCTTGTGGGGTTACTCTAACCGCTCTAGGATGCTTACCAAGCTGCTCAAGATACTGGACTCTAATCGATCTTCAGGAACAAGACCTGTGGCCACTCTTGAAACTCCCGACTCCGAATCGTTCTGGCGGCAACTCGCCGCCAGGCACAACGTGTGGCTGCCTGACCTCAAGCGCTTAAAGGACGTTCCACTGGAGCGCCTCGACGCCATTGCGAAAACACTCATCCGTTCGGCAGAGCGCACCGCCCTTGTAGAGGGCGCAGGACTCAGTTTCGGTGGCGCCGCGACGGTTCTTCCCGACGCTGGCTTCCTCAGCGCAATTATTCTTCGGCTCGCCCAGCGGCTGTGTTTGCTTTATGGGATTGAAAGCCATGACGCCGCCGATCGCGCCGAAATGTGGAAGGCCGTCGCTGCCGCCGCGGGGCTCGATTACGGCAAGGAATTTGCCGAAAAGCATGCCCTCAAAAAGTTCGTTCCTCAAATCGCCGAACGCATCGCTCCCCGCGCGATTGCTCAAACAGCAGGCAAATGGGCCGCCCGTCTGGTTCCGGTCGCCAGCTGCGCTCTGGGCGGCGCGCTCAACTTTTCCCTGGTGCGCACCTGGGGCCGCCGCATGCAGCGTGACCTCCGCGAACGCTACCTGGCCGCGCAGTCGGACTTAGGGGATGCCGAAATTCCCTATTCCACGCCGGACACCTCCGCGATTTAGTTTTCCCGCGGTCTTGGGTACCCGCCAATTCACCCGCACAGTGGAATTTTTATCGCTTACGCCGTACAGTAACCAGTGGCTCAGTCTTTAACTTCATACTCCATCTGGAAACGGAGAAGCCTCGTGTCCCTGATTCCTAAAATTTCTGCTCTCGTTGTTCTTCTCACTTGTGCGGTCGCGCTGCTTATCCTCCCCCAGCCATCGGTCTCCAGCGCCGGCAACCCACAATCCGATTCCAGTGAGACGGTGCCGGCTTTCCATAGCGAAGCGCCCACTGGCGCCCTCCCGGCGACGATGAGCGCGGACACCTTTGGCGACCCCGTCGTCCAGAACGCTTACACCGTCGCGGCTCGGGTCAAAAAAGTTCTCTACCAGGAACCCTGCTACTGCCATTGCGATCGCAGCCAGGGCCATACCGGCCTGCTCGATTGCTTCGTCAGCAAACATGGCTCCGGCTGCGAAATTTGTGTGCGCGAAGATTTGTATTCTTACGAGCAAACTAAAAAAGGCAAAACCCCCGCGCAGATTCGCGAAGGAATCATGCAGGGCGAATGGAAATCCGTGGATATCGGTAAATACCAAAACCCGCTGCCTGCCGCCCGCAAGTGAGCGCGGTAGTTTCGTTTCAAATTCACAGGCGAATCCGGCCAGATTCTCCGAAAAATATCTAAAGGTGAACCGTGAAAAATAATCGTCCCAGGTTTTTGTTCCTGCTCGTAACCTTGTGTGTAGCGGGATTCGTCATCCTGCTAAGCTCTCACGCCACCGACACACCTTCCGGCTGGGGCTTCTCCACCGCGAATCTCGATAAATCCTGCAAGCCTTGCGACGACTTTTACAAATTTGCGATGGGCGGCTGGATGAAAAATAATCCCATCCCCGCCGACCGACCGGCGTGGAGCACTAGTGCGGAGCTGCAGGAAAAAAATCTCGCTCAGCTTCGCCAAATCACCGAAGTCTCTGCTGCCGCTAACGCTTCTCGTGGGTCCAACGAACAAAAAGTTGGCGACTTTTATGCCAGTTGTATGGACACCGCCGCGATTGAAGCCGCTGGCGTAAAGCCTCTCGCGGGAGAGTTGGGCGCTATTGAGGCCATGAACGACCGCAACGCTTTACTGGCGCAAGTTGCTGCGCTGCATAAAGAGGGCATTCAGGCAGTTTTTGATTTCAGTTCTACACAGGATTTTGCCGACAGCACCAAAGTAATTGGCGACGCCGACCAGGGCGGCTTGGGCATGCCCGACCGCGATTACTATCTGCGCGATGATGACCGTTCGAAACAACTGCGCACCGACTACGTCGCCCACATAACGAAAATGTTTCAGCTCGCTGGCGATTCCGCGGAAAAATCCGCCGCTGAAGCCCGGACGGTGATGAATATCGAAACCTCCCTCGCTAAAGCGTCTTTGACCAACGTCCAGCTTCGCGACCCGCAGGCCAATTATCACAAGCTTTCCACCGCGCAACTGAAAGAACTCACTCCCGACTGGTCCTGGGAATCCTTCTTTGCCGCCGTCAATCTGCCGGGCCTTCCCGAAACCAACATTGGGCAGCCCGACTTCTTCAAGGAAATGAATCGTCAGCTCACCGCGACACCGCTGGCCGATTGGAAACCCTATCTGCGCTGGCACGTGCTGCACGCCGCCGCTCCCGGACTCAGTGACAATTTCGTGCAGGAAAATTTTAACTTCTACGGTAAGCGCCTCTCCGGTACCGCCGAACTCCAACCCCGCTGGAAACGTTGCGTGCAATCCGTCAATCGCAACGTTGGCGAAGCGCTCGGCCAGGTTTACGTCGAGAGATTCTTTCCACCCGCCGCTAAGGCCCATGCCCTCGAAATGGTTCACAATCTGCTCGCCGCATTGCGTTCCGACATCCCCACTCTTTCCTGGATGAGTCCGGAAACAAAAAAGGCCGCCATCGCGAAAATGGAGGCGTTCAACATCAAAATCGGCTACCCCGACAAATGGCGTGACTATTCCAAGCTCGACATCGAGCGCACCTCCTACGCCGCAAATATTCGGCGGGCCACCACTTTTGAAAATTCACGGGAGCTCGCCAAAATTGGCAAGCCCGTGGACCGCAACGAATGGGGCATGACTCCGCCGACCGTCAACGCTTATTACAATCCCACCATGAACGAAATTGTTTTCCCCGCGGGGATTCTGCAGCCGCCCTTTTACGATCCCAAATCCGATGACGCCATCAATTACGGAGGCATGGGCGCCGTGATCGGCCACGAAGTTTCTCACGGCTTCGACGACCAGGGTTCACAGTTCGATCCTCAGGGCAATCTGCGCAATTGGTGGACCGCTGACGATCGCAAGAATTTTGACACGCGGGCCACCTGCGTCGAAAAGCAATTCGACACCTACGAAGTTGAGCCCGGTCTCCATCAAAATGGAAAACTCGTTTTGGGCGAAAGCATCGGCGACCTCGGCGGTCTCTCCATCGCTTACGCCGCCTACGAAAAATCCCTGGAAGGGAAGCCGCGCAAGGAAATTGAGGGCTTCACGCCAGAGCAGCGCTTCTTCCTCGGCTGGGCGCAGGTCTGGGGAGCGAATCAGCGCCCCGAAGCCGCTCGCTTGCAGGCCAACACCAATCCGCACCCGCTTGCGCGCTTCCGCGGCAATGGACCGCTCTCCGATATGGACGCGTTTGCCGCAGCCTTCGGCTGCAAAAAAGGCGATGCCATGGTCCGCGAACAAAGTTGCAAAATTTGGTAGCTCGACAGGTGTTCAAGCCCAGGTTCTGCCTTTAGACTTTTAGAAGGAGCACAATGGGTGCCCACGGGTGCACACCCCGCCTTCGGGTGTGGGGATTTTGCAAATGAACAAGCATCCATTATTGTTCTCCGAGGTCCCCGCTCTTGTTTCAACCAGGCACACTTGAATCCAAATCAATTTTCCTCACGGGTGGCGGCACCGGACTGGGCCGCTCCATGGCGCTGCATTTCGCCACTTTGGGCGCGCGCGTATTCATCGTCGGACGGCGGCCCGAGCCACTGAAATCCGTTTGCGACGAAATCAAAAAAGCCGGCGGTACTGCTGCATTCGCAACCTGCGACATACGTGATTACGCCGCCGTAGAAGGGGCAGCCAAAGCCGCCGAATCCGCAATCGGCGAAATCAACACGCTGGTCAACAACGCCGCCGGTAACTTCATGGCGCGCACCGAAAAATTGAGCCCCAATGCATTCAACGCGGTGGTCGGCATCGTTCTAAACGGCAGCTTCAACTGCACGCAAATTTTCGGCAAGCGCTGGATAGAACGAAAGCTGTCCGGCCACGTCCTCAGCATCGTCACCACCTACGCGGCCGCCAATTGCGGCTCGGGCTACGTCGTTCCTTCGGCATGCGCGAAAGCAGGAGTTCTCGCCCTCACCACTTCTCTCGCGGTGGAGTGGGGCAAACACCAGATTCGCCTCAACGCCATCGCCCCCGGACCTTTTCCCACCGAGGGTGCGTGGTCCCGCCTGATGCCTTCGACCGAAATGGAAGCTCAGCGGCGCAATGCGAATCCTCTACAGCGTTTTGGCCGCCACGAGGAACTCACCAATCTGGCCGCATTTCTAATCAGCGATTTGTCGCCTTACATTAATGGAGAGTGTGTAGTGATTGACGGAGGCCAGTGGCTACGTGGGGCAGGCGAATTCAACGATCTGGGCCTGCTGCCGGATTCCGCCTGGGAAGCCATGGAATCCGCTCGCCAGAAAAAATCCTGACCTTTGCAGCTTGTAGTTTCAATTCCTGAGAGCGCTAATCTCCCGATTGGCGTTTTGCTCGTGGATGAGGAATCAGCTCGGGTGCGGCCGGGTGCCGCATCCCTTGCGCTTTTCAAAAGATACGGTCTTGGATTTGTTTTTTCTGGCTGCTGTATTTATCTTGTGACAGTTTTATTGAGGCAGCGAGCGCTTTCGCAATCCCACCCGCAACTTCACCGTTCCAATGGATTTCCCGTCCGATTCAGCCCGCACAGTAATTTCCTGCAGCTCGTTTTTCTTCGCGGCATCGGTGGTAGCGGGCAAGTTCACTTCGACGCGCGCAGCCGCAGTCTGCTTCGCGCCAATCGAGAATTTCCCCGCCCCGCTTTGCAACGTCCATCCTGCCGGCAAATCCGCCGCCAGCGTAATTTCCTGGCCCGCGGCAGTCTGATTCCGTACCCACAAGGGAATAACCAGTGTCGTGCCCACCTGTAACGCAATTTCCGGAGGTTCCGGATGCGGCAAATGACTCAAGCCGTGAGCTCGCCGAAAGTCCTCATAAAAACTCCACGGTCCCGCCAGCTCCACCGACAATTCCGGGCGTTGCGCACCAAAAGAAATTTCTGCGCGCTGAAACGCGACCGCATGGCCAGTACTATTTTCAAAAATATCCCCAGTCACCGCGCCGCCCACCAGCGATTTCCCGCGCACAAATTTCAACGAATCGCCCCAGTCCGACATCACCATCTTTTCTATCTGCGCATCGCCCATTCCTTTGACCGACTCAGCGAACGATTTCGCCTGCGTCTCATGCGCCAGGTAGCCGTCGAGGGACAGCCGCCAGTACGGATGTTTGAAAGACTTCGATACTTCCTTCACGGAATATTGCGGACCCAGCCCGCGAAAAATATCTTCCTTATCCGCGTCCGGGAAGTAATAAATTTTCTTCGGCTGCCAGGGCCGCAAATTATCCAGCAGCGATTCCAGCCGCTTCGTCGGCCCCGCCAATTGTTCGGGAAACGCCACCGGATCGCCGCTGAGGTCGAACGCTTCGGTAGCCAGCACGCCGGCCGCTTGGTGATCGCCGTGATCCTCGCCAACAAACGTGCCCGGCAAAAATGTCAGCACCACTTCAGGACGTGTCAAACGCATCAGCCGCACCAGCTGCTGCAGGGCCTCGCCATGGTTCCAGTTGGATAGCGACTGCAACACATTCTGCGAAGCGGTGTCTTTGCCATCGAGAAACCACACGTTGGTGATGCCCAGCATCGCCACCGCGCGGCGCGCTTCAATTTCGCGGATCGCCGCCAGCGCCGCAGCTTGTTCGCCGCCAACTTCATTGGCCCCGCTGCCCCCGCGAGTGCCAAAAACCACTGCCACGCGTTTGCCCTCATCGATGGCGCGGGCTAGATACGCCGTTGCCGCACCCTCATCATCGGGGTGCGCCACCACCAGCAGAATGTCCGCCTTATAGCGCTCGTCCGGCTGCTTCAGCGGCACCGCGCGCGCCGCAGCCTTCGCATCCTGCGCGGCTGCACCGGCACAAGTTTGCAACGCCAGTGCAGTGCAAAAAAATATGGAGAGGATCAGGCCCACTCGTCGCCGCATCAATATTCCTTTGTTGGTCGTTAATGGAACGAACAGAGTAGCCGAATTTCTACCTTAAACGAGCACCAAATACGTGGAGCGTGTTGGAAGAGATTGGACCTGCGAGACGAGATCGGCCATAGGTCGGCGGGGGTCTCGCGGTTAGGTGCCCGACCGTAAGGTTTTTGCCGGGTCGGGGTTTAACGTGGGAACACCGCCGAATTAATGTTCGCCCGCGTAAGCGGTGTTAAGCCTTGGCTTCAGCGGCTTTCGCGGCGTTCGCCGGAGCTTCTTCACGCGCCGCACGCTTGATGCGCGCCGCTTTGCCCTTCAATTCGCGGAGGTAATAAAGCCGCGCGCGCCGTACCTTACCGCGCCCCACCACGTCAATGGAACTGATGGTCGGCGAATGCAGCGGAAAAATACGCTCGATGCCCACGCCAAAGCTGACGCGTCGCACTGTGAACGTGGCGCTCGATGCGCGGCCTTTCTTGGAGATCACCACGCCCTCAAACGCCTGCAGGCGTTCTTTTTCCTTCTCACCTTCGCCTTCCTTCAGGCGTACGTTCACCCGCACGCTGTCGCCCGGGCGAAACTCCGGCAAATCTTTGCGCAGCTGCGCTTCGTGCAATTTTCGAATAATCGGATTCATTTGTCGTATTCCCTGCAGACCCGCTCAAGCGGCGCCAGCACACCTAGGCCAATTGATAATTATAGCCAATCCCGCCCCCTTCTCGCCACCCATTTCTGCCGTGAGCAACTTGGGGGGACCAGTGCGCTTTTCGGTCACCACCGAAGATCGTGGCGATTTCGTCGTGTCTTCTCCAGTGCCGCCTCGCGCCGCCAAGCGGCCACTTCCGCATGATTTCCGCCGATCAACACGTCCGGCACCTTCCAACCGCGATACTCTGCCGGTCTCGTGTAGTGCGGAAAGTCGAGCATCAGCCCTTGGGTGCCCGACACGCCGCCGTTGCGGGTGGGGACTTTGGCGCCCTGAGGGCGAGAAATTTCCCCCCCCGGACTTGCCTCAGAATCCACACCGGCACGGAACGATTCATTCTGCGAGGAAGCCTCATTGCCCAATGACCCCGGCAACAATCGCGTCACCGCATCCACGATCAACATCGCCGGCAACTCCCCGCCGCTCAACACGAAATCCCCGATCGAAATTTCGTCCGTAGCCAGATGCTCCGCCACCCGCTCATCCACCCCTTCATACCGTCCGCAAATCAAAATGATCCGCGAAAGTTCCGCAAACCGCCGCGCTGTCGCCTGATCGAATCGCTGGCCCGAAGCCGATAGCAGCACAATCGCCGTCCCCGCGGGAAGTTTCCGCTTACCCTGCGCGTCGCCAACCGGCGCACCCAACAAATGCTCCACCGCCTCAAACAGCGGCTCCGGCTTCAAAACCATGCCTTCGCCGCCGCCAAAGGGCCGGTCATCCACGGTGCGGTGCCGGTCTTTCGTGAATACCCGCAAATCCTGGACATTCACTTCGACAATTCCGGTCTCGCGCGCGCGCCGCAAAATCCCGAAGTCCAGCGGCCCGGTAAAAAACTCCGGAAAAATCGTGATCAAATCAAATCGCATATTCAGCGTTGTACTACTCCAGATTCAATTCCCGCAAACCCTCCGGCAAAACCACCTCAATGCGGCGCCCCGCGATATCAATGCGCCTGCAAATATCCTGCGCCAGCGGGATCAACAACTCGCCTTGTGCCGTCTGCACTTCCAGCACCGGGGTCCCGCGCATGCCTTCGCCTTCACCGGGAAACTGCACATCCTGCACGTTACCTAAAAATTGCGGCACGCTCTCCATCGCGCAGGGAGGAGACGCCACCGCGGGCATCTCCGCTTTCGTTTCAAATACCGCGCAACCCAGCAGATCGGCAACAAAATATTGCCCCGCAGGCAAATTCACGCGCTGTTCAAACGGCAGCAAAATCTCCAGCCCGCGATACTTCTGCGCATCATTAATGGAGTCCACGCCCGCAAAATGAAACACACCCTGCCCGCGATGATTCTGACTCAGCCAACAGGATTTTACGCCGATAGGTTGCGGTTCCGCCGCGCCGAATACACCTGCGAACGTATGGTCGAACACGCGCCCCAGAAAAACTTCATTCAGTTTAGTCAGCCGCTCGGGGAAATCCGTGAGCAACTGCACCGCTACTTCGCCTTTGTTCCCGCGCGGTCGCAGAATATGCGCCACTAAAATCCACGCCGGCGATTTCTGGTTCTCGCCGCTCAATCTTCCAGTATTTCCAGCGTGAAGCGTTTGCGCAATTTCATCCCCGACGCGCTCAACAGTGTCCGAATGGCTTTCGCCGTGCGCCCCTGCCGCCCGATTACTTTGCCCAGATCTTCCGCGTGTACACGCAACTCCAGCACGGTGACTTGCGTCCCCGTTCCCCCCACCGTCCGCACCTGCACTTCTTCGGGACGGTCCACGAGGGCCCTGGCGATGGTTTCTACCAGTTCCTTCACTTGTTGCTCCTGGGTGCATCCGTCACTAGGGGGACTGAGTGCCGGGCCTGCCAAGTATTAGTGCGGCCGCTAAAAGCGCCAGTGCGTGCTGCCCGAAATCTCTACCAAATTAAAACGGCACAGCAATTACCACTAACTACGCAATTTTCTGCAGCTTGATAAAACTCCGCACCGTATCACTGGGCTGCGCTCCCACACCGAGCCAATACTTGATGCGCTCCGCGTCCAGCTTGATCTCCGCGGGCTTCTTCAAGGGATCATAGGTGCCCACCAATTCCTTCACGCGGCCGTTGCGCGGGCGGGTGCGTTCAATCACCACCACGCGGTAAAACGGCTTCTTTTTCTTGCCAATCCTTGCCAGACGAATAGTCAACACTAAGTCACTCCTCCATGAACCAATCATAGCCTGGCAAGCCACCGGGCAGCAATCCTCCCGCGCGGATCAACTAGCCATCACCCTGTAAGGGGGGCCGCATCCGGTGCGCTTTTCAAAGGGTGCGGTCTTTGACTTTCAATCCTCGCGTCAGCGTTAGGTCCAGAAACGGAGCTCGTGAACGAGCGTCACTGCAGCCGGTTCAACCCGTTAAACGCCGCTGTCTTGTAACATTCCGCCAGCGTCGGGTAATTAAACACCGTATTCACGAAGTAAGTGACTTTCCCCTTCAGCAAAAACACCGCCTGCCCGATGTGCAGCAATTCCGCCGCATCTTCCCCAAAAATATGCACACCCAACAGCTCCAGCGTCTCCCGGTGAAACAACAGTTTCAATCTGCCTTCGGTGTGCCCGCTGATCTGCCCGCGCGCAATTTCCCGGTAATACGCCACGCCCACTTCATACGGAACGTCCGCCTCCGTAAGCTGCTCTTCGGTCTTCCCGATAAATGAAATCTGCGGAATGGTGTAAATCCCGTACGGGTACCCGTCCGGATCGCTGGCCACCGGCAACCCAAACGCCCGTGCACTGGCAATTCGCCCCTGCTCCATAGAAACCGACGCCAGGCTTGGGAAACCAATCACGTCGCCCACCGCGAAAATATGCGGCTGCGAGGTCCGGAAATCCGCATCCACAGTAATGCGTCCGCGATTGTCTGCGACAATATTTGCTCCCTCGAGATTCAGCCCGTCCACGTTGCCCTGGCGCCCCACGGCGTAGAGCAGCGCATCGGCGATCACCCGTTTCTTACTCACCAGATTCGCCGCCACTTTCCCGTCCGGCAGTTCCTCCACGCTGTCCACTTCTTCATTCAACCTTAAGGTCGCGCGGTGGTCGCGCAGGTGATACATCAGCGCTTCCACCATCTCCGTATCGGCAAACTCCAGCAATCGCGGCCGCTTCTCTACAATAATCACGCGCACGCCCAGCGTCGCGAACATGCACGCGTACTCCACGCCGATTACGCCGCCGCCCACCACGATCAGCGTCCTCGGAATTTGCGGCATGCTCAAAATCTGGTCACTGCTGATAATGTTTCGCCCGTTGATCGGCACCTTGGGATTTACCGCCGGCTTGGTTCCTGTCGCAATCACCACGTAGTCGGCTTCAAACTCTCCGACGCTATTGCCGTTCTGCACGCGGATATTGTGCGCATCGCGAAAACTTCCCGTCCCATGAATCAGCGTCACACCATTGCGCCGCAGCTGGTCCTGAATAACGCCAACTTCGTTTTCCACCACGTGCTGCACGCGGAAATTGAGATCCGACATGGCCACCGGCTCGTTGCCGTTGCTGTGGCTCACCCCATAAAAATTCTTGTCGTAAAAACCGGAAAGGTGCAGCACCGCTTCGCGCATGGTTTTGCTGGGAATCGTTCCCGTGTTGATGCACACTCCGCCGACCGTCGATTGCTTCTCTACGATCGCGGCGCGTTTTCCGGCCTTGGCCGCTTGAATTGCAGCACGCTGCCCGCCCGGCCCCGAGCCGATCACAATCAGGTCATACGTCAGAAGTCACCTCGTCGGTCTCACTCATATCCTGCGGCCGGTTGTCAGACGCCGTCATACCCGGGGTGCTGTCCACGGCCTCCGTAGTGCGCGCTTGTCGTACTCTTTGCGCGCCGTCCGCCGTAGCCGCCACCCGCAACAAATGCTCCTGCGCGTCCAGTGACAATCCGTTTCGCGCCGTGCGCGTACGCAAGTACTCTCCATTGGAACGCAGCAAGCGCGCCTTGCAATTATCCGACAAATACACGCCCAGTATTTCCGTGCTCACCCGCTCGCGAATGGCCGCATCCTTCAGGGGAAACAAAACCTCCACCCGTTCGTAGAGATTCCTCGGCATCCAGTCGGCGCTACCCAGATAAACTTCCGGCGCTCCGCCATTCTCAAAATAGAAAATCCGGCTGTGCTCCAGAAACCGTCCCACCACACTGCGGACCCTGATGCGACTGCTCACGCCCCGGATTCCGGGCACGAGTGTACACTGTCCGCGCACAATCAGGTCTATCTCCACCCCGGCGCGCGAAGCCCCGTATAACGCCTGGATCACCGGGGGATCCACCAGTGCATTCATCTTCACAATAATGCGAGCGGGTTTTCCCCGCCGCGCGTTACGCGCTTCCCGGTTGATCAGCGCGATGCACGATTTCGCCATATCCACCGGAGCAAGCATCAGCGGTTTGTAATTCGGCTGTTCCGCATATGCAGTCAAATAATTAAAGGTGTCATGCACCGCCGAAGTGATGGCCTCGTCGCGCGTAAGTAAACTCAAATCGGTATAGAACCGCGCGGTGGACGGGTTGTAGTTGCCCGTTCCCAGGTGCGCATAGCGCCGAATTTTCCCGTCGGGATCCTGCCTGACCACCAGCGCCAGCTTGGCGTGCGTCTTCAGCCCCACCACCCCGTGGAACACCTGTACGCCCGCATCCTCCAGGCTGCGCGCCCACCGAATATTAGAAGCTTCGTCGAAGCTGGCTTTCAATTCCACCACCACGGTCACTTCTTTTTTTCCTGCCGCATCGAGCAGCGCCCGCGCAATGGGAGAATCCGAATTCGTCCTATACAGCGTCTGCTTGATGGACAACACCCGCGGGTCACTCGCCGCCGTGCGAATGAAGTTCACTACCGTGTCGTAGGACTCGAAGGGATGGTGCACCAACACATCCTGCCGCCGGACAGATTCGAACAAACTATCCGCGTCATGGCCCACCCGAATCTGCCGCGGAGAAAATGCAGGATACTTCAGGTCCGGCCGCCGCGTCTCTTCGTAAAGATGAATCAAACGTTGCAGATTGACCGGTCCGCGCGCGCGAAACACCAACGACTCAGACAGCTCGAATGTGGAAACCAGCCGCTCCACGATGTTCGCATGGGCTCCGGCTTCAATTTCGAGACGCACTGCTTCGCCCTTACGCCGCTGCGCCACCTGCGCGTCCACCGTCTCCAGCAGATTGCGCGTCTCTTCTTCCTCCAGGTAGAGATTGCTATTGCGCGTCACCCGAAAAGACGCGTGCGACAAGATTTCGTACCCGCGATACAGTTTGCCGGCGTATGTGGAAATTACGTCTTGCAGAAACACATACTGAGTCGCCCCGTCCTCCGAGGGAATGCACAGCAAGCGTGGTAGCGCCCGCGGCAAGGTCACAACTCCGAAATACGGTTTGCCGTTGCCCCCACGCCGCCGTCGCAAGATAAACGCCACGCACAAGGCTTTATTCATCACCCGCGGAAATGGATGCGAAGGATCAACCGTTACCGGAGTTAGCATCGGCACGATGCGCCGGTCATAAAAAGTCTTTGCCGTGCGCATGCCCTTGGCATCCAGTTCGTGCAGCGACATGACCCGGATGGATTGCTTGGCCAGCGCCGGAAGCAACTCCTCGTTCCAGCACTTGTACTGATCGCGCACGAACACCTGCATGGCCGCCGTAACTTTCGCGAGTTCTTCTTCAGGAGTCAGCCCATCCGCGCCCGTTTCCCGCGATCCGTGCTCGATCCGTTGCAGAAAGCTCGACACCCGCACTTCCACAAACTCGTCCAGGTTGCTGGCGGAAATAGCCAGAAACTTTACGCGTTCCAATAACGGATTATTCTTGTCCCGAGCCTCCTCCAGCACTCGCCGGTTGAATTCCAGCCATTGCAGGTGCCGGTTGAAGTAGTAGCGCGGATCGTCCAGTGCAATGCGTTTCATAGGATGGTCTGAAGGACTAGGCACTCCTAGCGTAGCCAGATTACGGGCACAGGAAAGCCCTCGCCGACGGAGGCACTCCGGCATGCTTTTTCCATCCCAAGGCGTTTCGCCGCGGGGTGAAATCTCGTCCGGCCTAAAATATTTTACTGAATGTGAAGAACAAAAAGCCCGACAACATCATCGCCACCGGCAACGTCAGCACCCAGGCCAGCCCGAGGTTCCGCACCGTGCTCCACTGCAAGCCGGAGTGATTGGCCAACATAGTACCCGCCACGCCGGACGACAACACGTGCGTGGTACTGACCGGCAACCCCAAGCCATCCGCCGCACCTATCGTGGCCATCGCGGTAATTTCCGCAGCCGCGCCCTGCGCATAGGTCAGGTGATTCTTGCCGATCTTTTCGCCTACGGTCACCACGATGCGCTTCCATCCCACCATCGTTCCCAAGCCCAATGCCAGCGCCACCGCCACCTTTACCCACAAAGGAATAAAACGCGTGGCCTTGTCAATGTGCCCCTTATAATTCTTCAGTATCGCCACATCCCCGGCGGACATCTCCGGCTTCTTCGATTTCTGCATTAGCCGGATGCCTTCGCTCATCAGGTACATATCATTCCTAAAGTTGCGCACCTGCTCGTGGGGCACCGCCGCCAGTTCCTTGAAGATCGCCATTTCCGTGCCGATCCCATTGGCCAGCCCGCGCATCGCCAGCATGGTGTTGGCTTTGAATTCTTTCGTGCGGATGTACTCCGTTACATCTTCCCGGGGGTCACCGATGGCCGCGCTGCCCTGCACATATTTTCCCAGCGTGTCCGCCGCCTGTGTAGATACTGCAACAAAATCCTGCGATTGCCGCGCCGTTACCGCGTGGTTCAGCGCATACGTAGTCGGCACCGTGCCGATCAGAATCAGCATGATCAGCCCCATGCCTTTTTGCCCGTCATTCGAGCCATGAAAAAAGCTTACGCCGGTACACGTGAGGATCAGCAGTCCGCGAATCCAGAATGGCGGCGGTTCCGTCCCTTTGGGCGCTTCATACAATCTCTTATCCTTGATGATCGCTTTCATCACCAGCAACAGGCTGGCCGCCAGCACAAATCCAAAGATCGGCGAAAGCAACAACGATTTCCCGATGTTCGCGGCCTGCGCCCAGTCGACCCCGCTCGTGCCCGAGCGTGCTGACATTAGCTGATTGGCTATGCCCACTCCCACAATCGATCCGATCAGCGTGTGTGAACTCGAAGCCGGCAGCCCCAGCCACCACGTTCCCAGGTTCCAGATAATTGCGGCCACCAGCAAGGCGAAGACCATCGCAAATCCCGCGCCGCTGCCCACCTGCAGAATCAATTCCACCGGCAGCAACGATACGATTCCGAACGCTACTGCGCCCGTCGATGTCACCACGCCGAAGAAATTCCAGAAGCCGCTCCACACCACCGCGATGTTCGGCTCCATCGAATGCGTGTAGATCACCGTGGCCACCGCGTTGGCCGTGTCGTGAAAGCCGTTCACAAATTCAAATCCCAGCGCCACCAGCAAAGCCGTTCCTAATAACACATACGGCCACACCGAAAGCATGCGCACGCCGCTGAGGTCGCGCGCAATGCTCAACCCGATAAAAATGAGCCCCGCAATCAGTACGCCCGCGAAAATTAATATGCCCGTCTTGCTGGGCTTCTTTGATAACTTCTCATGAACGGAATGGCGTTCGCGAGTTTCCGGCACCGCCGTGGAAGTTCTCGCCTGTGCTGTCGCTGCTGACATAATGCTCCTGCCTGACCAAGATTTGCCGTCCGTCCGGGCACAAACGACTCGGCATCGGGAGTCCGTCTTATATGGCAGGATGTGTTACGCGCGGATGAACGTTTGTGGGCCTTTTGTTCACATTAGCTCGGCAAAAAAAGGGTGCGGAAGCCAGGCAGATGACTAAATTCCACAAGTTCCGTCCGGGGATGCTAGCCGCCGTCGCTCTTCTGGTGTCCGCGGTAATCGTTAAGCAGAGCTGTGCCCAGAATCGCGGGGTGGAGTCCACCGTGCAGCAAAAAATGGACGCGATTTTCGCCCCGCTCGCCGGGGCTCATTCTCCTGGCGTCGCTGTACTGGTTGTCCAAGACGGCAAGAAGCTTTTCGGACGCGGCTATGGCCTCCGCGACCTGCGTAGCTTGGCTAAAATCGACGAGCGCACCAACTTCCGCCTGGCCTCATGCTCCAAGCAGTTCACCGCCATGTCCATCATGCTGCTCGTTCACGACGGCAAACTTCGCTACGACCAAAAGTTGACCGACATTTTTCCGGAGTTTCCCGGGTACGGAAAAGCCATCACCATTCGCAACCTTTTGCATCACACCGGCGGGTTGCAGGATTACGAAACGCTAATGGACCAGGCCGACGCACAAAATTCCACCTATCCGTTTCCGCAGCACTGGACGGAGGACCACCAAATCCAGGACGCCGAAGTCCTGACCCTGCTAGAACACTCCGATCGCGGCATGTTCCAGCCCGGCACCAAGTGGTATTACAGCAATTCCGGGTATGTCGTCCTCGGCTTAGTTGTTGCCAAAGTTTCCGGCCAACCCTTCCGCGACTTTCTCCAGCAGCGCATTTTCAAGCCGCTGAAAATGGAACACACGCTAGGGTACGAACGCGGCAAAAATGAAATCAGCAACCGCGCTTATGGCCACACCAGGGAAGGGAACTCCTGGAAGCAAACCGACCAAAGTTCGACGTCCGCCACGCTCGGTGACGGCGGTATTTATTCCTCTCTCGAAGATTTAGCCAAGTGGGATGAAGCCCTGCGCACCAACAAACTTCTCACCAAAGAAGAAATGCAACCTGCGCTCGCTCCATTTTCATTTGCCGACGGCAGCCAGCCGCGCTGGCCCGCCAACTCCGACCGCCCCGAAGGCAGCCCCGCACTCTACGGTTTCGGCTGGTTCCTCGATTCCTACAAAAATCACTTACGCATGTGGCATTACGGCGAAACCCAGGGCTTCCGCTCCTACATCATCCGCTTCTCGGACGAGCCTCTCACCATCATGGTCCTCTCTAACCGCAGCGACATCACCCCCGAATCCCTGGCCCTAAAAACGGCTGACCTATTACTGCACTAGCAGGACCGACCGAATGTATACGTAGCACCTAGACCACGGTCTCAACATTTTCATGATCAAAGAAACGCGGCGGGTGCCCCCCTCAGAATTTTGGAGGTGGGGTTTTTTACGTGGAAACATCAAGTTTTAGTCAGGAGAGAAAGACTGGAAGAAAGTTTTACCCGAAAAATTAAGCGCCTGAGCACTCACTCCCGGCCATGCATCCAGGACAAAACCAATCCAACAACTAACCCTAGCCCGCAGGTTCCCACGATAAACAAACGCGCTACCGGAATCGCAATCCACGCGATGATCACCAACCCCAGCGAAACAATCGCTCCGGCTCGCGTCCCGGGTACGGACACATTTCCAAACGCGCTCAACGTCGCCGCTCTTTTCGATTCCGTTTTTGGCTGTGTTAGCACGCCACTACCTTAGCCAGGCGGCCAGTGTTTATGACATTCCCGCCAGTTTCCCCAACCCCTTCATCTTACTTCGCGCCGCCATGGCACCGTACTGCTTCATCATCTGCCGCATCTGCATGTATTGCTTGATCACCTGGTTCACGTCCTGCACGGTAGTCCCGCTGCCCTTGGCGATGCGCTTGCGCCGCTTGCCGTCAATCACGTTGTGATCGCGCCGCTCTTCGTGCGTCATGGAGCCGATAATTGCCTCCACCTGCTTCAGCTTGCCTTCGTCCACCTTCGCGTCCTTCGGCAAACTCTGCAGCGGACCCACTTTCGGCAGCATGTCCACCAACTGCTCCAGCGGACCCATCTTGCGAATCTGTTTCAGCTGATCGCGAAAATCTTCCAGCGTGAATCCTTCGGTGCGCAGCTTGCGTTCCAGTTCCGCGGCGGCCTTCTTGTCCACCGCCTGCTCGGCGCGTTCGATCAGCGACATGATGTCGCCCATGCCCAGCACGCGCGACACGATGCGCTCGGGATAGAACCCCTCCAGCGCGTCGTATTTTTCGCCCAGGCCCACGAACTTCACGGGTGCGCCAGTCACCTTACCAATCGAAAGCGCCGCGCCACCGCGTGCATCGCCGTCCAGCTTGGTCAAAATCACGCCGGTCAGTCCCAGTCGCTTGTGAAATTCTCCTGCTGAACGCACCGCGTCCTGCCCGATCATGGCGTCGGCGATAAAAAGTATTTCGCTGGGATTCAGCTCTTTCTTCAGCGTGCTCAATTCTTCCATCAACGAATCGTCAATGTGCAGGCGCCCCGCGGTGTCCACCAGGATCACATCGCTGGCCGAAAGCTTCGCTTCCTTGATTGCGCCTTTGATAATTTCGAGCGGCTTGTCCGTTCCCACGCCCGGCCAGATCGCCGTGCCCACGGCCTTGGCCACCTGCGCCAGTTGCTCGCGCGCCGCGGGACGATAGACGTCCGTTGAAACCACCAGCGGACGGTGCCCATGCTGCGACAGCCACTTCGCCAATTTTCCCGTCGTGGTCGTTTTACCGGAGCCCTGCAGGCCCACAATCATCCACACCGAAGGCGGCTTGGAAGCAAACAACGGCTTGGCATGTTTACCCAGCAGCGTGGTCAGCTCGTCGCGCACGGTCTTGACCACTTGCTGGTCCGGCGAAAGCTGCATCATCACTTCGGTGCCAATCGATTTTTCGCGAATGTTCTTCAGCAACTCGTCGGCCACGCCCACGTTCACGTCGCCTTCCAGCAAGGCTTCGCGAATCTCCACCAGCGCCGCGTCCAGGTGCTCTTCGGTCAGCTTTCCCTGTCCGCGAAGATTCTTGAATGTGCGCTGTAATTTTTCCGTTAAATTTTCAAACATTTTCCCCGCTTAGCATCAGAATATAGATCGATTTTAGGTGAGCCGATAGCAGCGGTCAAACACCCGTAAGCATCGGGCGCGAATCCAGCAACCACAAAGTGCGATGCGTCGAAGTGCGCGGTGTTCGGGTGCCCACGCGCCGGTTTTGGTAATGTACGGGCTCCAACGCCCGCCTAGAAGTGCAACTTCAAACTTCCGCCCACCGTCCGCGAAGGCGCGAACTGGATGGGAATTTCTTCACTCTCTTTGGCAATTTGATAAATGCTGTTCCCCACGTTAGTGACATCGAATTCCACATCCATGCGTCGCGATTCCGTCTTCCACACGTTAACCCCCGCGGCCAGATCAGCGGTGAAGTGCTGCGGTAGACGCGGCCCGTTCTCCACGATCGTCCCGCTGCCATAGCGCAGCGCACTGCCCGCCCAGAACCCGCGCCACCGCGGATCCCGGCTGTTGTAGAAAATCTGCCCCGTGCCCGTATGCGTCTGATCGAACGCGGGAATAATTCTTTCGCCCGGATCGAGCGGCTCGTCTCCCGCAAAGCCGCCGGTAATCGGCCCGTAGAAATAGGTTTTTGCCAGCGCGTATTGTAACCGGCCGGTGATGCCGATCTTTTCAAGTTGTCGCATGTGCAAAACCGCTTCGAGCCCCTTGGAGCGCGCCGCGTCAAAATTGATCGGTGCGAAAATTCGCGAAATGGAAATTTCATGATTCTCAAAACTGTTGTGGCCGGTATGCAGGTACGCGTTAATCTCCAGGCTCACGCGCGGATAAAGTTCCTGCGACCATCCCACTTCGTAATAATTCTGCGTATATGGCCGCACGTTTCCAACGCGCTCGCCCGCTTCCGCGGTGCTGTTCCCGATGAAGCTGGCCAGCAGCGAATACTCAATCGGTGGCGGCGAAAACAGCCGGTTGTAGGCCGTATGCAAAACCGACCTGGTCCGCGCAATGTGATACGCCACGCCCACACGCGGGCTTACCTGCCCATCGGCACGCACCAGATCAAAATGGTCATAGCGCAGCCCCAGGTCAATGGTCAGATTTCGCACCGGCTTGAAATGATCCTGCGCATAAAAACTGGCCTGCCCTCCGGTGGCCCATCCGCTGAAGGGCGGAAATACGTCCGGGTCACCGCGGCTGTCCAGAAAGAAACTCTCTCCCTCGCGTAGATGCACGAGGTCGATCCCGGCCTTGAACACGTGTTTGCTGATCGCATACGAAAAATCGCTTTTCACTCCCAGGGTAAACAGTGTGCGCGAAGCATCGGATAAGGGCGTGTCCGGATCGGTCGTCGGCAACACGTGGTCCGAACTGGTCCGCTCGTATACAGAGGTATGCAACAGCGCTTGGGGGCTGAAAGTGTGCGTCCATCCCAGAATCGCGGTGGCTTGCCGCAGGTGCCGCTGGGCATCGCGCCCGGCCTCCTGATCTTCCGTAATATTCGGCTGTTGGAAGTTTGTGCCTGAGCCCATCAGCAGCAGCTTGAAGGTATCTTTGGATCCCGGGCCCCAGTCCAGTTGAACTGCGGCTCGCGACCCTTTTCCGAAATCGAACAGGGCGCGCGGCTCCGGCGGATCCAGGTAACGCCCGGAAGTAAATCCATCCACGAAACCGTAATAGCCCAGCTTTCCCGCTTGACCGCCGTAATCGGCGTTGAGATCGTAATTCTGAACCGTGGCTCCGCGGAAATTTACGTCGCCGTGGCCGTGCAGATCGGCGCCCGAACGGGTGGTGATATCCAGCACTCCGCCGAACCTGTTCCCATATTCCGGCGTAAATCCCCCGGTCATCAGTTCCACGGTCTCAAAAAGTTGAGGGCTCACACCCGGCGAAAATTGCGGCTGCATATTGTCCAGGAAAGAAACGCCATTCACGAATTCATGCAGCGAAAATTCCGTACCGCGCACCGCCAGAAAATTGTCATGGCTGTCGCTTGCACCGGGCATCAGGTTGTTCGCCAGATCATTGGTGCTTTCCACCAGCGGGTCGGGCAGGCCTTCGAGGTCCTGCCTGGTGAACAGATACGAACTGCCGGTTTTCTCAGGGTCCACGGTCAGATACTTGGCCTGTACTTCCACGCGCTCGCGTACCGTTTCCTTGCGCTCGACGTCCAAGTTGAGTGAAAGCGGCTGGCGCGCCCGCAAAACAAACTGAAACGACGAGGCATAATAGCCGTCCGCTGCAATTTTCAGCGTATATTCGCCAGCCTCCAGCGCGGTAAAGAGAAACTTTCCTTCCGCGTCGGTCTTCGTCGCCAGAATCGTCTTGCCGTCTTTGCGCTGCAAAGCCACGGCGCTCTGGGGAACCGCGGCACCGTGGCTATCCCGAACCGTGCCTTCGACAAGCCCTTGGGCAAATGTCGCGGTGGCGCCGAACAACAACAGCAATAAAAAACGCGTGATGTGTTTACCGCACGCCACTTCACACCCCCGAACGACCAAAACTTGCGGATATCGCGGCTACACCCATTGCCCCACTAGGAAGGGTTGATAGCTTATTTAATCAAACGCGATTTTGCCAGTACAGATCGGCCGGCGTGGCTTACTTCAAATGAGCGTCGAACCACGCCAGCGTCCGCTCAATCACATCACGCTGGTGGGCCGGTTTCGCGAACATGTGTCCCTCGTGTTCGTAAACCACCAGTTGCGACTCCACGCCTTGGGCCTTCAGCGCGTGCCAGAATTCATACGATTGCGGCGTCGGACATTCGCCGTCGCTGTCACCCACAATAATCAGCGTCGGTGTCTGCACCTTCTTGATGAAGTTCAGTGCCGAGGCCTGGGCATAAATCTCCGGATCGTCGTAAACCGACTTGCCGAAGAACGGAATCATCCATTGGTCAATCTGATTTTCGCCATAGTAGCTTTGCCAGTTCGAAATTCCGGCGCCGGCCATGGCCGCCTTGAACCTGTTGGTCTTCGTCACTCCCAGCATGGTCATAAATCCGCCGTAGCTCCAGCCGGTCAAACCAAGCCGATGGGCATCAATGGGCGCGACGCGCATGGCTTCGTCCACGCCCGCCAGAATGTCGTCGAAGTCGCCGCCGCCAAAGTGTTTTACGTTCGCGCGCGTGAACGCTTCGCCCTGCCCGTAACTGCCGCGCGGATTCGGGTTCAGCACGAAATATCCCGCGCCTGCCAGCGCCGCTGCATAGTTGTGGGGCGTCGGCCACGCGGACGGCGCCCCCCAGCTCGGCCCGCCATGCACACTAACCACCAGTGGATATTTCTTGGTGACGTCAAAATCCTTGGGATAAAGCAGCCAGCCCTGCACTTCGTGCCCGCCGCTCTTCCACTGGATGCTTTTCGCCTCGCCCCACGCCCGTGCCAAACCCTGGTTGCGATGCGTGATCTGTTTCCACTCATCAATTTTTCCAGCCCAAACTTCCGGCGCCGCAACATAGGACTGCCGCACAAACGCTATGGTCTTCCCGTCTTTAGCCACTGACAGCGTCGGACAATAGCCGCCCTCCATGGCGGTCAGATATTCGCCGCCGCGCCATAGTGTTTCCGGCCTCTTCTTTTCCGGATCCACCATCGCGATTCCGGTGTCTCCCGCCACCCATTGGCCCAAGACTATTTTCTTGTCCGCAGTCCACGCCAGCCAGCTCGCCGAGGCCTTCATGTCCGGCGTCACATTCTCCGCTTCACCGCCGCCCGGGCTCACGGTATGAATGTCTCCACCCGTGAGTCCTGCGTCGCTCATCAATCCTTCAATGAACGCCACGCGCTCCCCGTCAGGCGACCACGCCGGGTTGGCGATCTGCAGCTTCGGCTTGTAAATGGACTTCATCAATCCACTGGTACCTTCCAGCGTGTACAGCTCCGCAATCCACCAGTTGTTGTCTCCATTTCCCAACGCAGCCGTCACCGCGAACTTCAATCCGTCCGGCGACCAGTCGTATTCATATATATAGGTATCCGCCGGCGAGATCTGCCGCAGCTGGCCGCTCGTCACGTCCACCACCGCCAGCCGCTGCTCGAAAAACGCATCCTTTATCTCCCCAGTCTCAGGAGTCTCCGCCACCAGCGGCCCCGACGCCCGCGTGGCATTTTCTGTGAACAACACCGCTACCGTTTTCCCATCCGGCGACCAAGCCGGTTTGTCCAGGAAGCCCTTCACACTGGTCAACTTCTTGGCCGAGCCGCCGGAGCCCCGCGCCGCACCAGTTGAGCCGGAAGTGCCACCCACATTGGCCACGTAAAGTTGCCGCTGCCCAGCCTTCGCCGCATCGGACAGAAATGCGATGCGCTTGCTGTCCGGCGACCATGCCACATTGGTCTCTTCGTGATCCACCGCACCAACTCCAGCTCGCAGTCGCCTGTGCCCGGCCGGGCTCTCCATTTCAGAAAAATAAATGGCCGTATTTCCCGAAGGCGCTCCGGCCTTCCCAATCAACGTCTCCACCCACGCAACGCGCTTCCCATCCGGCGAAATCGCCGCCTGCTTGAATTCAAGCGTGGCAAACAGCGTCTTCTCCAGCTCATGAATCGGCGAAGCCGCCTTCGGCTTCTCCACGGCTTTCAGCCGCGCTTCCACCGCCTGCTTCGTCCCTGCCTTGGCCGACCCCGGGGATTTCTCTCTGTTCCCCGGTGTGTCGCTGGCCTGCGGGTTGGTAGCTGGCTGCTGGGATGTTCCCTGACTGTGCGCCACGGAAGTGACCAGCCCAACCATAGTGGCCACGCTCCAAACAGCCAGGACCAGCGGTCTCGAAATCGACTTAGATTGCATGCTTCTCCTTCTCATGTTCCTCTCCAGGGTTGGAACTTACTCTGCGCTGGCGAACGACGCAAGCCGGCCCGTGCGCCTAGAGAGGCCTAGTACGCCGAATCCGGATTCCGCTCGAATTCTAAGGTGCGTCCGCAATTTGGCAATGGTAGTCTCATCCGAAAATTTGCAGACCTTTTCGATAGCTACACCGAAAGGAAAATCTCGTGCAACAGGCAGCCTGTTACCAAACATTGGCATTGCTCCTTCTGCTCACACCATTGCAATCTTTGATGGCCCAGGAAAAAGGACACCTCGTGGAGCACCCCATTGCTTATCGCACGGTACTGGTCGACGGGCTCTCAATTTTCTACCGCGAGGCCGGACCTAAGGACGCCCCCACGCTCCTTCTCTTGCATGGACTGCCTTCCTCGTCCCGCATGTTCGAGCCACTGTTCGCCAGGCTTTCCGATCGCTATCATCTGGTGGCACCCGATTATCCGGGCTTCGGACATAGCGATTGGCCGGAGCCGAAAAAATTCGCCTATACCTTCGATCGCATCGCCGGGACCATGACCCATTTCACGGAGGTGCTGGGACTCCGGCGCTATAACCTTTATATGCAGGACTACGGCGGGCCAGTGGGCTTTCGCATGATCCTGGCCCACCCCGAGCGCGTCGAGGCGCTCATCATTCAAGACGCCGTGGCGCATAACGAAGGACTGGGCGCGAATTGGAAGACGCGGCGGGCTTTTTGGGCCGATCGCGCCGCCAACGACACGGCCCTGCGCGCAAATCTTCTGTCGCTCGAGGCCACCCGTACGCGCCATGTGGGCAACGACCCCAACACCGCACGCTACAATCCAGATCTCTGGACCGATGAATTTTATTTTCTCAATCGGCCCGGTCAATCCGACATTCAAAGCGACCTCTTTTACGATTACCGCACGAACATCGAAAACTACCCCAAATGGCAAACCTGGTTGCGCGACAAACAGCCGCGCCTGCTGGTGATCTGGGGCCAATACGAGCTTTCCTTCGACCCTTCCGAGCCGGAAGCCTATCGTCACGACGTGCCCAAGGCCGAAGTCCACATCGTGGACAGCGGGCATTTCGCCCTCGATACCGCGGCGGATCACATCGCGCAACTCGTCCGCAGCTTCCTGAAGTAACGGCGCCTGACGTTTCTGTGGTCGGTTTGCCTTAATGGCAATGGGGGCTCAAGTTTCGCAAATGCCATCGACCTTAGTCGCCCGGAGGAAAAAGACGAAGAAGTGGAACGCAGTTCCGCAAAATCCGGGTAGGACAACGGCAAATAAGGAATGTCGTAAGTGGTGATCCGTGCGGAAATAGCGACCAGCTCAACAGGATGTGGAAAAGGCAGGGAGCGCCGCAGGACGGTGTCGACTACGCTGAAGATCGCCGTGCTGGCGCCAATGCCGAAAGCCAGAGTGAGAATCGCGACGAACCTAAACCCAGGATTGTTCCGCAACATGCGGAGGCGGAAGCGCACATTTTGCCAAAAACTAAGCATTACATGTCCCGGCATTCGGGAGTCGGCCCATTCTAGCCGGAGCGCCTTGAAATAAAAACAAAACGATTGCGCTTATTGCAGGCGAAAAATCAAGCTCTGGCAGCTCATTCGAAGCTCGCCGATGGGCGGAGGAACCGCATTCACCTCAGGATCAATTTCTCCGCCCTCTGAACGAACCCATGTTTCTTGACCCTCCCCCACGCCTCGAATACACTTGAAGATTCAAAACCAACCGCCTCCGCGGTGAGTTGTTCGCTGTTTACCGCTACGCTCGCAACTGCGGTTTCGCGAACGCAGCATTAGCATCGGCCGCTGTACGGCCACGCCTCAAAGGAGAATTGTTTTGCCTAAGCGCACATACCAGCCGCGCAAACGTCGCCGCGCCAAAACGCATGGCTTTCGTTCGCGCATGAAAACCGCGGGAGGCCGCAAGGTCCTCGCCGCACGCCGTAAGAAGGGCCGTCATCGCCTCACACCCGTATGAAGTCCAGCGCCTGAATTTTCCGCGTGAGGCGCGCCTGGTGCGCCGCGGAGATTTCGCCGCCGTGTATCGCGCCGGACGCAGGCGTTCCAGTTCTCACTTCGTGGTTTTTTTTCGTGCCAATCAATTGCCGCTCAGCCGCTTTGGCTTCAGCATTAAAAAAGCGTTGGGTGGCGCGGCAGTGCGAAATCGCATTCGCCGCCGCTTGCGCGAAGCTGTTCGCTGTCATCGTCTGGAGATACCCCCGGGATGGGACATAGTCGTTCATCCGAAAAGCATCGTGGCGCGGTCCGAACATTCCAAGCTGACAGCGGACCTGCTGCGCCTGCTGCAGACGCCATGAAATCTTTGGCCACCAGTTCGCAAGATTCCGCCTCCGAAATAAACGCGAACTATTCGCTCGCGGTAAAGACCGCTCTACTGGCGCTGCGTTTTTACAAAGCCTACTTGTCCATGCTCTTCGCCGGGAATTGCCGCTTCGATCCCACTTGCTCGCAGTACACCTACACAGCCATCGAACGCTTCGGCGTGGCGCGCGGCGTGTGGCTGGGCATAAAGCGCCTGGCTCGCTGTCACCCGCTGTCCCGCAATTTTGGTTACGACCCCGTCCCGGAATTGGAAGAGGTACATTCGTGAGCGCTGCACCCAAGGGCTGGCAATCGCCGGAGATGAGAATTCTCGGCGCTTCGCTGCTCTCCATGCTGGTAATTCTCTTGTGGGTAAAGTTTTTCGCGCCCAAACCGCCGCTCGCGCCGCCTCCGCAGCCCAAGCCCGCCATTACCGCTCCGCAAACGCCGTCCGCAGTTTCGCCCACGCCGTCGGGCTCAGGTTCCACCCCAGCTTCCACCGGCAAAACTCCGGCCAGGCCCGCTGCTGCTGCTGCGAAGTCGGACAGCGCAGAACACACCGTCGTGATCCAGGACGATTTGTATCGCGTGGAAATTTCCAATCGCGGCGCGGTCGTCAAAAGTTGGCAGCTTTCGAAGTACATGGACGACAACAAGCCCCAGCGCGTCCTCGACGTCGTTCATCCCGATGCCTCACAGCAAACCGGCGGCTGGCCCTTCGCGCTGGTCCTCGACAACCCCGATCTGCAGAAAGCCGCCAACGACGGCCTGTATAAACTTTCCTCCGACACCGCCGGCACAGTAACCGCTCCCGCCCAAGTAGAATTTTCCTGGAGCGACGGCCATCTCGAAATCACCAAACGCTATCACTTCGATCACACCTACGTCGTTCGCGTGGACGCTACCGCCAAGCTCGACGGCAAGCCCATTGCCGCCGGCCTCGGATGGCTCGGCGGATTCGGCGACCTCACCGTCACCAATCCCGCTCCCGTCGAAACCGTCACCACCTATTACAGCGAAGGCGGCAAGATACAGAATTTTCCCTACAAAAAACTGGAAGGCCTCGACAAGTGGGCTCCCGGCGTCTGGCAGGGTGGTAAGGATTTCACCGGCGTGGAAGACCGCTACTTCACCGCCGCATTTTTGCCCGCGAACGGCGCCGCTCCCGGCACGCTGCAAACGCGCTACTGGAAAGATTTCCGCCCCGTCACCGTGAACGGCGTCGAATCACCAGAAGCAGTTCCGCAGGTCGCCACCGCCACCGGCCCGCAGGCACTCGCTCTGCGCGTGTACGTCGGCCCCAAAGATTACGACGACCTCAAGCGCATGAATCCGCCGCTGCACGGCCTCGTAAATTTCGGCTGGATGGAGTTCATCGCTGACCCTTTGTTCCACGCCCTCAAGTGGCTGCACAAATACGTTCCTAACTGGGGCTGGGCCATCGTGGTTCTCACGCTGGTCATTAATATGGCGCTGTTCCCGCTGCGTATTTCCAGCTACAAAACCACCCTCAAAATGCAGCGCGTCGGCCCGGAAATCAAATCCATTCAGGAACGCTACAAGAAATACAAAATGAACGATCCGCGCAAAGCGGACATGAATAAAGAAGTGATGGCCGTCTACAGCCGCGAAGGCATCAACCCCGTCGGCGGCTGCTTTCAGATGTTTTTGCAGATGCCCATTTGGTTCGGTTTAAATAACGCGTTACGCTTCGCCATCGAAATGCGCCACGCCCGGTGGTTCGGTTGGATCACCGATCTTTCCGCGCGCGATCCTTATTACGTGCTGCCTGTGATGATGGGTCTCTCCATGTACCTGGTTTCCAAAATGACCCCCATGACCTCCACCGACCCGCAACAGCAGATGATGATGAAAATCATGCCCGTTACCATGGCGGGAATTTTTATGATTTCCCCTATCTCCAGCGGCTTGGCGGTGTATATTCTCACCAGCAGTATCGTTGGCATCGGGCAACAGTGGTACCTGAACCGCCAGCATCCAGTGGTTGCCGCGCCTGTTACGAAACCTGTTCGCGGCAAAAAATCATAATCTGAAAGAACCGAACGCCTTCGCATTACTACGTTCGGAGGGCCGATGATCCCCAGTCTCGTCCATGACGGAAAGCTTGACCGCATCGCAACTGCCGACGCGCTGCAGCGTTTTCTCGCTGACAGCGTGCGCGCAGCGGGGCTCGAGCTGAATGTAAATGTCCGCGCCGTCCCGCCCGAAACCGCCGGACTCGAGGGCCACGCCGAGGTCATCGCCGATCTCGACGGCCGCGACAAGGAAATCCTCCTCGAACGCAATGCCGAAGTCCTCAAGGCCATCGAGCATCTCGCCTTTCGCGCCTTGCGCCTCGAACCCGCCTTCCACGAAAAAATTCACGTGGACTGCGGCGGCTACCGCGCTCTGCGCTTCGAAGAATTGCGCATGACCGCCAAGGTCGCCGCCGAGCGCGTCGAAAGTTCCCGCCAGCCTTTCCGCCTGAATCCGATGTCCTCGCGCGAACGCCGCATCGTGCACCTCGCTCTCAAAGATATTCCCGGCATCCGCACCGAAAGCATCGGCATGGGCGAAGAACGCCAAGTCGTCATCCACCCCGCCGATAAATCCGCCAAAGCCCCCGCCTGATCCCGGCAACCCATCTTGCAGCATGTCATTCGCTGTTCGGTCGCTGAGCTTGAACGAAACTCAACCAATGGCAATACTCTGAGGCAGCCATGCCTTACTCGTACCGACAACTCTCCAGCTCCGACGTCGCGCTTTTGAAAAACCTTCTGCAGGTCTTTGGTCAGGCCTTCCATGACGTTCCCACTTACCAGGAGGCGATCCCGAGTGACGCGTACTTGCAAGCACTTCTCGCCAAACCGCACTTCATCGCACTGGTTGCCATGCACGGCGATCAGGCAGTCGGCGGCCTGGCTGCCTATGAACTGGATAAATTCGAACGCGAGCGCCGCGAAATTTACATCTACGATCTAGCCGTAGCCGCAGAGCATCGTAGAAAGGGCCTGGCCACCCATCTCATCAAAGAACTGCAGCGCATCGCCAAAACACGCCAAGCGTACGTGATATTCGTGCAGGCCGACCCCGAAGACGAACCCGCCATCCACCTCTATGCATCTTTCGGCAAACGCGAATCTCCTTTTCACTTCGATATCCCGGTGGAATGAGCGGCTGTCGATCGAAGGCCATTTCGTACCGCTTCACTTTTCAGGTACAATTTTGCACTTCAGGAGTGGATAAAGTTCGTGGCCCAAACGTCCGGTTATCTTCGCTCTTCCATGCCCTCGCTATCTAGCTCCCAGCGCTGTTGAAGCGCGCCTCCGAGCCTTCCTAGAGTTCGTTTGTTCGCCTCATTCTGATTTGTTTTCTTAGGAGGAACTGATGCTTTCGCGTCTTCGCTTATTCGCCATTGCCACGCTGCTCATGGCCGCGGCGCCGCTGCAACTTTCTTACTCTCGTGAGCCGGCCCCCGCCGAACCTCAAGCCGGGCAAATCGCGCCCTCCGCACATCCCACCATCGTTTTCATGACCGACTTCGGCAGCGCCAACGACGCCGTGGCCATTTGTCGCGCAGTCATTTTCTCGATAGCCCCGGCGGACGTGCGCCTGACCGACATCACCCACCAGGTCACGCCGTTTGCCATTGAGGAAGGCTCGCGCTTCCTCGCCGGGGTAACTCCGTACTACCCCAGGGGCACGGTTTTTCTGGTAGTGGTAGATCCCGGCGTGGGTACATCGCGCAAAGCGGTCATCGTCAAGACAAAAAAGGGACAATTCTTCGTGCTGCCCGACAATGGCCTGATCACTCCGGTCATTGACCGCGACGGCTTGGAGTCCGCCCGCGAAATCACCAATCCGACGTGGATGATTCAGGCCGCCGTCAGCAGCACCTTTCACGGGCGCGACATTTTTTCTCCCACTGCCGCGCACCTCGCCGGCGGCTGGGATTTCACCGAGGCCGGTCCCGAAGTCCTAACGCTGGTACGTCTGTCGGTCAAAACATCGAAAACCACGGAAAGGGGAATAGAAGGTGACCTCATCGGTCTCGACGATCCCTACGGTTCTCTGATCAGCAATATCCCGGGCGAGGATTTCAAACAACTCGGATACTCGCTGGGAGACAAGGTCACCGTATTGATCGACAAAAAATCGGTTACCGTGCCGTACGTCAAAACCTTCATGAACGTACCCGTGGGCGAATCGCTTTTGTATATCGATTCTCGCGGTCGCGTGGGTATCGCCAACAACGAAGGCAACTACTCGAAGAAGTTTAACGTCACGCCGCCGGGCACAATTTTTATTCCTCGCAAGTCGGGCAAATCCAAGTGACTGCACACCGGCGGGGGTGACAATGGTCATCAACGTCCCGATGTCGTTCCTGGCCAACCCTTCCTTCTTCCAAACTGGACGCCTTCGATTGGCTATCTCAATCCCCATGCCTTCGCGGATCCGGCCGGCGAATTCGGCAATCTCGGTCGCGATCAGATCTACGGTCCCGGATTCAAGAACGTAGATTTTTCCATTTCTAAAAACTTCGCTGTAGGCGACCATCGGAACCTGCAGTTCCGCACGGAATTCTTTAATATTTTTAACCATCCGAATTTCTCGCTGCCCAATGGATTCGTTTCGCCCGGCTCATCCACCGCCGGCGAAATCTCCTCCACCCGCGACGTGGCTCAGGGCAACCCGGGCTTGGGTGGCGGAGGTCCGCGGGTAATCCAACTAGGCCTGCGCTTGCAATTCTAAATTGGGGAGCGGTGAGAAGATGCCTGGGCCGCGCGCCTCGCTCATATCTGGCCTGCAGCTATTTCACCCAACCCCGCGACAAGACGTTGCCGCCAGGGCCGAACCGCACTTGATATGTAAATGACGGCGTTCGTCGTCTGCCGATTTGCGGAAAACGCATATCGGAAAATTCCACCACCTGCTCGCCGGATTCTTCGTGGAATCGCGTCACCGGAAAGCGGTCAAACCATAAAACTTTCTGCACCTCAGGGAGTTCCCTGGCCGCTTCGACATAAACGTTGGGGTAAGCCTCCGGATAGAAGCGATACTCCACCGCCCGACGTTCCGCAGGATCCACCGCCGGAGAAGTGTTGAACGGTGATTTGTCCGCAAGATCCAGCCGCACCTCGTAAACGCCGCGTGGTGTGCGCACCAATCCGTCCCACTTCCAAAGAGAAGGTGGAAACGGCAGCGCGCCGAGTGCCTGTACCTCAAGTTTCTCCATAATCGCAAAGTCCTTTACCCTACCAAGTGCAGTGTGATGGGCCAACACTGCCAGACCCAAATACGCGCAGGCTCCCACTAGTCCCAGCTGATTCCATCGAAGGTACGATGGGTCCCGCGAAGTGTTCTCTGCACCCGTCGATCCATTTTCTGCCATCGAATCGGCGGGCCGCTCCTTCTGATTTCGGCGGAGCGGGAGCAAAAATAATGCCGCGAGAATTACATCGAACAAAAAAGCAGTTGCGGGGGAAATCATCGCGCCCACGGCACTGCCAATCGCCTGCACCGCGAAAACCGCGAGAATAAAAATCGCCAGCGAAATCAGCGCCCGGCGCCGAATTTTTTCCGGGCGCTCCTGCACCCACGCAAGAATTTGTGGAACGAGCAAAATTCCCGTGAACGTGAAATCCACAATGAAAATCAAATCCCATGCCGGGCGCGACCACCTCAGCGGTGACCACACCATCGTTCCGAAGCTGGTAACCAGATCAAGAAGGATATGGCTCAGGATTCCGGCCGCATAAATTCCTGTCAGCGCCGCGAAAGAGGGCTCGTCCCATTTCCTCCACCGCGCGACCCATCGCGTGAACACTGCGAGTAGCAGCGCAAAAACCGGTAGACACAAGAGGGAATGCGTGATGCTGCGATGCCAGGTGATCATCAGCAATTCATTGCGGGAAAACAGGTCACGAAAAGTGTCGGCGTCGGGAAAAACTGCGCCTAGCATCACGGACCAGCTGATGACGCGTTGCCGATTCATGGACCTCATCGCAAAAAGATCGTCACCCTTAAACAGCGCCTTACTGAATAGCGCGCCGGCAATTCCATGTGTGATCGTGTCCATAAGTTTTAGTCGGAGATTTCCATTTCTCGGGAATTTCTCCATGCGCGGTTTTGCAAGACCAAGGCACAACGGAATCAGTCCACAAAAATGAGCGGCGAACGCTTTGCGACTACGTGGCCAACCTGCCGCGCCTCCACACCATGACGCGACAACGTGACAATGCAGTCGGCCGAAGCCTGGGGGTCCACGGCAATCAGCAATCCACCAGAAGTTTGCGGATCGAAAAGTAAATCCTGAAATTCCTGCAAGACACCTTCGGCGAATACCGCGCACGGTGCCACGAAAGCACGATTATTTTTTAGTCCTCCGGACAGATGACCATCGCGCGCCGCCTGTATCGCTCCGGGCAAATAATTAAAAGTAGTGTGGTCAATCTCCAACGAAACAGGTTCAATTCCGCGCGTGGGATCTCCCAAAGCCATTTCACGTGCGTGCCCCAAAAGACCGAAGCCCGTAACGTCGGTCACGGCGTGTACCGGATGACCGTTCCGTTGGCCACGTGGATCCGCAGCATTGGCTGAGTCCTCTGCAAGTTGAGCCAGGGCAGTGGCGGCAGCGCGGTTGAGAGTCGTCATGGCTGTGACGGCAGCTTCCAGCGATTGCGTCTTGGCCTGATCTTTTTTCAGAGCAGTGGTGATTACGCCTGTGCCAAGTGGTTTGGTGAAGATCAGCACATCCCCGGGGCGAGCTCCGACGTTTCGCCAGATTTTTTCCGGATGAACCGTGCCGGTGACTGCGTAACCGAAAAGCATGTCATCGGTGCGGATGGAGTGGCCGCCCACCACGCTGCACTCGGCTTCCGTCATTTTCGACAAGCCTCCGCGAATGATCTGTTCGAGGATGTCGGGGTCCGCCTGGTCTGGAAAACCGACTAGCGAAAGTGACGACAGGGGGCGACCGCCCATGGCGTAAATATCACTGAGAGCATTGGCCGCAGCGATTTGGCCGAACAAGAAAGGATCGTCCACGATGGGAGTGAAAAAATCGACAGTCTGGACCAGAGCCAGATCTTTGTTGATCAAGTAGACGCCGGCATCGTCATTGGTTTCAAAGCCGACGAGTACATTTACATTCCCGTCGCGTGGCAGCTTGCGTAGCACACCTTCGAGCGTGGCGGGATTTAACTTCGCTGCGCAACCAGCAGCTTTGGCCAAGGAAGTAAGTTTAGGAGTCGCCATCGTTGTTGACCTTTTCCGGTGCCCAAGTATCCACGATCATGGTGCTGTGTTGGACGGCCATTCTAAGGCGCTTGTTGGCCGTGCACCTAACGGTTTCGCCAACTTGGGCCGGGCATCTCGATTTTGTTGCGCCGCAGTGGTGAATGTGTTTTGATGCGGGTGTCTAACGCACCAAACGCCGCAAAAAAATCAACAGGGAGCCCGCCCCTTTTATGCCTCCGAGTCACGCGCTGTCGGAATCCACCATTCGAAAGGCCCTCAACGATTTTCATATTGAAGTGAATGAGGCGCAGGTTGGTCAGATTCAGGAGTACATCAAATTGTTACTGGCCTGGAATGAAAAAGTGAATTTAACCGCCATCCGCGATCCCCTTGACATTCTGCATCGGCATTTTTGCGAAAGCATGTTTGCGGCCAAGCTAGTGGACTTGGAGGCGTGTCGAATCGCCGACATCGGGACTGGAGGCGGTTTCCCGGGCCTGCCTCTGAAAATTCTGTTGCCGAACGCCCAGATTGCCTTGGTGGAATCGAGCATCAAGAAGGCGGCGTTTCTCGCGGAAGTGATTCGAACGCTGGGACTCCGAAACGTGAATGTAGTGGTCAGCCGCTATGAGGAGTTGGGGGAAGAGATTGCCCCGATCGATTACCTCTGCGCTCGAGCCCTTGGGGACTTTGGGGGATTTCTCGCCTGGGCAGCGACCAATAGCGTGGGGGCTAAACGCATCATACTGTGGTTGGGAGCCAAGGACGTTGAGGAAGTTCAAAAGGCGAAGGGTTGGACTTGGGAGAACTCCGTGGCGGTGCCTCAGTCGCTGCGCCGAGTCATCCTCTTGGGGTCCAATTCGGCCCAGTAGCCCATCTCTGGACGGTCCGTTGTCGGACCTCCGACATTTGATGGTTTCACGTGAAAACGTGGCTCGTAATTAACGGTAAACAAACAAATTAGAAAGCCTCTTAGATTTTCGTTTAGGACAGGCGCTGATGGTCCGTTTATGGCCTTGTCGCCTGGAATTGTGCCGAACGCCCGGGACGCCTGTGTTTTCACGTGAAACGCGAATTCGTCGCAGTGCAGACGTGTTGGCCCTCTGAGAACGTTCGCTCAAAGGATTTCGCGCGGAAAACGACCGTCCAGTGGCTCACCTGACGTTTTACGATCCAATGGAGTTCAATGACAACGTTTCACGTTCGCAAACTCCGATTCCGCGACTGGTAAGGAAGCGCAATCACGTGAAACCACAATTCCGCGCGTTTCACGTGAAACACAAGAACTTCCTATTTGAGAAGAACCGTCGTTGATGAGCACCTTCGTTTCTCGCAAAACATCAGTATCCCGAGGCGCCCGACTATAGTTTAACGCTTCCAGCTGAAACCAGCATGCGCACGTTTCACAGGAAACACAACACACAATCTCCTTTTGAATGAGGGAACGTCGTTGTTTAGAAACCTAGTTTAGGCTCCCGACTCGTATTTGCGTTTTCACGTGAAACATCAGTACCCTGGGCTCCCGGCTCATGGTTTAGCGTTTTCACGTGAAACCACCATTCCGCACCTTTCACAGTGAAACACAACAATCTCCTATTTGATGAGGAACGTTTTTTTTGAGAAGACGTCGTTTTATGTGAAACATGAGTACCTGCCTCCCGACTCATGGATTAGCCTTCACGTGAAACGTCAGTATGGTTAGGCCCCGACTCGTATTTGGCGTTTCCACGTGAAACCACCATTCTCGAGACTCGGAGACCGACTACTGGAGTTTCTGTGGCAACGCGCAATCTCGAGAGCGTTTCACGTGAAACGATGGTTGTGAAGGGGCGGATTTCGAAAAACGTGCGGTTTCACGTGAAACGTGGCTTCCGTCGGCGAAATGAGCGTTTCGTCGTGCGAAAGGTCGACCCTCCGACATCCGAACAGCAGAAAGCGTTCGAACGCACCCTTCTTTCCGGGAGTCTCGGATTTCACGTGAAACAACTTGCATGTGTGCGGAGGCTTTGCTAAATTTTCGCTCGAGGAAACATTTGGCGAGAATTATTGCTTGTGCAAATCAGAAAGGCGGTGTGGGCAAGACGACCACCGCCGTCAACTTGGCCGCCTGTTTGGCGGCCTCCGAACAACCTACTTTACTCATTGATTGCGATTCCCAGGCTAATGCCACTGCCGCGATCGGGTTCCCCAAGGATCCATCACGCAGAACTCTGTACAACACACTGATTATGGGTGAATCGTTCGATAAGATCGTCCAGAAATCTCAAGTAGAGGGCTTGGATGTGATCCCCGCGGACAAGAATCTCGCCGGCGCAGCCGTGGAGTTAGTAAATGCAGAGAATCGGGAATACAAGCTGCAGACAGCCTTGAAAACATTCCAGAGTAGCTATCGATTTGTGGTTCTGGACTGCCCGCCGGCCTTAGATCTCCTGACTTTGAACGCCTTGGTTTGCGCAAGCTCGGTCCTGGTTCCTATTCAATGTGAATACTTGGCGCTGGAGGGGGTCTCAGAGCTGCTAGATACCTTAATGCGCATACGCCGGACTTTGAATCCGAAACTTGAAATCGAAGGCATTTTACTCACTATGTTTGATGAGAGGACTACGCTGTCAAGGCAGGTGGCCACAGATTTACGCAGCTTTTTCGGTAGCCAGGTATTTCAAGCGGTTATTTCCAGAAACGTTCGGCTTGCGGAAGCACCGAGTTTCGGTAAGCCTATTATCTTCTACGACATACACAGTAAAGGGGCCGAGGGCTACACGCAACTTGCACAGGAGGTAATAGCCAATGACGAGAAACGCGCTGGGACGGGGGCTCGGAGCGCTCATTCGGGAGCCTGAGCCACAGATTACGCCTCAAGTACCGCTGAATCAGCTAGATACACCACAAGCGACAACCTCGAGCGGCGCGGCAGTCGCGCCGGCTCGGGACCAGAATCAGACGCTGTTCGTGGACATTGACCTTATCGAACCGAGCCCCCACCAGCCACGAACAACGTTCCGGGAAGCGGCCTTGGAGGAATTGTCACGCTCGATTCTAGCCAGCGGAATCATCCAGCCGCTGTTATTGCGCCCGCTTGGGGACCGTTATGAACTGATTGCCGGTGAACGCCGCTGGCGGGCCGCGCAACTCGCCGGACTGAACAAGGTCCCGGCGATTGTTCGGGAAGTTCCGGATGAACTTGCGTTGGAAATGACGTTAGTGGAAAACATCCAACGTGAAGACCTGAATGCCATCGAATCGGCGCGGGCCTTCGATCGCTTAATCACGGAATTTCAAATGACCCTGGATATGGTGGCGGAGCGCACCGGAAAAGACCGCACCACCATCTCCAATGCCATCCGTTTGCTGAAGCTTGAATCCACGATTCAGGAATGGATTGAAGAAGGCAAGCTGACGGCCGGACACGGACGAGCGCTACTGAGTGTGCAGGATCCCCAGTTTCGAATGCGTTGTGCGCATCGCGCTTCGCGTGGTGGCTTGACGGTCAGACAGATCGAGAGACTGGCGGCGCGGCGCGCGCGCAATCGCGGACCGGTTACGCGGGAAGAGTCAGATCCCAACACGCGCTCAGCGATTGACGAGCTGCAACGGAACCTGGGAACGAAGATCATGCTGCGCCCGCATACGAAAACTCATCCAGGGCAATTGATTATAGAGTTTTATGATGATCCACACCTGATGCGAATCTACGATCAGCTGATGAAGTAGTCGCGCTTCTGCGGTTTCTGCCGGCCAGCCAACGCTCGCGAATGGCGGCGACGAATTTCCTTTTGTCTTTCAGGATTTGCTGCACCAAATCCTGATTCTGCGTGTCTTCATGTGCGGCGGCCCATAAAACCATCTCTGTCAGGACTGGCGCAAGATCCATCCCTTTTTCCGTCAACACGTAAATCACTTTTCTGCCGTCCGAAAGGTCTTTCTCGGTGGCGATAATCCCGTGCTGTTCCAACTTGCGAAGCCGATCCGCGAGGATGTTGGTGGCGATGCCTTCGTAGGAATCTAGGAATTTCTTGTAGCTCTGGAAACCGCGCAGCATCATGTCGCGAATTATCAATAGCGACCAACGGTCACCTAAAATTTCTACGGAAGCATTCAGCGGACAGCCAGAACGCCAAGAGGACGGTGGGCCCGTTCGGCCGAGGTCGCGCGAAGCCGCGTGACGCAGAGGCCGGGACTTGTGGCGTTGCATGATTCTAAAAAGGTAACATTTTTACTTGCAATTAACAAGTAAGTTGACGAGACTACTTTCCGAGCGAGTCTAAAACGGCAAGCCGTGAATTTGCGTCAAGAAAGGAAAGACCATGAGCGAAGCGGGAATGAAAAAGCCAGCAGAGAATCTGCCGCAGCCGCGTTTTGAAAATGGAGGCGCCATGCTGATGGCCGGCACGCGCGTGCACTACACAACGGAAACGATGAATAACATTCCAGCGCAATGGGAACAGTTCGCGAAACACATTGGTAAGGTCCCTAATGAGGTCGGCCGCGCGGCCTATGGGCTGTGTTTCAACTTCGTGAAGGCGCCTTTCCGTTTTGACTACGTGGCGGCGGTAGAAATTTCTCCTGCCGGCCTCATGCCAAGCGATTTCGTTACCGCGGAAATTCCGGCGCAGCATTATGCAATTTTTCGCCACGAGGAGCACCTATCGAGGATTCGCGACAGAATAGATGCCATCTGGAACAGGTGGCTGCCGAATTCCGGGCACACGGCCTTGCTCGGACAACCTGAAAAGCCCTACATGATCGAACGTTACGGAGAAAGATTCGATCCACAAAAAGGCATGGGCGACATCGAATTGTGGATTCCGTTGGCGAGCTAGACGCGCGATTTCACGTGACCAGGCAGCGAACGAAAATCGGTCAGGAGAATGAGATGAGTGGAGTGCGGGTTTTGGTGGGTACCAAAAAGGGCGCGTTTGTATTGACGTCCGATGGAAAGCGCGAGAAATGGGATGTGCGCGGGCCGCACTTCGCGGGTTGGGAGCTCTATCACGTGAAGGGCTCGCCGGTGGATGTGAATCGCTTGTACGCCTCGCAAAGCAGCGGCTGGTTTGGACAACTGATCCAGCGTTCGAATGATGGCGGAATGACCTGGGAACCGGCAGGAAACAAATTCGTCTATGACGGCGTGCCAGGGACGCACCAGTGGTACGACGGCACGGCGCACCCGTGGGAATTCAAGCGAGTGTGGCACCTGGAACCGTCATTGACGGATCCCGAGACTGTGTACGCCGGCATTGAGGATGCGGCGCTATTTATTTCGAAGGATGGGGCGCACAACTGGGAAGAACTTTCGGGATTGCGCAAGCATGGTTCCGGGCCGAAATGGCAGCCGGGCGCCGGTGGGATGTGCCTGCACACCATCATTCTGGATCCGAAAAATCCGTCGCGAATCTTCATTGCGATATCCGCCGCGGGAGCATTTCGTTCCGACGATGGCGGTGCGACATGGCAACCAATTAATCGCGGGTTGAAGTCGCAATACATTCCGGATCCGGAGGCGGAAGTGGGTCACTGCGTACACCATATGGCGATGCACAAGTCGCGGCCGGGCGTGCTGTTCATGCAGAAGCACTGGGACGTGATGCGCAGCGATAACGCCGGGGATTTATGGACGGAGGTAAGCGGGAACCTGCCCACGGATTTTGGGTTTGCGATTGATGTGCACGCGCATGAGCCGGAAACAGTTTACGTGGTGCCGATTAAGAGCGATTCGGAACACTATCCACTGGACGGCCAATTGCGCGTTTATCGCAGCAAGAGCGGTGGAAACGAATGGGAGGCGCTGACCAAGGGACTGCCTCAGAGCAACTGCTACGTAAACGTTTTGCGAGATGCGATGTCGGTGGATTCGCTGGAATCGTGCGGCGTTTATTTTGGAACGACAGGCGGGCAGGTTTACGCGTCGAAAGACGCGGGCGATAACTGGTTCCCCATCGTGCGGGACTTGCCGGCAGTGCTTTCCGTCGAAGTGCAGACACTGGCATGATTCGCGTGGTGTTGCCGGCACACCTGCGGACGCTGGCCTCGTTTCATGGCGAAGTGGAACTTGAGATTAGCGGCCCTGTGACGGTGCGGGCGGTGCTCGACGCACTGGAGGAGCGCTTCCCGATGTTGCGCGGGACCATTCGCGAGCACGTGACGCAGCAACGCCGGCCTTTCCTGCGATTTTTTGCCTGCTCGGAAGACCTTTCGCACGACTCGCCGGATGCACCGTTACCGGACGCGGTCGCCACCGGGGCGGAGCCTTTGCTGATCATCGGAGCGATCGCCGGCGGATAAGTGAAAGTTTTCGTTAAAAAGAGGAAAAATATGAAAGAGATGAATGCCTATCTAATCTTTAACGGAACTTGCCGCGAAGCCATGAAATTTTACGCCAAGTGCACAGGCGCGGAGCTGGTATTGATGCCCTATTCAGAGGCGCCGGGAAATTTTCCACCGGAAGCCAAGGACCGGATTATTCATGCGCGCTTGGCCAAGGGCACGGCGGTGATCATGGCCTCGGATTCTACGCCCGGCCAGCCGCACATCGCGGGAAACAATGTGTGGGTAGCCGTCAAGTGCGAGAGCGCTGAAGAAACCGAAAAACTGTTTGCAGCCTTCAGCGAGAACGGGCAGGTGGTAATGCCGGTGGGCGAGACCTTTTGGGCGTTGAGATTTGGGATGTTGACGGATCAGTTTGGCGTGAACTGGATGTTCAATTTCGAGAAGTCGAGGCCCTAGCGAAAACTGCTAACTGGCCATCGGTGCAGGCGGTGTATTCGACAACCTGCGCCGTGGTTACGTTGACTTGCGCGCGCGCGAGGCTAAAGTAAGAGGGTCTCTACCCAGGGGGATCTATGGCCTGGAAATGGCCCGGCTCGGCAGCGAATAACGGCACTGCGGAAGAGTGGACAGGATTTATTGATCAAGGCGTGACCATGGAAGGCACGCTGCAGGTCACCGGAACGTTTCGCATCAATGGAAATGTGAAGGGCAGCATTATTTCCGAGCAGACCATCATTCTTGGCGAAGGCGCCAAGGTCGAAGGGCAGATCGAAGGCAATCGCGTGGTGATTGCGGGGCGATTTGATGGCGTGATATTCGCTAAGGGCCGCGTGGAGATCCAAGCCAAAGGTGTGGTGACCGGCGAGGTGCATTCGCCCTGCATGGTAGTGGATCCGGGTGGAATTTTTGATGGTCGATGCCACATGCTGGCATCGTCGGATGCGACCTCTGGGGTGACCATTCCGATTCGCGCCATGGGCCGGGCGTAACGCGGAGATAAAAGCGAATATTTGCTGGGCGGATAGTCCGCAGTGTTTTCACGTTACGAACCTCACCTCCAAGAAGCTGAGGTGGGGCACCCTTCCTTGTTCATTAGCTTTTTGCGTGACCTCCCTTGAACCTCCGGTCAAAAATTCTGCGATCGGATTTGCGTTTATAATGGCGGTGGAATTGGCGTGTGCAAGTGCACGAATGAGGCTTAGAGCATGAAAGTTTTGTTGATTGGTGGCGGCGGCCGCGAGCACGCACTGGCCTGGAAAATGAAGCAAGGCGCTGGGGTGGAGAAGATCTGGTGCGCGCCGGGCAATGCGGGAATCGCGGCGGAAGCGGAGTGCCTGGCCGTGGATACGGGAGATGTGGCGGCGCTGGTGGCGCTGGCGGAGAAAATAAATCCGGATTTGACTGTGGTGGGGCCGGAATTGCCGTTGGTGAACGGAATTGCGGATGCGTTTGCGCTGCGGAAGTGGGCGATTGTTGGGCCTACGCAACAGGCTGCCCAACTGGAGGGCAGCAAGATTTTCTCGAAAGAGTTTTTGCAGCGGCACAATATTCCCACCGCGCACATGCATGGCGCCTTTGAATCGGCGGAAGCAGCATATGCCGCACTGCCATCTGCGAAATGGCCGGTGGTGATCAAGGCGGATGGGCTTTGCGCGGGCAAGGGAGTTTTTCTGGCGCCGGATATTGACTCGGCGAAGGAATTTATCGCCGGAGCAATGGAACGGAAGGAACTGGGCGCGGGTGGGTTGCGGATTTTGCTGGAAGAGACGCTGGAGGGCGACGAGCTGTCCTTTATTATCGTGACGGACGGCGAGCGATATGCGCCGCTGGTACCTACGCGGGACCACAAGCGGGTGTTTGACGGCAATAAGGGACCGAACACCGGCGGGATGGGAGCGTATTCTAGCGATGAATTGCTGCCCGAGCCGCTGCGAGAAGAAATCATCGCGCAGATCGTCGAGCCGACGCTGCATGGGCTGGCGGCGGACGGGATTCGCTACCAGGGATTCTTGTACGTTGGCGTAATGCTGACGAAGAGCGGGCCGAAGGTGCTGGAGTTCAATACGCGGCTGGGGGATCCGGAAACGCAGGCGATTGTGGCCCGCATGGATTTTGATCTGGCGGAAGTTTTGGCGGATGTGGCGGCACGGCAAGTGGACGTGGCGAAATATAAATGGAAATCGGGTGCGAGTGCCTGCGTGGTGCTGACCTCCGGCGGGTATCCGGGGAAATTTGAGACGGGTAAGGCGATCCGTGGCCTGCGGGAGGCCGAAATTGTAAGCGGCGTGCAGGTCTTGCATGCGGGAACGAAGCGGGATGGGGATCGAATTGTGACCAGCGGCGGAAGAGTTTTGGGAGTGGCGGCTGCGGGGAGTTCGCTCGAGGAAGCGCTGGGGCGCGCGTATGAGGCGGCGGGCAAAATTCAGTTTGAGGGCGTGCACTACCGGAAAGATATTGGCGCACATGCTAGGGTGGGCGCCGCGGGAATTTAGTTTTTAGGTGGGTTCCAGTTATGGCCAGCGTACTGCATATTTTTCGCGCCCCGAAGAAAAGGCTTCCCATGGAAGAGCTGGCGGAGGTGCTGGTGATGCGCAATGCAGGCCTGCAGGGTTGTGCGCACGCCCGACCGGGTGGGAGTAGACAGGTCTTGCTGGTCGACCGCGAGACGCTGGAAGCAATGGACCTGCACCCGGGAATCATTCGCGAAAACTTCACAACCGACGGAATTAATGTAAACAACCTAGCTTTGGGACAAGAACTGCGTGTGGGCGAGGTATTGCTAAAAGTGAGCGCGATCTGCCATCCGTGCGATCAACTCGAAAAGGTGCGGCCGGGATTGCGTCGCGAAATGCGCGGGCGGCGCGGGATGTTGTGCCGGGTGCTGCGCAGTGGCATAGTGCGGCGCGGTGACGTGATCGAGAAAATGCAGGGGCGGGACCTCCAGCGTCTGGCGGAACGATCAGGGAGTGGGCTTTTTGCGGAGTGAAGGCGCGCTGGGCGGGCGCGTTTTGTCATCGGTTTTTTCCACGGATTCGTCAGGCGGAACAATCCAATTGAAGCCGCGTTGTTCTTCCATGGTGCCAAGAATAAATTTGTGATTGTCGGCGATTAGCGGTAAGGCGGCGCGGAGAAAATCCGCGGAATCTGCTGCGATGGCTTTCTGAGCTTGTCCTTTGTCGAGGGCATCTACGACTTTCATGAATTTCTGATCGCTGGAGCGTAGTTTGGAGATGGCGGGATCGCCGCCCTGGATGAGGGCGATGAGCGGGGGTTCGTTATTCTGATTCTTGGCTGAAATTTCGAGGGGATAGCGAATTTCCACCAGCGTGTGCGCGGCATGCTTGCCGCCCTCCGGTGGGTAAAGTTGAGTGAAACGGGGGCGCTGGATGCGCGTCTGCCAGTATTCACCGCGCGTGGCTACCTGCTGCTGTTCAATGCGGTATTCGAGTTGCCAAACTTCGGGGCCGTAATTTCTCGCGAAACCCAGGACGATCACTTCGAAGATGGGATCATCGGGCTTGACGTCAATCTTGTGGTGAAGCTGGGCGACCAGGGGGCGAAGCGTTTCAAGGAAAGCTACCCCAATGGTTTCGAGGTCGGGCGCGGCCTCGTCGGGAAAGGTTTGATAATGCTGGTTGGCGGCGCCGGAGACACTTTGGAAATTGCGGTCGAGGCGGATGGATTCGGGATTGGAGGGAACTTGCCATTCAGTAGCGCCGAGGATGATGCCGATGTGGCCGGCGTCCAATTGCAGGACGCGAGGGGGGACGGAGTTAGCTTCCATGGGCTGGTCGATAGCGGCGAAGATCATGACGTCGTCCTTGGCCACCTGGACCAGCACGCGGCCGCCGGCGAGATTGGCGACGATTTCGTCTTCACGCTGTTGAGATTGGGCGGCGGCTCGAGCAGGGAGAAGTGTGGAGATGAGGAAGAGCAGGAATAGTGGTCCGCGAGACACGATAGAGTTCACACTATCATGAAGAGGTTTAGAGGCAGAGGGGCGGAGTTTCTGCCCCCGCCAAGGCTCGCGTAAGGGGGCCTGTCTGTTCCGTTATCGGGTGGATTTCGGTACAGTCTTCAGGGGCCATCAGCTGGCAGGGCATGCAGACAGCCCTGGTATTGGTGCGCCCAGAACAATTGAGGGTGGTGGAAACATGGGACTGAAGAAGGCTAAGAGCATCAAACACAACGGGAAATCGCTGACGGAGATTATCGCGGCGCACGAGCGATTTTTCCGAGGGCAGGATGGCGGGACTCGGGCGGACTTGGCGGGCGCAGATTTGTCGAGCGCGGACCTGAGCGGAGTGAACTTAAGCGGAGCGATCTTGCGGGAGGCCAACCTGGAGGGCAGTGATTTGCGCAAATCGAAGTTGCCGGGGGCGGATTTATCCGGCGCGAGGATGCGGCGAGTGGACTTGCGGAATTCAGACTTGACGGAAGCGATTTTGCCGGGGGCGGATTTGTCGGAGGCGCAGGCGAGTGGGATCGAGTTTTTCCGGTGCGATCTTTCCAATGTGAATTTCGAGCGAGCGATGCTGCGAAACGTTAATTTTCGCCTGGCGAATATCAGCGGTGCTAAGTTTGCCGGGGCAGATATGGGCGTGGCCATTCTGCGGGAGACGGATTTGACGGGTGTGGATCTTTCGGACGTGGATCTGGCGACCACGCTCATGCCGAAAGGTTGGGTGGCGGCCGCGAAGGCGGAGGCGAAGTAGGAAGGGTAGTCGACAGATTTTCTGTGGCAACTCCTGTGACACAATCCGAACGGTCGATGGTGCGCGAGCGCGTGCTGGAGGAGATCCGCGCGTTGTTGCAGGAATTGGGCAGCACCGGCGCGGTGCCCATGTTGAATGGCTCATCGCATTTGGAACGCGATTTAGGACTGGGCAGCCTGGAACGCGTGGAGTTGATGGCGCGGCTCGAAAATGCCTTCGGCGTGAGAATCGCCGACCAAGCCGCTACGCAGGCGAATACCTCGGATGATCTGGCCAATGCCGTCATGGAGGCTCCGGAAAGTTCGCCAGAAACGCCAACCGCCACCGCGGGCGGCTCGCCGGGGATCTCACAAGACGGTTCGCTAACTTCTATTGAAGCTTCTCGGAATAATTTCGCCACCACACCGCACGCCAATGGCAACGAAAATTCTGCATTGCGAGTGGCCGTCAGGGTTCAGCAACTGCACCGCAAGGCAGAAGCGGCGGGAGTTGCCTCCGCAGAGACGCTGATTGATGTACTGCGCTATCGCGCGGCGCATGATGCAGATCGCACGCACCTGACGATTACTGAGGATGCCGAGGGTCAGGATAAGAATTTCACCCTGACTTTTGGCGAGTTACACGCGGCGGCGCAACGATGCGCGGCAGAACTTATACGCCGGGGAGTCGGAACAGGCAGCCGGGTGGCGTTGATGCTGCCGACGTCGCGGGCATTTTTTGTTTCTTACGCGGGCATTTTACTGGCGGGCGCGATTCCGGTGCCGATTTACCCGCCGTTCCGGGCCGACCGCATTGAAGAGTACGCGGCGCGGCAATCCGCGATCCTGAATAACGCCGGTGTTGTTTTGCTCCTGACATTCCGGCGCGCGGAAGCGGTGGCGAAACTTTTGAAACCGCGGGTCAGTTCCCTTGCGGCGGTGGCCGATGCGGAAAAGCTGATCGAGGCTGCGGATAAGGCGCCTGCGCCATCACCAGGTGCGCGGCCCGTGCACCTCAGTGGTGTACGCGCGCGAACTGGAAGCGACATAGCCCTGCTGCAATACACTTCGGGTTCAACGGGCGATCCCAAGGGTGTAGTTCTGACGCATGCGAATTTGATGGCCAATATTCGCGCAGTGGGCGAAGCGGTGGAGATGGGGCCGCAGGATCTAGGCGTCAGTTGGTTGCCGCTTTATCACGACATGGGTCTGATCGGCGCGTGGTTGACGCTCTTGTACTACGGCATACCGCTGGTGGTGATGTCGCCCATCGCGTTTTTGATGCGGCCGGAGCGCTGGCTGTGGGCCATCCATAAAAATCGCGGAACGCTCAGCACCGCGCCAAATTTCGCCTACGAACTGTGCGTGCGAAAAATCGCCGACAAGGATATCGAAGGTCTGGATTTGAGTTCCTGGCGAATGGCCATGAATGGTGCCGAGCCTGTGAATCCGGGCACGCTAGAACGTTTTGCCACGCGCTTTGCGAAATATGGATTTCGGCGGGAGGCGTTGCTGCCCGTTTATGGCTTGGCGGAAGCGTCGCTGGGAGTGACGGTGCCTCCTCTGGGGCGCGGACCTATTGTGGATCGGATCGATCGCGAGGCTTTTGCCTCCCAGGGCCGAGCGGTTGCGGCAAAAACAGAAGATCAGAGCTCCATCGCCTTTGTGTCGGCGGGAAAAGCGGTACCGCGACACGAAATTCGCGTGGTAAATGATGCGGGCGTGGAAGCGCCGGAACGCCAGGAAGGATTCTTGTGGTTTCGCGGGCCTTCCGCGACTACGGGGTACTACCAAAATAAGGCGGCGACGGATTCGTTGTTGCCGAACGGGCCGGCCCGCGCGAGTGGAGAATTTGCGTGGGTGAATTCCGGCGACCGCGCGTATATCGCGAACGGGGAGTTGTACGTCACCGGCCGCGTGAAAGACATCATCATCAAAGGCGGACGGAATTTATATCCGCACGAGGTAGAAGAATTGGCCGCGCGGGTGGCAGGAATCCGCAAGGGCTGCATCGTGGCGTTTGGAATCAAGGATCAGGCCAGTGGCACGGAAAAGATGGTGGTGGTGGCGGAATCGCGAGAAACGGACGCGGCGCGGCGCGCTGCGATGGCCGCGAGGGTGACGGAAGAAGTGTCGCGCGGGCTGGGACTGCCGCCGGACCGCGTGGAAATAATTCCACCGGGAAGTATCCCGAAAACTTCCAGCGGGAAATTGCGGCGCGAAGAGACGAAACAGCTGTACCTGGCCGGCAGCTTGTCAGCAGGCAAAGCGCCGGCGTGGTTACAGATGGCCCGGTTAGGCGCCGGCGGCGCGGCCAGCGCTGCAGGGCGCGGGATGGTAAACGCGATTAGACGCGGGCTGCAGATTCTCTACGGCTTATATTTTGCAGTGGTGTTCACGCTGTGGATTGTGCCTACCTGGATGATCGTACAACTGTATTCAGATCACGTCGAAGCTGGGAAATTTACCAATAGTTCACTGAAGATTTTATTTCTTCTGATCGGCTGCAAGGTGACGGTGACGGGCAAGCAGTACATGGAAACGCCCGGCGCAAAAGTTTACGCATCAAATCACACCAGTTATTTCGATGTGGTGGCGTTGATGATGGGGCTGGGCGTCCCGTACCGCTTCGTGGCCAAGATGGAAGTGACCGGGATGCCCTTCATTGGAACGTTCATGCGGCAGATGGGGCATCTTTCGTTTGACCGTGCAGATGCGGAATCGCGCCTGCACCAGGCGGCGGAGATGGAAGAATTTTTACGGAAGGGCGAATCGGTTTTTGTTTTTCCTGAAGGAACTTTTGTGCGCGAGCCTGGCGTGCGCCAATTTCAGTTGGGCGCGTTCAAGGCGGCGGTGGAAACCGGTGCGCCGATTATTCCGGTGTCGCTGCGCGGGACGCGGGAGTTTTTGCCGGATGGGTCGTACTTGCCGCGGCATGCCGAGGTGACGATTACTTTGTCACCCCCGATATTTCCGCGGACTGGAGATGGAACCGCTGCGGATTGGCACGAGTTGATTCGATTGCGGGACAGCACGCGGCAAGCTGTGGTTGAGAATTCCGGCGAGACGATTCTATAAGAAATACTTTTGGAGTTGTCGCTTAACAACATCCCCACCCGTAAATTCGATGGGTGGAGCACCCAGTGCCAAACCTCGGAAAAAGCGCAACGCTGCACTCAGCAGGTTTTAGTGTTCCCAGGTAAAAAACCCGCTCTACAAAAACCTTAGGGTGGGTACTCAAATGTTTCGGAGCTTAACGGTTGAGTTTGTAGATTACGGTGATGTGGGTGTCCACTTCGACAGGATGGCCATTCAGCAACGTTGGCTTGTAGCGCCACTGGCGTACGGCGTCGAGTGCGGACTGGGCGAAGAGTGCGTCGCCCGTGAGGAACTGCAGCGAGCTGACGGAGCCATCCGAGGCGATGATGGCGTGGAGTTCTACCATGCCTTCGCGGCGGGTCTGGAGCGCAAGAGCGGGAAAAACGGGTTCCACGCGATGGATAAGCAGGGCGGGGTCGAGATGGCCAACATGAACGATCCTGGGCTCCGGCGCGCGAGGAACGATCGGCTGAGAATTCGTTTTGTCAACGAGACTGCTGCATTCCGAACATTCCAGACCTTCTGGACCGCCTTCCTGTATTGAGACTGGTCCCTCTCCCATCGGACCTTTCGTGGCGCTGGACGGAATGTGTGGAAGTACCGGGGGACACGAGAGGCAGAAAGTAAAACCGCTGGTGGGCTTGTTAAAGTGCTGGCGTTCCAGGGTCTGCCTCACATGCGCGACGCGATGATAGGGAGGCATGGGCATGATGTTGGCCATGGCGATACGTTCGGTTTTGAAGAATAGCGGCGCCAGGATGAGTGAGGCGAGCACAACCACCTGAAAGACCCCGGAAATGAGCAAAGAGCGACGGCGTAAACGATGGGCGTGTGCTAACTGATGGGGATCGCCATCCACAAGGCAAACGTTTAAGGAGCGCCTGGCGGCATCGCCGAGGGCGTTCTCTTTGTGACGATTTTCTGAGTTCGAAGACACACGTTCCTCCTATAAAAATGCGCTAAATACTTTTCGGGTAGCTCCGATCGAGGCTCGGCAGGCAGAAATCTGGCGGCGCAGACCTTCCACGATGAAGCTGTGGGAAGCCGGCGCCGCGCTCGCAGGGATGTGAAGTACGCGCGTTCTTCAGTGAATTGGACACCGGGGTAGCGAGGAAGTTCCCGATGCGGCGGGCATCGATAATTTGGATAGGATTACCGAACGCTCCAGATCCAAGTGCACCTGTGGATCATGAGCCTGCACTCATGCCCGGAGAGTGGGCCGGGCAGAAGGTTCAAAAGCTATGAAATTGAATATTTTTGAACTCCCGTACCGAACCGCCTAAGTGGCGCATCACACCCTTGTGGACGTGGATCTCAAGGAGGGCAATGCCATGGACGGGCGTAATGTGGAAACAGTAGGTGTGCGCCGCACGGGCTGGGCTGCTCTGGACCGCGATCCGCAGCAGGACACGGTGGAATACATCTGTCCGCACTGCGGTGCGAAAGGCCAGAAGAACGCCCGGCGCGAGCGAGCGCAGTATCATTTCACCGATGGGTTTTTGCAGGACTTACAAGGGGAAGCGACGCACTGCCGTACGTGCAATGGCTCATTTCGGGTGATGCCCGTGGTGCTGCTGCACGATCAGGATGAAACGCGGCGTTTCGAGGCGGTATTTTCAGAAGAGTTATCGGATCAGCGGCGAGGAGTCAAAGCAGCCTGAGCTAAGGCATTTACACTACTGATGGTCGTCCCATCAACTCTAGGCGCCTGCAACGGGCGCCTTTTCTATGGCCAAGAAAAAGGGGCCCAGCCCGAAAGGCCGCGCCCCTAAATGTAAGACCTGCAACAACTTTTACGGGTGTTCGTGATAGTGCTCGTGGTCTTCGTCTTTCCAGTCGCGATCGGTGTGCCAGCTCTGAGAATCGTCATCCCACCACTCGTGGTAGGTGGTGTAGCAATGTTCGCGAGCTTCAGAAAGCTCGTGGCGGGCATGCTGGGCTTCAGAGCTCTTGTAGCCATGGTGCTCGATGGCTTCGTGCAGTTTGTGATCGGCCTTGGAGATGCGCTTCTGACAGTCCACGTTGTGATCCGCTCGGCTGGGGGCGGCGCCGATGGTGGCCAAGGCGATGAGCGCGGCTGCCAATAGTGCGGTCTTTCCGAGGTGAAGGGTCCAGCGATGAGGCAGGTTCATTAGTTCTCTCCTTGTGAGGAAATCCTCGACGTGGAAGCGTAGGCCCTGGCAACCAATTTGAGCTATACAGCGATGCACTTAGAGGCGGTAAGGCAATGCGGTAGGTATTTTGTAACCCATGGAGCGCTAAGACTGCAGGAACGAGTCTACTTTCATGTGATATTTCTCGAGTCCGGTGCGGATGTGCTCGAATGCTTCGTCCACGGTGTCCGCGAACTGCAACATTTTGAATTCGCGCTCGTTGATGGTGCCGGCTTCGACCAGGGCTTTCCAGTTCAAAACCTTGTTCCAGTATTTTTGCCCATAAATGAGGATGATGTTGTGCTCGGCGAGCTTGTGGGTTTGCATGAGCGTCAACATTTCCATAAGTTCATCGAGGGTGCCAAAACCGCCGGGGAAAACGATGAGGGCTTTGGCAATTTGCGCGAACCAGAGTTTGCGCATGAAGAAATAGTGAAAATTGAAGCTGAGCTCCGGACTGATGTAGGCATTGGCAAATTGTTCGTGCGGCAGCTCGATGGACAGGCCGATAGATTTGCCGCCAGCTTCGGTGGCGCCGCGGTTGGCAGCCTCCATGATTCCAGGGCCACCTCCAGAGCAGATGACGAAGCGGCGCGGCCGCGGGCCCAGGGTCATGGCCCAAGCGGTAATCCGGTGGGAGAGTTCGCGGGCCTCTTCGTAGTAGCGCGACATTTCAAGGAGGCTCTTGGCGCGGCGAATGGCGGCGCGATGTTTGGCGCGATCGGCGGCTTTGATCCTGTTTGCGGGAAAATCTCTTAGGCGCTTGTAGCGCTTAAGCGCGAGATCCCGAGGCAGGATGCGAGCTGAGCCGAAGATGACGATAGTGTCCCCGATGCCTTCCTTTTTGAGCTGGACATAAGGATGCAGGTATTCCGCAAGGATGCGAAGGGGGCGGCCGGGCGTACTCTGCAGGAACTCCGGATCCTCGTGAGGCGCTTTGGGCGCGTGCTGCGGTTTAAGCTTCGGTAATTGCGGGGGCATCTTCTCTCCGAATGCGTGGTTAATTTCGGGAAGCGGGGATAGGCGCGGCAACATCTATGGGGTAGAGCGCGTCGAATCCGTACAGTGCGGCGCTTCGCGTGACTTAGCTAGCTTAACTATTGTGTGCTGGCCTGGGACGCAAGAGAAGCACAGACTACAGAACGTGTTTCATCCAGTAACCGGGAGTGATTGGGAACAAGCGAGAGCCAATCGATGAACACCACGGTGGCGATGGCGATAGCGGTCGCGACGGCGGGACTGGCTTGCGGCACTACCGGAGCGCTGGCGCAGGCCCCCGAGGGGCCGATGGCGCCGAAGCCGGGAGTGGTGGTGCAGCAGGCGCCTCCGGAGGAGCGAGCGCGATTGAAGGTGCGGGTGGCGCTCGTGAATACGCCGGTGACGGTGAAGGATGAACGCGGGCAGATGATTCACGATCTGGACGCCAAGGACTTTCGGGTTACGGATAATGGCATCCTGCAGAAGATTTCTCATTTCGATCTGGGTGGCGATCCGCTTTCGCTGGTGATTCTGGTGGAGACCAGTTCGCGGATTGATTCGATATTTCCAGAGATTCGCAAGACGGGGATTCTGTTCACGCAAACGGTGATGGGGCCAAGCGGCGAAGCCGCCGTTGTGGGATTCAATGATGCAGTGGATAAGCTGCAGGACTTCAACGCCAACAGCGACTCTATTGAGCGAACGATTGCTGGAATGCAGCCAGGAACGTCTGGGTCGCGATTGTATGACGCGATGGCCGTGGGAGTCGAAATGTTAAGCAGCAGGCTACAGGCAACGGCCGAAAAAGATGGGCGGCGCCGGGTGCTGATGATTCTGTCGGAGGCTACGGATGTGGGAAGCTCTGCGAAACTCGGCGATGTGTTGCGGCGGGCGCAGCTGGAGAATATTACGATTTATAGCGTGGGACTTTCGACCACCCGGGCCGAGTTGCAGTCGAAAAATCAGAAGCAGAGGATTTCTGCTACGCCGCCGGGCGTTTTTGGACAGCCGCCTCTGCCGGGTTCGGTGCAAACGCCGACGACCGAAGATCAACGTTACGGAGACATCGATGTCCTGGCGCTGGCGGTGTGGGCCGTGCAGCACGCCGAGAATCAGGTGAAGGACCACGTGCTGGAAGTGGCCGCTACGGCGACGGGCGGAACGCATCTGGCAACCTTTCGGGACCGGTCTATCGAGAAAGCCATCGATGAGCTTGGCGGAGAGCTACACTCACAGTACAGCCTGAGTTACACGCCGACCGGCACCGGTGGAGGCGGATATCACGATATTAAAGTGAGCGTGGATCGCGCGGGAGTGAAAGTGCGGGCGCGGCCGGGATATTATCTGGCGCCGGAAAGTTAGAGATTTGCGACTAAGCGAATTTCTTCCAGAAAGTTGATTCCTTGGCGGCCAAGAGCGTGTCTTTACGGGCGTTCCAGCGCAGGAAATGTGGCGTGCGCTTGTGTTCGGCGTGGGCATCGCGGCTGGCCCAAATTTCGTAGAACAAAAAATCGCTCGGCACGTCCGTGGAGCGATGTAGATCGTACAGGATGCAGCCCTCTTCTTTGCGGGTGGGGCGGATTAAAGCGGAGAGTTCCGCTTGCAGCAGCAGTTCCTGTCCAGGCTTGGCGTGCATCATGACTACCAGAGCGACGGCATGCTTGGGGAGTTTGGCGGTTTTTTTGCCGCGGGAGCCGGAGGAGGATTTGCGCGAACCCAGGGAACGAGAGCGCTTTTTCGTTTTGCGTTTGGCCATGGCGCGGGATTGTACTCCAAAGGTCTCGACTTGCGATAGCGATTCTCCAAGAACGCTGCTCGGAACTCAGAAATGGCGCGTCACCTTTGTTAAGCCGGCGGTCCCTTACTCAGAAGAAAGCGGCGCTTCTTTTTGAGTTGATAGTATTCAAGTTGTAAGCGATATTTTCTTGCGAACCCATCTGGGTCGTCGAGATTGATTCTCTATAATTTCTATCCTGGCGCATGAAGTTCACGAGAGTTGTCCAGCTGGGACTTATCGCAGTAGTGCTTGGTTGCGTCAGCATTGCGTTTCTGCATTCTCTCAACCACCCTTCTCCACCGCCTGACCCACCAAACGTAGTCAACGATGTGGCCCGACTCAACAAGAAGCAGGAGGGCGACACGCGACCCACTAGCGACTTGCTGCCAGAGTTACACACCTATCGAGATCGATTTTTCTTTGATTTGTCGCGGCGCTATGGGTGGGGGAAAACTTTACGCTGGACGTTGCAGAAAAGGCTCCAATATCCCACGACAGATGTGGTCAGGACACGAAACAATATATTCCGCTCACCGATAGAACGCATTCGTTACTCCTCACCTGACGACACAGATGTTTTGCAAGAATATTTTATTCCTCCACGAAATTTTGTTTCGTTTATCGATGGCTTGCGTGAAATCGCCGAGAAACACGGATTAAATCTACTGGATGCCACCGTTCGCTACCTTGAACCCAATGACGATGCGTTCCTGCGATATTCAAAAGAAAAAACACTATCGGTGGTGTTGTACCTGAATATTAAAACTTCCGCGGCAGGTCTCGCGGATTCCGCGGCTGCTACAAGGGAGACAATCAATCTTGCGCTTAAACAGGAAGGAACGTTTTATCTACCGTATGTGCTGGCCTATAACAGGTCCGAGCTTGCCGGCGCTTACCCGATGATAGGAAAATGTTTTGCTGCTAAAAAGAAATACGACCCCCACAAAGTTTTCTACAGTGAGTTCTACGCGCGCTATGCCCACTGAACCATCACTTCATTCGGCCGTGGTGAAGACGATGTCGACGGGGGCGGGGACTTCGGCGACTTGAGCTGTGGGGGTTAAGAAGCCGGTGGCGCGGTTTATGCGGAAGACGACGATGTTGTTGGATTCCTGGTTGGCGGCGAGGAGGAAATTGCCGGTGGGATCGAGCGCGAAATTTCTGGGGGTTTTGCCTGTGGTAGCGAAATCACCTGCGGGAGTCAGCGTGCCCTTGTTCGGATCGATTGCGAAAACAGCGATGCTGTCGCGGCCGCGGTTGGAGGCGTAAAGGAATTGTCCGGAAGGGTGGACGACGATTTCGGCGGTGTCGTTGTGAGGGGTAAAGTCCTTGGGAATTGTTGCGAGGACCTGGAGACTTGAGAAGGATGCGTTCGTGGAATTGTAGGCGAACGCCGTGACGGTGGAGTTCAGTTCACTGAGGACGTAGGCGAATTTTCCGTTGGGGTGAAAAGCGAGATGGCGAGGGCCAGCTCCGGGAGCGAGTTTGGCGTACGGGGGATCACTGGGAGTGAGCGAGCCGGTGGCGGGATCGAAGCGGTAGATGAGCACCTCGTCGAGGCCCAGGTCGGCGACGAAAACGTGGCGATTGTCGGCGGAGGTGGCAATGTAATGCGCATGCGGGGCTTCCTGATGCTCTTTATTGGGGCCGGAGCCGGTGTGTTGCACGAACGCCGAGGCTGCCGCGAGTCGGCCGTCGGTTGCGACGGGAAATGTGGCGACGCTGCCGCCGGTGTAGTTGGCGACGAGAAGATATTTGCCGGTGTGATCGAGCGAAACGTAGCAGGGGTCGGCTCCGCCGCTGGGCACCTGATTCAGTTGAGTGAGTTTTCCGGTTTTGCGGTCGAGAGAGTAAGAAGACACGGCTCCGCTGCTTTTTCCTGCAAAGTTCGGCAATTCGTTGACGGCGTAGAGATATTTTTCGTTGCGCGAGATAGTCAGGAATGAAGGGTCCTGCGTTTGCGCCGCGACGCCGATGGCAGTCAGTTGGCCGGTAGTGCTGTCAAAGCGGAATGCGTAGATACCTTGGCTGTCGGTCTTGGTGGTGTAGGTGCCGATGAAGGCTAGATAGTCGTGTGCAGAGGATTTTTTTGCCGGAGTGCGGGAGGGCGTCAAGAATAGTAGTGGTGCTAGAAAAATAAGCAAAGATGCGAATAGGCGACGGGTAATTTTCATGTGGAAGATAGTACAAGGGGTGCGGACGGAAGCAAAGCGGGCTGCCATGGTTCACTACCAAAGTCCCCACTCGTAAGGGCCACGAGTGGGCAACTGGCAGGCGATTTAATTCTGCAGGAGAATGGTGTCACACGGGACTGGTTAAGGGGAGGAACTCAATGAACAGCAGGAGCTTAGGAGTGATGCTGTACGGCGCGGGCTGCGCATTCTTGCTGGGATGCGGCCTGATTGCTGCTCAGGAAAAGAATGCGCCGATGGATGCGCATGCGGCCATAAGCGCACGGTTTGAGGATTTGACGTGGCAGGCTATCGTGCCGGAGCTTGGCAAAGACTCACCGCAGATTTCCGTGGTACACGTTGATCCGCAGACGCATGCAACACAGCTTTTCATCAAGACGCCCAAGGCGATGCATATACCGATGCACTGGCACAGTGCTAATGAAACGCACACCATGATTCTGGGCAGCGCGGTGTTTGAGCACGGAGGAAAACAGGAAAAACTGGGGCCCGGAGGCTTCAACTACATCCCCGCCCAGATGGCGCACCAGGCGTGGACATCTGAAGGATCGGTAGTGTTCATCACCGTGGACGGCGCGTGGGACGTGAACTGGACCGCTAATCCGCCGGGTAAGAGCGATCTGGGCCTGGCCGCCCCGGAGTTTTAGGGCGCTTTATCGCCAAGCTACTTTTTTTCTTCTTCTGATTCTTCCTGCAGTACAGCGGCCGCAGCGACACTATCGTCGGCGTCGAGGCGCAAAAGACGAACGCCTTGCGTGGAGCGGCCCGCTTCACGAATTTCGTTGGCGTGCACGCGAATGACTTTGCCGTGGTGGGTGATGATCATCACGTCAGATTCTTCCGTGACCTGCAGAGTGGCTACGACGTAGCCATTGCGGTCGGTGGTCTTCATGTTGACTACACCTTTGCCGCCGCGGGAAGTGATGCGATATTCCGCGAGCGGAGTGCGCTTGCCGAAGCCCTTTTCGGCGACGGTGAGCATCAGGGTCATCAAAGAATCCTTGATGTGTTCGTTTTCCAGTTCTTCCAGATTTTGCGTGGTCTGCTGGTGTTCCTTTTCCATGATGCTGAAGTCGGGCTGCACGGCGTCCATGCTGACCACGTAGTCGTCTTTGTCGAGATCCATGCCGTTCACACCGCCAGCGTTGCGGCCCATGGGACGGACTTCCGTCTCGCGGAAAAGAATGGCCTGGCCTTCGTGGCTGGCGAGGAAAATCATCTGCTTGCCGTCGGTTAATTTGGCGCCAATGAGCTCGTCCTTACCGTCGAGGTTGATGGCGATGATGCCGTTCGAACGCGGATTGGAAAATTCCACGATCGCGGATTTTTTGACGGTGCCGCTCTTGGTGGCCATGAACACATAGCGGCCGACCTCTTCGAGGTTGCGAGCGGCAACGAGGGCGGTAAGTTTTTCGTCTTCCTGGAATTTCACCAGGCTGGAAATGGCCTTGCCGCGAGTAGCAGCCGCAGCTTCCGGCAATTCGTAAACCTTCAGCCAGTACAAGCGGCCCTTAGAAGTGAAAATCAGAATATAGCTGTGCGCGGACGCGATGAAGAGATGTTCGACGAAATCCTCTTCCTTGGTGCGCGCGCCAATGCGGCCCTTGCCGCCGCGGCCCTGATGGCGATACGTGTCGGTGGAGGTGCGCTTGATGTAGCCGGCATGGCTCACGGTGATGAGCATGTCGGTGTCGGCAATCAGGTCTTCCAGCTTGATTTCATCAACTTTGTCCACGATCTGAGTACGCCGCTCATCGCCGTAGGCTTTGAGGATTTCACGAAGTTCCGCGGTGATGACCTGCTTGAGTTTCTTTTCGCTGTTGAGAATTTCTTCCAGTTCGGCGATCAACTCGCGGATGGACTTTAATTCCTTGAGAATTTCGTCCACGGAGAGTTGCGTGAGGCGGTGGAGCTGCAGTTCCAGGATGGCGTCGACCTGCACGGGCGTGAGGCCGAGAGTGGCGCGGCCGGAGGCATCTCCTTCGATGGGGCCAAGTTTGTATTTGCGGCCGTCGAGCTTTACGCCGGAAAGCTTGCGGGACTTGCCGTTTTCAGTGATGGTGACGTCCTGCTCGGTGAAATATTTGAGCAGGTTTTCGCGGGCTTCGGCGCGATTGCCGGAACCGCGGATGATGCGGATGACGTCATCGAGGTGGTCGAGGGCGATCTGGTAGCCGACCAAAATGTGTTCGCGCTCGCGGGCTTTGCGAAGCTCGAAGATGGTGCGTCGGCGAACGACGTCGACACGATGCTCGATGAACAGCTTGATCATGGGGATCAAGCCCAGTTCGCGCGGCTGGCCGGCGACGATGGAGAGCAGAATCATGCCGAAGGATTCCTGCATCTGCGTGTACTTAAATAAATTATTGAGGATCAGCTGCGATTCTTCGCCGCGCTTCAACTCGATAACGATGCGCATACCTTCACGAGAAGATTCGTCGCGGACGTCGGAAATGCCTTCGATTTTCTTGGATTGCACCAGCTCGGCGATGCGTTCGATGAGGCGCGATTTGTTGACCTGGTAAGGGATTTCGGTGATGACGATGTTTTCGCGGTCCTTGGAAGCCTCTTCGATGGCCGCTTTGGCGCGCATGATGAAACTGCCGCGGCCGGTGCGATAAGCAGCTTCAATGCCTTCGCGACCGGCAATGTACGCGCCGGTGGGAAAATCGGGGCCGGGCACGATTTTCATTATTTCTTTGAGCGGCGTGTCAGGTTTGTCTACCAGCAAGATGGCGGCTTCCACGATTTCGCGCAGATTGTGCGGCGGAATGTTGGTAGCCATGCCCACGGCAATGCCGCTGGCGCCGTTGACGAGCAGATTGGGAATTCGCGACGGCAGGACGAAAGGCTCTTCGCGGGTCTGATCGAAGTTGGGAACGAAATCTACCGTTTCTTTTTCGAGGTCGGCAAGAATGTCTTCGGAAATTTTTGCCAGCCGCGCTTCGGTATACCGCATGGCCGCGGGAGGATCGCCGTCCACGGAGCCAAAGTTTCCCTGGCCATCGATGAGCGGGTAGCGCATGTTGAAATCCTGCGCCAGTCTCACCAGCGCGGGATAGATTACCGCTTCACCGTGGGGATGGTAGTTGCCGGAAGTGTCGCCGCAGATTTTGGCGCATTTGCGGTAGCCCCGATTAGAGGCCAGCCCCAGATCGTTCATGGCCACCAGGATGCGGCGCTGCACGGGCTTAAGGCCGTCGCGCACGTCGGGGAGAGCGCGCGCAATGATGACGCTCATGGCATAGTCGAGGTACGACTTGCGCATTTCGACTTCGATATCGATTGGTAGAAGTATTGAAGTGTTTTTCTCGTCCGCCATTGGTCCTCGTGTTTACTGCTTCAAAAATAAGATCGAATTGCTTGCCTGGCTACGTCGCATCCGATGGCCTGGCCCCAATGACTTACCGATTCCCTGTTCTCGTCACCAAAGAAGACGAGTTTTGCGCCGCCCGATGCCCGGAACTGGGCGTAACTTCGCAGGGGACTCAAGTCGACAGTGCGCGCAGGAACTTGCGCGAAGCCATCGGGTTGTACCTGGAAACCTGGGACGTACCTCAAACTTTATTGCCTCGCTGACTGCTTTAAAATAAAAGCTTTTACGGTATCGAAGGCATCCGCTGCGTTGGTGAAGCGTTTGGCGGCAAAATGATCCTCGAGTTGCCGCAATAAGCTGTCGCGCAGCGTTTCGTTTCCAATTTCGATGGCCACGCCGCGGTCATTGTCGGGTGCGTCTGTCGGAGTGGCGCGAAAATCGCTGCACGCCAATCCACGCAGCCCTGGTAATGTGCTCCATCCCAACTGGTAAAGCATCGCGTGCTTAAATATCCAGGTTTACAACTTCGAGCGCGTTTTCCTCGATGAACTTGCGGCGCGCTTCCACGTTTTCGCCCATGAGCGTAGTGAAAATATCTTCGGCGGCGACGGCGTCTTCCAGTTTTACCTGCAGCAAGGTGCGGGTGTCGGCGTTCATGGTGGTATCCCAGAGCTGCTCGGCATTCATTTCGCCAAGACCTTTGAAACGCGTGATGGTGAAATCCTTTTTTGCGTCTTCGACGACGTAATCGAGGACGTCACGCGCGTTGGCCTTAGTGACCTTGTCCCCGTTGCGGGCGATGGTGAAAGGCGGATGGTTAAACTCCTCGATTTGTTTAGCCAGGCCGCGGAGGCGCTTGTATTCCGCAGTGGAGGCCACTGCCCAATTGATTTTCTGATTGTGCGGCGCTCCAAATTGAATTTCGTAGAGACTGTGTTCTTCGTCAAAAACAACTTTGCCTTCCAGTTTGAGTTTTGCCTTTTCGATTTCCTTCAAGAGCTTTTCGAGGGCCTTCTTGTCTTCGAAATCAGTCTTCTTTTCGAGGCGGCTTTCGGAAAGCAATTCGACCAGGCCTGCTTCACGCAAGCGGCGGCCCAGTTTTGCGGCGGCGGCCTGATATTCCTGAACGTTGAGCAGGAAAGTGGTGAGGCCGGGGCCTTCCAGATTCACGCCCTCTTTAGCTTTGACGACGTGATCTTCCGTGGCGCGCTTCATCAATTCGTGGGCAAAGTCGTGTTCGTCGCGAATGTAACGCTCCGTTTTGCCGCGCTTGACGCGATAGAGCGGCGGCTGCGCGATGTAAATGTGGCCGCGATCGATGAGCGCCTGCAGGTGACGAAAGAAAAAAGTGAGAAGAAGAGTGCGGATGTGGCTGCCGTCGACGTCCGCGTCGGTCATCAGAATTACTTTGTGGTAGCGGAGTTTGCTGGCGTCGAAATCGTCTTTGCCGATGCCGGTTCCGAGCGCGGTGATGATGGCGCGAATTTCTTCGTGGCCGAGCATCTTGTCGTAACGGGCCTTTTCAACGTTAAGGATTTTTCCCTTGAGCGGAAGGATGGCCTGGAATTTGCGGTCGCGGCCCATTTTTGCTGAGCCGCCTGCGGACTCGCCCTCGACGACGAAAAGTTCGCAGCGCGCGGGATCGCGTTCCTGGCAATCGGCGAGCTTCCCGGGAAGGCCGCTGGAATCCATGGCGGATTTGCGGCGGGTGAGTTCGCGAGCCTTGCGAGCAGCTTCGCGAGCGCGAGCTGCTTCGATGCACTTGCCCACGATGCGACGCGCCACGGTGGAATGTTTGTCGAACCATTCGCCCAGTTTCTCGTTTACGAGTTGCTCGACGTCGCCCTTGATGTCGCTGTTGAGTTTGCCTTTGGTCTGCCCTTCGAATTGTGGCTGCGGGAGGCGCACGCTGATTACGGCAACAAGGCCTTCGCGAACATCGTCTCCGTTGATGGTGACTTCGTCTTTCTGCTCCTTAAGCATGCCGGCGGACGAGGCGAAATTATTGATGGAGCGAGTGAGCGAGGAGCGAAAACCCGAAAGGTGCGTGCCGCCATCCACGGTGTTGATGGTGTTGGCGAAGGCAAAAACGTTTTCACTATAAGTGTCGTTGTATTGCAGCGCGATTTCGATTTCGACGCTACCGCGCTTCCCTTCTATGTAGATGGGCGAATCATGCAGCGTGGATTTTCCGCGATTGAGGTGCTTGACGAATTCTCCGATGCCGCCGGTGAAACGGAACTCCGCAGTTTTTTCGCTACGCTCGTCGGTGAGCGTGATTTTCAGGCCCTTGTTGAGGAAGGCGAGCTCGCGAAGGCGTTGAGAGAGGGTGTCGAAACTGTAGACGGATTTGTCAAAGATGGTGGAGTCGGGATGGAAAGTTATTTTCGTACCGGTTTTGCGGGTTTTTCCGGTTTGCTTGAGCTTGGAAGTGGGCTTGCCCTTTTCGTAGGTCTGCTCCCACACGGCGCCGTCACGCGAGATTTCGAGTTCCAACCAGTCGGCCAGCGCGTTGACGACGGACACGCCGACGCCGTGCAGACCACCGGAGACCTTGTAAGTGTCGCTATCGAATTTTCCACCGGCGTGCAGGACGGTGAGGACGACTTCGGCGGCGGGACGCTTCTCGGTGGCGTGCATGTCCACGGGGATGCCGCGGCCATTGTCTACGACGGTGACGGAATTGTCGGCGTGTACGGTGACGTTGATTTCGTCGGCGTGGCCGGCCATGGCTTCGTCAACGGAGTTGTCCACAACTTCCCAGACCAAGTGATGCAAACCCATTTCGCCGGTGGAACCGATGTACATCGCGGGGCGCAGGCGAACGGCTTCGAGGCCGCCGAGAACTTTGATGGATTTGGCATCGTACTTGTGGCCCGGTGCTGCGCCGGCGACTGGTTCTTTATCTTCCATGAATCCCTCAGACTAAATTTTTGCTAATTTTCCATGCGCTTATATCGGCAACTGATTATTTTTGCGAATGCGACGTTCGCAAAAGACCGCACGACGCGCAGGCGGCGTTGCCAACGAAAATCAGTGCAAACAATTTGAAGCTAGGAAGGCGTGCTTGCGGAATGCTGCGTACGTCGCCTCACCTTTTGATTTCGATCGCTATGGCGAACGAAACTCGTAAGGTTTCCTGCTCCATCCCATCTCGCGCAGCGAGACGTGGCGAAGACTCATTGCTCTCCAAGCGAAATAATTTTTGGTTTCTGGCGCGAAACCAAACCCGAAACTTCACCTGGCCGACGTGCCGATTTGGGGGGTTGAGCAGCGAATCGACAACGTGAATAGTGTAACTGAGTTTGACTGGATTCTCAAGTCGAGAAGCGCTGTCAAAAAGCAACTAACCCTTTTATTGCTGGGCGGTTACGGAGGGTACATCCAAGGGCCCCAGGAGGCAGAGGTGGAAATTTCAACGCGGTTTTTACTGATTAATTCTGACGCTTCAGCGCCACGCTGTGGCGACAGAGTTCAGATGCGCATGGGCATGATGATGTAGCGGTAGCGGTAGGATTCGTCGGCAAGGGGGCGCATCTGGCCGGCGGATTGTTCGTCCTTAAGCTCGATGCTGATAGGGCCATCGGCGGCGGCCGCGAGAAAATCCAGCATGTAACTGGAATTGAAACCGATGGCGATAGGGTCGCCAGCGTATTCCTTTTCAATATTTTCTTTGGCTTCGCCGTATTCCGGGCTGGAGGCGGAGATTTCGATGCCTTCGTTGGAGACGGCTAGTTTTACGGCGTGGGAGCGCTGATCGGCGAGTTGCGAAACCCGGCGCACGGCGTCGCAAAGTTCGCCGCGTTCGATGACGACAGTTTTGTTGTTGTCGCGCGGGAGCACGGCTTCGTAGTTTGGAAATTGGCCAGTGAGGATGCGGGAGATCAAGAGGCGATGGCCGGCCTGAAAGAACAGATGGCTTTCGTCTTTGGCGAAATCCAGTTGGGCGTCGGAACCAGCCGCGCTCGAAAGTTTCTCGACTTCGTCCATAGCTTTCTTGGGAATCAAAACCTTTACTTCGCCGTTGAGGCCCGCGAGTTTTTGCGTCGTCTCGGCAAGCGCCAGGCGGTGGCCGTCGGTGGCTACCATGGCAACGGTGTCGGGTTTCAGGATGAGCAAGCCGCCATTCAATGTGTAGCGAGACTCTTCCATGGAAATTGCAAATTTAGTCTTGGCAATGAGGCTTTCCAGGACGATCGCTGGAATCTTTACCAGGGCGTGCGGCATGGCGGGCAGCGCGGGGAAATTTTCTCTGGCCATGCCCACCAGTTTGTATTTCTTTTTATCGCTGATGATTTCTACCCAATGATTTTCGAGTAGGCGGAATTTGATCTCGCCTTCCGGCAACAACCGAACGAGTTCCAATAGTTTTTTAGCCGGGATGGTGCCGGCGCCTTCTTTTTTAACGTTTACTTCGCAAGACGTGCGAATACTGAGCTCGAGATCGGTGGCGGTAATGGTCAGGCGCGTGCCTTTGGCTTCGACAAGAAGATTGGACAGGATGGGGATGGTGGTCTTGCGCTCGACGACGCCTTGCGTGGTGGTTAATTCGTTTAACAGCGTGGATTTTGTAACGCTGAATTCCATTGATGGATGATCCTCGCGTGCCGTACCGGGTGCGGTCATTAGGTTTCCTTGGGTGCTTATACCGCTGCGGTACTCTACCCGGTTTTGCGAGAAGTATAAAGCGCAATAGCTTTAGGCACGCTGTGGAAATGAGTGGATGAAAGCTTGTCAGTACTTCAAGAGGTTTGGTGTTTGCATTAAGAAAACTATAAGGCTTGTTGTGATGATGACTGTTGTGGATTGGTGGAAATCGTGCGAAGTAGTTTGGCTGGCGTTAGATGGTGGCAGCGATGGGGAGTGGCGCAGTGTGGGAATGTCGGAAAAATGGTGCGGGTAAGCTTGCTGGAATGTTGTGGTGCGGGATTTTTCCTTGACAGCGCACAGTTTTTGCAGAGCTTTGACAATGGTTGTACACAGGGGACGAGGACGTTGGCCAAATGCCAAAGTCTTCGCTTCGCGGGATAACTTGCTGATGTTCCCGCGGTACGAACCCCACCTGCAAAAACCTTAGGTGGGGCGCCCTCTGTATGCCAATAGGTTACGAGTCGGTTTACTGCAAGGCGTCCATGAGGCGGGTGATGGTGCGATTCAGGTCTTTGTCGGAGCGCCGAAGCTCCTCAATCTTATTGATGGAGTGAAGGACGGTGGTGTGATGCTTACCGCCGAATTGGCGGCCGATCTCCGGCAGCGATGCGGTGGTGAGCTGCTTGACGATGTACATAGCCACCTGGCGCGGGAAAGCAATGGCTCGAGTGTTGCTGCGGACTTTCAGATCCTGTTCGCGCAGATTGAAATGTTCGCTGACGCGTTTCTGAATCAAGTCGATGGTTACGCGCTTTTCCTGCGAGGCGATGATGTTGCGCAAAACCTGCTGCGCAGTGGAAAGCGAGACGGTCACGCCGGTCAGCGAAGCGTAAGCCATCAGGCGGGTGAGGGCGCCTTCCAACTCGCGAACGTTGGACTTGATGGCGCGCGCGATGTATTCGGCGACGTCGTCGGGCAGCGAGAAGCGATCGTTGTCAGCCTTCTTCTGAAGAATGGCGATTTTGGTTTCCAGGTCGGGCGGCTGAATGTCGGCGATCAAGCCCCATTCGAATCGCGAACGCAAACGCTCTTCGATGGAGTTAATGTCCTTGGGCAAGCAGTCGCTGGAAATAACGATTTGTTTTTGCTGTTCGTAGAGCGCGTTGAAGGTGTGAAAGAACTCTTCCTGGGTGCGCTCTTTGCCGGCAATGAACTGGATGTCGTCCACGAGCAAAACGTCCACGGTGTGGAAGCGATCGCGGAAGCTGATCATGCGATCGAAGCGAATGGAGTTGATGACTTCGATGGTGAACTTTTCCGCGCTGACATAACTGAGACGCATGGCGGGGTTGCGCTTTTTGATGGTGTGCCCTATGGCGTGCATCAAGTGGGTTTTGCCCATGCCCACTCCGCCGTAGAGAAACAGCGGATTGTAAGCCTTGGAGGGCTGTTCGGCCACGGCCCGCGATGCAGCGTGCGCAAATTCGTTGGACTTGCCGACCACAAAACTGTCGAAGGTATAGCGCGGGTTCAGTTGATGGTCGCTGGACTCGAAATCCAGCTTGGACTGCTTGATGCTGGTAACGCTGGGAGCCGCTACCACGGGCTCGTCTTCACTGCAGAGGTACTGCACCTTCACGTGGGGGGTGCCGATCTCATGGAAGACAGCCTTGACGATCTCGCCGTAGGTGCGGGTCAAAACCTGGCGAAAAACGGCGCTGGGGATCTGTACAAACAGGGTTTCGCCTTCGGCGCGATTGAGGCGGGTAGGTTGAAACCAGGTATTGAAGGTATTGATGCTGACCCGGGATTTCACACGCTCGAGAAACTTTTCCCAGGAATTGACGGAGATAGTCATCGGTAGAGAATAGAAAGCCTACGCTATTTCCACAGGTGTGAAAAAGCTGTGGAAAGCAGACTTAGATTCATCTTTCTTAAGTCTTCGGATTCTTGCCCGCGCCGGCGTAAATTCGCCCCTGCCAACCGTTCGCGTCCTCTTTGGAATTGCCGGCCCTCGAACCGCCGGGAAGTGACAGCGGGGGATTCTCGCCCATTCGTGCGCAGGGGGCAAGAGAAAAGTGAGCGCGCGAGTTTGGAGACGTTCACACGACATACACAGGATTTCCACAGCAGTATTTTTCACTTGCAATTGGTATTTTGTTGAAGCTTTCGGAGCAAAACTACAATTTATTTTTTTGAGCAAGTGGGCGGAATTATTCCGTCACGGAATTACGCCTGTGAAAAACTTCCCGGTTTTCCCAAAAAATTTCTGTGGGGCCGGGAGAGTGCACGATGGCGGAAGAGCCAGGGAGAGGAATTTACTCGGCGAGCTTGAGCTCGGGACGTTCGAATTCGAAGATGCCGGCATTGTCGCTGCCGATCAGGATGCGATCTTTTTCGATGAGGATGGTGGTGGCCTCCAGGCGCGCGCCATCCGGAGTGTAGAGTTGGTAGGTAGCCTGGCGATTTCCGTCTTTGTCGAAGCGCAGCAGGCGGTGGTGCAGCGCCATCCACACTTCGCCGGTGTCGCGCGCGACTCCGACGGCGGTGAGAATGGGTTTGAAAGCGGGAGCCTTTCCTTTGCGCTCCTGGCGCTCGATCTCTTTTCTGGCGGCCTGCGCGGTGGCGAAGGCTTCGATCTCCGTGAATTGAATGGTTTGGATGGCGAAACCGTTGCGGTCGTATTGGCGCACGGTAGGTTCGGGAGAGTAGATGAAGGCGTAATAAATATTCGCGCGCGCGTCGGTAGCTAAAAAGCCAGAATTCAGAAAACGATTCAGATCGGCGTGACTGGAAATATCTTCGAGTTCGCCGAATTCGCGAATATCGCGGCCGTTTTTGTCGTACACAACGACCAAGTGTGGATCCTGCAGGTTGGAGACGGCGACATCGCCGCCGGGCAGGGCCGCCACGTACAGGGGTGCCTGCACGGGAACAGAACGTAAGCGATTACCGTCGGGGGAATAGATAACGATGGCATTGGCGCCGCGGTCGGCGACATAGATCTGGCCGTCAGCATCCACATCAAAATTTTCCGGAAAAGAGGCGCCGGCCGACGCTGTGCCGACGGTTAGAAGTTTGTGTTCCTTGGCATCAAAAACCTGCAAACCTGCCGAGCTGAGAATATAGGTGCGGCTTGCTGACGATTTCAGGCCTCGAACGCCGCTGCCAATGTCGGGGAAGACGCGACGCTTGGCGCTGAGCTCGCCTTCGTATTGCGCGGAAGCAATGCCGTTGGCAGTCGCCAGCAAACACATCACCACGGCGATCCTCGAAAACAATTTCATTTATTCAATTTTCCTGAATGCTCAGAGTATGGACGGCGCGGAGAGGTTGCCCGTTACGGATGCGCGGCGCTGATGTCTATGAGTCAATGCAAAACCGCAAGCGCTCGATAGAGCGGGCGCGCAAACGCCCGGTGGAATTGCGTTGCGCGTCGTCATCGGTTTCGACGAGCACGGTGTTCATCTGCACGTCGCCCTCGGCAACTTCAAAGCGTGCCGGTAGGCCATCCAGAAATTTCTTGATGATGCCCTGACGGTCCATGCCGATGACCCCGCCGTGCGGCCCGGTCATGCCCACGTCTGTGATGTAAGCGGTGCCTTGCGGCAGGATGTGCTCGTCGGCGGTGGTTACGTGGGTGTGCGTGCCGACGACGGCAGAGGCTCGTCCATCGAGATACCAGCCCATGGCAATTTTCTCGCTGGTGGTTTCCGCGTGCATGTCTACAAACACAAAATCGACGTCGGGTGGGAGGCGGGCCAGTTCACTGTCGGCTTTTCGAAAGGGATCGTCGATGGCGGTGAGAAAGGTGCGGCCCTGGAGGTTAAGAACGGCATACTTGACGCCATTTTTGGCTGTACCAACGTAGAGTCCGCTGCCAGGGCTGCCATCGGGGAAATTCGCGGGACGAAGCAAGCGCGGCTCGTGGGGAAAATATTCGAGAATTTCGCGGCGGTCCCAGCTGTGATTGCCGCCGGTGAGCACGTCTATGCCGTCATGGAGAAATTCGTCGGCGAGGCGAGGGGTGATGCCGAAACCGGAGGCGGAATTTTCGCCATTGGCTATGACCAGATCGATTTTTTTCTGGGTCACGATGTCGGCCAGGCGATCGCGCACAATCTGCCGTCCGGGCGAACCGACAATGTCACCAACGAAGAGAACACGCATGGTGGAAGTTTACAATTGATGGAGCGGGCTGGAAAGGAATCACTGAATTTAAGCTGATATAAAGTGGGGTGGCCAGCATCAAACGCCGTCATCATGGCGTTCGGTGGGGAGATTTTTCAAAAGGATATTAAGGAGATTTTGATGAACTTCAACTTGGCGTGGAAAAACTGGTGGTGATGGACGCGTTTCTGCCGGGAGTGGAGGGCTGGGAAGCGATTTACGACAACCCGGCCATCTGGCACTTCCGTTTCAACGGGCCAAAGCCGGAAACACTGGTGAAGGGCCGCGAGGATATTTACTTTTCGTTTTTCTGGGATGACCTGGCCGCAAACAAGAACCGCTCGTTGCCATCGGCCGACCGCGAAGCATACCTCGCAGCGTATTCGAGGCCGGGCCGGATGCATGCGGCGTGGGAGTATTTCGATTCGTGGCCGCAGACGGCGAAAGACTTCGCCGAGCTGGCGAAGACCAAGCTGACCATGCCGGTATTGGCGATTGGTGGCGAGAAGTCCCTTGGCAAAGAGCTGGGACAGCGGATGAAGCTGGTGGCTACGGACGTGACCGTGGTGCGGCTGCAGGATACCGGGCACTGGATTCTGGAAGAACGACCGCAGGAAACCACTGGCGCGCTGGTCAGATTTCTATAGGGCTTTCGGTGCCCGCACTTTCATTGGCGGTGCAGAGGAAAAAATAGAGCGGACTGCTTGGCCGTGGGGAGCTAGGCCGTGAACCTCTGAATTAGGTGGGCACCACGAGCCAACCGTTAGGCTTTCCTGCCCCGCTCGCGCGTCGTTGCCGGTTTTGCGGCCGACGAGCCAACGGGACAGGCCGTGCACACAGGCTGTCTGTCCGCAGCGCCTCAGAGATTCGTCATTGGTTCAAACAGCTTTCGCTCCCACACCTGCTTTGAAGGACCGCTCCAGTGAACATTCTAACAGCATGGGTGGGTGCAGGTCGAAACGGGCGGTGGAGGAGCTTCGAACCTAGCATTGGCTGATTGACGGCACCGGAACTGGGCTCCCGGACGTGGGTAGAGGTCCTGGTCTTGAGGCTCGTGATATATTCCGCGAATTGGTCGTCTCTCTCTGGACTACAAGCAAGGGCCGTCTCAGAAAGCGAACTGCGTCGAGAGGTTGCTATGAAAACCTGCTCAAATTGCGGACAGATAGTGCCCGACGGCGCGGTAGTCTGTCCCTTCTGTCAGACAAGCCCCGGACCCGTCGGCCCGGCGCAGACGAGCGGCAAAGCCATCGGCAGCCTGGTCAGCGGCATGCTGTTTTTCATACTGCCTGCCGCTATCGTTGCGGTAGTTCTTGGACACATTTCCCTGTCGGAGATTAATCACAGCTTCGGCCGGCGGCGTGGCAAAGGGATGGCCATCGCCGGATTAGTCCTGGGCTACGTTGGAATCGCATTTATACCCGTGATTTTGCTGCTCGCAGCCATCGCGATACCCAACCTGCGGAGGTCGAAAATGGCGGCCGACGAGGCTTCCGCGGTTAAATCGCTGCGGAGCTATCACTATGCTGTCGGAGCGTACGCCGCCATGTGCCCGGAGGTGGGATTCCCAGCGTCGTTGGCAAATCTTGGCCCGGGAGCGGGCGACTGCGAGAGGGCTGACTTCCTCGATGCTGCTACCGGCACCAACGAACCAGTCAACGCCGGTTACCGATTTCACTATGCCATCGCGGAGCGGGATCGACTTGGACATGCCACGAATTTCAGCATCACCGCTGACCCCATCAACACCGTATCGGGGTTCCGGCACTTCTATGTCGACTACACCGGAGTGGTTCGCGCGAGCACATATGGATCCGCGAACCGGATCAGCACGCCGCTGCGCTAAGGGCGCAGTAGAATAGTTGTGACGGCGAAAAGCGAGGTTACGCGTGGCTCCATTCCATATAAGGAACTTCAAGATTGTTGGTGGCTGTCTCGGCATTTTTCTACTCGGATCCGTTGTCGCGAAGAACGGATCTTCCGCTCCCACTTCCACGACCACTAGGATCGCCGCGAGCCAACAGCTTGGGCGCGTGAGTTTTCCGAACAGTTGCAAGGCGGAGGCGCAGCCGGCGTTGGTGAAGGGCCTGGCGCTGCTGCATTCGTTTCAGTACCGCGAATCGGAAGCGGCGTTTAAAGCGGCGGCGGATCTGGATGCGGGTTGCGCGATGGCCGAATGGGGCAAGGCCATGGCGCTGTACCACCAGCTATGGGATTTTCCGCAAGGGCACACCATGCGGCATGGGCTGGAGAATGTAGAGCAAGCGCAAAAGATTGGCGCGCCGACGTCCCGTGAGCGTGGCTACCTCGCCGCGGCTGCGGCCTTCTATGCGGACGATGCAAGACTTTCCCACGTGCAGCGGACTACCGCATATTCGGAGGCCTTGGCGCGGCTGCATTCAGAGGCGCCAGAGGACATGGAAGCCAGTGCGTTTTATGCGTTGTCGCTGGTGGCGCTGGCGGACGAAAATGCGGATGTGATGGCCAATCGCAAGAAAGCGATTGCGATTCTGGAACCCCTTTTTAGAGCGCACCCCGACCATCCCGGCGTGGCGCACTACCTGATTCACGCAGCCGACCGTTCGGGTTTGGCAGAGCAAGGGCTGGCGGCAGCACGTGCGTACGCCAGCATTGCGCCGGATTCTTCCCACGCGCTGCACATGCCTTCGCACATATTCACGCGTTTGGGTTTGTGGCGGGAATCCATCGCGTCGAATATCGCGGCGAGCGCTGCGGCGGCCCACGCCTCGGAGATGCACGAGGCGGAGTCGCATTACCAGACTCATGCGATGGATTTTCTCGATTACGCGTACCTGCAGAGTGGCTTGGAATCGAAGGCCCGAGCTTTGGCCACTGAGGAGATGAGTGTGCCCGGCTCCGATGAGGAGGAGGGAGCGCAGCACCGTGCAGTAATCGAGGCGAGAAACGCCATGGAGTTGCACCGATGGCAGGAAGCGGCCGATCTAACGGCGCCGCCGGGGCGCGCGCCTTCGCAGGACACGACGTATTGGGCGCGGGCGATTGGAGCCGCACGCAGCGGAGATGTGGAGGCTGCGGGCAGCGCGGTGAAGAAACTGGCGGAGATCGTCGCGCTCCGGGAAGGTGAGCACAAGGCCGCGGGTTACGAAGGGTCCGGCGGAAAGGCTACAGACCTGGGCGAAGCGGAAGCGTGGCTGGCATTCACTGAGGGAGATAAGGCGCGGGCCGTGGACCTGATGCGTGCAGTAGCGAACCGCGAAGACGCTAAAGGAGTGGAAAGCACCACGATGCCTGGACGTGAAATGCTGGCGGACATGCTGCTGGAGTCGAAGCGACCGAGCGATGCGGTGAGGGCGTATGAGGCGGTGCTCGCGGAATCGCCGAACCGCTTTGACTCTTTGTGGGGCGCTGCGCGGGCCAGCGAGGCAGCTGGGGACCTGCGCTCTGCCAAAAAATACTATGCAAGACTGGCGGAAATTGCCGATCCTGCTGCCGAACGAGCTGAATTGCAGGAAGTCCGGCGCCACCTGGCCAGTGCCGACTAAGCTGCGCTAGGGGTGATGGAACCGCATACCGGCCGGTTTCGCGGCTTGACCCCGCAACCATTCGGGCCTAAGCTCCGTCTTACTAGATCCATGCTCGTGAATGTCCGAAACATACGCATATTGGCTTTGCTCCTGGCGGTTATCTTTCTGGGGGCCCAGTTCCACTATTGTTCGGACCTAAGTGCGGGCCCTTCCAACCCTCACATTTGCCCGATTTGTTCCGCGGTGGGAGCGGTGGTGGTATCTCCTGCTCCGGGCATCTCACTCGCCGCGTCGGTTGACCGGTTTGAGTTTGTAGCCGCGACCATACCCTTTTCTCTAGAACTGCCGCCCGCGACCTCGCCGCGCGCGCCTCCCCTCCAGTAGTCAACTGCGTTTCTACCCATCCGGCGTTTCACACCTAACGACAAGTCCCTTCTAACGGGACGCGTGAGGAGTATCCATATGAAAAGAGGAATGGCCCTGGCCACGACGTTGGTGTTTTTACCCGTCATGGCGCTGGCACAGCAGAGCCCACCGGCCCTGCCCGCAACCGAGCCACCTCGTGCGGACACCACGCAGCCCGCTGCCGTGCATGTCTCTTTAGAGGAGGCCCTTCGGCTGGCACTGCAACGCAACCACGCGCTGCAAGCGCAACGGACCATGATTCTGCAGAATCAGGCGCAGGAGATTACTGCCAACCTGCGCCCCAACCCGGTAGTTTCGTGGGACTCGCAATTTTTCCCGCTTTTCAATCCCCGCGAGTTCAGCGCCAGCTACCTGGAGAATCAAGCGCAATTCGATTTTGGCATCGGCTATTTGTTTGAGCGGGGGAAAAAACGCCAGCATCGGTTGCAGGCTGCCAAAGACCAGACAGCCGTGACTCGTTCGCAAGTGGCCGATGATGAGCGGCAACTGATGTTCAACGTATCGCAGCAATTTGTGGCCGCGCTGCTGGCCAAATCCACCTTCGACTTTGCCCAACAGAACCTCGACTCGTTCCGGCAAACCGTGGATATCAGCCAGCAGCGGTATACCGCCGGGGACATGAGCGAAGGGGATCTACTCAAGATTAAGCTGCAAATGTTTCAGTTCGAATCGGACTTGGCGGCCGCGCGGCTGGCGAAATCGCAAGCGCTCGTGGCCCTGCGCCAGCAAGTGGGATACGAATCCGTACCGGATAACTACGATGTCGAGGGCGAGCTGGACTACCAACCGATCAAGGGAAACGTCGAAGACTTGCAGGCGCTGGCACTGCGCAGCCGCCCGGATCTGCAGGCCGCGCAGCAAGGCGTGGTGGCTGCGCGCAGTCAGTTGGCGCTGGCGGAAGCCAACGGCAAGCGCGACCTGAATGCCAGCTTTTCTTACACCCACACCGCGGGGATCAGCAGCGGCGCATTTTTCTTCAACATTGACCTGCCAATATTTGATCGCAATCAAGGTGAAATTGCCCGCACACGTTACGCCATCACGCAGTCGCAAGAACAGCAACTGGAGGCGACGCAACAGGTTTTGACGGATGTGCGAAATGCGTACGAATCCCTGCGCATGAACGAGCAGATCATCAAGCTTTACCAGGGTGGTTACGTGGATCAGGCCAAGCAATCGAAAGACATCGACGAATACTCTTACAAGCGCGGCGTGGCCAGCCTGCTCGATTACCTGGACGCGGAGCGAACTTACCGTGCGAATCAACTGGCCTATCGCCAGGCGCTGGCCGGTTATATGACCGCTCTGGAACAAATGCGTGAAGCTGTGGGAACGAGGATCCTGCCATGAAAATTTTCGGCCCATTCCAGAGACGGGGACCTGTGCTACCCGCAATTCTGATTTCCAGCTTTAGCCTGGCGTCCTTTAGCGGCTGCGGTTCCGGCCGCAGCGACGAAGAGTCCCAGATGACTTCGTACTCGTCGGGCGAACGGAACGGCGACACCGCGGAACTTTTTAGCGTGCCCCAGGATCAGATGGCGCACGTGCAGGTGGCGCCAGTGGAGAAATCGCGCCTGCCCAGAGTTTTGCACCTGACCGGCACAGTAGCCTACAACGCTTTCAAGACGACTCCGGTATTCAGCGCAGTTGGTGGGCCGGTGCAGGAACTGCGCGCCGAGCCGGGACAGACGGTACGGCAAGGGCAGACACTCCTCACGGTCAGAAGTCCTGATTATTCCGCGGCACGCTCCGCTTACATGAAAGCGGTTTCTACCGCGCAGCTTTCCGAAAAAAGTTTTCAGCGCGCGGCGGATCTTTACGCGCACCATGCCATCGCCGAGAAGGATCTGCAGCAGGCGGAATCGGACCATGCGGCGGCGCAAGCGGATTTGCAGTCGAGCCAGGATGCTTTGCGCGCGCTCGGGCTAAGAGATCTCGACGCCATGGCTAAGAATCCCGGAAAGACCACTTCCGAGATTCCGGTACTGGCGCCGGCCGGCGGCCAGATTGTGGAACGTTTGGTGGGACCGGGGCAGCTTTTACAGGCCGGTGCCACGCAGTGTTTCACCATCTCGGACATGAGTACGGTATGGGTGCTGGTCAACGTTTATCAGAATGATCTGGGATTTGTGCACGTGGGCGATGCGGTGGAGCTGATCACGGACGCGTATCCGACTACGTTCCACGGAAAGATTTCTTACATCGCGGCGGCGCTGGACCCCGCCACCCGCACGCTGCAGGCACGCATCGTCACCAGCAATCCCGGCGACAAGCTAAAGAAAGATATGTACGTGACCGCGACCGTTCAAGCCGGAGCAGTGAAAGATGCGCTCACCGTGCCTGATGCCGCAGTGTTGCGTGATTCGGAAAACGAACCGTTCGTCTATGTACTGTCCGGTACCAATCAGTTTGCGCGGCGCCAGGTCAAGATTGGCGACAGCACCAACGGGCGCACGTTGATTGAAAGCGGGTTAAAGGAAGGCGAACGGGTGGCCGGTGACGGCAGCCTGTTTCTGCAATTCAAGAATTCGTTGCAACACTAGGAACAACGAGGCCAGAAAAATAAATTCATGATTCATCGCATCGTCCAACTCGCGCTGCAGCAACGATTCCTGGTGTTGATGGTGACCGTACTCATCATCGTCGCCGGCGCAGTCTCGTTTCAGCGCATGCCGGTGGATGCTTATCCGGACCTGTCGCCCCCCATGGTGGAGTTGACCACGCAATGGCCTGGCCACGCCGCGGAAGAGGTGGAACGGCTTGCGACACTTCCGTTGGAACTGGCGATGAATGGCACGCCGCACCTGCAGGTGATGCGCTCTATTTCCCTGTATGGATTGTCGGATGTACGGTTGACGTTTGACGACAGTGTGGATCCGTATTTCGCGCGCACACTGATTTTTCAACGTTTGAGCGACGCTACTTTGCCTACCGGAGTGACTCCGAGCATGGCGCCGCTTTTCAGTCCCAGCGGGCTGGTGTACCGCTATGTGCTCGAGAGTCCGGACCGCTCGCCGCAGGAACTGAAAACTTACGAAGATTGGATTATCGAACGCGCTTACCGCAGCGTGCCGGGCGTAGCCGACGACTCGGGTCTCGGCGGCCCGACCATGCAGTACCAGGTTTTGCTGGATCCTGCCCGCCTTTACAACTATCACCTCACGGTCGTGCAGGTGCTGAATGCGCTTACCGCCAACAACGCCAACACCGGCGGCGGTTTCTATTCACAGGGCGGACAGTTTTACTACGTGCGCGGATTGGGCCTGCTGAAAAGCACCGATGACATTGGTGAAGTGGTGGTGGGCAGCAACAATGGCATTCCGGTGCGCACCAAGGACGTCGCTCAGGTAGTGATCGGTAACGCGCCACGCTTGGGAATTTTTGGCTTTCAAACCAAGAACAGTAAAAACGATGACGCTGTGGAAGGTGTGATCCTGATGCGGCGCGGCGAGCAGCCGCAAACGGTTTTGCGCGGGGTGCAGAAAAAAACCGAGGAGCTTAATCGCAGTGTCCTGCCGCCGGATGTGAAGATTCGACCGTTTTACGATCGCAGCGACCTGGTGCGGGTGACTACCGACACCGTGGAAGGAAATCTTCTGCGCGGCATGGTGCTGGTTCTGGTGGTGCTGATTTTCTTCCTGGTCAGCATTCGCGCCGCGGTGATAACGGCATTGACGGTGCCGCTGGCGCTACTCTTCGCGTTCATTTTTCTGCACGCCACGGGCGAAGCGGCGAACCTGCTGTCTATCGGGGCCATCGATTTCGGCATCATCATCGACGGCACCATCGTAATGGTGGAAAACATTTATCGCGAACTCAGTTTGCGGCACGGTCAGAGCTACAAACTGCACGAAGTCATTCTGGCTGCCGCTCATGACGTCGACCGCCCGATCTTTTATTCCGTCGCGGTTATCATCGCCGGCTACTTGCCGATTTACGCGCTGACCGGTCCGGCGGGGAAATTGTTTCATCCCATGGCCGACACCATGGCGTTCGCGCTTATCGGCGCGCTGGTTCTTACGCTGACGGTGGTCCCAGTTTTGGTCAGTTATTGGTTCACCAAAGGCGTGAAGGAAAAGGGCAATCGGGTTTTTGATTGGGTGCGTGATATTTACGCGATTTGGCTGGATTGGTGCTTGAATCATCCCCAATTTACTTTGACCGCGGGCGTGCTTATCTTCGCGGCCTCGCTGCTGCTCGTGCCGGTTATTGGCGGAGAATTTCTGCCGCACCTGGATGAAGGCGCGCTGTGGGTGCGGGCCACTATGCCGTACACCATATCTTTTGAGGACTCCAGTCGCTTCGCTCCCAAAATTCGCAATTTGCTGGCGCAATATCCGCAGGTCACGGTGGTTGGTTCGGAGTTGGGCCGTAATGATGATGGCACCGATCCGACGGGGTTCTTTAATTGTGAATTTTATGTGGGGTTGAAACCGTACAACGACGCCGCGTGGAAGACCGGAAGCATCCACTCCAAGACACAGCTCACCGAGGACATTGAGAAAAAGCTGCAGGCCTATCCCGGCGTAATTTTCAATTACACGCAGCCAGCTGAGGACGCCGTGGACGAGGCCCTTACCGGCCTGAAGAGCGCGCTGGCGGTAAAAATATTTGGGCCTGATCTCGAGGTGCTGGAGAAAAAAGCGGTCGAAATCAAAAACGTGCTGGGCAAGACGCCGGGCTTCGCCGAACTGACGGTCGTGCGCGAGCTGGGCCAGCCTAGCCTGATCATTGACACCGACAGACAAAAAATTGCGCGCTACGGCATCAACGTCGCCGACGTCGAAGCGGTGGTCCAAGCGGCGGTCGGCGGCCAGACGGCCACGCAAGTGATTCAGGGCGAGAAGCTTTTTGATCTGGTAGTGCGCATGGAGCCGCAATACCGCTCCAACGCCCATGACATCGGCGGATTACTGGTGCCGGCTCCCGGCGGACAGCAGATTCCCCTGTCGGAACTGGCCACTATCCGGGAAGGCAGCGGTGCGTCATTTATTTATCGCGAGAATAATTCCCGGTACATCGGCATTCAATTTTCGGCCGAGGGACGGGACCTGGAGGGCATCGTAAAGGCCGGCCAGAACGCGGTGCGGAAGCAGGTAAAGGTCCCTGAGAATTACACGCTGGACTGGGGCGGCGAATACACTTCCCTGCTGGAGGCTAAGGCCCAGTTGTACATTATCGGGCCGCTGGCGATTTTGCTGATCTTCCTAATTCTTTTCGCTCTGTACGGAAATTTCAAGTTTCCCATTACTATCGCACTCGGCGCAGTCATCACGCAGCCGGTGGGCGCGCTGGTGGCTTTGAAATTAACGCACACGCCTTTTAGCGTCTCCAGCATTCTTGGACTGCTCGCGCTGTTGGGCGTATCCGTGCAGACCGGCGTCATTCTGGTCAGCTACATCAATAAGCTGCGCCTGGAAGGAAGAAGTGTGCGCGAGGCCACGCGCGGGGCGGCGCTGCTGCGGCTGCGTCCCATCATGATGACGGCCCTAGTTGCCTGTCTGGGCCTTTTACCCGCGGCGATTTCCACCGGTGTGGGCAGCGACACGCAGAAGCCGTTTGCGATCGTGGTGGTGGCGGGACTTCTGTCGAGACTGTTGCTGGGCTTTTTCGTAAACCCAGTGTTGTACGAAATGGTCGCCAGCGAAGGCGACGTCTTGAAAGTTTGAGATGCAAGACAAGCGGCAGACGCCCAATTCGAAGAGATGCTTCGCCAAGGCTTTAGCGCTGGCACTGGTGTGCTGCATCTCGCTGTTTCTGGTGCAGGTTGTTGTTCATGCTCACGACAGGGGGCATAACGAAGGAGCCTGCCGGGTTTGTCATGTCGCGCACGCGCGTGGGCTTGGCGTACAACCTCAAGCCGAGCAATACGGTGTTGCGGCTGTCTTATGCGCGAACATTAGCGACGCCGTTCAATGGGAACCTGATCATCGCCACTACCGGATGCAACTTGGAGGTGATCGCGGCACTCATTCCCTGCGTGCCGACGAATTCCCCGGCGGGATTCAGGAATGAATTCCATGCTGGGTTGCAACAGGCGTTCGGAAAATACCTGGTAGTGGACGGCGAGTACATCTGGAAATACACGCACAACGCCTTTGACTTCAGCGTGCTCGGCAATACCCCAATTACCTTTCCGATCGCCTGGAACAATTCCAAGATTCCAGGGTTCCTGCTGCGCGCCAGCGTACCCAATTTTCATGGATTCACCGCGTTGGTGGTGATGTTCAGTGTGGCGGAGCGTTACTTTCCGCCGCAAGTTGGCGGACTGGGAGTGATCGTAGGACAAGGCGGCTCCGTGTTCCGCATTGACCACGAGAAAAATTCAATCACACCACGCACCTGCAGTATCGTGGAAGCGCGGGCCGTGGGTAGGATTCAACTGGCGCTACGACAGCAGACTGGTGGCCGGGGCCGTGCCGGACTTCGCGACGGCGCTGACATTTGATGGCGACCAGCAAGCGGCGATAGGATTATTTTGCGGCGCGAGGTTTGCGACGGTGAATGCTCCCTTGACCAGTTGCCCGGCAGGCGTGGCGCATGGAGCCACACGACTGTCGATTCCGGCGGACGGCACCGAGAACGATGACAAAAACCCGCCGTGCATTGCTCCGCGGCATTTGTTTGATGTCAGCGTCGGCGACGATAATCTTTTTCACGGCGAGCGGTACAAGTGGAGCTTGCGATTCACAGTCATCAATTTGACGAACAAAGAAGCGTTGTACAACTTCCTATTCACGTTCAGTGGCACGCACTTTGTGACCCCGCGCTCGGAAACGGTGGAGCTGGGATTTCACTTCTAGAAACCAAAAAACCATTCGGGCTCTCACAACTGATAGCGATAGCGGCATGTGAGAGCCCGGCGTTTCTCCGGTCACCTGCAGGTTACTGATTATTGCTTGGGCTTCGCCGTGGGCGGCAGGATGCCGCTCAGGCGGAGATAAATAGCCTGTGCCCCGTAGTGATCGCTGAAGCCATCACTCAACGCAATCAGCGCACCGGCGCGCGAAGACGGAAAACTGCCGAACAGCGTCATCGGATCGCTAAGCTTGGAGTCGTCTACTCCCGCTAGCACGGTGGAGCAGAAATCAAACGAAACCTTGAGGCCAGTAACCAGCTTATCTTTGCCGTCAGCTTCGGTAAGTTTCGCTGCTTCAGGGGCAGCCGTTCCGGAAATCTTAGAGCAGAGATGCATGTTGGCCTGCGCGATGTGGATGGTGAGATGCGCGAAGGTGTTCATTTCCGGCGTGGGCTTGAAATTGTATTTTTCGGCAGGCATGGCTTCCGCGGCAGCGATCATGTTTTTTGAAAAGCGGGTGAGTTGCTGCTTGACGGTAGAGCTGACGGGATTGGTGACCGGCGTGGTGCTGGCGGCGGTATCGGCCGGCTTGGATTCCTGAGCGTTGGCGGATACGACCAGCAGAAGGCCTATAGACAACGTTACTGCCAAGGGCGCTAGCTTCATTTTTCCTCTTTTCAGGCTGCCTCTGAACACAGGCACCCTGCTCTCGTGGAGCTTACCTCGACATACGGGAGAAGTTGTTAAAAGTAAGCCTTCACTCGTAACGCAGGGCGATCATGGGATCGACGCGCATGGCGCGGCGCGCCGGTATGTAGCAGGCCAGCAGAGCCACGCCGATCAGCAGTGCGGCCACTCCGATGAAGGTGAGAGGGTCCGTGGCGCCGACCCCGTAGATCACTTTGGTGATCAGGCGCGTCAGGCCAAGGGCCGCGGCAATGCCCAGCACCACCCCGATCAATGTTGTACGCATGCCCTGTCCGAGCACCATGCGAAGAACATCGTCACTGGAAGCGCCCAAGGCCATGCGCACGCCAATTTCATGGATGCGCTGCCCGGTCAGATAAGAAATGACGCCGTAGATACCGATGGCGGACAGCGTGAGTGCCAACGCGGCAAAGACACCGAGGAGCAGCATGGTCAGACGCTGCGTAGAGATGGAGCCCGCTACGATTTCCTGCATGGATGTGACGCCATATACCGCAGCAGAACTGTCGGCTTTCTCGATGGCCTGGCGGATACTGTTAGCAACGCCCACTGGGGCTCCTGAAGTGCGCGCGATGTACGTGCTGCCATTGGCGAACAACGGCCAGAATTTGTCCGGGACCTGCCATACCGGAAAGTAAACCTGTGTCTGAAGGTTCTCGTGTCCGCCGGCGCCAAGGCCCCAGTGCTCCACATGTCCGACGACGCCAATAATTTCAGGTTGCACGTCAAACAAGCCGACGTTGAGATGCTTGCCCACGGGATTTTCATTGGGAAAATATTTGCGCGCAAAGTTGGCGTCAATGACCACTACTGAAAGAGCATGTTCATCGTCGCGATCGGTAAAAAAGCGGCCGCGCTGCACGGGAATGCGCAGGGCCGCGGTATAGGCGGGGTCCACGCAATAGAAAATCGCAAAGGACATATCGTTTTCATTGGCAGGCTTGGCCTGGCCTTCGAGCCAGAAAGGAACTTCGGAGTCGCCGGTCATGGGCAGCGATCCGCCGATAACGGAGACCGAGTTAATACCGGGGACGGCTTCCAGTTGGCGGAGGGTTTCGCGGTACTTGGTGCGCAGCAGCGCCGCGGTACTATTTTTGTCGGAGTTGAAAGCAGTGTTGAAGGAGATGGCGTTGCGCGGATCAAATCCGGGATCGATTTTTGCCAGCGCGACGAGACTGCGAATCATCAGCCCAGCTCCGACCAGAAGAACCATGGCCATGGACACTTCGATGACGACAAACATGCTTTGCGTGCGGTGACGAGCGCCGCTCGAGCCGCGGCCACCTTCTTTCAGAGTTTCGTGCATGTCGGAGCGCAGCGCTTTGAAAGCGGGCGCGAGACCAAAAACTATTCCCGTGAGGATGGAAATGCCCGCGGTGAAAAGCAGGACGTGCCAGTCCATCTGAATTTCGTCGGCGCGTGGCAGCGCGTCTGGCAGCGTTGCGATGATGGCCTGTGTTCCGAGTTTGGCCAGCAGCAAGCCCAGTGCTCCGCCGGAGATGCCGAGCAGAACACTTTCCGTCAACAGTTGGCGGATGACGCGAGCGGGGCTGGCTCCAATAGCGGCGCGTATGGCGAACTCGCGGGAACGTCCGGTGGAGCGAGCCAGCAAAAGATTGGCAACGTTGGCGCAAGCGATGAGTAAAACAAACGTGACGGCTCCGAGAAGAACGAGCAGGATCCCGCGCACATCACCGACCACATCCTTTTTCAGCGGGACAATGTTAATCCCTCCTCCCTTGTCAGCGTCGGGGTAGGCAGCGGCGAGATTTTGCGCCACGGAGTCCAGATCCGCGCGCAGCTGGGCCTCCGAGACACCAGCCTTGGCGCGGCCAATCGAGTTCGTGCCCATGCCGATGCGGCGGTCGCGGAAAGTGGCGTCGGCATATTGACCGATGAGAGTGTAGACGTCCGAGGCGCTCATCACCGGCATGCGTCCGGGAAAGACGCCGACAATCGTGTAGCTCTCGCCGTTCAGCGAAATACTCTTTCCGAGAACTTCGGGCGACTCACCGAATTTTCGCTTCCACAAGCCATCGCTGATGATGGCCACCGGCCCTGCACCAATCTGATCTTCTTCAGGGCGAAAATTGCGTCCCAGCAGCGGAGAAAGTCCCAGCGCGGGGAAAAGTTCAGTGGAAATCATGTGGCCATGCAGCCGTTCGGGTTCACCGGCGCCGGTGAGGTTGAGGTCTTCGGCGCGGAAAGCTCCGAGCGCCGAGAAAGAGTGATTCTGCTTTTGCCAGTCAAGAAAATTCAGATACGAGACGGAGCTATGCTCGAAGAGGGGTGTCTTGTAATACACGGCGTAGAGTCGGTCAGGTTCGGGGAATGGCAGCGGGTTGAGCAAGACACCGTTGACGACGGAGAAGAGTGCGGTGTTCGCGCCGATGCCTAAAGCCAAGGTGAGAACCGCCACGGCGGCGAAGCCGGGGTTTTTTAAGAGCATGCGCAGGCCGTAACGGACGTCCTGCAAAAAGGTCCTCATGAGATACCCCCGATGGCTAAACGCGGATCTGCTGGAATTGTTTCAATGGAGATACGTGAGGCGGGGCGGATTGTTCCCGGGTGGGTGTGGAAATGAGCAGGAATTGCCTAAGTTTATTGTGACAGTGGAGCCCTGGCGGGTCGGCCGGGGAAGACCCCTTCGACGAGTTGGCCGTTATTCAGCACCGGAGTTCCGTTGACCAGCACGAACTGGATTCCGTCCGAGTATTGCAGGGGTTTTTCAAAGGTGGCCTTATCAATAATCCGCCGGGGATCGAACACCGTGATGTCGGCGTCCGCGCCTATGCGGATGCGGCCCTTGTCTTTGAACATGGAGGCGCGATTTTGCAGGCGTTGCGCGGGCATGAGGGTCATCTTTCGGAGGGCGGTCATCAGGTCGAGGGCCTTTTCTTCGCGGACGTAGTGGCCCAGCACGCGTGAAAAAGTTCCCTGTCCCCGCGGATGGACATGCGGGTCGACTCCGGGAATACCATCGCTGGCAATCATGACCATGGAATCGGCGACGGCGGCGCGAGCGGCTTCTTCGGGGATGGAAAAGATGACCACGCCGCCGCCTTGCTTGCGGAATTTTTCGAAGGTCTCCGCGGTGAGGCGCTCGCCGGTGGTGTTCCACTGCAGGTCTTTGAAGGTGATGCCTTGGCGCTCCTGCCAGCCGGGATCGAAAATGGCGGACTCGAGACGGGTGCTGCCGGCGACGTAGGGATAACACTCAGTGGTGACGTCCAGGCCACGGGATTGCGCGCCCTTGACCATGGCGATCAGTTGGGGAGTATTTTTCAGTCCCATGCTGGTGATGTGCACAACGTGAAGAGGCGCGCCCGTGGCCGCGGCGGCAGCGATGACTTCTTCAATGCCGACGAGCCCGGTAGTAGGTTCTTTTAACCCTGCGTGGCGGAGATGGACGTGTACGCTGGCTCGGTGTTCCGCGGCGATGCGGAACAATTCCACGATTTCGTCGTGAGATGCTGCGGCGGTGTAATTGATGCCCATACCGACAGCGAGAGCGCCGCGCTGTAGTCCGTGGCGTATACCTTTATTGATTTCGATCAACTCCTGCGGGGTGGCTTCGCGATGAGCGGCGTCGCCGGTGGGCAGAAAATCTCCGGCGTCGTGCATCACCTGCATGCGCACGGGAATGTGGCCGATGCTTGCACCAAAGTTGATGAGGGATTTATTTTCGCGAGCGGCGTACCAGGCATCGACGTCACCGGTGCCGACTTCCAATTCGAGAGAAGTGGTTACGCCATCGTGAGCTTGAAACTGGTAGTTTCTGGGCGCCTGGCCATGCTCATGGAGATCAATGAAGCCGGGGGCCACGACCAAGCCTTTGGCGTCGAGCGTAGACTGGCCTTGGAGAGGCTCGGTGGAAAGTGCGCGAATTTTTCCGCCGGTGATGCCGACATTGCGGACGGCGTCCAGTCCGGACTCGGGATCCATCACGTGACCGTTGGCGATCACCAGGTCGTAAGTGTGTACGTCAGGCGCCGCCACATTATGGGCTTTGAGGCCAAGCGTGGTGGTCAAGATTGCTATGGCGCTCAAAGCCAGCCACGTTTTTTTGGACACGGTAATTCCCCCAGATGAGCCATGGGGATTCTCCCTACCCGCGTGACGAGAGTCAAAGAAATTCACGCGATTTCTGGTGGCCCACGGGGTGATGGCTATAATGGGAGCGGCTAAGGGGAAAGGACACCCATGAATTTCCGGCGATTTGGGCGGGCGGGATGGAATGTCGGTGAAATTGGCTACGGCATGTGGGGCATGGCCGGCTGGACGGGCTCGCAAGACCAGGAGTCGCTCAACTCCCTGCAGCACGCCGTGGATCTGGGGTGCAATTTTTTTGATACCGCATGGGCCTATGGCGACGGGCACAGCGAAGGGTTGCTGGGCAAAATTATCGGCGCGAATCCGCACAAGACGTTGTACGCCGCGACGAAAATTCCTCCCAAGAATCGCAGGTGGCCGAGCCAGCGGGGATTTTCGCTGGACGAGTCTTACCCGCCGGACTATATCGAAGAGTACGTACACAAGAGCCTGAAGAATATTGGAGTGTCACAGCTGGATTTGATCCAGTTTCATACCTGGGAAGATCACTGGCTGGATGACGACCGCTTGTTGAAGGCCATAGACAAGTTGCGCACCGGGAATGAAGCGCGCGCAGTGGGTATCAGCCTGAACCGCTGGGAGCCGTGGAATGGCGTTCGCGCGGTGAAGTCCGGGCTGATTGACGCAGTGCAGGTTATTTACAATATTTTCGACCAGAACCCGGAAGATGAATTATTTCCGGCGTGCCGAGAAAAGAATGTCGCGGTTATCGCGCGCGTGCCGTTTGATGAAGGATCGCTGACCGGGACGCTGACACGCGAAAGCACCTGGCCGAGAGAAGACTGGCGCAGCACTTACTTCGTGCCGGAAAATCTGCGCAGTAGCGTCGAACATGCCGATGCGTTGAAGCCGTTGTTGTGTGAGGGCCGGTCCTTGCCGGAGATGGCGTTGCGGTTTATTTTGAACCATCCCGACGTGAGCACGATTATTCCAGGCATGCGTAAGCGCAAGCATGTGGAAACGAATCTGGCAGCGAGTGATCGGGGACCACTGTCTGCGGATTTGCTGGCGGAGTTGCGCAAACATCGATGGGATCGCACGCCAACTTCGTGGTCTCAGTAATTCACAGTAATTAAAGTTAAGCGGATTGTTTGAGGGCGCGTTCGACGAGGGTAAGACAGCGCTCCGCTTGTTCGCGCAATACATCTTCACGATAGCCGATGTCGCGTTGGGCGCTGTGCAGTTCATCAGCGATGGCCAGGGCCGCTAACACGGCTACTTTCTGCGTATCCACGGTCGCGGTGGCGTCCGCGACGGCGCGCATTTTTTCATCCACGAAACTGGCCAGTTTCATGACGTAATCGTGGTCCAGCTCCCCGCGAATCGTATACGTTTGGCCGAAAATTTCTGCTTTGACAGGCATATGCGCGCAATTCATCCGTGTTTCTGTAGCTGGCGCCAAGATAACACAGTCATTGGAAGATGGCACGAGTGGCGACGCGGTGATTTGCGGGCCAATCAGGCGGTGCGCAGTTGAGCGCCATGGTCTTTTTCGAGGGCCGACACGATGCGGGCGGAGATGGCGCCGATCTGCACGTCGGTCAGCGTGGCTTCGCGACTCTGCAGGGAAATTTTGATCAGCAGGGAATATTTGCCCGCGGGGACGTGCTGGCCACGGAAGAGGTCGGCGGCTTCGACGGAAGCGATTTCGGGAATATTCAGTTCAGAAATGGATCGGGCGACATCAGAAAACTTCGTGCCGTCGGATAGCAGCAGTGAGAAATCGCGTTCGACGGCGGGAAACCGCGGGATGGGCTGGTAGCGGCGGGAATTTTTGACCCCGTAATACGCGCAGTACAGCGGGCCAAGATTTATTTCCGCGAGAAAGACATTCTGACGCAGTTTCAAACGCTCGGCGACGCGGCGGGAAAGCTGTCCGGCCACGCCGAGAGGCTCCTGGTTTAGAAAAACCGCGCCTCGGTGCGCTGAATTCAGCCATTCGGTGGCGGTTTCTTCCCAGCGAAGTCCGCCCGCGAGCGCGCCCAGATTGTCGAGATCGCCCTTCAAGTCGGCGAAATCATAATCACGGGCCGCTTCGTACAGGTTTTTCTCGCGTGCCGGCCCGGTTGCGCCAATGGTGAGCACCCGCGTTTCGACGGATTTGTTGCCATCCAAGCGATAGTGATGGCCGATTTCGAATAGGCGCACGTTGCGTTGGCTGTGATTCAGGTTCCATTCGAGAGTGGCGGCCATGCTGACCGATCCGGTGGAACGAAGTACGCCCGCTTCTTCGGAAAGCGGATTGGCAAGGCGTGCGATCTGGGCGTCTGCCGGGCGGAATAAAGCGTCGCGCGCTTCAGCGACATGCGGGATGGTAAGAATTTCGCGGTAACCGAGGGCGATCAGTCGTTCGCGCACCCGCGATTCCGCTTCGTAATGCGGTAGGCGAGCGGCACCCTGGCGAGCGGCAGGCAGACGCGGAGGAAATTTGTCGAGACCGTAAATGCGCGCTACTTCCTCGATGAGGTCGATTTCGCGGGAGACTTCAGCGCGCCACGACGGTGGTGTGCATTCCCACACCGCCAGGATGGAGCCCGCAGCGCCGCGATTCTGATCCACTCGAACCGGCGCGAAACCCAGGGCGCCGAGGATGGCTTCAATCTCTTTGTCGGGGACGTCGGCACCCATAGTGCGAAGCAATTCGGCGCGGGTAATCAGGATCTTTTTCGCAGCGCGCTTGCCGGGATAGACGTCCACAACTCCGGCGAGTAACTCCCCGCCGGCGAGCTGCAGGATCAGTTCAGCGCAGCGGCGCGAAGCAAGTTCCGCCATTTCCGGGTCAGCGCCGCGGCCGAAACGCGTGGAGGCTTCGGTGTGGAGCTTAAGGGAGCGTGTCGCGCGACGAATGGCGATGGGATCGAACCACGCGCACTCAATCAAAACATTTTTGGTGGAGAAGGATATTTCAGTTTCGGCGCCGCCCATGATGCCGCCGATGCCCACAACGCGCGAGCCATCGCCATCGCTGATCACGCAGGTGCCGGGATCAAGCTGGCGTTCGAGACCATCAAGCGTTGTAACTTTTTCGCCGGTGGCCGGGGCAGCGCCTGCTACTCGCGGATGGGCGGCGCGAACTACGATGCCATGATCGCGTAATTTGTCGTAGTCAAAGGTGTGCAGCGGGTGGCCCAGCTCGAGCATCGCGTAGTTGGAGACATCCACCACGTTGTTGATGCTGGCGACACCGCAGGCTTCTAGGCGGTCTTTCAACCAGGCAGGTGAAGGTTGGATTTTCACGCCACGAATGACGCGAGCGGTGAAGCGGCCACAGAGTTCCGGCGCGTGAATTTCAACTTTGACCGCATCGCTCGTTCGGCCAACGCCTTCCGGTGGCTTGGGCTGTACGGGCTTGAGTGGAATTTTGTAGAGGGCACCGACCTCCCGGGCTATGCCGTAGTGGCTGAGGCAATCTGGTCGATTGGAAGTAATTTCAGCGTCAATCACCGCGCCGTGTGTGCCTTTTTCGACGCCGGCGATGTTGGTGCCGGAAAGCGCCAGCCGGGAAGCGAGCTCCTCCGGCGTTGCGGTGAGGGCCACGAAGTCCTGGAGCCAGTTGTAGACAACTTTCATGAAATCTCGTGGTGCGGATTCAACTGGCCTAGATAGATCCAGGTAGAAAAGTCCATACGTACCTGCTGGCCCTGTTGGTGCGCGTCAAAGAGTTTGTCGAGTTCGGCGATCATGGGCGCAAAATTTGCATGGCCCTCAGTCGGAGCATAAGAACTGCTACGCAGGCGGCCGCGGAGCCCTTCGCGATCAAAAATCTGAAAATTGGAGAGCTCGCGGGTTAGAAAGTTGTGGTGGCCAAAAAATGCGCGAATATCTTCGAACTGCGGATAAGAATCTTTCACGCGCGCGTAATCGGTGCCAAAGCGTTGCAGCAAATCTTCGTAGGCATGAGCGAAGCCGGATTCCGCCGTGCTGCGATCATTGCAGACCACAGCGACCCAGCCGTTGGGACGCAAGATGCGTGCGAATTCGCGACGCGTGCTCGTGGGTTCGAACCAGTGAAAGGCCTGGCCAGCAGTGACAAAACTGACGCTGGCGTTGCCCAGCGTGGTGGCTTCGGCGGATCCGTCGATACTGGTGAAGCGTGGGTAAGCGGCCAGATATTCTTCTCCGGCTTCACGCATTTCGCGATTGGGCTCGACGCCAAAGACAGCGTTACCGTTTTTCAGAAAAAGTTCAGCAAGAAATCCAGTGCCGGAACCGATATCGGCGAACGCCTGCGCGGGTGTGAGCAGGCATTGCATCTGCATCAAATCGAGCACACCAGCGGGATAGCGCGGGCGGTAGCGCAAATAATCCGCGACACGATTTGCGAAGCGGTTCTTGGAGTCTGCAAACTTCACGTTGCCAGAAACCTCGCTCATGGAAACTGCCGCAGGAAGCGAACGTCATTCTGAAAAAATATCTGAATATCGTCGATGCCGTATTTCAGCATGGCCAGGCGATCGATGCCGATGCCAAAGGCGAAGCCGCTGACCTTTTTAGGGTCGTAATTCACGAAGCCGTACACCGCAGGATCCACCATGCCCGCACCAAACAGCTCAATCCAGCCGGAGCCTTTACATTTGGAGCAGGTGGCGCCCGAAGAATTGGCGCCTTGGCCGCCGCAGAAAAGGCAGCTAGCGTCAAATTCCACGGAAGGCTCCGTGAAAGGAAAGTAGCTGGGGCGAAAGCGTGTTGTTACACCGGGGCCAAAAAACTGCTTCACGAAATATTCGATGGTGCCGGTGAAATCACAAAAGGTGATGTCGGTATCCACGGCCAGCCCTTCGATCTGGTGAAACATGAAGGAGTGGGTGGCGTCGGGATTGTCGCGGCGATAGACCTTGCCGGGGGCAATGACGCGCACGGGCGGCGGGGTGTTTTCCATGGTGCGAATCTGCACTGGAGAAGTATGGGTGCGTAACAGCAGCCCAGCGGACTTTTCCGGCGACGAGGGCAGATCGAGATAAAACGTGTCCATGTCGTCACGCACGGGATGAAATTCGGGAATGTTGAGCGCCTCGAAATTGTAATAAGGCGTTTCAATTTCCGGGCCTTCCGCGACGGAGAAGCCGATGGACACGAAAATGTCTTCGATTTCCTGAAAGACCTGGCGAACCAGGTGACGCGAGCCGGCTGGACGAATAATTCCGGGTAGCGAAAGATCAGTGCGTTCACGGTTGGCCGCAGCAGACGGAGCGGCGGATTCGCCAGAGACGCGGAGCTCTTCGATTGTGGATTCGATGTGGGCGCGGAGTTCATTAAGAGACGCACCGACGACGCGCTTCAGATCGGGCCTGGCGGGCTTCAGCCAATTGTCGGTGACTTGGGTGAGGACACCGGATTTGCGCCCGAGCCATGCATCACGGAAAAGTTTCCAGGAATTTTCGTCGCTGACCCGTCCAGCGCCAGCGTCGAAACGCGCGCGCACCTGCGCGAAAAGCGGCGCCAGCTGATCAGGCTGCGTGACGCCGAGATCAGCGAGTTTTTTCGCAGTGGTGTTTTCGGCTGCGTTCATTTCTTGTGAGGATTATTGTAACTGTTACCGGCAGATTCTCATCCCGGGACGAGACCGGACACTCTGAAGGCTCCGCCCCATCCTAGAAAGCGGGACAGGACTTCCTCCGCGAATACTTCTGTTAGAGCGCAGCGATTACGCGCTTTTCTTTTTCTTTTGCGGCGGTGCGGCAGCGCGGGCCTGCTCGGCCAGCAAAGTAAACGCGGCGGCGTCCTTCACGGCGATGTCAGCGAGTATTTTGCGATCGAGATCGACGCCGGCAGCTTTGAGGCCGTGAATCAACTGGCCATAAGTTATGCCGTTGAGGCGCGCGGCGGCTCCGATGCGCTGAATCCACAGCCGACGATACTGGCGTTTCTTTACGCGGCGGTCGCGGAACGCGTAGCGATCGGCGCGATTGGCGGCTTCCTGCGCGGACTGGTACAGCTTGCTCTTGGTTAGAAAAAAACCTTTGGTGCGTTTGAGATACTTTTTACGCCGCGCCCGGCGTTTGGTTCCACGTTTTACGCGAGCCATGTGGGTTTCTCCTTAATAAATCAACAAGTGGGAGGCAACGGGTTGCGCGCACGCGCAGAAATACGCGTACGGCAACGGGTTTGTCTCCGATAGGAACTGTTGAGCCGCGAAGTTCGCTTCGAATACTCACTTCAAATAAACGACGCGAACATTTGTTGCGTGCGGCTCGTTATCGGCCGGCAGGCACCCGTGAAGCGCTGCCTGGCACGATGCCGTTTCACCTTGCGGCCCAACGGCGCGGGCTTGGGCCCGGCTTTTTTGTTGCCACTACTTCAATCCCAATTTTCTGAGACTGAAAACTTGGGGCCTGCGTGCAGGCTAAGCGTACGGAAGCAAGAGTTTCACGTTCAGGCGATCGGCGGCATTGACGAGCGTCAGCTTCTTGAGTTTACGCATGCGGCCAGGAGCCTTGGTGCCGAGCAAATGACGCTTGCCGGAATGCATACGCAGAATCTTACCGGTGGCCGTGACCTTGAAGCGTTTCTTGGCGCCCCGGTGCGTCTTCAACTTCATTTTAGGGTTCGAACGATTTCTTGGCATTTCGTAAATCCTCTCGCGAGATTCTTTCTGGATTTGCGCCGCTTACTGCGACTGCTGCGCGTTGGCGGTCTGTCCCGCCGGCTTCGCCACCGGAGCGCCCTTCTTCGGCGCCAACAAGGCTACTAAGACATTGCCTTCCATGCGCGGCATGGTTTCCACTTGGCCGTTTTCACCAATTTCGCCCAGCAGGCGGTTCATTTTTGCGCGGCCCACTTCCTGGTGAGCCATTTCGCGGCCGCGATGAAAAATCATGGCGCGAACTTTGTGCCCTTCCCCGAGGAAGCGAATAATCTGGTTTTTGCGCACCTGATAATCGTGTTCCGCGGTGGCCGGCCGAAACTTCACTTCCTTCAGTTGCGAGCCGCGGCTGCTCTTGCGCTGCTCGTGAGCTTTCTTGTTGGCCTGATAAAGATATTTGCCGTAATCGGTGATCTTGCAAACCGGCGGGTCCGCGGTGGGCGAAATTTCCACCAGGTCCAGGCCTTTTTCCTTGGCCATTTTGATGGCCTCGAAAGGCTGCATCACTCCAAGCTGGCCGCCTTCTTCATCAATGACCCGGATTTCACGCGCCCGGATGCGTTCGTTAACGCGAATACGGTCACTCTGCCGGAAAGTACGTTCTGCGATAATTCCCCCTAATGCCGAGAGGCTTGTGCGGCGATCAAAAGCCACAGGCCCGAAAATAAGCCCGATCCTCATAGTGCAAAAGCGCCGAGGGACGGGTTTCAAAGTATAGCACGCACGCGCGGATGCGGAACAAGGCGAAATCAGGGCGTGACATTGCGGGCGTGCCAGCATGCCCAGCGAGAGGGGATTGCCGCCTGGGGGGCAATTACGGGGCGCATCCAGCGGCGCTGAGGGGCAATACAAATAGATTTAAGAGGTGAGTTGCATCACGCGGCCATGGGGGCCGGACAGGCGAGCCTGAAGTTGCGGCTTTTCGCCGTGCTCGACATGAACATCGAGATGGAGTTGGGTGCAGAGGCGTTGAAGCGCTGCTTCGTTTGGAGTGGCGATGGCGAAGCGTACGATTTTGCAGCCGGAGGGTGCGTCGGCGGAGGGATGGACGGTGCCGGCGCTCCATTGGATGAAAAACGGCAGCAAGCCGCGCTCATCGTTTCTTAGGACGAGGGTTTTCCACTGGAGGAGGCGGCCATCAGGGCGTTTTCGCGAGCCCGGCGTGGGGCCTTCGAATGAAATGTTGGCATTGCGCAGCTGAGTAGCGAATGGAGTGATGTCCCCGGGATGCGCCGCCCAACCTACAAGGCGCGGCTCCGATAACTCTTGTAAATTTCGCGTGCCTGGCACTCCGGCTTGTTGCGGGTCCGGAGCGATGATTTCTAGATAGTGCTTTTCACCGAGCGAGAGCAACGCGTTGCGCGTTCCGCGGCCGGGATGAACGCCGCCGAATGTGGCGCGAACCCCGGTGTGCTCTTCCACGAAGGCCATCCCCCGCTCGAGATCGTTGCAACCGAGAAGTATGTGATCGAGCATGGTGGGCGGGTTATCCTCGCCGAATTTTGGCGATGCGAACAAAACATTGGGGAACGCCACGGTGCCTGTAGCTAGAGCGAGAAAATTGCGGCGTGGAATTTTTTGCAGCATGCCTACTCCCAGCGGCAAAGGTTTTCAAATTGGCGGACGCTATGGCGATTTGGATTCCACTTCGCCGCTTAGTGAGGCAATGACTTCCGGCAAAGGCTTAGGGCCGAGGTCGCCTTTGGTACGGTGGCGAACCGATACGGTGCCGGCTTCAGATTCCTTGGGGCCGACTACCAGCATGTAGGGAATTTTCTGCAGCTGCGCGTCGCGAATCTTGGCGGGGAGTTTTTCGTTGCGGTCGTCGAGATGCACGCGCAGGCCGTGGCGCTTGAGAGTTTCGGTGACGTGTTTGGCGTAGTCGGCAACTTTTTCGCTGACGGGACAGATAGCGACCTGCACGGGAGCGAGCCACAGTGGAAATGCACCGGCATAGTGTTCGACGAGGATGCCGAAGAAACGCTCCACGGAACCCAACAGCGCGCGATGAACCATGAGCGGCTCGTGTTTGGCGCCGTCTTCACCAACATATTGCAGGCCGAAGCGCGCTGGCAAATTGAAATCGAACTGCACGGTGGTGAGCTGCCAGGAGCGGCCGATGGCGTCAATTAGTTTGACGTCAATCTTAGGGCCGTAGAACGCGGCTTCGCCTTCTATTTTTTTGAAGGGGATATTCAGGCGCGTCATGGTGTCGGCGAGAGCGGCGGTGGCGCGCTGCCAGTCTTCGGGCTTGCCGGCGTAATTTTCGGGATGCCGTAGGTCCCAGTCGGAAAGCTCGACTTCATATTTATCGAAGCCGAAAACTGCCATGACCGCGAAAGCGAAATCCATGCAGGCTTCCACTTCGCTTTCGATCTGCGCAGGCATGCAGAAGATGTGGGCGTCGTCCTGGGTGAAACCGCGGACGCGCAGTAAACCGTGAAGGACGCCGCTGCGTTCATAGCGGTAAACGGTGCCGAGTTCCGCAAGGCGCACCGGTAAATCGCGGTAACTCTTCATCTTCGATTTATAAATCAAGATGTGGCCGGGGCAATTCATGGGCTTCAACTGGTAATCGGTTTTCTCCACTTCGACAGGGCCAAACATGTTCTGGCTGTAGAAGCCGGTGTGGCCGCTGGTCTTCCACAAATCGAGCTTCATGATATGCGGCGTGTAGACCAGATCGTAGCCGCGGCGTAGCAACTCATCACGCAGCCAATCTTCGATGATTTTGCGAATCAGACCGCCCTTGGGATGCCAGAAGATCAGGCCGGGACCAGCTTCTTCCTGAATGCTGAAAAGTTCCAGTTCCACGCCGAGCTTGCGGTGATCTCGGCGCTTGGCTTCTTCCAGGCGGTGCAGATATTCGTCCAGCTCCTTTTGAGTGTAGAAAGCCGCGGCGTAAATGCGCTGCAGCTGCGGATTCCCTTCCTGGCCTTTCCAATAGGCGCCGGCGACATTCATCAATTTGAAAGCGGTGATGCGTTTGGTGGAAGGAATGTGCGGGCCCCGGCAGAAATCGATGAATTTTCCGGTGGTGTAGAAAGAAACCATCGGCTCGGTAGCTTTTTCTTCCACCAGCTCGCACTTGAAAGTCTGATGGTTGTTTTTGTAGAGCTCGATGGCTTCGGGCTTGGGGAGGAGTTTGCGTTCGTTGGGCAGATTCTGCGCGGCCAACTGGCGCATTTTTTTCTCAATCTGGACGAGATCGTCCGGAGTGAAAGGTTCTTCGCGCAGAAATTCGTAGAAAAAACCGGTATCAATGGGCGGGCCGATGCCCAGCTTTACGTTTGGAAACAGTTCCATCACCGCGGCCGCCAGCAGATGCGCGGCCGAATGACGGAAAACGTAAAGCGCATCGGGATCTTTGTCGGTGAGAATCTGCAGTTTGAGGTCATGCTCCAGCGGGCGGCGCACATCAATCAGCTCGCCCTTTTCCGAAGCGTCTGCCGCGGACGATTTTTCAGTGGGGACACCGTTCGCGGCGGTGATACGCGCGACCAGGGCGGCATCGGCCAGGCGCGGGGATATTTTATAGGCGATGTCGTAGGCAGTGGTGCCCTTGGGGACTTCTTGGACCTTGCCGTCAGGCAATGTGACGTGAATCTGTTCCATTTACATTTTCACCTGGAAGGAGAAACACCAGCTTATCGGCGGCTTGCATCGCGGTCAAGGAAAGCGCAAGGTGATTTTCTTGCACGATAGAATGGAAAATCATTTCGCCGCGGCGATTTGGTCCACGATAGCGGTCGCCGCGGCTGCGGGATCGGAAGCTGCAAGAATCGGACGGCCCACAACGATAAAGTCCGCGCCCGCGCGGATAGCCTCGGTGGCCGTGGCAGTACGAGCCTGATCATCCCTTGGCGCGGATGCGGATTTTTCTTCGGCGCGGACCCCGGGCGTGACAATCAGAAATTCGCGGCCGCAGGCCTTGCGAATCGCGCGGGCTTCCCGAACAGAGGCCACCACACCATCCACTCCGGCTTTGTGCGCCAAGATAGCCAGCTTCACTACGAGCTCACTCGCTGGACCCGCGACACCCACTTCTTTCAAGGATTTATCGTCCATGCTGGTCAGCACCGTCACCGCGAGCAAGCGAGGGCGGTCGGCGCCCATAGCTACGCCGGCACTGACCGCTTGCACGGCGGCCTTCAGCATGGCGCTGCCACCGAGCGCGTGGACGTTCAGCAGCTCCACACCGGGCATCGAGGCGGCGCACAAGACCGCGCCGGCGACCGTATTGGGAATGTCATGAAACTTGAGATCGAGGAAAATTCCCACACCAAGAGCAGCGACTTCTTTCACCGCCGCGGGGCCGGCGGCGGTGAAAAGTTGGCTGCCGATTTTAAACTTGCCTACCAGCGGCGCTAGTTTTTTGGCGAATTTGAGAGCTGTGGATAATGAATCTACGTCGAGGGCTACGATCAGGCTGCTTCGCGGATGGGCGTCGAAGGTCACGTTATGTGGCCCGACTATGTGGGGCCTAAGGCCGCTGGGGCAGTTGCATCAGTTCCAGGCGGACTTTGCTGACGCCTGAGCTGGTCAATCCGATCTTACGGGCTACCCGGTATGATACATCAATTTCGCGGCCTTCCTGATAAGGCCCCCGGTCGTTGATGCGGACGACTTCAAACTTGTGGTTGCGCGGGTTTACCACCCGTACCACGGATCCGAAAGGCAAAGACGGGTGGGCCGCAGTTAGCGCCTCGGAGTCGAACTCTTCGCCGTTAGCGGTCTTTTTCCCGTCGAAATCTTCGCCATACCAGCTGGCATTGCCGACCCAAGTCTTTATAGGTTTAACAGGCTCGTTAGAGCGTGCAACCAAGGGGGCGTTGATGGTCTGGGCGGCCAGGAACATGACCGGCACCCAGAGCAGGGTAGCCCAGAGGATTTGGATTGAGCGCTTCATGTTGTGTCTTTTTCGCAACATCATACTAAAAAGTGTACCAGTTTAGCCGCATTCGGTCAATCCAACTTTAGTCCTAAACTGCCGATTAATTCACTGATATTATTAGACTTATTTGTCTCAAGCGTTTTCCTTAGATCGTTCGCCAGACTCTGGGTGGCCGCGGGGCTGACGAAGCTGGCGGTGCCTACCTGGACTGCCGCCGCCCCCACCATGAGGTACTCAAGCACGTGTTCCACCTTCTCGACGCCCCCCAACCCGATAATCGGGATATTCACAGCTTTAGACGTTTCCCACACCAGCCGGAGGGTGATCGGCCGAATAGCCGGTCCGGAAAGACCTCCCGTGGGGCACCCTAGCCGGGACTTACCTATCCTCGTGTCCAACGACATCGCCGGGTATGTGTTCGCGACCGTCAAGGCATCCGCTCCTGCTTGTTCCGCGGCTCGCGCGATAACCCTAATATCTGTAACGAGCGGGGACAGTTTCACCCATAAGGGTCGGTTCTGCGCTGCAGCTTTGGCGACGGCCACCACTTGCGCCACCAAGGCTGGATCACTCCCAAATTGGATGCCACCTTGTTTTACATTGGGGCAAGAAATATTGAGCTCGTAGGCCGAAATCCTCGGGGCGTCTGCGAGCACCGTGATGACTTCCGCATAGTCATGGGGGGAATACCCGAAGACATTGACAATGACGTGCGTATCGTAATTTCTTAGTACGGGAAGTTTTTCCGCGATGAAGGCCCGCACACCGACATTTTGCAGGCCCACGGCGTTCAACATTCCGGAAGGTGTTTCGCAAACTCGTGGAGCGGGAGAACCCTGTATGGGAGTGAGGGATAGACCCTTAGTCACGAAACCGCCCAGCTTGTTCAGATCTACGAGATGAGAGAATTCGGCGCCGTAACCGAAAGTGCCACTGGCGGCAATAATGGGATTGCGGAAGCGCAGCGCGCCGATATTTACGCTGAGATCGACAGGGCCAGCGGAGGTCACATCGCGGGCAGGATATCACGAAGTCTGAAGTCAGTGTGAGTGTGGCTGGTCGAGAGCTTCTCGTAGCGTCCGGCCATCACGGGCGGCCAGTGTGATGCCGCACAGGGCCGCTAGCGTGGGAGCGATATCAGCCGGTGTTGCGGGCTCAAAATATTTGCCGGGGAGAATACCGTAGCCCATCAATATCACCGGCACCTTCTGGTCGTAGTAATACGGCGTGCCGTGGGAAGTGCCACCGCGGCTGGCCTGGCCGGGTGCTGAGTAATCCCAAATCCAATAGGGTTTCGGAACGATGAATAAATCACCGCTGCGAGATTTCATGAAGCCAGCGGCTTCGGCTGCGCGCAGGGGGTCTTGAGTGGCAGGGCGTCCATCCACTTCTTCGGCCTGATAGAGGCGCGCCACGCCGGGCACGCTTTGGATCGCACCGAAGACCGCTTGCCATGCGTTCGCATCGGATTTGAGTTTGGAGTACACGCCAGGCGCGAAGTACACATCCGCACCGCCCACCTCCGCTACGGGAGATTTTGGATAGTGAAACGGCTCGAGAGCTTTTTCGATCCGAGTTTTTACTTCGTTAAGGTTCAGGCGGCCGGCGTCGATTCCAGTTTTCCGCAAATCGTCAGGCACGGGAGCGACACCGTGATCGGCGCTGAGCGCCACAACATAATTTCCGCGGCCCACGGATTTATCCAGATGCGCGAACAAGGCCCCGAGGTCACGGTCCAGGCGCGCGAGTTCATCCTGGACTTCCCAGCTGCGCGGGCCAAAGGCGTGTCCTACATAGTCCACGGAAGAAAAACTAATGCCCAGAAAATCGGTGGCTGGGCCTTTGCCCAGATGAAGTTTTTCCACGGCGGTTTCCGCCATTTGCTCCAGAGAGGTTTCCGCGTAGGGGCTAGTGGCCCACTGCAAATAAAAAGATGCGTCGGGCGTGCCGGTGGGAGAGCTACCCCGCAGCGGGTGCGGAAATTCATTCCCATATCCAGCAGGGGGGCCAGCGCCGACGGCCACTTTTTCGTATAAGTAAGTGGACTCCGGTAAAAGCAGGGACCAGGTCTTGCCGTAATCGGCAGAGGGAGGATGGGCTTTTACGAACTCAGCGACGAAAGGCGCTTGCGGATAGGCGCTGGAAGTAATCCAACTGCCCGTGAGTCCGTCGAACCAGGTGACGGCGTCGCCTTGATGACCTGCCAGAGTAATCGCGGCTCGCGCTTTCAAAGACATCGTGACGATGCGCGTTCCCGAGCTGCTTTGGAATTTCAGTTCCTCGGCGAACGAGGGCACGAGCATTTTTGCCGCGCTGTCTCCCGGGGCGGCTGCGGCACCGGGCAGAGCGGCGGCTTCCGTCGTGGATCCGGCGGGAAGCGAGGCTGAACCGTAGGCGATATTTTTCACGTTCCCGTCGCCAGTGCAGGTGACATTCTTTTGCTGTTCGCGATCCCACCATTCGTTGGTGACCATACCGTGAGTGGCTGGGAAAGCTCCAGTGGAAATTGTGGAATGGCCGACACAGGTTTCGGTGGACGCATACGGATAGGCGGCATCGTGGAACCAGGCGCCTTCGTTCACGAGCCGTTTCAGGCCGCCGGTCCACTGCTGCTGGAACTTGTCTACATAGTCGCCGCGCATCTGATCAACCACCAGTACCACCACCAGCTGCGGGCGGGGCGGTTTGGCGGAAGTTAACGCACGCGGCTTGTGTGCAGGAGAAACCGGAACATCGGATTGCGCAGCGGGAGGAATGGCGCTGAGGAACGCCGCGAAAATAAGCGCGAAAACAAAGTTCATAGCATCGCCATCCTTAACCAGTGTTAGAGCACGCAGTTTAACACGGCGAAGATTAGAGTCCGCGAGCCGGGACGCGACCTAGAATCTTCGATTGGCTGCTTTGCAGCCCGCAATGATAGGATTTACCCGAACTTATGCGCATTGTAGAGAAGACGCAGCTCATGTCGCCGTCGGAAATCGACCGCACCATTCAGCGGCTGGCGCACGAGATTGTGGAGAAATCCGGCGGCACCAAGCATCTGGCGCTGATTGGCGTGAGGCGCCGGGGCGTTCCACTGGCGCAGCGAATAGCAAAAGCCATGCGCGGCATTGATGGCGTGGAAGTCCCGGTGGGCACACTCGACATCACCCTGTATCGCGATGACCTTTCCAAGGTCGCTTCCCACGCTGTGTTGCAATCCTCGGATATTTCTTTCGGCGTGGACAACATGGACCTGGTGCTGGTAGACGATGTCTTGTACACCGGGCGCACCATCCGGGCGGCGATGAACGGGCTTTTCGACCTGGGTCGTCCGAAACGGGTTTCGCTGTGCGTGCTGATCGAACGCGGGCACCGCGAGATGCCCATCGAAGCGCAGTACGTGGGGCGCAGCGTGCAGACGAGCGATAGCGAGATTGTGGAAGTGCGGCTGCGGGAAATCGACAACGAGGAGCGGGTGGTGCTTGTCGATCGCGTGGAGCCGTAGGAGAATTAACTCAGCACAAGTGACGATGTGACCTATCGTTTTCGCGACCTCCTAGCACTGGAACCGCTCAGCGCGGACGAATTAACTTTTCTGCTGGACCAAAGCAAGCTGTTTCAGGAAATTCAACGGCATCCCCTGAAAAAACTGGCCACCTTGCGCGGGAAAACCGTGGCGCTGGCGTTTTTTGAAAATTCCACACGCACGCGCATCAGTTTCAATACCGCGGCTTCACGTCTGGGTGCGGATACCATGAATCTGCAGGCGGAATCGTCCAGCGTAAAAAAAGGCGAATCGCTGTTGGACACGGTGTATACGCTGAACGCCATGAAGCCCGATTGCCTGGTGATGCGCCATGCGTCTTCGGGAGCGGCGGATTTTGTAGCGCGCAATCTGGACATTCCCGTGATTAACGCCGGAGACGGGACCCACGAGCATCCGTCACAGGGCTTGCTGGATGCGCTGACCATTCGAGACCGCCGCGGTTCCATCGAAAATTTGAAAGTTACGATCCTGGGAGATATTCAGCACAGTCGCGTGGCGCGTTCGAACATTCATCTGCTCGGAAAGTTTGGCTGCGAATTCACTTTGTGCGGGCCGGCGATGTGGGTGCCCAAGGAACTGGAGAATATCGCGCCGGGTACAAAAATCCGGCGCGTGTCGCGCATAGAAGAAGGCCTGGAAGACGCGGACGTGATCCTGGTGTTGCGGGTGCAGACGGAACGGATGTTCGAGCCTTCGTTGTCGGCCGAAGAATATGTTGTGGCGTACCAGTTGAATGCCGAACGGCTGCGCGGCGCGAATCCCGAGGCCATGATTCTGCATCCCGGCCCGATGAATCGCGGCGTCGAAATTTCGCCGGAAGTGGCGGACGGCGCGCAATCGTGCGTGCTGGAACAGGTTACCAACGGTATCGCGGTGCGCATGGCGCTGTTGTTTTTGCTGATGTCCGGCGGAGCGGAAGAAGGCGGCAATCCCTTGGCGGAATCAGAACCCTCGGGACGAACCGCGGTGCCGGAGAAAAAGGAATCCACGCATGCTGCTGATTAAAAACGGGCGTGTCCTGGACCCGGCCAGCCAGAAGGACGGAGCGCTCGACATTCTCGTCGACGGCGAAAAGATAGTCAAAATTGGAGAACCGGGGAAAATCGCGGGCGCGCAAGACGCTGAAATTTTTGACGCCAGCGGATTGATCGTGGCGCCCGGATTCATAGACTTGCACGGGCACTTGCGCGAGCCGGGGCAGGAATCTTCAGAGAGTATTGAAACCGGTACGCGGGCGGCGGCGCGCGGAGGGTTTACCGCGGTGTGCTGCATGCCCAACACCAAGCCGGTAAATGACAATGCGTCGGTGACGCGATTTATTGTGGACCGCGCAAAATCTACAGGCAGCGTGCGCGTGTGGCCCATCGGCGCGGCTTCGGTGGGAAGCAAGGGTGAAAACATCGCGGAGATTGCTTCGATGAAGGAAGCGGGGATCGTAGCGGTGTCCGACGACGGGCGGCCGATCGCTACCGCGAAGCTGGCGCGGCAGGTCATGGAATACTGCCGCTCACTGGATCTGCCGGTTATCGAGCACGCGGAAGATGTTTCGCTCGCACACGGTGCGGTGATGCGCGAGGGTGTCACCTCTACGCGCATGGGCTTGCGCGGAATGCCCGCAGCGGCGGAGTCGGTGTGCGTCGCGCGTGATGTGCAGATCGCGGAATTGACGGGCGCGCGATTGCACATTGCGCATCTGTCGGCGCGTAGTTCGCTGGAGCTGGTGCGTGGAGCAAAAAAAAACGGCCTGAAGGTGAGCTGCGAAGTTACGCCGCATCACTTCACATTGATTGACGAGGATGTGCAGTACGATTCGCGATTCAAGATGAATCCGCCGCTGGCGGCACGCGAAGATCGCGAGGCGCTGACTTCGGGACTGGCAGACGGCACCGTGGATGCGATTGCCACGGATCACGCGCCACACGAGCCGGCTTTGAAGGACGTGGAATTTGATCGCGCGCCCTTCGGAATATTGGGATTCGAAACTGCAGTGGCGCTGGCGCTGGAACAATTGGTGCGCACGGGAAAAATTACGCTGATGCGAATGGTGGAATTATTCACTACGGGGCCGGCGCATGTCTTAGGAGTAGAGAGAAAACTTGCCGCTGGTGAAGATGCCGACCTGACGATTTTTTCTACTGAACAAGAGTGGACTTACAACGTGAAGGAGTCAGCGAGCAAATCTCGTAATTCTCCATTCGACGGCAGAAGCTTTAAGGGTGCGCCGATGGCAACCATGGTTGCCGGCCGCGTGGTTTGGAAAAGGTAACGCTCCAAGAACACCTTCGGAAGCTAATCGGGAGATTGGCGCTCCCTGGAAATCAAATTCGCAATGGGGTTCGCCGATGGTCTTGAAGGTTTCCACGCCAAAGCCCCAGGCTTAAAAAGCCTGAGTGGAACCGTCCGCGTTCCGTGGCGTTTAAGGATTAGTGCGCTGTGGGTTCAGCCGCGGGATGCATGCCGTGTTGCGGAACTTCGTGAATGCCACGGGCGGGCGGTTCGGCGCGCAGACGATAAAAGTGATCAAGCGGTATGCGTCCCTTACCTACCGGGTAGCCTTTTTCGATGGCCTTGGTGACGTAGGCTTTGGCGAGCATGGCCGCTTCCGCCAGGGTGCGTCCCGAGGCGAGCAGCGCGGCGATAGCTGAAGCAAAAGTGCAGCCCGTTCCGTGGTTGTTGTCGGCTTTCACCTTATCGCCACCGAGTTGAGTAATTGTTTCGCCGTCAAAAAGGACGTCGACGGCGCGCTCCATGTGGCCGCCTTTAACGATAACGGCGTGAGCGCCCATCTCCACGATTTTCCTGGCGGCAGCTTCCATTCCCGCAACGTCTTTGATCTCCAGGCCGGTAAGAATTTCCGCTTCGGGCACGTTGGGGGTTATCACGCTGGAGCGCTTCAAAAGTTCTGCGCCAATATATTTAATACCTCCGGCGTCCAGCAGTTCGGCGCCGCTAGAGGATTTCATTACCGGATCGTGCACCACGTGCGCAAATTTATAAGTGTCCAGAAATTCCGCGACAACTACGGCGTTGCCACGATTGCCCAGCATGCCGATTTTTACCGCGGCGATGTCGCAGTCCTTGGCCAGCACTTCCAGTTGTTCGCGGAGTTCGGAGCTGGGAGTGTTGTGAACGGCTTGCACACCTTCCGTGCTCTGCACGGTAAGCGAAGTGATGGCGGCCACTCCGTAACAGCCATGGGCAGCAAAAGTTTTCAAGTCCGCAGCAATGCCCGCGCCGCAGGAGGGGTCGAATCCCGCGATGGTAAGCAGCAGCGGCGGAGCCATGTTCAAGTGGTTAGCCATTTTTGGAGATTGTTCCTCAGCGCCTCGGACGCAAGCGCGCAATTCTTAAGTCTCGTGTATGGCTGTTGCTAATTTCATTTGAAATCAGCGCCACCACTCGCCAAGAAGTTCTAGGACGCTCATTGGCGAAAATTGCCGGACATTCCTGGGGAACCACCCAAGAATGTGCCGGCAATTGCGAATGTACGCGTGCAAGCAGTGCGACGCAAGAAAAACTTTATGAAAATTTGGAGAATGTGACTGCGACCGAAGGGTAGAAATCGGGTCGCCGGTTTTTTCTAAAGTTTATGGGAACAATCCGCGAACGAGAGTTGCTTCGGCAACGCGATTGACGGCCAGAATCATCGCGCCAGCGCGTGGTGGAACGTGATGCTTGCGCATGGTTTCCACCATTTCATGAAAAGCCCGAACGATAGTTTTCTGCAATCGGACGTTCACTTCTTCGGCGTCCCAGGTAATGCCCTGCTGATTCTGCACCCATTCAAAATAGCTGATGGTGACGCCCCCGGCGTTGGCGAGAATGTCGGGGAGCACGGTGATGCCGCGGCGCGCGAGAATTTCGTCGGCGTGCGGAGTCGTCGGACCGTTGGCAGCTTCCGCAACGATGCGCGCTTTGATGGCCTCGGCGTTGTCATGAAGTGCGACATTTTCGAGCGCAGCGGGAACGAGAATGTCGCACTTCATGGTGAGTAATTCGTCGTTGGTGGTGCGCGAAGCGCCGGGCATGCCAACCACCGTGCCGGAGCGTTCTTTGTAGCGGAAAGCTTTTAGCGGATCGATGCCGCGGGAGTTGGTCACCCCTCCTCGCGTGTCGCTCAGGGCAATGATTTTGGCTTTCTTCTCGGCGAATATGCGCGCCACCGTTGCGCCAGAGTGACCAAAGCCCTGGATGGCTACGGTGGCGCCGCGCAACGCAATTTTCTTCAGCTTGCAGGCTTCTTCCACGACAGCGACAAGGCCGCGCGCCATCGCTTCTTCGCGTCCCAGCGAACCGCCAATGGATGCGGGCTTGCCGGTAACCACGGAATGGGAGGCGTGCCCGACGGTCATCGCGTAGGTGTCCATCATCCACGCCATGGTTTGCGCGTCGGTATACACATCCGGAGCGGGAATATCGAGATTGGCTCCAATGAGCGGCAGAATTTCGCTGGCGTACCGGCGGGTGATGCGTTCGAGTTCGCTCTTGGACATGCGTTTGGCGTCGCAATTGACGCCGCCCTGCGCCCCACCGAAGGGAACATTGACCGCGGCGGTCTTCCAGGTCATGCCCGCGGCCAGCGCCTTCATTTCATCTAGTGTCAAATTGGGGTGAAAGCGCACGCCGCCAGTTCCCGGTCCGCGAGAAACATTGTGCTGCACGCGATATCCAGTCAGGACTTTCACCTGGCCGTTATCCATCTTGGTGGGGATCGAGACTTCCAGAACGCGCTTGGGCGTGCGCAAAATCTGGCGCAGACCGGGATCGAGTTTCAGAAATTCCGCAGCCATGTCGAATTGAATCTGGGCGATGCGAAATGGATTGAGATCCTCGCGCGGAGCAATGCGCGGCACCATGGGCGGTGCGCCAATCTGTCTAACGGGTGGTGTGGGCTTTGCGACCGTAGCCATCGGCTCGGGTCCTTTCATCACGTCGGTTTGGTCTAATACACTTTTTCAAGAACGAGTAACTGCCATTTGTGAGCCGCTAGCCGTTCGCGGCTAATGTCCGCGAAGAGTTCACATACGCGTCACGACAGGCGACCGAGCAAAAATGAAGAAGCTGGCCATCTTCCCGCAAGGGCACGGCAAGCACTTCCGCAATGTGCACCCCGCATACCGGGTCGCGTACCAGGAGTCGCGAACCCTCCTTGGTACCTAAGTCGGGAACGCTCGCCGTCGATTCAGGCGTCTGCGGAGTCTGAAACAGACCCGACAGCAGCCGTCCGAGAAGCCGAAAGCCCCACGAAATAACTACAACCCAAAACAAGAACCTGAGAAGTCGAGCGAAAAAAGTCATAGCCAATCCCTGGGCGCATCCTTGAGCGACTACAACTTACAGTTGATTACGTTTTCGAGCAACGCTGCGGGGTGACGACAGCCGCCCATGCCGTAAATCGCCACAGGACGCGGTGAATGGAGTGTATGCAAGGTGAAAAGGGCGCGTCAAACGAAAAGGAGTGAATTCAACGGTTTGCGAGGCGTTTCGGGCAAGGCACAATGCGACACGCGAACGCTAAAAATTAATAAGATACGTGTTATGAGTTGCTTACACCTTGGCTGCCCGGCTTCTCCAACCCTAACGCTTAAGTACGTCAAGGGCCGGAATTCGTTCGATGCCCATGTATGGGCGGAGCACCTCAGGGATAAGAACGGATCCGTCCTCTTGTTGGTAGTTGTCGACGATGGCGATCCAGGTACGGCCCACAGCCAGTCCCGAACCGTTCAGCGTGTGGACAAATTCGCTTTTTCCGCTGGCCGCGGGCTTGCAACGTATGCCCGCGCGGCGCGCCTGGAATGCTTCGCAATTCGAGCAGGAAGAAATTTCACGAAACTCGCTGGCGGATGGCAGCCACACTTCGATGTCATACGTTTTGGCCGAAGCGAACCCCAGGTCGCCGGTGCACAAAAGCACGGTGCGATAGTGAAGACCGAGTTTCTCGAGGATGGTTTCCGCGTTGCGCACGAGCGCCTCGTGCTCTTGGTAGCTTTTATCCGGATGCGTAAATTTGAAAAGCTCCACCTTCTGAAATTGGTGTTGGCGAAGAATGCCACGAGTGTCTTTTCCGGCGGCGCCCGCCTCAGAGCGAAAGCAGGCCGTCCAAGCCGTGACGTAAATCGGCAAGCGATCTTCGCTTAAAGTTTCGTCGCGATAAAGATTGTGGAGCTCCACTTCGGAAGTGGGAGTCAACCAGAAGTCCGTGTCCTGAATCTTGAAAAGGTCGGCCGCGAACTTGGGAAGTTGCCCTGAACCCATCAGGGATTCACTGTTCACCAGGAAGGGCGGCAGAATTTCGGTGTAGCCGTGTTCGCGCGTGTGTACATCCAGGAAAAAATTAGCCAGCGCGCGTTCCAGGCGGGCGCCCCAGCTCTTGTATACCGCGAATCGCGCGCCAGTGATTTTCGCGGCGGCGCCGAGATCCAGGATTCCCGTGCGCTCGCCCACTTCCCAATGGGGCCTGGGGGAAAAGTTGAACTTGGGCGCCGAGCCCCAGCGGCGTACTTCCACATTGTCAGCCGCGCTGCCCCCCACCGGCACACTGGAGTGCGGCACGTTAGGTATCGTCAACAGCAAGTCGCGTTGTGTGGCGTCCAGTTCGGAAATGCGTACATCGGTGTGCTTGATCTGTTCGGAGACTTGTTTCATTTCCGCGATTATGGCGTCGGCAGATTGCTTCTCTTTCTTCAGGCGGGCGATTTCTTCACTGGCCTTGTTGCGTTGCGCCTTGCGCTGCTCGTTGGCGGTGATGAGCTCGCGGCGTTCCTTGTCCAGCGTGCGAAAACCGTGGAGGTCTAGATTGGTGCCGCGTTTGGCGGCCATTTCAGCAAAAAGGTCCAGATGTTCGCGAAAGAAGCTTAAATCATGCATGGGAGTTGAAAGAATAGCCAAACGGGAAGGCCGAGGCCAGCGGAGAAAGAATAGAAGCACCAGTTCCCAGGAATGTTTTGATGATGAGAGAGGGCAGCCAGCCCGAGGCAGCGGCCCACAGTACCAAGGTACTTCGGGAAGGGTACGGAAGCACCGCGAGAAGAGTACCGGGGGCGATGGGACGAGCGGACTATCGACCGTTATCGACGCCAAGCGCACAATTGCAATTGTAATCGGGAGTTGGTCGCGGCTTCTGGAGCGGTTAACACTGTTCCTGCCGGTCGTCTTGCTGCTCGCGAGCGCAGCATTCGACTTCACAATCGGTCGACTTCAGATTGCGTTCCCTCCATCCCCACGCCCGAGCGGCCGGAACCCCCACCGGCCGCTCTCTTTTTTAAGGTGACGTTACCAAGCACACTAAGGGCTGCCAAAAATAGATCGAGACCGATCTTTCCGTGGGGAGCCTACTGAGAATAACAGGACTAGAAAAGCAAAAAGGGGGCTGGTGCAAGCCCCCTTTTTATAATTGACGCCCCAAAAACCGGAACCCGAGTCGAGGTTCGGATCCGGCCACCCCGGGAAGCCAATCTTTTTTAAAGTTGCCAAGAGAAGAGCAAGTGTTGTGCCAGCATGAGCAAAGCCTGGCAGCTGGCACAACTTGGTTGAAAGCATGAGGGTTAGTCGGAAATATCCGGATGGCTCTGCGGTTTGTAGATACGTCAGTCTACAAAATCTCACAGAATTTAGAAGCGCTTCTATGTGCTTTGGGAGCACCAGGCAGATTTCGGAGGGCCAATGTCCGGGGCTGAAAAATCACAATATCGTTATTGCTTTCCCGCGTTGGTCCGACGCTAAGCAACGTTCGTTTCAAATAGCGAACGTTTGCAAAGCGAGCGAGAGCTACCGAAAAAATCAATCACCACCGCTTAAACGCCGATAGAATTGCGCAGCGCGTTCGCCAGCGACTGACTGCACCGCTGCACATCGGATTCATGTTCGGCTTCCACCATCACCCGAGCGAGGGGCTCGGTACCGGAATAACGCAGCACAATGCGCCCACCGTCGCCGAGTGTCGATCGGGCCTCGGCTAGGGCGCGCGAAACTTCCGGCAAAGAATCAAGCGGCGGTTTCGAACGAACTTTCACGTTTACGATCGTCTGCGGGTAATCCTTCAACCCGTGCACCAGCTCACTCAACGCGCCATGCATGGAAACCAACGAGGCTATCTTTAGCGCGGTGAGCAGCCCGTCGCCGGCGGGACTGTCTTCGAGAAAGATAATGTGCCCCGATTGTTCTCCGCCGAGTACGCTCCCGCTACGCAGCATCTCCTCGAGAACATAGCGGTCCCCCACGTCGGCCCGTGCGAGGGAAATGTTTTCGCACGCCAGCACCCGTTCCAGGCCGAGGTTCGACATGGAAGTTCCCACCACGCGCGCGCCGGGAAGTTTCTGTTGGGATTTCAGAAAGCGGGCGGCGGCCAGCATCACACCGTCGCCGTTCACTACGTTGCCTTCGGCGCTGACAAATAGGGCCCGGTCCGCGTCACCGTCGAAAGCCACGCCGAGAGCGGCGCGGTTCGCAACTACGCATTCGCGAAGCGCTTCGAGATGCAAAGACCCGCATCCGGCGTTGATGTTGCGGCCATCCGGGGCCGCGCCGATGGTGACTACATCCGCACCCACGGAGTCAAATAATTCCGGGCCGAGTTGGTACGCCGCGCCATTGGCGCAATCCAGGACAATGCGCAGCCCGGCAAGCTTGGCCCCGGGAATGATACGGTCGCGTAGATAAGCGAGATACTCGGCGTCCAAGGATTCGTCGGCCGTGAGGTGCGCCGGGGTTTGCAAATTTCTCGCTGCGTCTTCCTCTCGATGTATCAGAATTTCGCCTTCCAGAGCCTCCTCCGTAGCGTCAGGAAATTTCATGCCCGCGTGGGAGAAAAGCTTCACGCCATTGTCGTGGAATGGATTATGAGAAGCGGAGATTACCACGCCGGCTTCAAAATCATTCTGGCGCACCAGGCACGCGACCCCGGGAGTAGTGATTACGCCGGCAAAAGCTACCGTTGCGTGGGCCTGCGAAAGTCCCGCGGCCAGGACCGCGGCGATATGCGGGCCGGATTCGCGCGTGTCCATTCCGATGAGGACGCGGGCGTTGGAGTGCTCGCGATGTAGATAGGCGCCCAGGGCGCGCCCGGTGGCGAAGAGAGTAGCGTCGTCGAGCGGCGCAGTGCCGGGAACGCCGCGAATGCCGTCGGTACCAAAAAGTGATTTAGGCATGAGTAGATCGTCAGTTGACCAGAGGAGCGCGCAGATGACGCCATGGGCCGTTGGGCGAACAACCGATACAAAAAGTTTAGCATGCCGCGTTGGAACGACCGCGACCCCAAGTGAACGCACTGTTTCCATTCAGTAGCGGCCCAGGATTCACACCACCAAGAAAATATTTTGACGCTTGGCGGCCGGGGATTTGCGATGGCGCTACGCCGTGTGGTCCAAATCTCCTGTCGCGCCGCGTTTCTTATGCTAACGTGTCGTGCATGGAGCCTGTCTTAACCGCGCCGGACAGCCGGCAGCCCGCGCGTATTTCAAGTTCGAATGTCAGTTTGAAGTTGCTCGCGGCGGCCATCATTCTCGTTTTTCTTTATTACGCCGCAGGCGTGGTAATCACACTGTTGCTTTCAATATTAATCGCCTATTTTCTGGATCCGGTCGTCGAATATCTGGAGCGTTTGCGCATCTCGCGCACGCTAGCGTCCATGGTGGCGGTGTTGGTCTTGATCACGGTGCTAGGCGCGGTGATTTACGGACTGTGGTCGCGCGGTTCGGATTTCGCGGCGAATTGGCCAAAGTATGGCGGAATGATGCGACAGGCAGTCGGCTCCGTGGAAGCCAAATTAAATGGCCTGGAACGGCAGGTGCGGCCCACCAGTCCGCTCGAAGAAGCGCATCCAAAGACTGAGGCGGGTGCGGAGAATTTGCTGCGCGCGTTGGTCGTGCGGATTATCGGATCCCTGTACGCGCTGGTACTGGAAGTTACTTTCGTGCCATTCCTGGTATTTTTCATGCTGGCGGGAAAACAGGAGGTCTGGCACGGCACGCTGCAACTTTTTCCGGTGTCGCGTAGAACCTCGGTGAAGGAAACGCTCGAAGATCTGCGGGATGTGCTGCGCGATTACCTCGTGGGCATGTGCCTGGTGACCGCAGTGGTCATTGCGGCAAGTAGCCTGTTTTTTTGGGCCATCGGACTGGAATATCCGATATTGACGGGAATCGTTTCGGGCCTGCTCAATATGGTGCCGTATATCGGAGCGGTGCTGGCGTGGTTTCCGCCATTTGTGATTGCCCTGGCAAAATTCAATACTTTTGGTTCCTACGCGCTGATTGCCGGCGTGCTGATGGGCATCCACATGCTTTCGAACAATTTGCTGGCTCCCGCGCTGGTCGGGAAACGCGTGCGGCTGAACGCTCTATCCATTACCATCGCGTTGCTGTTCTGGGGATGGATCTGGGGCGGCATGGGTTTACTGTTGGCGATTCCGTTGACTGCCGCGCTGCGGGTGATTTGTGACCATACGGAGTCGTGGAAACCAGTAGGTCGCTGGCTCGGTGCATAAAACTCATTGCCGTTCTACGGCTGGGAAATTTTAGTCTGGCCGCCGGAACTCGGCGAAATTTGTGCTGCAGGCGCGGCAGCAGGAGCCGCTGGCCCGCCCAGCGATTTGATGTACGTCACCAGTTGCCAGCGTTGCGGTTCAGGAAGTTTTGACCACACCGGCATTCCTCGACGCACCACACCATTCGTCAACAACCAGAAAAGCGATCCAGGCGCGGCGCTTTGCACCGGCTCTTTCAGCAGACTCGGACCCTTGCGTGAACCTTCGCCGACCTCGCCGTGACATTCGGCGCAGTGTTGATCGAAAAGATTTGCTCCCGCGGCGACCGCGTCTCGATCGCTGGCTAGCGGATTCCGTTTGGCGCGTGCCTTTTCCGGGGCCTTGGCGAGTTCCGCGTAGACCAGCGCGTCATCCTGATATTTGTACTTGAGCGCCTTCTCGTTTTTTTGTGAAGACGTTGCGGCACCGAAAGTTGCCGGTAAGGTGCTGCCTGCGACAGCGCCGGAAAGGAATGCGGCAAATGCTGCCAGTGGGGCGAGGACTTCCCGCGTTCTCATCGGTGACCCCGAAACAATTGGCTGACCATGGAACCGAAACCGGTGATTTCGCGCGATACGCCCCAGCGCAGCAGGAAGCGGCTGCTGTTATCATTCAATCCGAAGCCCGGCGATACGCGAAGCGTCCAACCAGACGGAAGATTCCAGGCTACGACGGGCGCCAGGTAGTGGGATGTTTCGTGCAATCCGAAACTGTAGCGATCACCGAGGCCGCCATACATTTCCACTCCGGCGATAAAATTCTCGCGACAAAATGAGCAGCGCTGCGCCGAAGCTTTCAGTGCCAGCGGCCGGCTGGCGCCCAGAGCGTAGCCAAATTCCCACGGCTCATTGGAGAGGTTCTTCGTGGCAATCGTGTTTTCCACGAAGTTCCAGCCTTTGAAAGTGCTCGACAGCAGAAGCTTGAATTCCAGTTCGTGAGCATGTTCCCGTCGCAGTACGGAGTTGGGATCTGCGCTATCCGCTTCGACGTCATGTCCCTCGACTTCTTTCAGGATTTTGTCCGCGCCGCTGATGTTTTCATATTCCACGTAAAGGACCGGATTGATGAAGTGTTCGCGCTTCAATGGCCGGAAGCGGTTCTCCCAGCGAAATCCGGTAAACAGGGTGCTGTCGTTAAAAGTTGTTTGACCATCCAGATAGAACTCTGTCGTCCACCAAGCGGTGGCGCCATATTCGAATTCCATCCAGAAAGCGTGATGGTCGTTGCCGCCGCGCTGCGTGCCGAAGGTGGAGAAATATTCAATCTCCAGATTGCCGGGCTCTTCGAGGTAATGGTCGTACGCCACGATGTAGGGATTCTCTTGCGCGCGGGTGGTTGCGGAAATAAGCAGGCCAGCCAGAAAAAACAGAAGCGAGAGGACGCGAGATGCGGACCGGGACACGGTTTCTCCTTGCAAATGATTTGCAACAACGACCAAAGGAGACTACTTTAGTCCTATTTCAATTGCAACTGGTTTTCAATTGGCGTGTGGAGGCGTTCCTGACCCTGTCTTTGGTGTGGCGGCCTCGCACTTCCCTAAGGCCCTGCCCGTAAGCCATGCAGTACGTTGACTTGCAGGTTACTGGGACCTAAGATGCGCCCAGCGTCTTCAGTCGAATGACCCGCGTCCGCATCGTGAGCATCTAGCTTTGCGTGGGCTTTCCCGGCGGTGTCTGTGCCAAGCGCCTTGGTGTCGCATTATCGCCTCATGGAGCCATTGGGCAGCGGTGGCATGGGTGTGGTCTACCGCGCAGAAGACACCACGCTCGGGCGGATCGTAGCCCTCAAGTTTCTCCCTTCGCAGATTGTTCATGATCCCAAGCAAGTCTTGCGCTTCCGGGAAGAGGCCCGTACGGCTTCGGTATTGAACCACCCGAACATTTGCACCATTTACGAAGTAGCCGAAGAACAGGGCCAGCTGTTCATCGCCATGGAATTTGTGGAAGGCCGTCCACTATCCGCATCCATTCGCGAGAACGGAATACCAACGTCGAGCGTAGTGCGCTACGGCCGGCACATCGCCGCTGCTCTGGAGCATGCCCACGCTCGAGGGGTGATCCACCGGGATTTGAAGCCGCTGAACATCGTCATCACGCCGGACGGTGACGCAAAAATCCTGGACTTCGGCTTGGCGAAGCGCACCGATCCGAATGACGTAAATCGCAAGACCCTTCAGGCGGCCACTGCCACAACCATAGGGTTGGCGGGAACCATGCCGTACATGTCGCCCGAACAATTGGAAGGGGGCGACGCCACGGCGCGCAGCGACATTTGGGCGTTGGGCATCGTGCTTTACGAAATGGCCTCGGGAGCGCGTCCCTTCCAAGGCGACAACCTGTATCGGCTGTGCACGGGGATTATTCAGGAGCCGTTTCCGCCTCTGGCAGAAAACGTGCCGCCCGGCCTCGCCGCGGTAATCGCTCGATGCCTAGAGAAAGAGCCGGCGAGGCGTTACCAACGCGCCGGAGAGGTACGCGCGGCTTTGGAAGCGCTCGAACCTTCTTCGGCTACAGGACTCGTTTCCGCACCAGCGAGCCGGCCCGGATGGTTCTCCGCACGACGGGCGCTAGCGATGATAACGGTAGTGATCCTCGCAATCTCGGGATTATGGCTGGCCAGAAAACAGCCCAGGAAACCAGACGAAGAGGTAACTGCAGCCGCCGAGCGCATGCAGGTTGCCGTGATTTCTCCGGATTACGGATCTGCCGCGGGAGAAGCGGCCTTCGACAGCGGACTGGTGGAGACACTAACGTCCAGCTTGACGGAATTGTCTGGGCGGCATCCCCTCGCGGTAATTCCCGCCAGCGAAATGCGCGCGCACCATGTGCAGACGCTAGATGCGGCGCGGCAGGAATTCGGAGTGAATTATGGATTGATGTTGAATATACAGCGCGCCGCCGGCCAGGTGCGGGTGAACTATTCGCTGGTGGATGCCCATTCTCATCAGCAATTGCGCGGAGGAACGGTAACCGCCGGAGCCGCGGATCCTTTTGGATTGCAGGACCAGGTTTCCGCGCGTGTGGCGGAGATTTTGAAACTGGAGCTGGAACCGCAAGAGAAAAAGTCCCTGGAGGCCCACGGCACGACCGAGCCGGCAGCGTACGATTTCTATTTGCAGGGCGTAGGGTACTTGCAGAACTACGACAAAGCAGAAAATGTGGAGAACGCTATCACCGTCTTCCGGCGGGCGCTCGAGAAAGATAAGGAATTCGCCGGCGCCTACGCCGGGCTGGGAGAGGCGTATTGGCAGAAATTCGATCACGCCCACGAGAAGCGTTTGGCCGCAGATGCCACCAAAGCTTGCCAGCTGGCGGTGGACAAAGATGCGAACCTGGCCCAGGCGCATACCTGTCTGGGCCGCGTTTATCAGGGAACCGGGAAGTACGAAATGGCAGTGGCGGAGTACCAGAAAGCTTCCACCATGGAGCCGACGCTCGACGCCGCGCAGGCCGGCCTGGCGCGTGCCTACGAAAGCTTGAATCGTTTGCCGGAAGCGGAGCGATCTTACAAGGCCGTTATCGCCTTGCGCCCTGATTACTGGGCGGGCTACAACCGCCTGGGCACGTTTTATTTGCGGAATGGAAAATTGGAAGACGCGGCACAGATGTATGCCCAGGTAACTTCGCTCGTTCCGGACAGTTTCGCGGGCTTCGCCAACCTGGGTATTACGCGTATCCAGCAGGGGCGCTATAACGATGCCATCGAGCCACTCGAACGCTCTCTAGCCATTCGCAAGACCGGCGATGCCACCGCCAACTTGGCCACCGCGTATTTTCAGTCCAAGCGTTACGACGAAGCTGCGCGCACGTTCGAAGAAGCCAGCCAGCTGGACGCGCAGAATTACGAGATATGGGGAAACCTGGGTGATGCGTATTTTTGGGCGCCGGGAATGCGTGAACGTGCCCCCGGCGCATATCGCAAAGCGCTGGAGTTGGGAGAAGAACAGCGCAAGGTGAATCCGCGGGACGCGCACATGCTGAGCTACCTGGCCGAGTATCACGCCATGCGCGGTGAAAAAGACCCAGCGCGGTTGCGCATCAACGAGGCGGAAAACCTGGCGCCCCGCGATCCGGAGGTTTTGTATTACGCGGCGATTGTGTATGTGCAGGTCGGCGACCAGAAAAAAGCGCTGGAAAAACTGGAGCGTGCGACGGCGGCGGGATATCCGGTGGGAGTGGTGCGGGATACGCCCAATTTTGCGGTTTTGGAAAACGATCCACGGTTCCGGGCCCTGATTTCATCGCAAGATAGTAAGAAAGGAAAGGCCTCATGAGAACGACGAGTGTATTAGCGAAAAGTGCGGCGCTGGTGTTACTGACTGCCGCCACTATTGTGGTTGCGGGATGCCCGCACAACAATGCGAAGGGCGGTGGCCAACACGGCTTTACCCATTACCCGCACAACCTGACGCATCTTCGTTGCGGCGGTCATCACACTCCGGAGAACTATGCGATCGCCGTGACGGCTGATCAGCAAGTGCTCGTTCATCCCGACGACACCATCATTTTCGTTTGCCAAGGGGATTCGATTTCCTGGTTCTCGCAGGATGCAAATACGTTGATAAAGATAAATTTTACAGACAGTTTTGCGGATGACTTGTTAGGGAAAGGCCACTCGAAATTCGAAAAGAAACATGAGACGGATAAGCAAACGGTGCGGGAACAGAGCGGGCAAGGGGGGCGGGTGTACAAGTATTCGATCATTGTCGACGACGGAACCCATGCGTTCACTCTGGATCCCCACGTAATTCCCATGGGGAAATAGCCCGACTTGGCGCGATCAGCGGCGCGCAGCGTGTAGTCTCCTGAGAAGCGCTGGCAAATCGGCGGTGTCCTGAAAAAGGCGGATAGCGGCGATGCCGGCGGCTCCCGCGTTGACGCATGAAGGCGCATTCTCGACCGTGATCCCGCCGATCGCCAGCACCGGCACAGAGACGGACTGGCAGATTTCCTCGAGCTTGGCCAACCCTTGCGGCGCTCCGAAAGCAGTTTTTGACGGGGTGGCGAAGACCGGGCCGAAGAAAATGTAATCGGCACGAGCGCGCCCCGCGGCCAGCGCGCTTTCGAGCGAGTGACAAGAAACTCCCACCATAAAATCCTGCGACGTGGCTCGCTCCAACCGCCCACCGATCCAGCGTGTTACGTTCCCAACGGGAAGTGAATTTTCGCCGAGGTGCACGCCGCCAGCGCGTTCCGAAAAAGCCACATCGACGCGATCGTTGACGAGAATGCGTGCGCTTGAGCCGCTTTGCAGGTTCGATTGCCTCACTACGGCCAGCGAATCACGGACGATGGGGGCGATTTGCTCTCCGGGAAGATCTTTTTCACGAACTTGAATCCAGTCAACGCCCGCAGACGCCGCTCTGGCGATGCGTTTCAGGAGTTCGTCGCGACTATCGCCGGACCATGAAAGTTGAAGGCTCTGGCGGTCGGTGACGTAGCAAAGAATCGGCGTCTGCGGGAATCTAACGGGAAGCGACACGCGGGACTTCCGAATCCGGACGGGGGCGTATCAGGCCGAGGGCCAGGAAAATATCCAGCACACCGACTCCGCTAACCAGCCCACGAAAGGAAGGATGCAGAATCACGGGAAGCAGCGAAGGAAAGTGGCTCAGAAAATAATTCTGTTCCCAGAAATTCGTCCACGGAAGATATAGGAGCAGCGCGCCCATCTCAAAACACAGAATGATCAGTAACGCGCGAAACACGCGGTTCATGAATGAGGTGATCTCCGCCTACGTGAACACCAGGCGTTAACGGCTGGGCTTCTGAAGAGCAGCGATGCGTTCGGCCACGTCGCGATAGTCAATATTCATCGCGTAAACCTTGGAGAAACTCTTTAGCGCTGCTTCGGGCTCGCCAGCCGATTCCTGGGCGATGCCCAAATCATACCGCAACGCGAGAATGCTTTCCGGTTCAACGCCGGGCGTCTCCAGCGCGCGCTCGTACCAGATGGCCGCGATGCCCGGTTGGCCCTTTTCCATGAACGCCAAACCAAGCAGGGTGCAGCACTGCATGGCGTAGCGGAAGGGACGCCCGCGCTCGTTGGCCTTGGCTACTTTCTGAAATTCGCTGATGGCTTCTTCGAGCAACCCCATTTCGCGGAAAGCGGTGCCGAGATTGTAGTGGGTCTCCAGATCCTCGTCGTCCGAGCCCATCTCCCCGAGCTCTGCCCGGAAGTTATCAAATACTTCCTTGAGTGGGCCGGAGTCGCTCTGGTTAGAGGTGTCAATGGACCTAACGGGCGCTTCCACATCGGGCTTGGAGTACGAGGGCGTAAGTTGGCCCATTCCAAGGTGCTCGATTTCGCTGGCGAGATCGGCGAGGAAGCGGTCCGAGGCGAATTCGTTGCCGTTTGTTGAAGCGCCGGAATTCTGTAGCGCGGGCTCTGGTTCAGCATGCATCTCCGCTGGCGGCTCCGCAGGTTTCAGGTTGTGAATTTCTTCATGAGCGGGAACGAGCGGCTCAGGATCAAGGATGAGCTCGTAGTCCTGATCAAGCTCAAATTCAGGTTCCTTGGCGGGTTCTTTCGCCGGAGACTCAATTTTTTGCGGCGCGTGACTCTGCTCGACAGGGGCCAGTTCCGGCAATTCTTCGCCGGCGGGCTGGGCAGCCTGCGATTCCATCGGCTCCGATGTAGGCGCAGGTTCAACTGAAAATGCAGACACATCAATCTCGTCCAGGACGGGCAGCTCTTGCAAAACAGTTTCCACCGGCGCGTGGGGTTCCTTCTCACTCTCAGGAATATCAATCGCAAATTGTTCTGACTGAGAGGGGCTGTCCTGCGGTTCTTGAACTGCGGGCTTTTCGAATGCCGGAGGCGGCTCCTGCGTGGGCACCTGAAATTCCGCAAACGCCGGCATGTCTTGTGGCGGAACGAAAGACGGCTGATGCGTGGGCTCCGCGGCTGCCGGGCTTAGAAAGTCAGGGGCCTCTTCGACGGGTGCCGGCTCCACGGGAATTTCAAATGTTGCGCTTGGCGAAGTCTCAGACGAATCGGCGATAGTGAATTCCGGGACAGATTCTTCCGCGGACGGCTCCCCGGCCGGCGCAGGCGTTTGCGATTCTGCTTTTAACGGCTCGACTTCCTTAAGCACCGACAGCCATTCGTCCGACAAATCCACTTCATGAACATCCTGCGCAGCGTTGCTGACAACTGGTTCGGGAGCGTGGTGTTCTTCCATTGTTGACGATGGGACCGCGAATTCCGCGACCGCCGGTTCACTGGATACAGGCTCCGGAGCGATCTCGATAGCGGAAATTTCGTCCTCGTCCAGTGTTTCGTCGATATTGGCACTCGCATGCGCGACGCCGGACAGCGCGGCTTCGGAGGAGGCGGTGAGTTCGGCATCAGAGACGCCGGCGGCGCGTTGGAAGCGGCGGCGGAGCTCCGCGAAACGCTCCGCGCTGCGATTGTCACCACGTTCGGAGTGAAGTTTTTCAAGGCGAGAGGCCAATTCCGCGGTGCGACGGTCGTCACCAGCCCCCAGCACAAAATCCAGAAGTTTTTCGAGCGTTGGCGTGTGACGCGGCGCACGGCGCAGGATTGCTTCCAGCAGGCCGATGGCTTTCTGAGTCAGACCGTAGCTGGCGAAAAGATCAACGTCGGTGAGGGATTGCGCGATGAATTTTTGGGTTTCTTCATCGAGTTCGGCGGAAGCATCGCGATGTTCCGCTTCCGCAGATGATAAGGGTTCGGCCGCCGGTGCCTCCAGATCCGGGCGAACTTTGGGCGCTGGCGGCGGCTCCAGTTCCGTCTTGAGGTTGTTTTCAGACGAAGCATCTTCTTCCGGCGTGATGATGCCCATCTTCTGCAAAACGTCGTTCAATTTACGTTTGGCGGAATCGCTGTCAGGTTCGCGGTCAACCAGTTGTTCGAATACTTCCTTGGCGCGATCAAGTTGTCCGCGAGCGACTAAGGCGTCACCGAGTTGCGCCAGGGCATCCGGCAAGCGGAAAGAATCGCTGGTGCGGCCGTAGCTATCCACCAGCCACTCGTGCGGCTCGATGCGGCCCGGCAAGCGCACGACCAGTTCATTCAATAGGCGGCCGACGGCTTCATGTTCGCCGGCGTCGAGCATGGGTATGCGCGTCCGCTCAATGATGGGCATGGCCTTTTCGCCCTGATCGGATTGCAGCATGGCTTCGGCGACTTTTTGCGTTAGCCCAAAATTTTTCTCATCGGCTTCAAAAATTCGCAATGCCAACGCGGTCGCTTGGTCCCAATTTCCGCTTTTGATGTACAGGTCGAGCAGCAACTCCGCTTGCTCGCCGCCTTTTTCGAGGTTGGGAACATGTTCGAGAAGCTCCGCAGCCTGGGGCATGTTACCGCGCGCGGAAAAAGACCGCGCCTTGACGATTACGGCTGCGAGATTGTGGGGGTCCAGCTTCAGTGCCTTGTCGGCTAGTTTTTCGCATTCGGCCTGATCGCCACGTGCCAGCGCGCGTTGCGCCGCGGACACATACGTTTCCATGGCCTCTCTGGCCTGGCCCATCGCTCCATACAAATCCGCCAGGCGAATCTGGATGCGCAAATTGTCAGGTTCCGCGGCCAGAAGCTTTTTCAGCAGGGCCACAGCTTCCGGCTGACGATTGTGTTTCAGATGAATTTCGGCGAGCTGCAGGAACAGGGGGCGAGCCTCGCTCATTACTCCTTGCTGCACGTACAGGTCGGCAAGTTTTTCGAGCGGGCGAATTTCTTCGGGCGCGAGCTTGGCGATACGTTTATAAACAGCGATGGCCTTGGTGAGAAAACCGTCGCCGACAAAAATCTGCGCGAGGCGTTCGAAATAATCTATGGCCTGAAAAGTTTCGCCCTGGCGAATATAGAGTTCGCCGACAGTCATCAAGGTGACCTGATCGCGGGGCTCGAATTTCAGGACTTGCTGGTACTCGGCGATAGCCTGTGCGACTTTGCCCTGATTCAAAAGTTTCTGGGCGGCTTCGACGAATTTGCTTTTGTTATAAGCCATGCTCTAACCGGGACAGTAAAGAGTGCATGAGCGCGGACGGCGATTTCGCCGCACGGACTCGGGGACTCTGTCCGAGACGTTCTCCTCGATGCGTTGAGCTGATTGCCAGACCGCAACGCTATCCTGTAACGCTAACAGGCCGTAAAAACACAAGTCAATGAACGCAAAGTTCCGTGTGAGTAGCCAGTTATCCCCGTTCGGATCAGGAAACTTAGCGGCGAACATCAGGCGAAGCGCGGACAGGTCGATATTGAGGTGGAGTTTATACGTTTTGCAGCGGAAGGGTAGCATCGAGCGCAGCGGGTTCGGCGGCCTGCGGCTCAGCCAGGAAAGAAATCTGCGTGGCTCCCACGGCCCAGCAATTCGATTCTCGCACGGGCGCGAAAGAGTGGCGGTGCAAGGGACTCGGCCCGTGAACGCGAAGAGCTTCGAGATGGTCGGCGGTGGCATAGCCTTTATGCCGGGCCAGGCCGTACTGCGGGTAGACGGCATCCCACTCCGCCATGCGCGCGTCGCGATGGGTCTTGGCGAGAATGGATGCGGCGGCGATGGAAACGCTGCGCGCGTCTCCATGGATGAGCGATTTTTGCTCGATCAGCACATCGAGTTTGATGGCATCCAGCAATAGGTAATCAGGAATAATCGAAAGCTGCTGAAGCGCAGCGGTCATGGCCTGGCGGCTGGCTTGATAAATATTCCAGGCATCGATGCGTTGGGCGTCTATTTCCGCGACGGCCCACGCCAAGGCGTGTTCGCGGATGCGCGGAGCCAACTCGCCACGCCGCTCGGCGACCAGTTTTTTGGAATCGTCCAGGCCGACGATGCGGCGCTTGGGATTGAGAATCACAGCAGCGGCTACGACCGGGCCGAACAAGGCGCCGCGGCCGGCTTCATCGAGGCCGGCGATGCGCGCCCAGCCCAGTTTTCGGGCTGCGCGTTCGAAACGCGTGCAACACATGCGAGTCATGGTGGACCGGGCGATTCTAGCATGCAGCCATGGTGGTCGTTTGAGGAATGCCGCCTTTACCCGAAGCGTTTTGTAAATCGTAAGCTGCGGGTGACACTGTTAGTGTGAAAGCCAGATGAGTGATTTCTCCAAAAGCGTAATCGTGGGAACCGCCGGGCATATTGACCACGGCAAGTCCTCTTTGGTGCAGGCTTTGACTGGAACGCATCCGGACCGCTTGGCGGAAGAGAAGCGCCGTGGCATCACGATTGACCTGGGCTTCGCGTTTCTCGAAGAAGACGGCGTGCGCTTCGGCTTTATTGACGTGCCCGGGCATGAGCGCTTTGTAAGCAACATGCTGGCGGGAGCCGCGGGCATTGATTTAGTGCTGCTGGTAATTGCCGCGGACGAGTCCATCAAGCCGCAGACGCGCGAGCATTTTGATATTTGCAGATTGCTGGGTGTGAAACATGGCGTGATTGCGCTGACGAAATGTGATCTGGTGGATGCGGATACGCTCACGCTGGTGCAACTGGAGATCGAGGAGTATTTGCGGGGATCGTTTCTGGCCGGCGCGCCCGTTGTGGCGGTGAGTTCGAAAACCGGTGCAGGCGTCTCGGAATTAAAACGGTCGTTAGTCACCGCAGCTGCGCAGGCAAACGGAAAGGATGCCACTCGGGCCTTTCGTTTGCCGATCGACCGCGCTTTCTCGATGCCGGGGTTCGGCACGGTGGTGACGGGCACGCTCGTTTCTGGGAACGTAAAAGTTGGCGAGGAAGTCGAATTGTTGCCCGGCGGGGAGCGGCTGCGTGTGCGAGGCCTGCAGACCGGAGGGCGCGCAGTGGAGCAAGCGGTAGCTGGGCAACGAACCGCAGTGAATCTCGCGGGGATTGATCACGCCGCTGTAAAACGTGGCATGTGCCTGGGGGAGCCAGGAAAATTTCGCGCCACACGTAGGATGGATGCGGAATTCTTACTTTTGCCAGGCACGCGCCGCTTGAAGAATCGCGAGCGCGTGCATTTCCATGCCTCCAGCGCTGAAACTGTCGCGGAAATTTTGCTGTATGGCCGGAATGAGCTAACGGCAGGTCAAAGTGCGCTTGCGCATCTGCGGCTGCGGGACGAAGTTTTGGTTGTGCCAGGCGAACGGTTTATCGTGCGGCAATTTTCGCCGGTGACAACCATAGGGGGCGGCGAAGTTCTTGACCCGCTGGCGCGGCGGCCGTTAACCAAGGATACCGGCCGACTAAAATTCCTCGAAACTTTGCGCGACGGCAGCCGCGAAGCGGTTTTGGACGCCCTGGTGAAACGAGCGCCAATGGGTTTGCGTTTTGAGGAAATCGGGACTCACACCGCTTGGGGAGAATCTGAAATCTTACAGACTTTGCGCCAGCTATCGGCTGCCGGATTGGTGAAAGCGATAGGCGAAGATCGCCCCATCCTGATTACAGCGCCGCGTTTTGAGGAAGTACGCAGCAGAATTCGAGAGAATGTGGAATTGTTCCAGCGAGACAATCCATTGGTACCCGGCATAGCGCGCGAAGACTTGCGAGTTAAAGTGGGCCGACGGGTGCGGCCCGAGGTTTTTCGTGCCGCGCTGGAAGAATTATTCACGCAGAAAAAACTTGAAGTGCAGGCTGAGATAGTCAGACGCGCCGGCACGGGCATCGTATTGCTTCCCGAAGAACAGGTTGCGAAGGAAAAGATCGAAGCGGCGTTTCGTTTGTCGGGATTGACGGTCCCCTCCGTGAAAGAGGTACTCGCGGGGCTGGCGATGGAAGCGAAGCGGGCCGAAAAATTGCTGCACATCCTGCTACGCGAAAAGACGCTGGTGCGGATTTCGCCCGACTTGATTTTTCACAGCGCGGCGCTGGCGCATCTGAAGGAGCAGCTTTTGACGTATAAGAAGACCACGGGAGAACGTGTCTCTGTGCCGGGTTTTAAAGAGTTGACCGGGATTACCCGCAAATACGCCATTCCCCTGCTCGAGTATCTGGACCGCGAACGGGTGACCCGCCGGGCGGGCGACGAGCGTGTTATACTTTAGCTTCCGGTACCGTACAATTTGCGGTGTTTTTGACGATTATCGGTGGTGGAGGACGATATGGAATTTCCAATGCACTGGCTGATCATCCTGGTGGTGATCCTGGTTCTTTTTGGCGGTCGCAAGATTCCTGAATTGATGCGCGGCATGGGCGAAGGCGTGCGCGGTTTTAAAGAAGGTATGCACGGCGGCAATCAGTCTCAATCACAGACGGTGACGCCTCCCACGCAAGCGCCGTTGCCGACAGAAAAGCCCGCTGACGAAAAGAAGCTGGGGTAACCCTCCCCGAATTTCTCGGAGTGAGATAATTTTATTTTCTTCAGGCGGCCATAGTGGCCGCCTTTTTGCTTTGGGCCAACAGAAATATTACGCCGGAGTTTGGTCCGACCACCCCAGAGCCTTTAGCTCCTGCGAAAGGCGCGCGAGCGGGAGCCCAACTACGTTGAAGTAGCACCCTTCTATACGCGGGATGTAGCGTCCGGCGCGGCCTTGAATGGCGTAGGCACCGGCCTTGTCGTAAGGCTCGTCGGTGGCGAGATATTGCGAAATTTCTTGCGGTGACAGCGGCGAAAAATGCACCTGCGTAGCCTCCACAAAACTGGTGCGCTCGGCATCGGGCAGGCGGATGAGCGTGACTCCTGTCAGCACCGCGTGCGCGCGACCCGAAAGCAATGCCAGTGTGCGTCGAGCGTCCTCCCTCGAGCGCGGTTTGCCGATGATGTGCTCGTCCACGGTGACGACTGTGTCCGCGCCGATCACAATCGCCGGACCAATGGACTGAGCCGCGGCCAAGTCGGCCTTGGCTGCGGCCAATCGCTGGACATGCTCCTGCGCGGATTCGCCGGGTATGGGCGTTTCATCTATTTCCGAAGGCCAGGCGCTAAAGGCAATGCCGGCATTGCGAAGAATTTCGGCGCGGCGTGGGGAGGCGGAAGCGAGAATCAGTTTCATCGCGACTGTAATTTCAGATAACGACGGATTCCTGGTATTCCCCGAACACGCTGCGCAGCGTGTCTGAAATTTCACCGACTGTGGCGTTGCTTTCAACCGCTGCCAAGATTGCTGGCAAAAGATTTTCGGTGCCGGCGGCGCGGCGCGACAACTCCTGAAGAGCGGCAGTGCTGCGTGCCGAATCGCGCTTCTGACGGAAAGCGCGCAGGCGCTCCACTTGGTCGCGGCCTATCTGTTCGTCCACACGCAGAATATCTATCGGGCGTTCTTCTTCGAGTTTGAAATCGTTGACGCCCACTACGATCTGTTCATTTTTTTCTACGGCGCGTTGGAACTCGTACGCCGCTTTCTGAATTTCGCCCTGAATGAAGCCCGTCTCAATGGCCCGCAGCGTTCCGTCGAGAGGTCCGCCCATGGAGTGAATTTTCTCGATATAAGTTTTAGCACCGGCTTCAATTTCGTTGGTGAGTTGTTCGATGGCATAAGAACCCGCCACCGGATCGATGGTGTTGGCGACGCCCGTCTCGTGAGCAATGATTTGCTGCGTGCGCAAGGCGATCAGCGCGGCGTCTTCGGTGGGTAGGGCCAGAGCTTCATCCAGCGAATTGGTGTGCAGCGACTGGCATCCGCCCACAACAGCGGCCAGCGCCTGTATGGCCACGCGAACAATATTATTCTCAGGCTGCTGAGCGGTAAGCGACGAACCAGCCGTTTGCGCGTGAAAGCGCAGCAACCACGATCGCGGATCCTTGGCATGAAACTGTTCGCGCATGATGCGCGCCCAGAGGCGGCGCGCGGCTCGAAACTTGGCGATTTCTTCCAACAGATCATTATGGGCGTTGAAGAAAAAAGATAACTGCGGCGCGAAGTCGTCCACATTCATCCCGGAATTTATAGCGGCTTGTACGTAAGCCATGCCATCCCCCAACGTGAAAGCCACTTCCTGCGTGGCGGTCGAACCGGCTTCACGGATGTGATAACCGGAAATGGAGATGGTGTTCCACTTAGGCAGAGTGTCGCGGCACCACGAAAAAATATCGGTAACGATGCGCATCGCCGAGCGCACTGGATAGATGTACGTGCCGCGCGCGATGTATTCCTTGAGGATGTCGTTCTGCACCGTGCCGGAAAGTTTCGCAAGATTGGCGCCCTGTTTTTTGGCCACCGCCACATACAGGCAAAGAAGGATCGCGGCGGTCGAATTGATGGTCATGGAAGTGGAAACTGTTTCGAGCGGAATGCTGGCGAAAAGAATCTCCATGTCTTCGATGGAATCAATGGCCACGCCGCCTTTGCCGATTTCCCCCAGCGCCAGCGGGTGATCGGAGTCCATGCCGATCTGGGTAGGCAGATCGAACGCTACGGATAAACCTATCTGTCCTTTGCCGAGCAAGTAGCGATAACGCGCATTCGATTCCGCGGCGCTGGCGAAGCCCGCATATTGCCGCATGGTCCAGAAACGCCCGCGGTACATGGTGGGATAAATCCCACGCGTGTAAGGAAACTCGCCGGGGTAGCCGATGGAAGTTTGAGGATTTTCCGCAGCAATATTTTCAGCGGTATAGAGGCGCTCAAGCAGCAGTCCCGAGAGCGTTGTAAAGCGCTCTTTGCGATCCACAGGTTTTTTGGAATTTGTATCGGCCATGGCTGTTAGCTGCTGCGAGCGCGTCGAAATGATGTGAATGCAAAAAATAAAAACGAAGCCGCAACTATTCCGGCGACTGCTACCAGCCAGTATGCCGCATCGCGGGAATACGCCCGCACGGCTGCGGTGAACCAGGAGAACGACAAAACCGCAAAGATCGCGGCAACGACTTCATGGAACAGTTGCTTAAGCGTGCGCCACAGGCGACTGAATCGGCCGCGATAAACCTGAACTCCCTGCACCCTCGCGACAGTGGACATCTTCGTATCTTAACGTAAAGACCGACAGGACGCGGATTCCAGCCAGGCGACGCCCCTTTCGCGAGCTTCTGGCGGCCCAAAACTGCACCAAAGGGCTGTGAACGGATTGGAGACAACAGGTCGAAGCTCACTTGTATCCAATGATACGTGAGCCTAAAATGGCCCTAGAGTAGGGGAGAACCACCTTGCAACTCGACGATCACCTGAAGAACTTGCTCCGTGAACTGGGACACGCGATCAATGACACGGTGTCCGACTCCGACCGTATCACCGGAGCGATTGCAGGAGTGCGCGCGCACGGCTACGACATCGTGCTGAAGCTGGACGCCACCATCGGTCTGGCCAAGCGCGACGCGGGATCCGCGGAAGCGGCCTCGCTCACGACCCAGGACCGGCGTTTCCTCGAATCTCTGCGTATTCAGGTGGATCAGGATTCCTTCATGGAAGACCACGGCGAGGGCGGGAAGAAAGTTGCCGCACGCCTGGCGATGACGCCGCAAGATGTGCGCTTCCTGAAATCCCTGCGCATTGCCACGGATGAAATGGAATGAAACCGCTCTTTAAAATTGCCGGCGTGTTGTTCGGAGCCATGGCGGTAGCCGCAATGTTGTGTCCTCGTGCGGCGGCGCAGACTCCTGCAACGGTAGCGCCCATCGTGGTGGACACCGCCGTGCCCATCATCATCAACGCCGTGAAACCCAAACCGACCGGTTTGAGCAAATTCGAAGGATTCGTGATGCACGCCAACATCGCGCAAATTACCGTACGCGCCAAGGGAAACGATATGGCCATTCGGACTTTTGCGCTGTCTCCTGAAGCCGCCACGAAAATGCAGTCCATCGTGGAAAAGGGCGGCTACCAGTACGGCGACAAGATCACCGTGATGTACAACCCCAGCAGCCTGCAGGCCGTGAAGCTCAGAGGGAAACCTTCTAAAGCAATCTAGTTCGCGAAGCAGAAAATGCTCCGTCTCCCCGCAGTGGCCGGCAGTTTTTATCCCTCCAACGCCGCCGAATTATCCAAGCAGATTGCCAAATATACCGAGACAGAAAATAAATCAGCCCAGAAGAGTGTGCGGGCTTGCCTGGTGCCGCATGCCGGCTATGTTTATTCCGGCCACGTGGTGGGCGCGGTCCTCTCCGGAATTAAGATCCCGCCGAGGATTGTGATCCTTGGCGTGCGGCATCGCCCTCCGGGTTCGCCTGCGGCCATCATTTCGAGTGGGGCGTGGCGCACTCCTTTGGGGGAGGCGGAAATTGACGAAGCGCTGGCCGCCATACTTTTGGAGGAGTGTCCGGTGTTGAAAGAAGACGCGCTGGCGCACAGCAGAGAACATTCGTTGGAAGTGCAAATTCCGTTCCTGCAGGTGCTGCAACCCCCATTCCGGTTTGTACCCATTGCGCTTGGCAGCGTGCACTTCGAAACGCTGTTGACCGTGGGAGAAAGCATCGGGCGAGTACTGGCGGCAGAAACCGGTGAAGTACTGCTGCTGACCACTTCTGATTTGAATCATTACGAAGACGACGCTACTACGCGGCGCAAAGACCGCCTGGCTATCGAGCAGCTGCTGAAAATGGATCCCCAGGGTTTGTACGACGTCTGCAGCCGGGAAGAGATTTCCATGTGTGGCTTGGGCCCGGCCGTCGCCATGCTCACGGCGTTGCACGTGATGCAGGCGAGCCGGGTGGAGCTAATCCGCTATGCGACTTCCGCGGATCGTTCCGGAGATACCAAAGCCGTCGTGGGCTATGCGGGGATGATTTTTTCCTGATCCCTCGGCAATACTATCGGCGCGAAAAAGTTCACAACAAAAAAAAACGGCCCCTAAAAAACCGGGGCCGTCACCTAATACTCAAGCGAAATTAGTGAGGTCGTCCAGTTACACGAGGAGCGGGCGCTGCCGTTGGAGCAGACGTACGCGGAGCCGATCCTGTTTGCATCGTAGCGCCCCGCGATCTGGAGCCTCCGCTCAATTCTCCACGAGTGAATACTGTGGAACGCTGTACCGGCGGCGGTGGTCCAACGCGGGCGGACGCGGAACGTGACGGCATCGCCGCGCGCGCACTGGCTGGCGTTGCGGCAGCGGGCACCTTCGATGGAGAACGCCCCGCCAATGCGGCGGACGAATCCTTGCCAGACTCCGCTCCGGAAACGTTCGCAGCGGAGTTGACCGGCACATTGCTGTTCACGAAGCGATGTTCTTTCGCGTCGTAGACAATGGAAGAATTGCCGCCTCGCGCCGCGTTGGTCACGGCGGCGTTGCCGGAGGCCACTGTGCGTGGGACACGAGCAGGTGTGCTCACGCCGCTAGCGTGTGAAACGAGCGCCTCCTTCGGAATTTCTTTCACTACTTTCCATCTGGAGCCAGCGGCCAGCGCGGACTGCGCGCTCGCGGCTCGGGAATTCAGAGGCATCACGCCTTGGGCCAAGTTCACCGGAGTTTTTCCGTGATTGTCCAGCGGATGAGTGGGTACGATGCCGACGGCGCTTCCTGAGCGCACAAATGTCGCGGTTACCGGATGAAACCTTACCGGCAAACCGCCGCCGCCAAATCCCGTAGGAGCCCATAGCCAGCCAATGCCTGGCTGGAATATCCATCCACCGTAGTGATAAGGCAGCCAGCCCCATGGCTGATTGCCGACGAACGACCAACCCCAGCCCGACTGAAAATACCAGTTACCGTAATCAAACGGCGACCAACCTATACCAGCTCCGTAAGGTTGCCAGCCGTAGCCAAATCCGGAAATGGGATAAAAACCGCCGTAGGTGTACAGGTCGCCAAAGCCCGAGGTGTAATTGTAGGAGTTGGAATATTGCATCGCTGCATTGGTAGAGGTGACCACGCTATCTTCGCGGCCGGAAACCCAGCGATCAAAGTCGTCGCTCTCCGGGGTCCGCCCAATATTTGCGGAGACCGTTTCGCCGGCACGCATGGTCAGCGATTGCCCTTTGGAAACTGTGGTGCTGTCGTCTTTATAGAGGATGGACACGCGGCCTTTGTTGACCGCCACAGTGCTCCCGTCATCAAAATTGTCCATGCGGAAATTAGCGCGGCCGGCCACCTGGGCGGTGAAATCGCCTCCGGTGACGCTGAAATAGTCCGCCCGTGAAGGGTGGGCGTAGAACGAGCCTGTGCCTTGGCGAAGAATGAGGCGAGTCGTGAAGGAGCCATCTTCGAGGGAAAGATCAAAAAATTCTAGAACGCTGTTTTCGTTGATAAAAGCCATGGCGCCATTTTCGAATTCCACTTCGGCGCGCCCGCTGTCGGTGGCGATCACGTCATGCTCGCGAATCGGAAGATTCAACTCCGCGCGACTCCAGGCAGCTTTATCGTTGGCCAGGGGATCGCCTTTGGAGTCGTGCAGGATGCGCACATCGCCCTGGACAAGGCTGAGCCGGATGATGCGGGCGTTACTGGCGGTGGTGTAGGCAGGCTGAAGCGCGGCGAACGACCAAGCCAAGACAAAAATAATGGCGAAGCGAAGATAAGAGCGGAAAGTCATGGATTACCCCTGCCGGGCACGCCAGCGAAGACAGTTCGCTGCAAAGAAGAGCGTTACCGGATATGAATATGGTCTCTCTCGGGGATGGGGGCGTCAAGCGCGGTGAATACCGGGAAAGCCTGCATGGGCGCTATTTTGAAGCGGTTCGTGAACAACCAATTTAGCGCAGCTGGCCGGAGCGCCCGAACGAACTTCGCATGTTGGCGCGATCCAGATTTTCCCGCAGGTTCATGAGCGTAAGAAAAGTGCTGAGGATGCGCGCTTTGAGGTCGTCGGTGAGCGGCAGGCCGCTGGTGGCTACGCGCGCGAGACGTTCGCCGTGTTCGGTGATGAACTGCATGATGGCGCGCTGGCGTTCATGCGGCGCGTGGCCCAGCGCTGTTTCGCGGCGCATGCCCGCGCAACTGTTTTCGACCGACAAAGTGAAGTGCAAAACACACAAATTATGCTCGCGCAGAGCAGGAGGCACTTCGACTTTGCAGCCTTTAACTTCGCAAGCGTTGGTCATGAGGCGCCGGGAATGGCTTGCATGATAGGTAACATTGTCAGCCGTCAAAATCCAGCATGTGGTCGTGGTCGTGCGGCGAATCCTACACGAGGCTCCCGCGGAGCTTCTCTCGTTGAACGCCAGGAACATAAAAACATTGACAGTCTTGAATACCGATTGTATAAAAATACAGTACGCTGTATATTCGATTTGTGAGGGGTTTAGTGGGCGCGCGTAAGACATTTCGTCACGGACAAATTCTGCGGCTGGTGAGCGACGGCTCCATCAGCAACCAGGAAGAATTGCGTCGGCGATTGGCGGCGCAGCGTCTGCGCGTGACGCAGGCTACGTTGTCTCGAGACATTCAGGAACTGCGACTGGTCAAGACGCAGAGCGGCTATAAAACGGCTACGGCTTTGCCCGAAGATTTCGCTCCATTGCCGCGACTGGCACATGCTTTGCGCGAATTTCTGCAGGATATCCGTCCGGCGGAAAATTTGCTGGTTTTGAAGACGCCACCCAGTGGGGCGCAACCCCTGGCGGCGGCGGTGGACGGAGCAAAATTCCCAGAAATTGCCGGAACCATCGCCGGCGACGACACCGTACTGATCATCACCCCCAACAAGAAAGCGCGGGAATCGCTGCAGAAGCGCATTGAAGCGCTGGTCAAGTGAGAAATCCCCACCACATTGCGGTAGTTGGCGTGGCGGGCTACACCGGCTTCGAGCTGGCGCGAATACTGGTGCGCCATCCAGGCGTAGAAGCGGCCACCTTCTACATGCGCGAAACCAATGGGGCCAAGTGTCTCGACGAATTATTTCCGCAACTGCGTGGGCGTGGCGACGCTCCGCTGCACACGCTTTCCGTTGAGACTATCGCCGCCAGCAATGCCGGCACGGTATTTTTGGCCACTCCTGCTGATGTCTCGGCGACACTGGCACCAGCGCTCGTCTCGGCCGGACTGCGCGTGGTGGATTTAAGCGGCGCATTTCGCTTTCGTGATCAGCAGACGTTCACAAACTGGTACAAGCTGGCGGCGCCTCCCGCCGAACTGCTCGCCGAAGCGGTTTACGGCGTTCCGGAAATCTACGCTGACAAGATCAAGGATGCGCGCGTGATCGCGAATCCCGGTTGCTATGCCACCAGCGTAATTTTGGCTTTGCGTCCCTTTACGGATGCCGGTTGGATCGCCCCGGGCTCCAGCGTGGTGTGCGATTGCAAATCCGGCGCAAGCGGCGCAGGCAAGGAATTGCGCCGCGACCTGCAGTTTGTGGAAGTGGACGACAATTTCAAGGCCTACAATTTGTTTTCACACCGCCACACGCCGGAAATCCTGGAACACACCGGCCTGGCGGAAGCCCAGGTGACCTTCTCCACGCACTTGCTGCCGGTCAGTCGGGGCATCCTCTCCACTATTTACGTTCATCTGCAATGGCCGCAGGAAGCTGCGGCCATTGAATCGCTATATCGCAGATTTTATGCCGGCCGCCCGATGGTGCGTATCTGGAGCGCCGGATCGTTGCCCGAATTGCAGCACGTTGCGCACACAAATTTCTGTGACATCGGCTTTGCGCTTGATAAGAGCGGCCGACGGCTGGTGATGGTTTCCTGCCTGGACAATCTCGGCAAGGGCGCCGCTGGGCAGGCTGTGCAAAATTTCAACCACATGCTGGGGATACAGGAGCAAACCGCACTGCAATGAAAATCGTAATCAAGTTTGCCGGAGCTTTGCTGGAAAACGACGAGACGGTACGCGCGCTGGCTCGTCAGGTGGCCACACTGGCCAAAGATGGCCATCAGATCCTGGTGGTTCACGGAGGCGGCCGTCTTTTTACCGCCACACTGAAGCGCATGGGGATTGAAAGTAAATTTGTTGGCGGGCTGCGGGTCACCGACCGCGAGTCGCGCGATGTGGCGGTGATGGTCTTCGCCGGGCTGCTCAATAAAAAAGTGGCTGCGGCTATTTCCGCCGAAGGCCAGCCCTGCGTGGGAATTTCGGCGGCAGACGCGCAGTGCTTCACCGCTGACGTTATGATGCACAACGAAGTGCAGGGCGGCTTGGGATTCGTGGGCTACCTGACGGGCATGAACACCAGATTCATCGAATCGCTGTGGAGCGACGGGTTGCTACCGGTGGCGCCGTGTCTCGGGCTCGGCGCGGACAACGAACTTTACAATATCAATGCCGACCACATGGCGGCGGCGTGCGCGGAATTTCTCCACGCCGATCAATTGATATATCTAAGCGACGTGGCCGGCGTGCTGGATGGCGAACGAGTGCTCTCGGTGGTCAGTTGCGAGGATATCGAGCGACTGGTGCAAAGCCGCGTGGTGTCCGGCGGCATGATTTTGAAATTGGAAGCCGCCAAGCGCGCCATCGAAGGCGGCGTGCGCGAAGTGCGCATCGTGGGTGGCACAGGCCCGGACGCTCTGGTGCTGGCCTCGCGTTCGGAGGAATCGCGGGCGGGCGGCGAGTCCGCGAATATTCCGGGAACATTGATCATGCGCGAGGCGCGCAACGCGGCGCAGGCCGCGCTTTCGGCGGCCTGATGCCCAACGCTCGAAAAAAATCGATAGCTCCGCAACCTGGACAATTCGCTAAGCACGCGCGAACGAAAACCGCATCCGCCAAAGTGGACGCGCGCGTGCAAGAAGCGGAGAAGTATTTGCTGCCGACCTACAAGCGCCAGCCTTTTCTGTTGGAACGCGGCCGCGGTTGCTATGTGTTTGACGCTGATGGAAAGAAATATCTCGATTTTCTAGGCGGCATTGCCGTCAATGCTCTGGGCCACGCTCATCCGCGGATCGCAAGAGTAATTCGCCGTGAAGCCGGACGCGCCATTCATTTCTCAAATCTTTATCACAATGCCTATCAAGGCCCGTTGGCCGCAAAACTTGCCGAATGGTCAGGGCTCGACCGGGTGTTTTTCTGTAACAGCGGCACGGAAGCGATTGATGGAGCTATGAAGCTCGCGCGATTGTGCGCGCGCAAGCCAGGAGATACGGCGGGGCCCGCCCTGAGGAAGCATCGTTTCCTGGCGCTGGAAAATTCCTTTCACGGGCGCACTTTTGGCGCTATCAGCGTTACCGCTACGGAAAAATACCGCCTGCCGTTTGCTCCCGTTGTGCCGGGTGTGGAATTCGTGCGCTTCAACGATGTTGCGGATCTGGAGTCCAAGTTCGACGACTGCGTATGCGGAATTGTCTTGGAAACGGTTCAGGGAGAAGGCGGGATCTATCCGGTCAGCGAACAATTCTGGAATCGCGCGAGAGCGCTTGCGACCACCCACGGCGCTTTGCTGATCGCGGATGAAATTCAATGCGGGCTGGGACGCACCGGGCGGAATTTCGCCTACCAGCGTTTCGCCTCCAAGCCCGATATCGCCGTAGTCGCCAAACCTCTCGCGGCGGGCTTGCCCCTGGGCGCAATTCTCGCCAGCAACGAAGTAGCGACTCATGTCTCGCCCGGGTTGCATGGCACAACGTTTGGCGGCGGCCCGTTAATTTCTGCGGTCGCGCTCGAATATTTGAAAATCATCGAAAGCGAACGATTGCTGGGGAATGTGCGCAGCCGCAGCGAAGAATTGCGAACCGGTTTGCAGGCGCTGGCGGGCAAATTCGCGTTCGTTCGTGAGGTGCGCGTCGACGGCTTGATGGTCGGCGTGCAGCTTTCCATGGAAGGCGCGCCTCTGGTGGCGGAAGCTGCCAGGCAGGGGCTGCTGATCAACTGCACGCACGAATATATAATTCGGCTGCTGCCGCCGTTTATCGTCACGCGTGCACAAGTACGTGAGTTCCTGAAAAAATTCGAGACGGTGCTGGCATCTGTCTCCGCAAACATTTCATCCTCAGAACCACCCGTCGCTGTTTCGCGATCGCAGAATTCCTACGCTACCGCAAGGTGAAAAAATGACCGCTACGATGCTTGCTGCACCTATTTTGTTGTCCAACGACCTGCTCACTGGAGCGGAATGGAATCCGCCGCAGACGCGCGAACTGCTGCACCTGGCGGCGGACATCAAGGCCCATCCGGCGCGCTACTCCTCCATCCTGCGCGGCAAATTCATCGCGCTGATTTTTGAAAAGCCGTCGTTGCGCACGCGGGTGACTTTCGAGGTAGGCATTCAAAGTATGGGCGGCTCGGTGGTTTTTCTGGACCATACCCAGGCGCGCCTCGGCGAGCGCGAATGCATCTCCGATGTGGCGCGGAACCTGGAGCGATGGGTGCAGGGCATTGTCGCGCGTGTTTACGAACAACGCGTGCTCGAAGAACTGGCCGCCAACACGGACATCCCTGTCATCAACGCGCTTTCCGATAAATTTCATCCCTGCCAGGGGCTGGCCGATTTCTTGACGCTCGAAGAAAAAGTCGGCTCATTGCGTGGTTTCAAGCTTGCCTACGTCGGCGATGGCAACAACGTTTGCCACTCTTTGATATTTCTGGCGGCACGGCTTGGCGTACACCTGCGCATCGCGACACCGCGCGGCTACGCGCCGTCGCCCGAAGTTGTCCAGGAAGCCAAACGCGTGGGGCGTGAAACGCGGGCAAAAATTGAGCTATTGAGTGATCCACGCGAAGCTGTTTCCGGCGCACAAGGCGTCTACACCGACGCGTGGACCAGTATGGGATTTGAAGCCGAAGGAGATGTGCGCGAAACCGTGTTTCAGCCTTACCAGGTGAATGCGGAGCTAATGGCGCTGGCTGCGCCGGAGGCTTTATTCCTGCACTGTCTTCCGGCACACCGCAACCACGAAGTTACCTCCGAAGTGCTCGATGGTCCGCAATCGGTGGTACTCGATCAATCGGAAAACCGCATGTACGTGCAGAAGGCGATTTTGCATACGCTCTTCAGTTGATCGCTCAAATTTCAAGACCGTGCGTGGTGCTCTTAGAAGGTTGGCGGCAGCTGGCCGCCTGGCTTGGCTTCGACAGGCGCGAAGATTTATTTCTGAGAAAGAGGAATCGTGAATAAAGAAGCTTACAAGCCGAAGAAAGTCGTTCTGGCCTACTCTGGCGGCCTGGACACTTCCATCATCATCCCGTGGTTGAAAGAAAATTACAGCTGCGAAGTCATCGCCGTAATCGGCGATGTCGGCCAGCAGGAAGATCTGGAGGCCGCGCGTAAGAAAGCGCTGGCCACCGGCGCATCCACAGCCGTGGTGGAAGATTTGCGCGAAGAATTTGTGCGCGACTACATCTGGCCCACGCTGCGAGCTGGCGCGGTCTACGAGCACACCTATTTGCTGGGCACTTCCATGGCGCGGCCGGTGATTGCCAAACGTCAGGCGGAAATTGCCTTGACGCTGGGAGCCGACGGGCTCTCCCACGGCTGCACTGGCAAAGGTAACGACCAGGTGCGCTTCGAACTAGCCTACAAAGCCATTGCTCCCAACGTAAAGATAATCGCGCCGTGGCGGGAGTGGGATATCGATTCGCGCGAGGACGCCATTGCTTACGCGCAGAAACACAACATTCCGGTGGAGCAGAGCAAGAAAAATATTTACAGCCGCGATCGCAACATTTGGCACCTCAGCCATGAAGGCGGGGAGCTGGAAGATCCCGCGAATTCACCGAAGGATGCGATGTGGCAGTGGATTGCCTCTCCGCAGAATGCGCCTGACAGAGCCGAAGAGGTAGAGATTGGCTTTGAATCGGGTGCGCCAGTTTCGGTGAACGGCACAAAGCTCGGTCCCGTGGATTTGTTGCATACGCTGAATGAGATTGCGGCGAAGCACGGCGTGGGCCGTACCGACATTGTGGAGAACCGCCTGGTGGGCATGAAGTCGCGTGGAGCGTACGAGACTCCCGGCGGAACGCTGTTGATCACCGCGCACCGTGAACTGGAAACTTTGACCGTGGATCGCGAGACGGCGCATTTTCAGCAGGCTTTGTCGCTGCGCTACGCCGAACTGGTTTACTACGGGTTGTGGTTTTCGCCGCTGCGATCCGCCCTGGATGGATTTTTCAACTCGTCGCAGGAGCGCGTGACCGGAACCGTGGGATTGAAACTCTGGAAGGGCAATCTGAACGTGACCAAGCGAGTTTCGCCGTTTTCGCTATATCGCACCGATCTCGCCAGTTTCACAATGGGCCGCTACAACCCCAAGGACGCTGAAGGATTTATCAATCTGTTTGCGCTGCCTGTTACGGTGCGGCCGAAAGCTAAAGCCGAGGGCGGGAATTAGAATTCGACAGTGGCCGACGGAAAATGTGAGATGGTTTTGAGCGTACTTGAAAAACCCGACATGACGGAACGCAAAGACGATCGCTTGTGGGGAGGGCGCTTTGAAAGCGCGCCAGACGCCGGCTTCGACGCGTTTCAGAAATCCTTTGCGTTCGACCGGCGCTTGCTGCCATACGAACTGGCGGTGGATCGCGCGTGGGCCAAGGCGCTTGAGGGTGTGGGAATTCTGAAAGCGGAAGAGGTGCAACAAACGCTGGTGGCGCTTGATCGAATCGCCCAGCGCGCCGCCAAAGACAAAGCGTGGCTGGACTCCTCCGACGCCGAAGACGTGCATCACTTCGTGGAAAAAGCCCTGGTCGAAGAATTGGGCCCCCTGGGATGGAAGCTGCACACCGGCCGCAGCCGCAATGAACTGGTGGCCACCGATTTCCGGCTGTTCGTAAAAGACGCTGCGGGTTTCTCGCAAAGACTTTTAGCTGATCTGGCCGGGACGTTCCTGCAGCTGGCCAAAAATAACCTGCATTTGCCGATGGCGGGCATGACACACACGCAGCACGCCCAACCAATTTTGCTTTCCCATTTTTTGCTGGCGCATGCGGAGGCATTCCTGAGAGACCGGGCCCGGCTACAGAGTGCCATCTCCAGCGCCGATGCTTGCCCCATGGGTTCAGGCGCGCTGGCGGGTTGTTCCTTTGCCGTTGATCGCCAAGCTATAGCCCGCGAACTCGAGTTTTCGCGCCCCACAGCCAACAGTCTCGATGCCGTAAGTGATCGCGATTTCGCCCTCGATTATCTTTTCGCGCTGTCCGGAATTGCCACGCACCTTTCGCGGCTGGCGGAGGATTTTGTGCTGTTCGCGTCGCAGGAATTTGGCTACGTCATTCTACCCGACGAATATTCCACCGGCAGCAGCCTGATGCCCCAGAAGAAAAATCCCGACGCCTGGGAATTACTCCGGGGAAAAACTGGGCGCATCAGCGGGGCGCTTTTTGGATTGCTTACGACGCTGAAAGGTTTGCCGAGCGGATACCAACGCGATCTGCAGGAAGATAAGGAATCCCTGTTCACGGCGCATGATCAAACCGCGGCCATGTTGGGCGTCGCGACGGGAGCCTTAGCGGCGACAGTGTTCAACGAACAACGATTGCAAGCGGCGGCAGGTAATGACGCGCTGTTAGCAACCGAAGCCGCGGATTATCTGGTGCGCCGCGGTATGCCCTTCCGTCAGGCTCATGACGTTGTCGGCAAGCTGTTGCGGGAGGCGGAACGTCAAAATAAGAAGTGGACGCAGCTTCCATTGACCGAACTGAAAAAGATTTCGCTACTCTTTGACAATGACTTTTCCAAGGGCTTGAATGTGGAGTCTGCGCTCGCTGCTAAAGCGGTGCGCGGAGGTACGGCGCGCGAAGCGGTCAGACAAGCATGCGAGGAATTGCAACAACGGCTGGCCAACCTAGGAGTTACAAAATGAAAACGACGTCCCACGTTACACCGCAATCATCCGCGCTGGCCGTGGAGGATCGGAGGCCTCTTCCGTGAGCCTCGCGCTCACGCAGCGGATGTTCCCGCGATGAAGCACGCGCTCTCCGAAGCCTCTCTTCCCCATGGTTTCCGCTTTGCCGCGACTGCCTGCGGCCTCAAAAAAACGGGAGCGCTCGATCTGGGGTTGTTATGCAGCGATGCCCCTGCTTCTGCCGCCGCAGTATTCACCCAAAATCTGGTGGTAGCCGCCCCGGTAACCATTTCCAAAAATCATTTGCGTGCGTCGAAGGGCCGCATGCGCGGCGTGGTGGTAAACGCTGGCAACGCCAATTGCGCCACCGGACCGGCCGGTCATGCGGCCGGGCAGCGCACCGCGGTGGAAGCGGCCAGGCGCCTGGGATGTAGCCCTGAGGAGCTTTTCGTTTGTTCCACTGGCGTAATCGGTGTGCCGCTGCCGCTCGAAAAAATATTGCGCGCTTTGCCGGTGATTGCGCGGCATCGCCGTCCTTCCGCGCGTTCTTTCGCGGAGCTTTCGCTGGCCATTTGCACCACCGATACGCGTCCAAAAACGGCATCATCCTCTTTCAAGATGGGCGGAAGGCGAATTCATCTTGTGGGCTGCGCCAAGGGCGCGGGAATGATTCATCCCAACATGGCCACCATGCTGGCTTTCGTGATCACCGACGCTGCCATTGCCCCCGGCTTGCTGCAAAAAACGCTGCGTGAAGTGACTTTGCGGACGTTCAACGCCATTTCTATTGATGGCGATACCTCTACCAACGACACCCTGCTGGTGCTGGCCAACGGCGCAGCGGGCGCTTCCGCCATCAGGGCTGGCTCCGCGGCGCACAAGGCGTTTTCCACATCTCTCGAAGAAGTTTGCCACTCGCTGGCCCTGCAGATTGTGGCCGACGGGGAAGGCGCCCAGCGCGTGATCGAGATTGAAGTCCGCGGCGCCAGGAGCGAACTTGCGGCTCGACGCATCGCCGAAACGATCGCCACCTCCCCTTTGGTGAAGACCGCCTTCGCCGGCGGAGATCCCAACTGGGGCCGAGTTTTTGCCGCCGCCGGGCGCTCCGGAATAAATTTCAACCCCGCGCTCGTGGATATCGACATGGCTGGCATTGCGGTGCTGCGCCGCGGCAAGCCTCTGCAATTTAACGAGCGCGCCGCCAGTAACCGCCTGCTGGCGAAGCACGTCTCAATCATCGTGAATTTGCACGCAGGATCGGCAGTGGCGCGCTACTGGACTTGTGATTTCACCGCCGAATATGTGCGCATCAACGCGAGTTACCGCACATGACCCGCGGGGAAATGCGTTGGCAACGAGCATTGCCCGGGCGCGCATGCTTCGGACTAGCTGTGAATGTCAAATCGTTTCCGGTTGCAAAACCGGTAGCTTTTCGAGAGGATTTCTGTGACCGCTGAAGTCACGGTCTGCGTCCGCGGGCTGGGCCCCTCCGACTGCCCGAAATCGCCAGCTGTTTCTTCAGTGCGCTCCGCAACTCGCGGTGGGTTCCGGATAGAAGGGGTGCGTAGGTGAAGAAACTCTATATCGGCAATCTTCCGTTCTCCACGACGGACGAGCAGTTGAACGAATGGTTCGCGCAGGTGGGCGTCACTCCCTCCGCAGTCAATCTCATTCGCGACCGCTTCACGGGGCAATCACGCGGATTTGCATTCGTCGAAGTGAACAACGACGAAGATGCTGAACGCGCCATCAATTCGCTCAACGGGCAGAATTTTGGCGGGCGTAATCTCGTAGTAAACGAAGCACGCCCGCAGGCCGAGCGCGGCGGCGGCGGACGGCCTGGCGGTGGTGGAGGCGGTGGATATGGCGGCGGCCGCGGAGGTCACGGTGGTGGTGCTGGTGGCCGGGGCGGCGGAGGTGGTCGTGGCGGCGATCGTGGCGATCGTGGCGACCGTGGGAATCGCTGGTAGATCCAGTCTTTGCTAGCTCACCCGTAGCACCAATCTAAAATTGTCATGGCGCGTTCGCGCGCATCTTCTTATGGACCTGCAGCTTCTAAGCTGTGGCCAGCAAGCTCTGCACCTCCCAAAATCCTTGCTACCTTGAGCTCGCCCCGCGCCCGATTCCCGCGGAACAAAATTGGGTAATGGCGTGTTTGAAACAATGTAGGAAGAAACAGTCTTGCGTTTACGGGATTGTGAAGTATATCTCTAACTCCAGTGGTAGAAGGTATTGCGGTGTTGGCGCAGAGGAACCAAAAGGAAGCGAACCTTAAATACGGTGTCCGCATCCAACGATTGCAGCGATACGTATCTAACATTGGCGGTGCAAGTTTTCGGCAAAGGCGTTACCGGCGATTAAGCAATGACTACCTGGCATAAACGAGATTGGAAACAGTTTTACGAGTTGGCGCGCCGTCCTTGGCAGCGCCACCGCCCTCCTCGTCCGATTTATCCGACGGGCATCAATCGGGTACTGCCCGCGGCAGGTTTCAGTCTTTCAGAGCTGGATGACGCCGGCCTGGATCTGGATCTGGCCGAGAGCTTGGGCTTGCCAGTGGACGCCGGGCGCATCGGTGCCTATGGCCCCAACGTAACGACCTTGCGCGACTTCGTGCGTTCTTCCCGTCAACCTCTATAACCGTTGTTGGCCTACTAACCCCACACGGCATTTGGCGCTTTGGTGTGCAGGCGCGTAAAATGAGTTCTGGGTTATCTATGGCCGCGCCTTTTAACATCCTGTCCAACTCGAACGAAACGCCCCCGGCATTCACCCCATCTGCTCACCCGCGCCCGGAGTGGCTGCGCGTTAAATTCTTCGGCGGCGAGCGTTACCAGGACCTCAAGCGCATCATGCGCACGCTCGACCTGCACACGGTGTGCGAAAGCGCCCGGTGCCCCAACATGGGGGAATGCTGGGAGCGTGGCACCGCGACGTTCATGATCCTTGGCGACATCTGCACTCGCGCTTGCGGTTTTTGCGCGGTGCCTTCCGGCAAGCCCGCGGGACCTCCGGACGAAAACGAGCCGGCGCGCGTGGCTGAAGCAGTAGCAAAGATGGGTTTGCGCTATGCGGTGGTTACTTCCGTCAATCGCGATGATCAGCCCGATGGAGGCGCGAAAATTTTTGCACGCACCATTGAAGAGATCCGGCGCCGCGTGCCAGGCTGCAAAGTGGAAGTGCTGATTCCTGATTTTCGCGGTAATTGGGACGCATTGAATTTAGTGTTGGCTACCCGGCCGGATGTTTTGAATCACAACACCGAAACCGTTCCGCGGCTTTATCGCCAGGTACGCAAAGGCGCGCTGTACGAACGCTCGCTGGAATTGTTGAAACGCGCCAAGGTGGCGCATCCCGAAGTGCCTACCAAGACGGGGTTGATGTTGGGATTAGGTGAAGAAAAAGACGAAGTTCTCGACACCCTGCGGGATCTCGCCGCCCAAGGTACGAATATTTTGACGCTGGGCCAATATCTGCAGCCCACCCGGGAACATCTTCCGGTGGTTCGTTATGTTCACCCCGACGAGTTCGCGGAGTTCAAGGTTCTGGGCCAAGCCATGGGATTTAACTACGTGGAAGCTGGGCCGCTGGTGCGCTCTTCGTATCATGCCTTGGAACAAACCGAATCCGCGCAAAAGTAAGCGTACCAACGCTATTCACTAAATTCTCTTACCACAGACAAAAACAGCGCCTCTTTGAGAGGCGCTGTCGGAATTCAGTCCACTCGAAAGGAATTAAGCGTTTGCAGCTGCTGCGGCCGCCGCGGCTTTCTTGGCGGCCTTGGCTACCGTGGAGGCTTTGCGGCGGCGCTTGGTCTTGGGCGGCGTCGCAGGCGCTTCACCAATCAACTCTGCTGTCATGATGCTGGTAACAAACAGTTTCGGGCCGTGATCGTCGAAATCCACCGAGGTACGATCCATGTCGGAAGCGGTGACGATTCCGAGGCCGTATACTTCGTGCTTGATCGTTTGACCTTCTTGCATAGATTGCACATTACCCTCCCAGGCGCTTGATTCGAATGGCTTGGTTCGGACTCTGAACCAGGTAGGCTGATGATCTTGCCCCGGACCCTGTTCGACTTCCGCAGACGAGGCGCAAATGCGATTACTTGGCCATATTACTACGAAAACCGACCATTGTCCAGAGGAGCCCCGGCCACCGGAGGTATGGATATCGCTTTAAGTTGTTGATAAGGAATAAGTTAATAGATTCTTCGAGTTCTGTGGTTAGTCGAGCGACTCGGGCTGGAGATTCAGGTGCCCTTCACCAGCAGCCTTCTTTTCCCAGTACTTACGGATCCAAGCCTCGAAGCTCTTGCCGGCAGCAGTGTCCCGGCCGGTAAACGCCAACGCCGATATATCGGCATAACAGACCTTTGCCCGGGGACTTGAGTCCTTGGGAAGGATGCGGACAAAACTGGTAGCTAGGGTATCTCCCGCTAGGCGATCGAAAACGTAGCCCTCGATTTTCGTGCCGTCCCTGGTAGTGACCGTGACGTCGCCACGATAATCGAACGCTTTCTCCAGTGCTACGCGAATATCGTCTTCACTGGCCAGTTCCGGCACCCAGCCTTCGATGCCTTCGTGGACCGTTCCAGGCGCCACTTCCAGATTGTCGGGGTTTTGATTTACGTTGGACACTGCTTCGCGGGAATTCTCCCGCACCCGCGTTTCGGACTCGCCTGCGCTAGAACTCAAACCCGAGTCTCCGACAGTTGGCCCTGGCTGGCATCAATCTGCACCAGCGGGTTGTAGGCGTGGACCGGCTTGGTCGGCTCGTTCAGTAACGCGAGAGCGTCGGCGTCTTCGTATTTTCCGGAGAGCGTGGCTTTGGCGGTCGCCCACAATCCGCGCAACCCGCTGAAGGTGTGGTCCACGGCGGAAGCTTCGTAGCCGCTGTGCACCATGCAGTTTGCGCACTTGGGATTCCCGGATTCCGTCCCGTAATTCTGCCACGCGGTGGTCTCCAGCAATTCCTGGAAAGTGTCGGCGTAGCCGTCCTGCAAGAGGTAACAGGGTTTTTGCCAGCCAAATACGTTGTAGGTGGGCATGCCCCATGGAGTGCAGGCATAGGTGCGCTTGCCCATGAGAAACTCCAGGAATAGCGGCGACTGGTTGAATTGCCAGGTGGATTTGCGGTTGGACAAAATCGCGCGGAACAGGCGGCGGGTGCGCGCGCGTCCGAGGAAATGCCGCTGGTCGGGCGCTTTGTCGTAGGAATAGCCGGGCGAGAGCATCATGCCCTCGACGCCCAGTTCCATCATTTCATCAAAAAATCCACGCACGCTGTTGGGATCGGCACCGTCAAAAAGCGTGGTGTTGGTGGTCACACGGAAGCCCTGTTTCACGGCTTCGCGCACGCCCTCAATCGCCAGGTCGTAGCCGCCTTCGCGACATACCGAGAAATCGTGGTGTTCGCGTTGGCCGTCCACGTGAACCGAAAAAGTCAGGTATTTGCTGGGCTTGAAGAGGTGCAGCTTCTCTTTCAACAGCAGCGCATTGGTGCAGAGATAAATGTATTTCTTGCGCGCCACCAGGCCTTCTACAATTTTGTCGATTTGCGAGTGCATAAGCGGTTCGCCGCCGGGAATAGAGACCATCGGCGTGCCGCACTCGTCCACCGCTTTGAAACACTCTTCCGGCGACAATTCCTTCTTCAAAATGTGCGCCGGGTACTGAATCTTGCCGCAACCGGCGCAAGCCAGGTTGCAGCGAAAGAGCGGCTCCAGCATCAGCACGAACGGATAGCGCTTGCGCCCCATAACTTTCTGCTTCAGGACGTAGGTGGCTACCGTCCACATCTGTGAAATCGGTACTGGCATCGCTATGCTTACCCTGTTCCGCTAAAGATGTCGCCTCCCGCGCACGCTTCGCGCCAAGCGACTCTCTATATTGTACCCGATGTCACACCGTTTCTGCCCACCGCTTTCGATACCAAACTGCCCTTGTGTCGTGCGGAAACCGTTCCCACGACGCCGCAGCCTGCGTGGGATGGCGGGCCGCGCGGCGTACAATCGTTGCAGCCGGGCGCCGCCTGGCGGCATATGCCTCGCGAAAATCTCCTCTCGCTATTCAACGATTTCGAATGCTACCGCGACGATATCGCCGTCATCCAGAAACGCGGCTACCGCCGGGAAACGTGGACCTACGGCAAATTGATGGCTGTGTCCCAAAACTGGGCTCTCGCGTTACGGAAACGTGGCATCAAGACTGGCGACCACGTCCTGTTATGGGCGCCCAATAGCGCCGAATGGATCGCCGCCTTCTGGGGATGCTTACTACGCGGGGCGGTGGCGGTTCCCATGGACAATGGAGCCAGCGAAGACTTTGTGTCGCGCGTGGCCAGGGATGCTGCCGTCAAGCTGATTGTTACTACTGGGGAAAGAACGGTGAGGCCATCGGAAATTTTCGCGACAGAAGTGCAAGTGATGGACATGCACGAGGCAGACGGCGCACGTGCAACGCTTAGCCATAAATCGGAACCGCCGGCTGCGGAAGCAAATTCCTCCGCCGCTTACCATTCCTTTTCCGATGTTCCCCTGACGCGCACGCACGTGGCGGAAATCCTGTTTACTTCCGGGACGACCTCGGAGCCGCGCGGCGTGGTGCTCACGCACGGTAATTTTCTTGCCAACCTCGAGCCGCTGGAAAAAGGGATTGCCGCTTATGCGAAATACGAACGCTGGTTTCACCCGCTGCGATTTGTGACGCTGGTACCGCTCAGCCATGTGTTCGGCCAATTCATGGCGCTGTTCGTTCCGCCGCTGCAGGGCGCGGGGATCGTTTTCGAGCCTTCCACAAATCCCCGTGAAATCATTCGATCCATAAAACGTGAACGCGCCGTCGCACTGGTCGCGGTGCCGCGGATGGTGGAATGCCTGCGTTCCGCGCTGGAACGCGAATGTGAAGCCCGCGGTCGTGGGGATTGGTTGGCGCGCGTCTGGCACATTGCTGATGGAAAGAAATTCCTCCGGCGGGCCTGGATATTTCGGCGCATACATCGGCAGTTCGGTTGGAAATTCTGGGCGTTTATTTCCGGCGGCGCCGCGCTTGCGCAACGCGATGAAGAATTTTTTAAACGTTTGGGCTATGCGGTGGTGCAGGGCTACGGCATGACGGAAACGGCATCGCTGATCAGCTTGAATCATCCGTTTAGTGCTGCCGAGGGTTCCATCGGCAAAATTCTGCCCGGCCGCGAATTCCGGCTCGCGGAAGACGGGGAAATTCTCGTGCGCGGAGAAAACGTCTCTGCCGGATATTGGGAAATGGGCGGACTGCGTCGCGGTGAAACCAACGAGTGGCTGCACACTGGCGACATTGGAGAGATGGACCCCGCAGGCAACCTACATTTTCGCGGGCGCAAAAAGAATGTGATGGTCACGGCCGCGGGCCTGAATATTTATCCGGAGGATCTGGAAGAGGCGTTGCGCAAACAGCCGGCGGTTCGCGATTGCGTGGTCCTGCCGCTGCATCGTGATGGAAACGCCCAGCCTTTTGCCGCGCTGCTGTTAGCGGATGGGCAGACCGAACGCGCGGCCGGTCCTGCGCTCGCTGGGGCCAACGCCAACCTGGCGGAATATCAGCGTATGCATCGCTGGATGGTCTGGCCTGATGCAGATTTCCCCAGAACTTCCGCGGGAAAGCCCCGGCTGGCGGAAATTTCCGCACGTGCGCAGCAATTTGTTTCCAGTGACGCACCGGCGGGGGCCGAGTCCCAGAGTTCATCTCGTCCTTCACGCGGCGGCGAAAGTCTCGATCAACTGGTGCATCGATTTACAAGTCAGGCCGGCGGCGAACCAGCACATGTGACCAGCCTGGAAGGTGATTTGAGCCTCACTTCGCTCGATCGCGTGGAACTGATGAGCGCGCTTGAAGATAAATTTCACGTCGAGCTGGACGAAAGCTCCTTCTCGAATGCCAAGACCGTCGCCGACATCCAGACATTGCTGAAACAGCCTGCCGCGAAACGTGCTGACTACAGCTACCCACGATGGGCTCAAGCCTGGGCGGTGCGCCTGCTGCGCCTAGGGGTTTACTACGCGTTGGTGTGGCCCGCCACCATGCTCCTGGCCCATCCGCGCGTGATCGGGCGAGGGAATCTCGATGCGCTGAACGGTCCCGTGCTGGTGGTTTCGAATCATGTAACGCGGCGGTCAGACATCGGATTGATTCTTGCGGCGCTCCCTCTCCGCTACCGCCATAATCTCGCCATTGCGATGGGTGGCGAAACCCTTCGGCAAATGCGCCAACCGCCCCGCGGATGGTGGCTGCTCAAACGCTGGTCCTACCAGCTTGGATATTGGCTGGTGACCGCGCTCTTCAACGTTTTTCCGCTGCCGCAGCGTTCCGGATTTCGCGAAAGTTTTCGATTCGCTGGCGAATCCGTCGACCGCGGATACAGCGTGGTGGTTTTTCCAGAAGGCGAGGTTACCCAAGATGGCAACATGACGCCGTTTCGGAGTGGCATAGGGCTGCTGGCGGAAAATCTGGGGCTGCCAATTGTACCGACGCGTCTCGACGGCGTTTGGCAGATGAAGACCGAACACCGCCGCTTGGCGCACATTGGCGAAATCACCGTTCGGATCGGCGCGCCGGTGCGCTTTTCCGCCGGCACCGATCCCGACAGCGTAGCAAAAAGCCTGGAGTCTCTCGTCCGCGCACTCTAATCGTTAGAGAACACCTCCCGATGCACCTTCCGGCAACCAGAATTGATCTGTGGCAAAATGAATATTGGACAGTCATGGCCAACAGAATCACTTTCGACGTGGAACGTCCCGCCAAGGCGGTGAAATCCGCCAAGAAACCCACTGGTGGTAGCGGTAAAAATGGTGTCGGCGGTGATCGGGAGCGTGTGTATGAACTCTTCCGCCGCTGGGGCTTTTACGAGGCCAATCTCGACCCGCTGGATTTTCTAAAACCGTTAAAGCATCCCGAACTAAACTTGACCGGCGCCGAGGCAGAAGAGGCGCGCGCAATCTATTGCGGCACCATTGGCGCGGAGTTTATGCACCTGCCGGAACCCGAGCGCCGGCAGTGGATTGCCGAGAGCATGGAAGCCGCCGCCCCGGAAGTGGACCAGCGCAACGTTCTCGAACGCCTGGTTCGCGCCGATCTCTTTGAACAGGTTTTGCAGGCGCGCTATCTCGGCGCGAAGCGTTTCTCGCTGGAAGGCGTTACTTCGCTAATTCCGTTACTGGATTCCATGCTGGAAGTGGCCGGCGAAAATGGCTCGCACGAATCGGTCATCGCCATGAGCCATCGGGGTCGCTTGAATGTGATGGTGCACACCGCGTGCAAGCCTGCGCATCAAGTTGTCTCTGGTTTTGAAGATGTGGACCCGCGCAGCGTTTTGGGCGCGGGGGACGTGAAATATCACGTGGGAGCCACCGGCGTTTTCGAAACCGCCTCCGGCAAGCAGATCGGCATTCACCTGGTTTCGAACCCCAGCCACCTTGAAGCCGTTGATCCCGTGGCCATGGGCCGGGCTCGCGCCAAGCAGACGCGCCTTGGTGCCGACAGCAAGAAAGCAGTCGTGCCCATTGTGATGCACGGCGACGCTGCTTTCGCCGGCCAGGGCATCTGGGCGGAAACTCTAAACCTCGCCGACCTCAAGGCCTACACCGTCGGCGGCACCATTCACATCATCGTGAATAATCTGATCGGATTCACCACGCGTCCGGTGCAGGCCCAGTCGTCGCGCTTCGCTTCGGATATTGCCAAGCGCCAGTCCGTTCCGGTTTTTCACGTGAACGCCGAAGATCCCGACGCCGTTGTGCGTGTGGGCGCCATCGCGGCGGAGTATCGCGCCAAGTTTGGCAGCGACGTAGTGGTGGACATCATCGGTTATCGCCGTCACGGCCACAGCGAAGTAGATGATCCCACCATAACGCAACCTCTGCTCTATGAGCGCATCAAGAGCCATCCGCAGTTGTGGAAGATTTACGCTGAGCGCACGGGGATCGATACCGCGGCCATGGTCGAAAGCGTTCGCGCCGAATACGAAGGCGAACAAACCAAGGCGCGCGACCTGAAAAAATTGCCGCACCTGCGAAAGCTGCCGGACTACTGGTCGCCGTACCGTCGCGGACGCTATGACCCCTCCATGGAAGTGGACACTGGCCTGCCGCTGGAAAAATTGGCGGAGATCACCGATGCGCTTTGCCGCACGCCGGAAGGTTTTCATGTTCATCCCAAGATCGTGAAGTTATTGGAGCAACGCGGGGAAATGGGGCGCGGAAAGCGTCCCGTGGATTTTGGCTTCGGCGAAGCGCTGGCTTTCGGCTCGCTGCTGCTGGAAGGCAATCCGGTTCGCGTGACTGGCCAGGACACCCAGCGGGGAACTTTCAACCAGCGTCACGCGGTGCTGGTAGACACCGAAACTGAGCTGGAATATTTGTCGCTGGCGAATCTCGCACCGGACGGACCGTTCTGCGAAATCGCCAACTCGCCCCTTTCGGAAGCGGCGTGTGTGGGATTCGAATACGGCTTCAGCCGCGACTATCCAGAAGCGCTGGTGGCCTGGGAAGCGCAATTCGGCGACTTCGTGAATGGCGCACAGGTCATCATCGACCAATTCATCAGCGCGGGTGAAGACAAGTGGGATCTGCCTTCCGGCTTGGTCATGCTTTTGCCTCACGGTTATGAAGGCCAAGGCCCCGAGCATTCCAGCGCGCGCATTGAGCGCTTTCTGCAACTCGCGGGGGAAGACAATATCCAAATCTGCCAGCCATCCACGGCGGCGCAATACTTTCACCTGCTGCGCAGGCAAGTGCGCCGCCCGTGGCGCAAGCCGCTTATCGTCTTCACGCCCAAGAGCATGCTGCGCCATCCCGACGCCAGCTCGCCCATTGAGGATTTTGCGAAGCCGCGATTTCTGCCGCTCGTTCCCGATTGCGAAGTGCAGGATGCCAAGCGCATTTTGCTGGCCAGCGGGAAAGTAGGGCACGAACTGCGCGCCGAGCGCCGCCGTCGCAAAGACACGGAGACGGCCATTTTTTTCCTCGATCAGTTTTATCCGCTCCCGCGCCTGGATCTGACCGCCGCTATCGCCGCGCATCCCAATGCCCGTGAAATCGTGTGGGTTCAGGAAGAGCCCCGGAACATGGGAGGATTTTTTTACGTGCTGCCGAGACTCGAACGCCTGGCCAAAGAACTCGGGTTGCGCGTGCGCTCCGTCAAGCGCTCCAGCAGCGCCAGCCCCGCGACAGGTTCGGCGAAGGCGCATGAACTGGAGCAAAAGACATTGCTCACGTTGGCGTTCACCACTCACACTGCGAGCTAACATCTGTGCGGAAAGAATCGCGGCGTTTACGCCACATTCACATCTCTGTCATCGTTCTCTCACAACCTAATTGTCACAATAAGTTGTGACCACTACATCGCTGAAAGACCAAGGCTCCGCCGATAGCTATCACAACGCGTCGTACGCTACACTTCCGCCGGGCCGCCAAACCGCGGCTTCCACCAGCATGAAGCGCATTCTGATCATCGAAGACGATCGCGACATCGTCGAACTGGTTCGCTACAACCTGGCCAATGAGGGCTTCCAGGTCACGGCGGCTTCCGACGGCAACAGTGGCCTCAACGCCGTAAAGAAAACTCCGCCTGATCTGCTGCTGCTGGATCTGATGCTTCCCAAACTTTCCGGCCTGGACATCTGCCGCGAGATTCGCCGCGACGATTCTCTGAATCGGTTGCCGATTCTGATGCTTACGGCGCGCGGCGATGAAGCCGATCGCGTTGTCGGCCTCGAGATGGGCGCCGACGACTACGTGACCAAGCCGTTCAGTCCGCGGGAGTTGATCGCTCGCGTGAAAGCCTTGTTACGTCGCGCGGAGCCGCCCAGTGATTCACCACGGGTCATTGAAATTGGAAAATTGTCCATCGATCCGGCCTCTTACCGCGTAAGTCATTCCGGAAAAGCGGTGCCCCTCAGTACGCTGGAATTCCGTCTGTTGTATTATCTGGCTTCGCGCCCGAATCGCGTGTTCACTCGCGATCAGTTGCTCGATGCCGTTTGGGGAACGGATCGTTTCGTCACTCCCCGAAGCGTTGATGTGTACGTCCGCCGGCTGCGCGAAAAGATCGAACCGGACCCTGAGAATCCGATGCACTTGAAAACCGTGCGTGGGGCTGGGTACCTGTTCGAAACTCGTGCGGCGTAACCTTTTCGCAAAACTCGGACTGACTTTTCTCGCGCTGCTTATCAGCGCGATGCTGGCCGTAGGTTTGCTCGCGGAGCGCGCCCTGCGCCGCGATTTCGAACTTGCCGCATATTCCAAGCTCACGGCCATCGCCGGTATCGCGCAGGCCCGCGCTTCGGCGCTCCCATTCTTGCCGCCCGCCAAACCCGAGGACGCCGCCAAACTGCGCGACTGGGTTTCGCCGTTGGCCGCCAGCGGCGCGCGCGTCACGCTTATCTCCACTGACGGCCAGGTGTTCGCCGATTCGCAATCCGACTCGCAAACCATGGAGAACCACGCCAACCGCCCGGAGGTCCGCGAGGCTTTGGCAAAAGGCAGCGGCCGCGCCATCCGTCACAGTGTCACGCTCAATCGCGACTTGCTTTATTACGCCATTCGCTATGACGTCGCCGGGTCTACGCCAGTCATCCTGCGCTTCGCCTTGCCGATCGAAACGGTGGACGAGGTGGCGCAATCGTTTCGGCGCAGTCTGTGGCTATCGTCGCTGCTGATCCTGCTGATCGCCGGCGCGGTGGCGCTGCAGATTTCGCGCATATTTTCCGATCGTGTGGAACGCCTCAAGGAATTTTCCCGCCGGGTCGCCGCCGGCGACTTCCGGCCCATTCCGGCCGACAGTTCCGGCGACGCGCTGGAAGCGTTGGGCGCTTCTATGAATCGCACGGCCACGCAACTTGACCAGACCATTCACACCTTGACCGAAGAACGCAATCTATCGACTGCCATCCTTGGCAGCATGGTAGAAGGCGTGGCGGTGGTGAACGGTTCGGAACGACTGCTTTTCGCCAATCAGGGGTTTGCCGGGATTTTGGGGCTGCAATTCCCTCTGAAATCCGGAAGTGCTCTAGTGGAAAGCGTTCGTCAAACGGAATTGATCGAAGCGGTGCGTCGTGTCTTGCATGGTGAGTCGCGCGTGGAATCCGAGATTGCCACCGGCACGCTGCGCCAGCATTTTTTTGCTGCCACCGTGGCGTCCGTACGCGCGGGAGATACTCTCGGGGCTGTTGTGGTGCTGCACGACATCAGCGAATTGCGCCGGCTCGAACGTGTGCGCCGCGACTTCGTGGCCAACGTGTCCCACGAATTCAGAACTCCTCTTACCGCTATCCAGGGATTCGCAGAGACGCTGCTTGCCGGAGCTATCGACGACGCGCAAAACCGCGAGCGCTTCCTCGAAATCATTCTGGAGCACTCCCGTCGACTGGCGCGTTTGACCGACGACCTGTTGCGCCTTTCGCAAATGGATTCCGACCGGTTGGAACTGGAGATTGACGAACTTACCGTCGCGCAAATCGTGGATAGCTGTCTGGCGACGGCCCAGCATCGCGCTACGGAAAACGGCCAGCATCTTTCCGTGCAAATGCCTCCACAGATGCCCAATGTAGCTGGCGACCGCCGCAGGCTTGCGGAAGTTTTGCAAAATTTACTCGATAACGCCCGGCAGTACACCTTGCCGGGCGGGCAAATTGTACTGAGCGTTGAAGCCAACGAGTTGGACGTGATCTTCACCGTGTCAGACACGGGCATCGGGATACCGCAAGCAGATCAATCCAGGATTTTTGAAAGATTTTATCGCGTGGACGCTGCGCGTTCCCGGGAAGCGGGCGGAACCGGACTGGGTCTGGCCATCGCTAAACATTTGATCGAGGCGCAGGGCGGGCGCATCTGGGTGGAAAGCGAAATTGGCAAGGGTTCGCGCTTTCATTTCTCCGTTCCAATTTTTGATGCCGCGCGTAAAGACCACCGTCCATCTCCCGTGATGCCCACGCACTTGCGTAACAACGGCGGGCGCGTCCCTTCGGCATAGGCCCCTTTCCGGAAAATTTTCATTGAAGCCATCCCTGCGATCCGCTCCCTAAATTAATCACAGCATTCATCTACATGTGAACAGGCCGTAACACACGGCGCAGCAAACTTCGCTTGTACGCCGCAACACCAAGCGGCTGAGTTACGCGAAAGCGAGGCAAAACTTTGGCAAGCGCCACAAAAATAACCGGAGCCGTTATGTACGACACGCTCGTAAATTATCTGGTCTCCATGTCCCGTACCGTGGAAGGCGCGATGAACCGCGCGCTGGACGCGCTCATCGATGTGGACGGAGCGCGGACCGCCGATCTGCCCAACGAAGTATTTCTGCTGGAGCCGCGTATCAACGAAATGGAAATCGTCATCGATGAACACGCCATTCGTTTACTGCGGCGTTCCTCGTTCAACGACGATGAGATGCGCCTGATCGTAGCGGCGCTGAAAATTACCAACGACCTCGAACGCATTGGCGACCTCGCCGTGAACCTCGCACAATGCGTGATCTCTCTGCGGGAAATGCCAAAAATCGCGCCTGTCGAGGAACTCGCGCCAATGGCTGCGGCAGTGCGCGCCATGGTGGGCAAGAGCCTAGGAGCGCTTATTTTCAAGAACGTCGAGATGGCGCTACAGGTTTTGGAGAGTGACGACGCTGTGGACCAATACCGCGACCGCATCTTCGAAACACTCCTGCGCGGCATGATGCAGGAGCCGGTGATGGTCAGCCCCGGATTGCAATATGTCCTTGCCACGCGCCACCTGGAGCGCATCGCGGATCACGCCACGAACATCTCCGAAGACATTATTTTCTGGGTGCGCGGCCTGGATGTGCGCCACGGCCGCGGCCTGCTGGTTAACGCCGGTCCCGGAGAGGACGGCGGCGCCACTACTGCAACGCGTGTCACGGAAAATTCACACACGCTTCATCAGAATGCGGCTACTGAGCTGCGAGAGTAGTGGCGTTTCGATCTTCTATTCCAACGTCCTACCTGGGGACCAGAACACCCCTGGTTCCGGTCCTCATCTCCCCCTCGTATGCGAGGTCGCATCCAGGCCTGCTTAGAACGAAAACCGCGCACTTAACTGAATTTCGCGCCCCGGCGTCATGGCCATGGTGATGGTTCCAAACTGCGGCGTATTCACAAAACGGTTGGGCGTCCCCAGATTGACCTTATTTAGGGCATTGAAAGCTTCCGCGCGGAACTGAAACGTGGTTTTTTCCGTGATGGAGAAGCTGCGTGCCAAAGCGATGTCCATCGTCTGCATACCCGGTCCGTACACGGAATTGCGCCCGGCATTCCCGTAAGTGAAAGCGGCTGGCGTAGCGAATGCTGCCGGATTAAACCACTCGTCCGCGGTGTGCGTGCCAGGCCCGAACACCGACTGGCCGGTCACATTCGCCCGGACGGGATTCTCGCCCAGCACAGTTCCAGAGTTCGCGGTATCGCCGAATACGGAAATGGTTAACGGCATTCCACTCTGGACCTGGTAGATGGTGGAAAAATGCCAGTTCTGGGTGGCTAGTCGCAGCCACTCGGTGCGCCGGTAGGACGGAATATCGTAGACCGTGCTCAACGCAAAGCGGTGCCGAATATCGCAGCCCGGACCTTTTTCCGCGTTCAGCTCATTGTTATTTTGAGGAATGGAAGACTCGTCCATGGGGGAGCGAAAATCCGGCGCGTTCGTCAAAGTCTTCGCAAATGTATAGTTGGCGAGAAAACTCAACCCATGTGAATATCTGCGCCGCACGTTGATATACCCAGCGTCATACCAACTCTGCGCGCTGTTCTCCAGCAGGTTGATGGTGCTGACCGGAAAAGTCAGGCTCTGAATCACCGCGTCCGTGCTCCCTTGCGGCAAAGTGGTGTCCGGCACAAACGTGAGCGTCTTGAATGGACGGCGCGGTCCGAGAGGTCCCGGCCCCGGAAGGGTATTGTTGATCAAATGCGCGCGTTGCAGGTGGAAGCCGCGTGCTCCGAGATACCCGATTTCCAGAGAGCTGTCGCGTCCGAGGCTTTTTTGCACGGAAGCATTCCATTGCTGGATGTACTGCGCGGGGGAGCGCGGGTCGAAGGCCGTGAAACTTACCGTCGTGGCCGGCAGTGCTCCGGTGCCGAGTACGGGCGTGCCGAAGTTCAACCCCGTGTTGAACAGCGCAGGCGGCGGCGTGAAGTTATCGGCCTGTTGCGTTTCCGGAAAGACGTACGGAACGTTGTGGCGCTGATTGCACCAGGTATTTTGATCTACAGGGGTGAAGAAAACTCCATAGGCCCCGTGCAGCACCAGTCCGAATCGGGGAATATGTTTGGCGATTCCGAAGCGTGGCGCAAAGTTGAAGCGGTTTGCGTACATCAGACCTTGGGGATAGCCCTGTTGGCCGCCGACAAAAACAGCGGGCGTGCCATCCTGAAAAATCAGATTGGTGTTGGTATTGTTCTTGTCGTATAGCGGGCTGGTGTACTCGTAGCGCAGGCCAAGGTTCAACGTTGTGTTGGAAGTGACTCGCCAGCTGTCTTCGACGAAAGCATCCGTTCCCCAGTTGCGCAAATTCATTTGCGGCACGCCGGCCTGGCGTTGTTTCACAGCCGGCAGGCTCAAGAGCATACTGGCAAATCCGGAACCGGTTCCATCATTGAAGCCCATGTCGGTGGTGTATCCGTTGGTGTACTGGTAGTAGCCGCGGTTCTGGAAAAATCCCCACATCGGCCAGGTGTACCAGTGAAAGTCCCCGCCGAGTTTTATGGCGTGGCGTCCGAGCTGCCACGCGTAGGTATCGCGAATCTCGTACATGGTGTCCCACGCATGCATGGGTGTGGCGGCGAAGGTGTCTCCGATGCCGGTGTAACCTTGCGCCGCAAACCACGGCGCTCCCCAGGCGTTCGGTCCGCCAAATCCCACTCCTTGGATTCCAAGTTCGCCGACGATATCGTTCACGCCGTTATTTTGCGAGGTGTGATTCATGGACAGCCGCGATACGGCGATGGAGGCAGTGTTGACTTTGTTGCTGGCAAAAATATGGTTCCAGGAAATCACCGCTTGCTGAGAACGGTTGTCATAGTTGGCTCCGAATCCCGGAAGCGTCGCCGTCGTGGTGGTCATTCCTCCCGTGGGAGTGAATCCGTTTTCCGAGCCGATGGAATACCGGCCGAAAATGGTGTCGGAGTTGGAGAAGATGTGGTCCACCCGAAGTGTGCCCTGATCCTGAATGTGGATTTCATTGCGCACGTCCAGATAGTTATTGGAATCCGCCCCTCCCACCATCATGTCCATGTTTGGTTCGGGAACATATTTCAGAAGGAAAGCTTCGAGGAGCGGATTAATTCTGTCTGAGGGAATCTGGTTGTTGGGAAACTGCGACCGAGTGTAGGGAAAATTTGACGGGCCGGTCGGCAGGCTCGGATTAAAGGCCGGGTTCGCGACCGCTGTTTTGGGGTCGTAAATCTTCGTATTACTCATGCTGAAATCACCCATAATTTCATCGCGGGTAGGCACCGTCAAAGTCTGTGCGTCCGCTTGGGATAGCCGCAGGCCCTCGTAATTCACAAAAAAGAATGTCTTTTTTCCTACCAGCGGTCCGCCGAAGGACGCGCCGAAATTGTTTTGCACCAGGTGATTGTTCCCCATGGAGGCAAAAGTGCTCGCGTCCATCGCACCGTTACGCAGGAATTCGTAGACCGTCCCATGGAACTGGCTCGAGCCGGAATTGGTGACGATGTTGATCTGGCCGCCTCCCGCTCCGCCCATGTCCGCTGTGTAGCTGCTCGTTTCCACCTGAAATTCCTTCACGGAGTCCGGAGAGGGACTCAAATTCTGCGTGTTAAACGTGGGATCGGTATTGGTCGCGCCGTCCAGCAGGAAAAAATTGGCGTTGGGGCGGTTGCCGCCGATGACTACTGCGGAGCGTTGCCCAGGCCGCCAGTAAAGCGGATTCGTGGATCCGGTTTGCGCCCCGAAGCCCTCATGCGCGCCGGGAACGGTCAACACCAGGTCGATCAGCATTCGTCCATTCAGCGGCAGTTCGCGGATGGACTTGGGCTCGATGACTTCCCCAACGCTGGAATCGGTAGTGTGCAGCACCTCGCTGCCGGCCAGAACCTCCACTCCCTGCTTGATCGAACCGATGTGCAGGTTGATAGTGACGGCAAGCGGTTGTCCGACTTCCACGCGCACCGTTTGTGCTCCCGGCGCAAAGCCCTGAGCTTCCGCTCTTAGTTCGTAGTCATCCGGCAACAGCGCCGAAATCTCAAAGAGGCCTTGCTGGTTGGTGACTACACGCCGCGATGCTCCGGTGCTCGCGGCGGTTAACTGGATTGCGGCTCCGGCGACCGGCAGATGCTGTTCATCGGTGACTGTGCCGGTAACTACGGCGTAATTACTTTGCGCGAACGCGGGTACGGCAAATACCAGCAGCGCAAATAGGCTGAGGAGTTTTTGCATGGCCTTACCTTTCTAGAAAATACCAATAGGTGATTGCGAATCCCGGGATGTGGGATATCCAACTCCAAATTCACTCGACTGGATGTTTAGAAATTTTTGCAACTGTAGTCGCGGTGAGAAGGTCAATCAATAATTGGAATGTACTAGTGAGGAACGGTTCGAACAATTGTCACGACAGCGTGCTTGCCGCGAATATTTCAGAAAAAAAAGAAGGGCAGCCCAGGGGGAGCTGCCCTTCCGCGTCCCTTATTACGGGAGACGCCCTGCCTAAACTATGGCAGGTAATACCGGAACGAGGTCCACACCATGTTGTCCACGGCTTTGGGAGAAATACCGAAAGCTGTGGGGACATTGTTGTTCCCGGACCATGCGCTCTTGCCGAAGTAGGCGTACTGGATGCCCCACTGCACGCGCCCCTTGGGCCCGTTGTAGAACTTGTGCCAAAACCCTACGCTGCCCTCGTAGATATTGCGAACGTCTCCTGCGCAGGTGCCGCCGGCGCCCGGGGTGTTCTGGTTGGTCGGGGCCGCTTCGGTGTTGCAGCCGCTGTTGTTGGCAAACGGTGAGCCGTAGCCACCGATTCCTCCCGTGGAGGTCGCTACCGTGGTTGTGGTTGTTACCGGACTTCCAGGCGCTGCACCGGTCAACGTGTTGGTCGTCAGCCGGACTGATGAATAGCCCGTGTACGCGGCCCGGGCGGCATATTCGTCGCCGAAGTACGCGTACAAATCCAGCTTGGCATTGGGATGAAACTCCAATTTGACCAGGCCGTGTCCAGTGCGAATGGGAGCCAACGTGCCGAAGGGACGAGCGGTCACGTCGGCAAGTTGCGCAGAGCCGAAACGACCGATGCCGTCGCCAATCACTACCTTCAGACCGAAGTCCAACTTCTTGGCAATTACCGGTACCGTTGCGCTTGCTCCGACGCCGCCGCCCAGACGCGCATCGTTAAAGGCGCCGGCTGCGGAGGGAGTAGTTGCAGTGGGATTTGCGCCGCAACTGATCGGGCTGCCCACCAGAATCGTGGTGGCGGTGCTCGCTGTCGGGCTAACTACGGCGCAGGGATATACGCGCGCGCGGAAAGTGCTGACGATTCCGAACAGTTCGTAGTGACCCCAGCCCGGATCAACGGCAACTTTAGCAAGCAGGTCCGGTGCCTTGTTCACGGTGTATCCGGTAGCATCGAATGCGTTGTAAAGACCGCCGCCCGCGCCAGGCGCGTTGATGAAGAAGTTTTGCGAAGTCGCTGCCGCAGCATTCGTGTAGGTGCTGAAGCCACGGCCGCCAAGAGTTGATTGCGGGCCTTCCACCGCGACAGCGACCGCCAGCTTGTTGTCAAACAGGCTTTGTACTACGCGGAAACCATATGCGCGCTGCCAGGTGAAGCCCACGATGTACTGCGGATCAATCTGCATGGGCAGTGCTTCCTGACGGTTTTGAATACCCTTTTTATTTTCCGTCGCCAGGCTCCACATCTGCCCGCCGGTTATCGACAATCCGCTGCTAAAAGCAACTTGTGCGAACAACTGCCGCTGGCGGAAGACGTAGCTGTTGCTCTGGCGGTTGTTGGAGGTCGTGCCCGCGCCGAGGAAGTCACCTTCGTAATATCCGGTGACCTTGGCGCTGCCGATGGTCGTTTCCGCCAGCAGTGTGGCGCGACTCTGACGCGCGGTGAAGTTGAATTCCGACACCTTGCTGAGAGAGTTGCCGTTGAAAGGGATTCCCGTAAACGGCGTGTTGATGTCGGCGCTCGCTGCGCGGCTGCGGAACACTGTTTCTGCCGCGATGAACCCGCCGGGCGTCAGTGAAACGCCCTTGTAGCGAATGCTGCTCGGACCATCTTCGGTCGGCTTGGACTTTGGATCTTTGGGGTCCGCAGCTCCCTGCGCCACGATGGCGCTGTTCGCCGTGACGTTGCTAGTGACTGCTTCCGAAGCCGTTCTGGCCGCGCTGCTGGTGGTCACCGCTTCGCTGGCCTTGACGCTCGCTTCCGTCGCGCGAGAATTAGCGGCGGCCGCGGCTTCGCGAGCTTCGTCAATCTGGTGATCGCGCTTTCTGAGTTCCTCTTTCAACAGCGTCAACTGTTCCTGCTGAGATTGCAGAGTCTGGCGCAACTCTTCGATCTCGGCGGCGATCGCGGAATCCGACTTGTCCGTCTTCGGTGAGTCCTTGCCCTTTCCCGCCGCACTGTTGGCCGGCTGGGCGTCGGAATCCTTGGGCGAATCAGCAAACGCTATTCCCGACGTCAGGAATAGGGATAGTGTCAGTGCAGCTATTTTTTTCATTGCCTCTCTCTTTTTGAACCTGAATTCAAGATGTACCGGTGAAAGCTTTGTCGCGTGGTGCAGAACGGTAAAGGCTGCGTCTTACGGTCTCGTCAACCCAATGTGAATATCGTGTAACACACGGGCCAACGAAAACTTTAAACCGTAGTTGGAGTTGGGGTTACGAAAATGCCGAACGCTTCAACAACAGGTTGAAATGGGGAAACGGGGCTTACGACTACGGTGAAACACGGACTGTTGTGTGAGCCGATAAGCTATTTTCGTACGATCCAAGTGGCGGCCTCTAACCTTCTGCACCATGAAAAAGCTTACTTCGGTGCGGACATGGTAAAGGCGAGGGCTATTTCGGTCAAGCGATATTGATATTCGGCGTCCGTGCTGGCGATGTCGGCCTCGGTTTTCTGCAGCTCTGCCTGGGTGAATTCCACAATCGAGCTAAGACCCAGATTGTAACGGGACTGCGCGAGATCGAAGGCCAGCGCGGCTTGTTCCCGCAACTGCCGGGTGACGGAAAGGCGTACGTACGCCCGATTGGTGTCTTGCCAGGAATTGCGGACGTCCCGCGCGATATTGTTTTTCAAGTCCGCAAGCGCCTACCGTCGCGCGGTGGCTGGCGCTGTGGCGAATGCTCAATCCGTCGCCCGACGAGCCCGTACCCAGGAAGGGGTTATATAAAAATAAGATCGCCAGCGCCAGGCATACGACAATATTAGGAAGCCTTCCTCGCGTCAAGAGATGCCTATTGAGGGCGAAGAGGTGGCAGGGCAAAAACAAAACGAACCAGATCCCGCAATTTGCCGCTCCTACCAATTTCAAGAGACTAACTCGCCGTTGTAACACTCCTGTAACACTAACCAGCCACACTGCCCCCGATCCTATCTCACCGATTACGTGTGGAGAAAACGCATGAAGCGAATTTCATCTTTGCTAGTGGCGGCCTTAGCTCTCGGCGCGATCGTGGCTGCCGAAAGCAGTTTGTCCATAAATGGCGCGGGCGCCACATTCCCTTATCCGATGTATTCGAAATGGTTCGATGAATACCACAAAAAGAATTCGAATCTGCAAATCAATTATCAGTCCATTGGTTCCGGCGGCGGCATCAAGCAGGTCACCGAAGGCACCGTTGATTTCGGCGCCTCCGACGGCCCCATGAACGATGAGCAGTTGAAAGCCTTCCAGGATAAACACGGCTTTCCCATTCTTCACTTTCCGACCGTGTTGGGTGCGGATGTTCCGACCTACAACGTTGCCGGAGTCAGTGCGGAGCTGAACTTCACGCCGGAAGCGATTGCCGGAATTTTTTTGGGCAAGGTCACCAAGTGGAACGATCCGCTCATTACCGGCGCCAACAAGGGCGTGAGCCTGCCGGGGAATGATATCGTGGTTGTGCACCGCTCCGATGGCAGCGGGACCACTTACATCTGGACGGACTACCTCTCCAAGGTCAGCGACGAATGGAAAAATAAAGTAGGCAAGGGCACTTCGGTCAACTGGCCAGTTGGCCTCGGGGGCAAAGGTAATGAAGGCGTTGCCGGACTCATCAAGCAGACTCCCAACGCTTTCGGATACGTCGAACTCATCTACGCCATCCAGAACAAGATGCCCTATGGCCGAGTGAAGAACTCCTCCGGCTCGTTCATCAAGGCCGACCTCGCGGGCGTCACGGCCGCTGCCGCGGGGGCCGCGAAAAGCATGCCTGACGACTTCCGTGTCTCCATCACCGATGCACCCGGAAAAACCGCTTATCCCATCTCCAGCTTTACGTGGCTGCTCGTGCCGGCCAAGTTTTCTGACTCCGGCAAGCGCGATGCCATCAAGGGATTCGTGAAGTGGATGCTGGCAGACGGCCAGGAGCAAACGGAAGCACTCTCTTACGCGAAGCTTCCGAAAGAAGTTGTCGCCAAGGAGATGAAGGCGCTCGACAGCATTCAGTAAAACGAAAAATTGACCTGATGGCTACAACCACCACCACTGTTCCGAGCGCGGGCCCGGTTGCGGGTTCGCGTTCTTTCATCAGTAAGCTGCGAGACGGCGACGAAATCGCGCGACTGGTCACGTTTCTGTTCGCCGCTTCCGTTGTTCTAGTTACCGTCTTGTTGGTTTACGAGTTGTGGCGGGAATCCTATCTTCCGCGTCACAAGTTCGGATTTGGATTCTTTGTAACTTCCGTCTGGGATCCCATCTTCGATAAATTCGGCGCGCTGCCTTTCATTTACGGCACGCTGGTCACCGCCGGCGTTTCTCTGCTGATCGCCGTGCCCTTGGGCATCGGTGCGGCAATTTTTCTTGCCGAGCTCGCGCCCGCGCGCGTCTCTGACACCCTGCAATTTTTTATCGATTTGCTTGCCGCCGTTCCCAGTGTCATCTATGGATTGCTCGGCGTTTTCGTGGTCATCCCGCTGATGCGCGAATACATCCAGCCCGGCCTGAAAAATGCTCTGGGCTTCCTACCGCTGTTTCAGGGCCCGGCCTACGGTGTTGGCTTTCTCACCGCCGGAATCGTGCTGGCCATCATGGTCATCCCGTACATCATTTCCGTCTCGCGCGAAGTGCTCATGTCCGTGCCTCGCGATCAGCGCGAAGCCGCGTTAGCGCTGGGATCCACGCGCTGGGAGTCCACCTGGAAAGTAGTCCTGCCCTTCGCGCGCACCGGCATCATGGGTTCTATTTTTCTGGCACTGGCCCGCGCACTCGGAGAAACCATGGCGGTCACCATGGTCATTGGCAATACCCCCACGATTGCCGCGTCACTTTTCTCGCCCGGATACTCCATCGCCGCCGTCATCGCCAACGAATTCACCGAAGCTACCGGCGACCTGTACCTGCAATCGCTCATTGAATTGGGCCTGGTATTGTTCCTCCTCACTTTTCTATTGAATGGCTTCGCCCGCCTGTTGATCGTTCTCACTTCGCAACGCGGAAGCGGAATGGGGCAGGCATGAGTAACCGCTTGCGCTGGCGCAAATTTGTGAGCCACTTCATGCTGAGCCTGACCGGGTTGTGTGCCTTTGTCGCCGTGGCCGTGCTGTTTTTTATTCTCGGATATCTCGTGTACCACGGCGGAACTTCGGTCAATTGGGACTTTTTCACCAAGCTGCCGGCCCCGGTGGGCGAAGGCGGTGGTGGTATGGCCAACGCCATCCTGGGTAGTGCCAAGTTGCTGCTCCTGGCCTGCCTCCTGGGGGTGCCTATTGGTTTCTTTGGCGCCATTTATCTGGCGGAGTTCAGCGGCAGCACCACGGCGTTTATCGTTCGGTACGCAGCCGACCTTCTGAACGGTGTTCCGTCCATCGTGATTGGCATTTTCGCTTACAGCCTGGTGGTTTTGCCCTTCAAGCATTTCTCGACGCTGGCCGGCGGCTTCGCCCTGGGCTTAATGATGATTCCCATCACCCTGCGCAGCACGGAAGAATTTCTGCGCGCTGTGCCGCGCTCGCTGCGCGAAGGCGCCATGGCCTTGGGCGCCAGCAAGTGGAAAACCATCGCCTCGGTTGTAGTGCCAGCCGCCTATCGCGGAATTCTCACTGCCGTTTTGCTGGCGTTCGCACGCGTGGCAGGCGAAACCGCGCCGCTGCTATTTACCGCGTTCGGCAATCGCTTCTGGAGCCCGGGTTGGAGCCAGCCGACTTCTTCGCTTCCCGTGATGATTTTTACTTACGCCATCGCGCCCTACGACGATTGGCACCGGCAAGCCTGGGCCGCTGGTTTAGTGCTGCTGGGGCTGATCCTGATTATCAATATCATCGCCCGCGTAATTCTTTCGCGTGGCGTGGCCGTTCCGAGGACTTAACATGGCTTCTGTGAGGTCGGCAGTGTCCGTAAACATTACCCCCCCGGGTGCAACGCCAGGCAGTCGCGAACCGCAAGCGCCGTTGGTTATGCGCATGACCATTTCCAAGGTCAATTTCTTCTACGGTTCCAAGCAGGTGTTGTTCGACATCAATATAAACATCGCTTCCAACAAAGTGACCTCGCTGATCGGTCCTTCCGGCTGCGGCAAATCCACTTTGCTGCGCACCCTGAATCGCATGCATGAAACCGTGAACAGCTCGCGGCTTGAAGGCGAGATCCTGATCGATAATCAGAATATTCTTGCCCAGGACGTTACTGCGCTGCGCCGCCGCGTAGGCATGGTTTTTCAACGGCCTAATCCATTTCCAAAATCAATTTTCGAAAATGTGGCCTACGGTCTGCGCATCAATGGCGTCCAAGGCTCCCTCTCCGACGCCGTCGAAAAAAGTTTACGTCACGCCGCGCTGTGGGACGAAGTGAAAGACCAGTTGCACAAGTCCGCTTACGAACTCTCCGGCGGTCAGCAGCAGCGTCTGTGCATCGCCCGCGCGCTTGCCGTCGAACCCGAAGTTCTCCTACTGGACGAGCCCTGCTCGGCGCTCGATCCCATCAGTACCGCCAAGATCGAAGAACTGCTCGTGCAGTTGAAAGATCTGTGCACCATCGCCATCGTCACTCACAACATGCAGCAGGCCGCGCGCGTCAGCGATTTCACGGCCTTCCTGCTGACTGGACAGCTCATCGAGTTCAGCCCCACGCCGCATCTCTTCACTACTCCGAGCGATGCGCGAACGGAAGCGTATATCACCGGACGATTTGGCTGAGATTGGTGTGTGTCGCCCGAAGATTTCATTACTTTTGACTGAGGAAACGTATGGAACGCCACTTCGAACGGGATTTGAACGACCTCAAAGAGCGCCTGTTGTGGATGGGCAGCCTCGCCGAGCGCGCCGTGCACCAGGCGGTGCATTCCGTGCTGGATTCTGACGAACAGCTCGCCAACCGGGTGCTGTCTGAAGAAGACGCTATCAACGAGCTGCAGATCGAAGTAGACGATCGCGTCGTGCAGCTACTGGCGCTGCACCAGCTGATGGCCGCGGATCTGAGATTCGTGCTGGCCGTATCGCGTATCAACAATGATCTGGAGCGTATCGGCGACCAGGCCGTGAACATTGCACAGGGATCCTTACGGATTTTGCGCCACCCGCGTGTCAAGCCCTACGTGGATCTTCCGCGAATGACGGAAGTAGTCGAAGAAATGGTTCGCGACGCCCTGAATGCCGTGGTGCGTCGCGACGTTGAGCTGGCGCAAAAAGTATTGGCCAGTGACGATCAGGTGGACAATTACCGGGACCAGATTTTTCGCGAATTGCTCACTTATATGATGGGCGATTCCAGCGTGGTTTTCCCTGCGTTCGAACTCATCCTTGTCGCCAAGAATCTCGAGCGTATCGGCGATCACGCCACGAACATCGCCGAGGATGTCATCTACATCGTGCAGGGGCAGGACGTTCGGCATCCCACGGTAGATCGCCGCTAACTGCTATCCGTCGCGTGTCGCGCGGCCGGGTAACCAGCAGAATTACCAGTATCAAAATACTCAAAACAGTCACCACGGCGCCAACCGTGCGATCATTAGTGCGTACGAAGTGCACTACTATGTGGGATTGTCCGCTAGCCAAGGGCACAATGATTTGCCCCGAGCCTTCCATTCGCTCCGGAGCGATGACGTTATCGTTCACTTCCACTCGCCACCCTGGATAATTCAAAAGGCGCAGCGCCAGCCGCGCGGGCTCCCGAGAAGCCACGCGCATTTCTTTCTGTTCCGCGGACCAGCGCTCCACGTGGACTCTCGCGCCTGACACGACGCTCGATGACGGTGCGACGTGCAACAGCTTCATCCGTGGATATTTTTCTGGTAGGTCCGAATGATCGTCGCCCGCGGGATCATATTCATCTACGCCTTCGAATCCTTCATCATTTTGTATCGCCTCCAGAAGTTCCGGAATGTCTTCGGTATCCCACCAGGTATGCCGCACCATCCAGGTGGCCGTCCCGGCCAGCAACACCGCAAGCGCGGCCGTACCCAAAGCGCTCCAATACCAGCGCATTTTACTTCTGCTCATCGCTGCTGCGAATAAACAGGCGAACGGAACAGCCAGGATAGACATCCAGCGCCACGGAAATTGCACAAAGCGCAATTTCGGAAGCGCAATCCAGAGGATATTGCTTACGCGCAGCATCAGGAAAGCGGATATGGCCAGAAGGATTGCCAACATCGTCCAGACAGGTTTTGATACTCGATGCACGTGTTCTTTGCTGTCGCGCGGATAGGTCATCGCGGCAAAAATCGCGGTCAGCGCGATCACGAGTACCGCGGTAGAGGAGGCTATGCGGTTAAACGCGTTATGTTCCGCATCCGCGATGACGGCGTAGAGAAAATTTTGTGAAGGTTGCAGGCCAGAGGCCAGCGCCTGCGTGATGTTCACCCACTTTTGTTCATGGATCGCCGGCGCCAGATAAAACCCCGCGAGGCCCAGGCCCAGCGCCACGCTCGCCCCGCCTTGTAGGAGCGGTCGCCAGCTCCGGGAAGTGATTGCCGAAGAAACAAAAAGCGCCGCCAGGCTATAGCTGGCCAGAACCGCTGCCGGAGCATTGCACAGCCACGCGGCGGCATAAACAATGGACAGGAACGCCACGTTTCGAAGCGTACTGCCGGCTGGATTTCCCAGCGATCCCATCAGACGTAATGTGGCCAGAAGCATCAGCGGAAAGAAAACCATGGCCAGCTGCTCAGCAAAATCGCTGCGCATGTAAACAATCAACAGCGCATAGGGATTCGCGGAGTACACGGCAGCGCAAAGCAGCGCGCCCGGCAGCGCAAATAAGCGGCGCCCCAAAGCGAACGCTGCCAGCCCCGCCAGCGTCTGCGTGAGGACGATAAAAACCGCTGGCACATAAATCCATGGAACTAGGAAGCTGAGTGCCGCCCCCAGGGTCCACGAAAGCGGCGGATAGAAGATAAATCGCGGCTCGCCGAAGCCGTGATTGGCTCCCTCGGTCCAGCGCGGCAATAGGATGCCATCCCGCCACTGTGCCGCCGCGTCCATCCAAGATGCGGCGTGAAAGGAAAAATCGTGCCCGGACGCGGTGCCCTTCCAGCAAAAGGGAGAAATGATCGCCAGCGCAGTGATCAGGGAGATTGTGAATGCCAGCAGCCACGACCGTTGTGAACTCGTTCTCCAGTTCACGCGGTGACCTGCTTCGGGAAATCCGTCATGCGTGTTTCATGGGTGCGTGGAAATCGCCGGATTGCGACGCATTAGCGCGTCGCTTGGTGTTCGCCGCGTTCGTTTTTATAGATTACGCCTTCCTTCATGACAAAAAACACGTGCTCCGTCTGGCGAATATCCTGCAGCGGATTTCCCGGCACCGCCACGATATCCGCCAGCTTCCCGCTTTCCAGTGTACCGATCTTGTCTGCCAGGCCCAGAAGATCGGCGTCCGCGGAAGTCCCGGCTCGCAACGCATCCACGGGTTTCATTCCCAGGTCCACCATCTGGTGAAATTCCTCGCCGTTGCGCCCATGGGGATAAACCGCGGCATCCGTGCCTAGTCCGATTTTTACGCCCTTGGCCAGAGCGTTTTGAAATGTTTTGTGCACGGAGGCTCTAGCCAGTTCCGCTTTCGCGCGAATAGCCGGCGGAATGTACATTCCCGCATCCATTTGTTCCGTCAATCCCTGCAGAGCCATCAGTGTGGGCACGTAGTACGTTCCGTGCTGCTTCATCATGTCCAGCGCTTCATCATCAAGAAAAGAACCGTGCTCGATGGAATCCACGCCCGCTCGTATAGCCCGCTTGGCGGCCTCCGCACCGTGCGCGTGGGCAGCCACTTTGCGACGCAGCGCGTGCGCTTCGTCAATCAGCGCATTCATCTCTTCCTGCGTCAACTGCGGCGTGTCCACATCGTCGGCCAGCGAAAGAACGCCACCCGACGCGCAGGTCTTGATGATGTCCGCGCCGTACTTGTGCGCCAGCCGCACCGCGTAGCGCACTTGGTCGGGGCCGTTGGCCACGCCATCTTCCGGACCGGTTTCTTTTCCGAAGGCACCGGCGCGATAGCCGGTTTCATCGCAATGGCCGCCCGTGGCTCCGATGGCATGCACGGAAACCAGCATGCGCGGGCCGGGCACTTTCCCGTTGCGGATCGCATTGCGCAGTCCGACATCGATATAGTCATGCGCGCCCACGTCCCGCACGGTGGTGAAGCCCGCCATCAACGTGACTTTCGCGTTGGCTAGGGCGTCCAGCGTCTGCTCCGCGACAGTCTTTTGAATAGCATCCAGCGCCGCCTGCTTGTAGTCCGTGGTGTTCATCATGGTGAGGTGTGTGTGCGCGTCGATGAAGCCCGGCAGTAGGGTGGCGTCTCCCAGGTCGATCACTTCCGCACCCGCCGGCACCGTGGTGTGGCCACCCGCGCCCGTGATTTTTCCGTCCGCCACGATCACCAGGCCGGGTGTCACCAGCGCATTGCTTTTGCCGTCGAAGAGCCGCGCGGCTCTTATCACCACGGTCTTGCTCTCCGCCTTCGGTGTTTGGGCCTTTACCGGCGTCATCGCCACGAGAAACAACAAGAAAAATCCAGCCGCTTTACACATGTGTCCTATCTCCCCTTCAGAAAGTCGAACGCCGACGATAGCCCGCTCCCGGAAAATGTCAAGCGTTACGGGTATTGCCGTCCCGCCACCGTCCGGTATGCTGACTTTGTGTTTGCGCCGCATGCCGTCTCGACAGAAACGTCGTAATCCGAAAGAAACCTGCGAAATTTTGGTTCCCAGCATTCGAATTCGCGATTGCAATGCTGCCCCAATCCTTCCAGAAGGCCGCTATGTACTGTACTGGATGATCGCTAGCCGGCGCTTGTCTTACAATTTTTCGCTCGATCGCGCGTTGGAGCATTGTCGCGACCTTCGCAAGCCACTGGTCATTCTGGAAGCGCTGCGTTGCGGTTATCAATGGGCCAGCGATCGCTTCCACCGTTTTGTCATCGAGGGCATGGCCGACAACCTCGCGGCCGCCGCCAAGCTCCGGATACTTTATTACCCGTACGTAGAGCCGGTGGCTGGTGCCGGCAAAGGACTGCTGGCCGCTCTGGCAGCGGACGCTTGCCTGGTGGTCACCGACGAATTTCCCTGTTTTTTTCATCCACGGATGGTTTCCGCGGCAGCCAAAAAGTTGCAAGTCCGGCTTGAAGCTGTGGATTCGAATGGCTTGCTTCCATTGCGCGCGGCGGATCACGCTTACATCCGCGCTTTCGATTTTCGACGCTATCTGCAAAGAGTCTTGCCCGCTCATCTGCAGGAAAGGCCTGCCGCCGATTCCCTCAATGCTGCGCTAGTGTCAAAACTACCTCATCCGCCCCGGCTGGCAGAAACACTTGTTTCGCGTTGGCCCGCCGCGCCCAAGGCTCTGTTGCAAGGCGTTCATGGTTCACTTGCTTCATTTCCCATTGATCATTCTGTGCTGCCGGTAGAAACGTCTGGTGGCCACACAGCCGCCGTCGCCCGGATGACCAGTTTCTTGAAAAACAAATTCCCGAAATATGGCGAAAAGCACAGCCAGGCGGAACTCTGCGCCACGAGCAACATGTCACCGTATCTTCACTTTGGACACATCTCCGCCCACGAACTTTTCGCCGAAGTCGTGGGGCGGGAGAAGTGGCAGCCGCGCAAGTTGGCTCTACGGAGCCATGGCGCTCGCGAAGGTTGGTGGAACATGAGTGGGTGGGCGGAAAATTATCTCGACCAGCTGATTACCTGGCGCGAAGTTGGCTATAACTTCAGCGCGCAGCGCGAAGATTACGATCGCTACGACTCGCTTCCTCTCTGGGCGCTGAAAACGCTCGAGGAACACTCCACCGACAAGCGGCCGGTTGGCTACAGCCTGGGGCAGTTTGAAACGGCAACCACCCACGATCCATTGTGGAATGCCGCGCAGGGTCAACTCCTGAAAGAAGGGCATATCCACAATTACATGCGCATGCTTTGGGGGAAGAAAATACTGGAATGGTCCGCATCGCCGCGCGCCGCATCCCAGGTTCTGATCGAGCTCAACAACAAGTACGGTCTCGACGGCCGTAATCCGAATTCCTACAGCGGCATTTTCTGGTGCCTGGGGCGCTACGATCGTCCCTGGGGCCCGGTGCGCCCCATTTTCGGAAAAGTCCGCTACATGAGCTCCGAAAATACCGCGCTAAAGTTTTCTGTGAAAAAATACATTGCAAAATATTCTCCGGCCCACGGCCTGTCGTAGCCCAGATCCCTGCACAACATGGACGGTAGCCGCCTACCAGTTTTGCTATACTTACGGTGGCTTCGGGCAGTTCCGTCCAACCTGACCGGCGAAATACCCAGACGTTTCACCGTACGAGTCGAGCCGTAAGGCTGCGATTGTTGCTCGCTCGCCCGAATAGCGCCGAGTTGTGTGCGGGCTGGCGCATGGAGCAACATTTGCGGCAGCAGCGGGTTAGAAACTGAAACCGGTGTTCCAGTTGGCTAAGTCACTCTACAAATTACTTCCGAAGAATCTGCGTCCGATTCCGGGCGACCGCATGCGCGGACGCCGGGTGAAAAAACGGCTGACCAATATTGCCGTAATTGCCGGACTGAGCATGGTGGCCGCTTTTGTGATAACCCGACAGTCGGGGGGCTCCGGCTTTTCAGCACCAGCGGTGGTCCTCCCCGCAGCGCCGGCAACGCCGGCGCTCTCTTCAACCGTTTCGGAAACGGCGGCCGGCACGGACTTGAGCCCAGCCATCGAGTCCAAAGCCTTGATCTCTGATGAACCCGTGGATGGCTACAAGCTCGAAACCGGGCCGCTCGCGGTCAGCGAGGTTTCGGGCATCGTTCTACACGACGCCAAACACAACAAGGATTTGCATGTGCGTGTTTTTTATCCCGTGGCTGCGGGAAAATATCCCGTGATTGTTTTTTCTCACGGAGCCGGCGGTTCGCAAAATTGCTGTGAGTCTCTGACGCGCCATTGGGCGACCTACGGTTACATCACGCTGCAGCCCACACACGACGACTCCGTGAGCGAACGTCGCAGCAGTGGCGACGAGGGTTTGCGCTTCCCTGAAGCCGCACGCGAAGCGCTCAAAACTCCAGCACTCTGGGAAAGCCGGCCGCAGGACATTTCCTTTCTGCTGGATTCGCTGCCTGAGTTGCAAAAGCGTGTCGCCGGCCTGAGTGACAAGATCGATGCACGCCGCATCGGCGTAGCTGGCCATTCCCTGGGCTCTTATACGGCCGAGGCGGTCGGCGGTGCGCTTGTGGATCTTCCTGGTCGAGTGAGTACCAGTTTTGCCGATTCGCGTGCCCGTGCTGTCCTTTGTTTATCCCCGCAAGGCCCCGGACAATTCGGACTGTCTACTCGTTCGTTTGAAAAAATGGCCCTGCCATTTATGGGCATCACCGGTTCGCTCGACAATCTGGGCCCGCTAGCTAACGCCGCGTGGCACAAAACGCCGTTCGATCGCAGTCCCGCCGGTGATAAATTTGAAGTATTCATCCAGGGCGCCAATCACATGTCATTTATCACTGATGTAACGCTGGTCGCAACGCACTCGTCGCGGGCTGCTGCTATTCTCGGATACACTAATTCCGCGTCGCTGGCTTTCTGGGATGCCTATTTGAAAGACGATTCCGCGGCGAAGAAATTTCTCCAGTCCGACGTGCTGGAGCGCTACAGCCACGGCGCCGCAAAACTTTCGCGACGTTGAAGATTTTATTCCGATCATTCCGCTTTAAGATTTTCGGCCCGGCATCATTGCCTCCTTATCCATGAGCGAGCTATTCGTAGAGCGCAGCCGAATCCCGCTTCCGCTGATGTCGTCTACGCCTGGCATGCTCTAACCCGAGGCCCTAACGCGACTCAATCCTCCATGGGAAAACGCGCACGTCATGGAGCCAACCGGCGGAATCGATCAACCGGGATCGCGCGTAAAGGTTCCTGTGCGTGTCGGCCCCTAACCCAGATCTGGACAGCCGAGCACACTGCCTGCGAGCCCGGCCGCATGTTTCAAGACGTGATGGTTTCCGGCCCGTTCCGCCGCTGGGAGCACACCTGTTCATTCCCGACGGCGCAGACAGCAGTTGGCTTGAGGATCGCGTGGAGTACGAATTTCCGCTCGGCTGGCTCGGAAAGTTGGTGGGTGGCGCCTGCACACGCGACCGGCTTTCGCGCATGTTCGAGTTTCGGCAGCGCGTAACCGCCGAGGCGGTCGCTTCTAAATCTTGAATTTCCGATTTCTCGAAAGGATGTTTGCAAAGATCGCGATACTTGCGCAAAATCTCGCCAATGGCTCAGGATTAGTGTTCATCTCTTGTCATTTTTGGATTCGATTCAGCTTCTGAAGGAATTTGCGAGCATGGCGACAAGTGCGGACGTTTTGATTATCGGTGGAGGCCTTGCCGGTCTATGTTGTGCTCGGCGCCTCGCGGAAGCCGGTGTTAGCTTTCAAATCGTGGAGGCTTCCGACGGCATTGGCGGCCGCGTGCGCACCGATGAGGTAGATGGCTTTTTGCTCGACCACGGTTTCCAGGTGCTGCTCACCGCTTATCCAGAAGTGCGCCGCGTTCTTGATTGTTCCCGCCTTGATTTGAAACCGTTTTCGCCCGGAGCGCTTTCGTGGTTTGCCGGGCGCATGAACCGTCTGGTGGATCCGTGGCGCACTCCCGGCATGTGGCTTGAGGGCTTACGTTCCGACTTCGGCACTTTCGGCGACAAGTTGCGCATGGCGCGCCTTCGCAGCCGCGTAAAGCGCGCCAGTATCGAAGAAATCTTTCGTCGCCCCGATCGCTGCACAAAGGATGCGTTGCAAGCGGAAGGCTTCGGCCAGGAAATCATTCACCGGTTCTTTCGCCCCTTCCTTGGTGGGATCCTCCTCGACGGCGAGCTGAAAACGTCCAGCCGCATGTTCGAGTTCGTTTTCAAGATGCTTTCAGAAGGTGACACCAGCGTGCCAGCGCGCGGGATGCGGGCCATTCCGTTGCAGCTCGCGGAAAACTTCAGCCCGCAGGCAATTCGCCTGGAATCGCGGGTCGACTCCCTGCACGAAAACGAAATCACACTGGCGAGTGGCGAGGCCATTCGTGCGCGCGCCATCGTAGTGGCTACCGACGGCCCTTCCGCGGCGCATCTTGTCGGTGAAGCGGAAGTAGCCTCCCGCAGCGTCAGCTGCTTTTATTACTCCGCTGAAGAGTCCCCCATAAAAGGGCCGATACTTACGCTCAATGGCGACGGCGCCGGCCCGGTGAATAATTTCGCGGTGATCAGTCAGGTAGCATCCTCATACGCGCCGGCCGGAAAGCATCTGATTTCTGTTTCAGTGCTGGGTACCCAGGAACTCACCAATGCGCAACTGAGCGGTTTCATCGTCGCGCAAATGAAAAACTGGTTTGGCCCGGTGGCGCGCACCTGGCATTTTCTGAAGAGTTACAAAATTCAGCATGCTCAGCCGCAACAATATCCTGGAGCGCTTGAGCCGCCCGAACGTTCTGTCCGCGTGCGGCCGGGAATCTATGTCTGCGGTGACCATCGCGACAACGCTTCCATCAACGGGGCCATGCTCAGCGGCCGTCGCGCCGCGGAAGCCGTCATGGAAGACTTCGCGCGTTAGGAATTTCTCTGCGCTCGCGTTTCCCACATTTCCACATGCCGCCGGTATGCAGGACTTGCGTACTATTGACGGTATTGCTACCACCTTCGAAACTGGTTAGGTATGGCGCGTTACTCAGCCTTCCTCGGCCTTCAGGTTGAAGTTCAATATCGCGCAGGCGATATTCTTTTGCCTGCCTCCGGCACCTTCGTCGGGGACACTGGACGCTCCGTCTTCCTCGAGCAAAGCTTCGAACAACGCGGCCAGCGGCGAAATTTTCGTTGGGAAATCCCCTATCAATACATAGTGCGGCTGGCGGAAAAGAACGCTGCGACCGTGGCTTCTCCTGCCATCGGCCCTTCCTCCGCTCGCGAACGGGCGCCCGCTGAATCCCTTCAAGCCTCTAGCGCGCGGGAAGAGGCTGAGCTGGCAGAGCCTGCAGGAGATCCCCTGGGAACGGAACAGCCCAAAAACGCCCACGCGGCCGCCGCCGGTTATAACTCCAAAGTTGCTGTGATTTATCCGCGCCCACTGCGTTCGAACGGCTGAACCTCGCCTCAGCCACTTCGCAATCAGTCCGTTCTATTTCCTACTAGATAGAAAAATCCCTCCCTACGTTACAATCATCGTTTCGAACCGGTGTAGCTCTTCCTAGGTAGACACGGAGGCACAGTGAATTCCGCAATTGGACCGCAATCGAAAATTGGTTTCATCGGCCTGGGTTTGATGGGCAAGCCCATGGCACTGAATCTCGTGAAGGCCGGCTTTGCCGTTACGGTTTGGAATCGCACCGCCTCGCGCGCCGACGAACTGGTTTCTGCGGGTGCAAAACTCGCCGCGTCGCCGCGCGAATTGGCCGCCAATTGTGATTTGTTCATCACCATCGTCAGCGACCCCCCTGCGCTTGAAGAAGTTCTCTGGGGCGCAAACGGCGCGATGCAGTCGCTGCGGCGCGGCAGCATTTACATGGATTCCAGCACCGTCTCGCCAGACCTCGCGCGCAAAATCGCCACTGCCTGCACCGAGCGCGGTGTGCGTTCTCTTGATGCGCCGGTTACGGGCGGCGACTGGGGGGCGAAAAAAGGCGAGTTGATCTTTATGGCTGGCGGCGACGCCGCGACGCTGGCGGAAGCCGAGCCGGTGCTCAAAGTGCTAGGCAAGAAGTGGTTTCATGTGGGCGAAAACGGCGCCGGCCAAACCATCAAGCTGGCCATGAACCTGATTCTGGCGCTACAGGTTGACGCCCTTGCAGAGGCGCTTGCGCTGGTCACTGCCGCGGGATTACACGGCGAGAAACTCGTGGAAGTGATGCAATCCAGCATGGCCCGTTCTGGTGTTCTGGATGTGAAGTCGCAAAATTTGCTGAAAGGAGAATACCCACCGAGTTTTTCGCTGCGCCTCATGCATAAAGATATGACGCTGGCGCTGGAGCTTGCCAAACAGGTCTCGGTGGATTTGCCTGCTACCGCCGCCGCGTACAAGACTTACTCAAACGTCAAGGACCAGGCCAAAGAAGACCTCGATTATTCCGCGGTCATGAAGTTCTGGAAAAAGTAAGCGCGATTTTTGGCGCCGCCTTATGGGCGCGAAGCAGGCGAGAAAAATCCAATCGGCAGATCGCGTGCCGTGCGCAATCCCGCGGGCGCGTCCAGAATCACCGGAATCGAATTGACTACCACCGAAGCCGTAGCAATGTCCCCCGGCGAGCCACCCGGAATGACCAGGCTGATGTTTGGGTGCCCTTGTAACTCGAGCGTGTCTCCCGGATCTTTTGCGCCCACATACATTTGCAGTTCGAGATGAATCAATTCTTTTCCATTGGAAAGCCCCCGCGCTATCTGGTACACGCCCGCTGCTTGTCCGGCTTCCACCGTCAGAAATTCAGTTTGCACTCGTTCGCTGGCCACCACCGGCTCAATCGTTTCGGTAATTTGGTCTACCGCCAGATTCAAGCTGTCGGCCACTAGCGCCACCGATTCCGGCAGTCCCACATGCTTGATGGTTCCGGCGCTCACTTTTTCGCGAAATTCCTCCAGCGTCATTCCTGCGCCGATTTTCTTCTGCAGCGGCAATCGGCGTTTCCCACCATCTACAATGCGTCGCCCGCTGACGTGCTCTATTCGTTGCGACACCGCTGCGAGCGTCACGATCAATTTGTCCAGCACGAAGCCCGGATTTACGCCTGTGCCGACCAGCGCGACTCCCCAGTCTTTGGCCGCCTCGTCGAGCTTTTTCGCCAGTTGGGGATGCGTCCGGAAAGGATAGGACAGTTCCTCACAGGTCGAAACCACGCAGGATTCCGCTTCTAGGCAAGCCAGCAATTGCTCCATCACTTTTGGCAACGAAGACGACGTGGAGTGAATCACCACGTCCGCGGCCTGTCCCAGTACCTCAGACGCGTCGTCGGAAATCTTTACACCCCAGGGCGCATCCGAGGCGCCCACCAATTCGCCCAGGTCGCGTCCGACTTTCGCCGGATCGGAATCGATCGCGCCGATAATTTCGATGGCTTGCTTTTCTCGCATCAATTTCGCGATAGAGGCGCCGATAGGGCCGACACCATATTGAATGGCGCGAATTTTCTTTTTCACGTCGTCTCACTCCGGGCGGCGCACCGCACACCGCGCATTTTGGTTGGCAGCGAAACAGCTACGATAAAGGAATTTAGCAGCGCAGGCAATGTGAAAGGCCTCAAAAATTCGATGCTAGCTTGCTCGCTGCGGTTCGATAGACGCATACTTCCACAGTGGAGAATCATATGTCTGCAAAGAAACTCACCGCCGATGAAGTAACACAATACATGAGGCAGTTGGAAGGCTGGGATTTGAAGGAAGGCAAGCTGCACCGCGCATTTGAGTGCCAGGACTTCGTCACCGCCTTCGGAAACATGACGCGGGTGGCCCTCGTCGCCGAATCCATGAACCACCATCCCGAATGGTTCAACGTGTACAACAAGGTAGTCATAGATTTGAATACTCACAGCCTCAGCGGCCTGAGCGAACTTGATTTCAAGCTGGCCGCCAGGATAAACCAGATTTTCGCTACCTGAGCTCCTCCGGTTGCGGACGTGGCCTGGATCAAAGTGAAGCGCAACCTACCGGGTGTCATGTAAGTTACGTAAGATGTGTAGCTTAGCTGTATTCGTGGAGGCCATCGTATCCCAGGCTTTTGTGATAACCGGGTCGTTAACCGTTGACAACCTCCATGGCAGATGCTAAAAACGCTGGAAAGACGAGTCCGCAGGTTGTGAGTCTCCTGACGCATTGCGATCCCGCAGTACGCAAGTGAGGCTGTAGTCTGGCTTGGCAGGGCAGACTGCTGTACAAAATGTAGACTTGTCACGCAGCACCCCACCCCGGGAGGTGAAGACTTTTGTTTTCACCTCCTTTTTTGTCCGCTCTCGTTTCGGCGCACACCTAGGTACGGCTCGGATAAATACCGACCGCAAGTTGTCAGGGAGTTGGTCCGCTCGAATGAATTCCACTCCGCCGCTCCTCAACCTGGTAAACGTCACCGTCTTTCGTGGGGTGGCTTCCGAACCGGGAACATCCGATGCGGACCTCGCACCCGAACCCCGCGCGGCGCTGGACAGCATTACCTTGCGCATCGAAGCCGGTGAACACGTCTGCATTCTGGGCCCCAACGGTTGCGGGAAATCCACGCTCATCAAAACCCTCACCCGCGAATGCTATCCGGTAGCTCGCGCAGATTCCGCCATCAGCATCCTGGGCCGCGAACGCTGGAACATCTTTGAACTGCGCTCGCTGCTCGGCATCGTGTCGCCCGACCTCTTGGGCTCCTGCACCACCGACGCGACTGGTCGCGATGTGGTGCTCTCGGGGTTCTTCAGTAGCACGCGAATATTTCCCCACCATCATCCTCATCCGCAACAGTTGGCGCTCGCCAACCTTGCCCTCGAGCGCATGGGCATCGCGCACTTGGCGGATCGCGCTGCCGCGCGCATGTCCTCCGGCGAAGCTAAGCGCACCTTAATCGCCCGCGCCCTCGTTCACAACCCCCAAGCATTGCTTTTCGACGAGCCCAGCAACGCCCTGGATATCGCCGCGCAGATGCAGCTCCGTCAAACCATGCGTACTCTTGCACAGTCCGGCATAGCCCTCCTGCTGGTCACCCATCACGTTTCGGAAATCATTCCTGAAATAGAGCGCGTAATTTTGCTCCGAGGCGGCCGTATCCTCGGCGACGGGCCCAAAGCTTCTATGCTGACGTCCGAGAAAATGTCCGCGCTATTTGGCGTGCCGCTGCGTGTCTCCCGCGAGGGCGACTACTTCAACATAGCCGAATAATTTCGGTGTTGAGGTGCTGGGGAAATCCAAGCAGGAGTTAATAAGATGGCTACAGGTGCGCGATAGGTTCGGGGCTGCCGCTCTCGCCAAGTTCGATAAACATATTGTCCAGCAGGCGCGTGCTCCCAAACTTCACCGCTAGCAACACGTAAGCACTGCGACGCACCAGCGCGACGGGTTGAAATGTCTGGGCGTCCGCAATTTCTGCGTAGTCAACTTTCCCTCTAGGCTCCTGGTCCAGCACTTGGCGCACAGCGGTTTGCAATGACCGCGCGTCGCGAGTCCCTGCATTCAACACTGTTTGCGCAGTCAGCAAACCGCGGTGCAATACCGTCGCGGCTTTGCGGTCCTCCGCGCTCAGGTACGCGTTGCGCGAGGACATTGCCAACCCGTCGGACTCGCGCACAATGGGGCAAACGACAATTTCAGAATTCAGGTTCAGATCCCTGGCCATTTGAGAAATGACGGCGGCTTGCTGCGCGTCTTTCCTGCCGAAGTACGCAAATTCAGGCTGAACAATCTGTAAAAGCTTCAGCACCACGGTGCTGACGCCGCGAAAGTGTCCCGGGCGCGAGCGGCCTTCCAATCGTTCGCTCAACCCCTCCACCGTCACGTAGGTGGAGTAATTGGGCGGATAAATTTCCGCCGCTTCCGGCAGGAATACGCAATTCACTCCGGCAGCAGAGAGTTTCTCGGTGTCGGCCTCGATAGCCCGGGGATATTTCGCAAAATCCTCCGCTGGACCAAACTGCGCGGGATTCACAAAAATCGAAACCGCCACCGACGAACATTCCAACCGCGCCCGTTTGATCAGCGAGAGGTGTCCTTCATGTAGCGCCCCCATGGTTGGCACAAGTCCCACAACACGATTCTCGGCATGCTCCTTGCGCGAGAATTCTTTCATCCAGGAAACGGTTCGTATGATTTCCACGATAGGGGTGGGTGTTACGCGCCGGCCGCTTGCGCACGCTCGCGGTAGAAGTGAATCAAATCGCTGGACAACGGCTTGCCGTTCAATTGCCGCAACATGGTGGCCACCTGCCCGCGATGATACGTTCCATGATTCACCATGTGCTGCATGGATTGCCACAACGGATTTTTGTACTGGCCAAAGCTCAGGGTACGGTATTCGTGAACGTCGCTCAGATTTTCCTGCGACAGACTGGCGACGAACTTCAGCAGGCGTTGTTCATCTTCCTGCCACCGCGATTTCAGCGCGGCAATCTCATGGAATTGCGCCACGTCCGGCAGCGATGCCGGCGATCGGCCCTGAAATCTCTCCAGCCACAACCACTCCGAACCCCAGATGTGCGCGAGCGTATCCCTCACCGAGGTAAAGCTGGACCCCATCGGCTTCACAAATTGCTCTACTCCAAGCGTCGACGTGGCATCCAGCGAGCGATGATTCGCCCATGCGTTGTAATCGTACAGAATGCGAATTTCGTCCGGCGACATCACATCCTCTACATATTCTGTGGAATTTAAATGCTTTAGCCCGTGATGGAAATAGTCTTGCGACTCTTGGCACTCGACGCCACGTGGTAGGACTCGGCATCCGACGGAAAGTTTGCATTGTGCACGTCATCGCAATATTCCCGCACGGCGCCGGAAATAAAATCACCCAGGTTGGTATATTGTCTCGAAAATTTCGGCGTATGCCCAAACGTCAAGCCCAGCATGTCGCTCAGCACCAGAATTTGTCCGTCGCAGTCGGGCCCGGCGCCAATTCCAATTGTAGGGATGCGTACTTCCCGCGTAATCTGCGCGGCCAGTTCGCGGGGCATGGCTTCTAGAACGATGGCGAAAGCACCCGCGGCTTCTACTGCGCGCGCATCGCGCATCAGCAGGTCGGCTGAGGCCGCCGTCTTTCCCTGCACGTGATACCCACCCAGCGCGTTTACCGACTGTGGGGTCAAACCCACGTGGCCCATCACCGGGATTTCCGCATCCGTCAACCGCGAAATCAGTTCCAGGCGCCGCTCACCGCCTTCCACTTTCACGGCTTCCGCGCCGGCATCCTTGATGAAGCGCATGGCGTTGCGCAACGACTCCGAAAGATCGGTGTGATAACTCCCGTACGGCATGTCCGCGACCACTAGGGCATGACGAGCACCGCGCCGTACCGCCCGCGTATGATGTAGCATCTCGTCTATCGTCACCGGCAGCGTGCTGTCGTAACCCAGCACCACCATTCCGAGCGAATCGCCCACCAGCAGGATTTCCACGCCGGCTTCATCCAGCAGGCGCGCCGTCGGGTAGTCGTAAGCCGTCAGGCAAGCTATCTTTTTGGAATTTGTGGTGGGTCCCGCAGCCCGGGATTTTCGCTGCTGGATGTCCGGGACGGTGATTTTTTCGCCGCCCGCGGCGTTTGATGTGAAACTCATGCCGGCCTCCGGTGCCGCTCCTTGTATCAGGATGCAGCCCTATGCCTACCTGCGCAGGATATCAAAATTTAGCTTTGGACGCTAGAACTGTAGATTAGCCACTGGTACGGGAGAAGATTTTCGTTCAGGCTTTGCTTTGCAATTCCGCCGCGCGGTGAACCGCTTTGCGGATTCGCTGGTAAGTGCCACAGCGGCAAATATTTCCGCCCATGGCATCGTCAATATCCGCGTCTGTGGGCGCCGCCCTTTTCGCCAGCAGCGCCACCGCGGACATGATCTGCCCGGGCTGGCAATATCCGCACTGCGGCACATTGATTTCCATCCACGCCTGCTGCACCGGATGATTTGCGTCGGAGGAAAGTCCTTCGATGGTGGTGATCCGTTTTCCAGATACCGTAGAAACCGGCGTCACGCAGGACCGCGCTGCCTGCCCCCCGATGTGCACGGTGCACGCCCCGCAAAGCGCCATGCCGCAACCAAATTTGGTTCCGGTCATGGCCAGTGTGTCGCGCAGCACCCACAGCAGAGGCATTTCGGGGCTGACGTCCACAGACTGTGGCTTGCCGTTTAACACAAAACTGATCGCCATGGTCGCCTCCGAAAGCCTCGCACCGGCCGAGACGGCAATATCCTACACCAATCCGCGCGTGTTCAGGCGGCCAAGCCAGCTCAAAAACCGCCCGAAACTACTTGGCCTTTTCCTGAATCGACAGTAGCTCCACTTCAAAAATCAGCGTGCTCTCGGGACCAATGTCCGGACCCGCCCCGCGGGCTCCGTAAGCGAGATCGGCGGGAACGAAGAGTTGCCACTTTGATCCCACCGGCATGAGCTGCACCGCTTCCGTCCATCCCTTGATTACGCCGCTTACCGGGAATGTCGCCGGCTGTCCGCGTTTGTAGGAACTGTCAAACTCCTTGCCATCCAGCAGCGTGCCTCGATAATTGCAGACTACCGAGTCGCTGGCCGTGGGCTTCGGTCCGGTTCCCGGCGTTATGATTTTGTATTGCAGCCCGCTCGGCAGCGCCACTACGCCTTCTTTTGTCTTATTTTCCGCCAGAAAAGCATCTCCAGCTTTCTTGTTGGCTTCACCGCTGACCCGCGCCGCGTCCTCCTGCTGTTTGCGCAGTTCCCCCTGCAGCGCCGTCAACACTGTCTTCATTTCTTCGTCCGACAGAAGAGATTTCGCGCTGGTTAAAGCGTCCCTTACTCCGCGCGCAAAAATCGCCGGGTCGATATCCACTGAATCCTTGTGCAGGCTCTTGCCGATATTCATTCCGATGGCGTAACTGACTTTATCTTTTTGCGTCTTCAGCGTGAGAGGCGCAGCCGTTCTCGTTCCGGTGGCGGTTCGCGGCTTTGCGGCTGGCACTTTGGTCGCGCCCTGAGCGGCAGCTGGAGTCGTCGTTTTGGGTTTTGCCGGGGGAGTGTCCTGCGCGCTTGCGGTTCCCAGCGCCAGGCAGCCGGCCACGAACAAATTTAGAGTGATCGCTGATATTCTTCGCATGTACGTATTGTCACATCGGCTCCGAGCATGCGCAAATGTTTGCTGCAGACGACTCAGGCAGTGACGGTGCTTGCGGGAGCGCGGGGTGCATCTTTCGGGCGATCGGGTTCCACGCCACGCCAGCCCACCGGCCGCCCGCTCACGGCTTCCTTCACTGAGCGGAATAGCACCACGTACATCAATTGCCGGTAATAAAAACGCTGCAGCAGGACGGGAGCCAGCAGAGTCCAGTCTTCTTTGCGCTCCAGGGCAAATGCCAACGCGCACGTGGACACGTCAATCAAAATGAACCTTACAAAGAAAAATATGGAGCGCTGCACGTCAGCCGTAGTCCACAATTGCGGCAAACGCGCGATATGCAATCCGCCAATCGCCCACAAGGCCAGCGACCCAAGAAACATCAGGTCAATGATCGGCGAGATCAGTGGCAGCACCAGTTGGAACACAAAAATATTCGGCAGCGCAATCCATCCGAGCGTGCCGTACTTGGGCCGCAACAAAGTATCGCGATGCTTCCAGAACGATTGCAGCGTGCCAAACGTCCAGCGAAATCTTTGGCGAATCAAAGCGCCTGGCGTCTCCGGCGCTTCGGTCCAGGCGATGGATTCTTCATCGTAGCTGACCCGCCAGCCCAGCCTGCGAATCGCCACGGTCAGGTCCGCGTCTTCCGCTACCGTGTCTGAGCTGATTCCGCCGGCAGCTTCAATGGCTTCTTTCCGCCACGCCCCCAAAGCTCCGGGCACCACGGTAATGCAATTCAGCAGATCGAATGCCCGTTTCTCCATGTTCTGACTGGTGATGTATTCAAGCGCCTGCCAGCGCGTAAGCCACCGCGTGCGGTTGCCGACCTTCACGTTGCCGGCTACTGCGCCAATCCGCGGATCGGAAAAATGTCGCAGCAATTTCGATATTGCGTCCGGCTCAATTTCTGTGTCCGCGTCGATGGTCACTACGATTTTGGTTTGCGCCTGCAGCATCGCCAGGCTTAGCGCGGCCGATTTTCCGCGATTGACCTGATGAATGATGTGCACCCGCGGATCGCTGCCAAAATGTTCATCCAGCAACTCTCCGGTGCGATCCGTCGAGCCGTCATCCACCACGATAATCTGCAGATTCTTTGTCTCCGTCGCCAGCACGGAGGCCACCGTCTGGATGATTACCCCTTCTTCGTTGTGCGCTGGGATTAACACCGTGACATCGGGTGGCGGATCTGAAATCACCGGGTGATCGGATCGCAGTTTTTCAATCAACGCCAGGATGCCAATCACGATGGCGCGCCCGCTCACCAGAATAATTCCCACCACAAAAATCGTGGCAAACCCCACGCGAAACCAGCGGTACAAACTGAAAATGAATCCATCGGCGTGCGCTTCGAATCGCTCCTGAGGAGAAAGCGGCAGCATCATGGAGGCGCGCGTCTTCCCCAGCAGGTCGGGCACAGCCACGAACTGATAGCCCTGCGCGCGCAGTTGATCGATGACCTGGGCCAAAGCCGCCACCGTCTGGCTGCGGTCGCCGCCGCCATCGTGAAACAAAATAATGTTTCCCTCGGTGGCTTGGCTCAGCACGGCTTCAACAATCTCAGAAGCCGGAACCTGCTTTCCTCCCGGCTGTTTCCAGTCGTGCGGATCAATTTTTTGCCCAACAATTACATAGCCCATATCCTGCGCGATGGGCAGTTGCGAAACCTCTTCGGCGTATTCCGGCTGGTGGTCGATCCCGTAGGGTGGGCGGAACAATATGGACTTTACGCCGATGGTGCTTTCGATCAACCGCTGCGTAAGATTCAGTTCCCAGCGCAGTTGTGTATGCGAAATATCTTCGAAGTTGGGATGAGTGTAGGTGTGGTTCCCGATGTCGTGGCCTTCGCCATATTCGCGTTTCAGCAACTCTGGATACTGACTGCCCGCCACGCCCACGATGAAAAATGTAGCGGGCACATGTTTTTCTTTCAGCACGTCCAGAATCTGTGGCGTCCAGCGCTTGTCTGGCCCGTCGTCAAAGGTGATGGCCAGCTTCTTTTTGGCCGCGCCCAGTTGATCAATGTGATACGCCAACGGATAGGTTTCGTATTTCTCGCTGGTGAATAAATCGGTTGAGGCATCGTAGATAAAGCTGCGGCGGCCAGGCTTGGGCGTGTCTATGAAGTGCCACACGTCGCCGTCGCCTTCGAAAATCAAATCGGGCCCCGCTGGGATCGCGGTGATCTTGTCGCGAATAGCATCGGTTGGCCGCGTGGCGTCCCAGATCGGCCACATGGACGTGTCCGCGGAACCGAGGCGCCACAGTGCCGTACCCTGCACGCCCAGACGTTCGTTGGCTCGCAATTCGTTATAAGCGGTCAACGCATCCAGCATCCACACCTGGTGCACGTGCTCGTGTTGATCGTTGTAAGAAAAATGGGGATTCAACGACGTGGCATCGAACTCCACTTCGGTCTCGGACTCTGCCGCGCGCACCAGTGCTTCCTGAATCGTCAGCGATTCGGCAGGTTCCGGCTTCTTCTTAGGCGCTTCCGACCAGTCGTAAGCGTAGTTTCCGACTGCGGCGATAATTTTTTGTGCGGGGACAACTTGCAGCACTTGCCGCAGATTCTCCACGTACCAATCTTGCGCCGCGATGGGCCCGGGTGCGGACGTCAGCCAGTGCTGGTCGTAATTCATCAGCAATATGGCGTCGCACTGCTTGCCGAAAAATCCGTAATCGTAAGACTCGTCGCGCGCCGGCAGCGCCGCCATCAGCTTCAATCCCGCGGAATGCAAAGCCGTCGCCAGTTCCGCAATAAATTTCTTCAGGTGCGCCTGGTTTTCGTCCGGCACTTCTTCCAGGTCCACCACGATTCCGGATTCGTGCGACTTGGTGGCATACTCCACCAGATCGTGTTGCAGTCGGTGGCGGGCATTAGGGTTAGTGAGCATCTCCGCCATTTCTTTTACGTGCCAGCTCGTTCCGTCATAGTTATTCAGCAGACCCATCATCGGAATTTCAATATTCACCGATTTCATCCACTGGTGGAGCTTGTCTTCTTTTAAAATTGCGATGGCTTGTTCAGGCGTGGTCTTGGTCGCGCTCTGACCATTTTCGTAATCCACGGTAGTCAGCGCGCCGTCGGCGGTTACAGAGTGAAGCTGCTCGGGTATGAGTAAGTCGATGTCTTTGTAGTGGGCCTTCAATGAGGCCATGCTGTTCGAATCCCAACTCACAAAAAACGCCGCTCGCAGCGGATCGTAACTGGCTGGCACGGTTCCAATCGCAGCCACGCGCCGCCTCCGGCCTTCTCGCACGGGCAACAATTTGCTGGGTTTGAACTTCAGCGGATGGAAACCGGGCTTGGTATCCGGCAGCAGACCGGCAGGCAGATCAACACTAACCGCGATGGTAACGAAGAAATACGCCAGCGACACGGTTAGCAGGATCGCGGTAATTTCCAGAACACGCCGCGTGCGCCGCCAACGCACACGCTCGGCGTCATAAAATATTGGCCCGCGTTCCTTCATCAAGCCTTTCCAGAAATATGGCAGGGTTGCGCATGCGCCCGCCGCGGCGAGCGAAATGCGAGATTTCGTCTGCTCTATTGTAAGATGCGTTCAATTGATGAAGCGAATTTTCTCGAATCCGGTTACCGCGCTTGTGGTCGGTGCCTGCTTGCGATTTTTTTTCGTGCTTTATTGTCCCGGCGGCTCCGGCGACACCGTCCTCTACGAACAAATCGCCATCAACTGGCTGAAGCGTCACATTTACGCCATGGATATCGGCGGCGTACTCACGCCCGTGGACACCCGCGTGCCGGGCTATCCGGCATTTCTGGCGCTGATGTATTGGCTAAGCGGCAAAACTGGTGCGGACGCACATTTGTGGGTCATGAGCGCGCAGGTTTTCATTGACCTTCTCACCTGTCTGGTCATCGCAGTAATCGCCGCGGTGCTGGTGTTTCTGGCTTTTGAGAAGTTCCGGCCACGGCGCGCCTTCACCGCCGCTCTGTGGCTCACGGTCCTGTGTCCCTTCACCGCGAATTACGTCGCTGTGGTCCTGACCGAAACGTGGGCAACATTTTTCACCGCGCTGGCACTGCTGTTTCTTTGCCTGCTCTTGCTCAGATTTCGCGGCTCAGTTTTCTCTGTTGACGGCCTGACGCTGGACTTGCGCGTAAGCTCCGAGTGGTGGGCCGCCCTCGCCGGTTTCGCGGCCGGCCTTGGCACTCTTTTTCGCCCCGAGACGCCGCTGTTGCTCGTCACCGCCTGCCTGGTTCTTGCCTGGCATCTCGGGCGCGGCCGCCAGTGGTCGAAGTTTGTGCGCATCGCCGCCTTCATGGCCGCCGGATGTATCCTCCCGCTAGTTCCCTGGGCGGTGCGTAATGAAATCACGCTGCACAAAATACAATTTCTATCGCCCAGAAATTCGAATCTGCCCGGCGAACTAGTCCCCGCGGGTTTTATGGCCTGGGAAAAAACCTGGCTCTATCGCGTCCGCTACTGCTATCTGGTGACCTGGAAACTCAATGACGAAGCCGTTGACGTCGAAGACATCCCGCCGAGCGCCTTCGATAGTCCAGAGGAAAAGGAACGTGTCGCCGGCGCGCTCGAAGCCTACAACCAGGATCTGAGCTTTACAGATGAAGAGGACGCCGTCTTTGCGCAAGTGGCCGCGGCACGCACCGCGCGGCACCCGTTGCGCACTCATTTATGGATTCCCGCAGCGCGGACCATAGCCATATGGCTCACGCCGCGCATTGAGTTGCTGCCCTTTTCCGGGAAGGTCTTCCCGCTGGCCGAGGCATACGAGGAAGACCCGGTGGACCAGTCCCTTACCGTCGCCTTCGTGGCGCTTAACGCCATCTATATGCTGCTCGCGGCTTGGGGCGCCTGTCGTCTCTGGCCGCAGCACGGTGCGAGAACTGCGGTCTTGCTGCTGATCGCTTTCGTCCTGCTGCGCACCGCGTTCCTCACCACCCTGGAAGCGCCCGAGCCCCGCTACACTCTGGTGTGCTTCCCGGTGCTGCTAGCTTTGGCGGCGCAGATCTTTGTTGGCAAGGATGCTGGCAGGAAATAGAGGCAAGGATCAATAGCGCGGAATAGCCTGAACACTCTACCGTTCTTCGAACGGCTCGGGATGAATCGTCACGCGGTGAATTTGCGGAAATTTCTCTTTCACCCGATCCACCAGCGCGGCGGTCACATCATGAATTTTGGTGATGGGCAAATCACTCATCGTGCAATGGCAGGAAACCAGGATGCGATGTTCCACCTGGCGCACGCGCGCGTCATGACAATTCACGAGCTCGTCGTATTCCGCCGGCAGCGAATTCAAAAAGTCTTCCACCGCCCCCGCCAGTTGCTTCATTTCCCCCAGCCCCGCATCAGGCGTGGCGATGTGCTTGCCCAGCGGCTCGATATGAATGTTCACATCCGTAGGAGCGTCCCGCAGCGTACGTATGCCTTCCTCTAGCTTGGTGGCTTGACGGTGCGCCTCGCGCAAACTTAAATTTTCGTCCACTTCGAGATGCAGTTCGATAAATAGTTGGCCGTCCTGTTGCAGCGCCTTTACGTCGTGGATCGCCAGGCCCAATCGCTGCGCTTCCGCGCGGATGGATTCGAACAAATGCTCGCCCTGCGGCGCGCGCGGTTCCGCGTGCACCATCACGTCCGCGGGAACAATCTCCCCGATGCGCTTCTCGATGGCATCGCTCAACTCATGCACCTGCTCCAGGCTGGCGGTACGCGCGACGCTCACGGTAGCATCCACAAAATGCCGGTTGCCGGACCGCCGCACACGGATGCGGTCCACGTCCAACACTCCTTCCATGCGCCCAACTACCCGCGCGATTTCCTGCCGTAGCCCCTCCGGAGCCGCGTCTACGAGTGCATCCATCGTGCGTTTCCCAAGCATCGATCCGACCCACAAAATCACGCCTGCCACTGCCAACCCGGCAATCGCATCCGCGTAAATCAACCACGGCCAATGCCAGATTTCGCCTGCCCACACTAGCCCGATGCCACAAATCACTACGATCGTGCTCCACACATCGGTAGAAAAGTGCAGCGCGTCGGCTTCAATCGCTTCGCTGTGATATTTGCGAGCCACGTGTCCCAGCGCTTTTGCACGCGTGATGTCGATGGATAAAGCCACCAGCAGTATCAGCACCGCGATGATGCTTGGCTGGATGTGTACATGATGAAAAAATAACCGGTCGATGCCTTCGTAAATGATGAACACCGCGGTGATGATCAGCAGGGCGGTCTCCACGAAGGCGGAAAAGTTTTCAAACTTGCCGTGCCCGTAGGGATGCCCTTCGTCGGCCGGCTGGTCGGACATACGCACCGACAAATAAGTGATGATGGCGGCCAGCAGGTCCAGGCCGGAATGCAGCGCCTCCGACAACACACCCAGGCTCCCGGTGCGGATGACCAGGAAGGATTTCAGCGACAACAACACCACGGCCGAGCCCACGCTTAGCAGCGCGGCGCGCTTCTTTTCCCGCACTTCCAGGTTTTGCAGGATTTCCATTGCGTGGGCTTAGACTATCCTAAATTTTGCGTTGCATGCGCAGTGGTTGGCGTGACGTTGCAGTAGCCTTAAAAGCTTGCGCAAGTACTCGCGAGCACTAGGCTTGGCGGGGAATAAATCGCAGCGCCGCGGAATTCATGCAGTAGCGCAGGCCCGTCGGCCGCGGTCCATCCGTGAAAACATGGCCCAGGTGCGCGTCGCATAAAGTGCACTTGATTTCCGTACGCGCCACCCCGAATGAAATATCTTTTTTCTCTCGCACGTTTTCTTTGGCGATGGGTTCATAGAAACTTGGCCAGCCGGTTCCTGAATCAAACTTGGTCTTCGAGTCGAAAAGCGCGTCGTCGCAGTCAATACAGCGATACAGACCGTCGCGATGTTCGTCGTGCAGCGCTCCCGAGAACGCGAATTCCGTGGCCGCTCGGCGGGTCACGTCAAATTGCAGCGCCGTCAGTTGGGATTTCCATTCCGCCGCAGTTTTCAGAACCTTTGGCACCGTCGCTGCTTCCAGTGCAACGCCATCAGCAGAAAACTTTACGATTCTTACTGGTCCGCTATTCTCGTGGGGCTCCACGCCGTCGGCGAACGCGGATGAACACACCCGTTCGACTCCCAGGAGCACACCCACGCCGCCGAGCATTGCCGCCGAGTAAATGAAACCGCGCCGCGTTATTTCGTTCATATGTAAGCCTGGAAAAACTCGCTACTTAGCCGCGGTCATCGTGGGTGCCGGCAACAATGGCAAACGCTTCGGCTCGCCCCGCGCTCCGCGCACTTCCAGTTCTTCGAATAGCAGTGAAGGCGCCACCATCGAAGCCGGCAGGCCGTTTTGCGCCGAACCAAACGCTCCCAGCGCCGTCCCCGCGAATCCGTTGATCTGGCTCTGCATGTAGTTATAGACGAAGGCGTCGTTGCCGATTCCAGAAATATTCCGGATGGCTCGCGAATTCACACCGATGATGCGCGCCCCACGGATAATCTCTTCGCGCCCGTCTTCCGGATACACGCGGTACACCACTAAGGGCAGCCGGTCACCGGACCCGGCTCCTCCGCCGTAACTGGCCAGCAGCGCCTGAAAATCTTCCTGGTGGAGCAAGCTCAGCGTGGGGTTGTCCATTTCGCGCACCACGATGCAGTACGTCTGCTTCTGTTCCTTGCAGGTGTCTAGGAATTTCTTCTTCAGGTCCGCCGGTGGCATCGTTTCTTTCGACGTGAAAAACACGTTGCTCATGGTCGGCTTGGCATCGCTCAAAAATGCGGAGCGCCCGTGCCCGTTCGATTGATCGAAGTCCGGTCCGGGCCTACGCGACATCAGCTCGCTTTTGAGCGTGCCGTTTTCCACTAGCGTCACTTTCTGCGCGCGCACCCCTTCGTCATCGACGGAATATGCGCCCAATAAAGGCGTGCCCTGGAATTCCTTTGCGTTGGGATCGTCCACCACCGTCACGGAAGCAGGCAGCACCCGCGCGCCAATGCGCGTGAGCCAATCGCTCTTTCCGCCCAGCCCGCTCAACAGTTGCTCCATCACCGGTGTGAATGAAACCGGAGGCCGCGCGCCATTCACCGCCGGTCCCAGAATTTGCGCTAGCAGCGGAGCCGCAGCCCGCGCCTCAAAAAGCACCGGACCGGTATAGTCTTGGGCCGCGGGAGCAGCGCGCAGGGCCATCAATTCACTGCTGGTAATGTTCAAGCCTTTGCGAACCGCATCCGGAGCGGGCAAATCCGCCGGGTGCACCGCGTACGTCGCATAAAAATGATTGATGGGCATGCCATCGTCGGCCAGGGCATTCATGCCCGACTCGATGGCTGCGAAACTCCGGTTGGTGCGAATCTCCGTGCCCTCACTGGTGACCAGGTATTCCGTGGCATACACCAAGTAGTAGGTCACGCGGCCTTCGTAAATCTGCGGAAACGCCCGCAAGGCCGCCGAAGTTTCTCGCACTTCCTGGTCCCAGTTGCGATTGCTCCAGTCGGCCATGATCAACGGCTCAACATTGTGTACCGGCTCGGCTTTCGAAAAATCGTTGATGTCCGATTGCCGCGCCAGGCTGCTCAGATAGGCCTGTTTGCGCGAGTACGTTTCCACCGCTTCCTTGAAAGCTTGATCCGTGGCGATCCACAAATCCTGGCGCAGCGAATCGTAATCACGATCAATACCAACCGAACCGGTGGATCCGATGAATCCGCGGAAGCCGTCGTCGCTGATGAAGTTGGAGCTGTCCAGCTTATAGTTTCCAACGCGCGCTTCCACGTCCATGAAGCGACTGCGTGCATGGTTGCTGCTCAGCAGGGTGCCGAATTCTCCGCTGATCTCGCGAAAATCCAGATCCAGCAAACGGTATTCCACGTAGTACGGCCGCACCGGTTGGTCGGTGCCAGGAATTTTCAATTCCAGGCGAGTTTTGGCGCGCCCCATTTCATCGCGCATTGCCCGCAGCGTCTGGTCGTTATCTTTCGCGTCTTTCGCTTCTTGCGCAGCTGCCCGGCAATTTGCCGCGCCCCCCAGAATTGTTGAAGCGATGAAAATGAATGCCCATAGCAACCGTGTCGTCTTCATCGCTGGCCGCCTGTCGTTGTCGCGGGCGCGCCGCTCTTCGGCGCTTCCGTGTCATGTGCCGGCGACGGCAAAATCGGCGGCCGGTCCGTCGAGCTTTCCTTTTTCTGTACTTCCAGTTCGGAAGTCAGAATTGCCGGCGATGCCGCGGATACCGGCACGGACCCGGATTCCGCGCCACAATAGCCATTGAAAACTTCCGCGGTATCTCCGGTGGCCACGATTTTTGTCAGCGCCGCCAGCGGAGTTCCCACAATATCCACGCCGCGCACCAGCTGGTCTGGGCGCCCGTCAGCAAATACCTTGTAAACCACCAGAGGCAGCACCTGAAATGCCTGCGGTTGCCCGCGCCCTGTAAACGTAAATCCTCCGGCGATGTCGTCGATCAACAAACCAAAACTCTTGTTCTGCGCCTTGATCAGCTCGATCAGCTTGACGCGCAGCTCCGCGTTGGTGACCGTCTTGTTGCTCTCCACAATCAGGTTGCCCTGCCGTGAGACCGGCGTGGCCCCCAGCTGCCGTCTGCCGTGTCCGTTCGATTTTGGAAAATCAGCCAGCGGCGAGCGCGACATTTCAAAATTCTTCAACACCCCGTGATCCACCAGGGTCACACGCTGCGCGGGCACCCCTTCATCATCGAACTGATAAAAGCCCAGCAGTTCCTGCGCGCCAAGCCTCTTCTTCGTGGTGTCGTCCACGATGCTCAAAAAACCGGGCAGAATTTGTTCCCCGACTTTATTCGAAAATGTCTGCCCTTCCGTCACATCCTTCTGGCGGTGGCCTTCATCGCGGTGGCCAAACACTTCATGAAAAAAAACTGCCGCTGCGCGCCCCGTCAATAACGCCGGGCCCACTGTCGGATCATTGATCGGCGCGGCCACCAGGCCTTCCAACTCCTTGCGCATGGTCGCTTCCGCCGCGTACACCGCCTTGTCGTCCGGCGCTTCGGCAGGATTCACCCAATCGAAGTTATAATACCGGTTGATGTCCATTCCGTCCGGCGCTTTCCCTTGGATGAACAACTCCAGCCGGTAACGGATCTGCCCGAATTGCAACTGCGTGCCTTCGCTGTTCACCTGATAAGCGTTTTGCGCCTGCCCGCTGAAAGTCACAATGGAATTGATGATGGCGGTGGAGTCGCGAAATGCCTTGGTGTAATCCCGAACTTTCTGCTCCCAAGGCTTACGGTCCACGTTTATGGACACCTGCTGCCCGATATAGGTGTGCGGCTCTTCCCGAGAAAAATCCGGCGCTTTACCTTCCGCTGTTTCCACTTTCACTTCTTTGCCGGTCTTGATCTTGATCAGCGCCTGTGAAGAAGCTTCGTACTGCCGGTTGGTCTCCAGCCAGATCGCCCGGCGCAACACTTCCGGATCATCATCCAGCGGCACCGGCGACCCTGGCCCACCGTTGGCCTGCTGCCGCTCGCCAACTTTGTGCGAGTTGTCCAGTGTATAGCTTCCGGTGCGCACCGAAACTTCCAGCCAGCGGTTGCGGGCTTCCGTGCTTGTCAGCAGCGCCCCGTTCGAACCGGAGACATCCGAGCGCTGCGTGTCCGTCACGGTGTACCCGACGAAATACGCCGGCGGATCCTGCGCCTTCAGAGCTTTTAGCGAGCGGTCCAGTTCCGACTGCAGCGCGGCCAGCACCGGAGAGCGCTTCGCGGGAGTATCCGGGGGCGGCGCAGCGGCCAGCCCCGGGGCGATACTGCACCAGGCCGCCAGCACACAAAGACTATTTGCGACTCGACTACGCATCCATAGGTTCAAGGGAAGCCTCACAAGCATTTAGACGGGAACTTGAATCAATCAGTGTACTCGACCGTTCGGAAGTGGCACAAATCCCTCAGTTACGCATCAAGCAGCATAACGTTAGATGGGTGGGCTGCCCGGCCCGTTGCACCCGCAGGAGCAATGCCGGGCTGAATAGGCCAGTCGCTACTACAAATCAACTACAAGCGTTCAATAGAGGTCCCCTGGGCTTTAGCCGCAGCCGTTCGGATTGGTTTTCGGGTCGCATCGGGGAGGCAGTGGCGTCGTTTTGCTGCTTCCGCGCGTAACCACCGGAACGATCACAATGGGAATTGCCGCGATGACCCCCAGAGTGATTCCTGTGCCCTTGCTGATGTGATGCCCGGTTTGCACCGCACCGGTGGGCGCGCCAACATCGGTGGCCTGTGCAGCGGCCGTCAGCACATCGAGCGTGGCCTGCTGTGGGCCCAGCGGCGGCTGCGCTCCAGAACTGTCGTTGGTGCGTACGCTGCTCGTTTGTCCGGCTTTCACTTCCACGCACACTCCGGCCAGATTGCAGACCCGCACCACCCCTTCGAACACGATCACGTTCATGGTGTTGTTTTCATAGCCCACGTAAAAATCCGTGCCCACCACGCCCGCCACGCCCGCCGGCGTGTGCACTTCGAATTTGCCGTTGGGCTTGGCAATTTTCGCCGCCTGCGTCCGCAGCTTTCCGTACGTCAGTTCCAGGTCGGTTTGTTGCGCGCCGGCATCATGTTTCACCACATGCATGGAAGACCGCGAGCCCACGTTCAACACCGAGCCATCATCCAGCGCAATACGCGCGCGCCCGTTGACTTGCGTGTTCACCAGATCTTCCCAGTTCACCGTTGATTTCGCCGACGCCGTGACAGTCTTCGAACCGCGCGCGATGCTCACCGCCGGGATGACGCGAGCAACTTCACCGGCGCGGGTATTGGAGTTTTGCGGCGCGGCGTTGACATTGGCCGGAAGCGCGATGCTAAACGATAGAAAGGATGCGAGAGCCAGAGCGCACGGGGACTTAATTTTCATCGAGGGACACTCCTGGGCTGAGAGATTATCTACCGTTGTTACGGGAGACCGCCCCAAGTGTCAATTGAAAAGGGCCGAAGGTTGCGCAGTCGTAACCGTCTGCCCGCCGCCCCAACGTTGTTTTGCTTTCAGAAGTCCAGTCGCAGGATGGCAGCGGCCATATCGTCGTGTTGCTGGATGACGTGTGTGAAGTCATGCACCGCCAAAAATATCTGCCGCACTAATTGCTCCGGCGAAAGTCCACCGCGCGCTCCGCAAATAGCCATCAGGCGTTCAATGCCGAAATCTTCGAAGCGTGCATTTTGCGCTTCGATGATTCCGTCAGAGCACAACATCACGCAGTCGCCGGGCTCCAGCCTTACCGTCAGCGTTTCATAGCCGGCATCCACGAAAAGGCCGGGCGGAATACCCGCCACGTTCAATACCCTGCCAGCACTTCTCGAGGGTGCCGTGGGCCCGGCATTCCTGCGCTCGCCAGGCGTAACTCCCTGTTGCCGGGATCAAGTACTCCATATAGTGATGGCCGTGTGCCGTCGCAACGATCCCCGGCCTGTCAAACGCTGGTTCAGCGTCTGCAAAATTCTGCATGGCGACTGCCCGGTTTTGTGGCTGCCCGCAACACTCCCACCGTCAACGCCGCGTACATCGCCGGCAGGCCTTTGCCGGAAACGTCACCTACGTAAAAGCCCACGGTGCCGTCTGCCAGTTGGAATAATCCAGAAAGTCGCCGCCCACGATGTCCACCGGCTGAAATTGATACATCACCGTCACCGGGCCGGCGCGAAGCATTACTTGCGGCAGCGTCACCCGCTGAATGGCACGCGCTTCCTCGAGTTCTTCCTCGCGTGCCAGTTCAACAGCCTGTCGCTCCGCCACTAACGGGATGGTAAGCATTTTGTTTTTTGGAGGTGCGCGTAACCGTGGAGGGGTCCGTATGGTGAGCAAATCTTAGCAAAAATTGCCGCGCCCGTTCTCGAAAAAATGCCCCGTTGTTTCCTGCGTAACTTTCTCGAACGGAAGTCTTGCGACCATCTGCCGGACATCCGAAAATCAGTACATGAAAGCTCTCGCCCTTTTACTGGTCGCTGCGGGCCTCCTGGGAGGCGCCTACTACGCTTATCTGAAACAAATGCCCTCCACCGACGCCGGCACCACGCCTACGCAGGCCATTAGCCTCACGGGAGTTCGCGCCGACCTTTTGCAGATTGCCCAGGCTGAAAGGACCTACGTTGCTACCAACGGTAAATGTGCGCCTCTTCCCGAACTGGTTTCTTCCGGAGCGCTGGCCATGGAGCGAACCGAGCGCGATGGCTACGTCTACTCCGTCGAATGCTCTGGCACGGAGTTTAGCGCCGTATCGCGCCACGCTCCGGCTCCTGCCGGCTCTCCGATTCGCTATCCCAACCTCGCCGTTGACCAGAACATGCAGGCCCACGAAATAAATTAGCCGTAACGTTTGTCTCAATATCCTGGAACTTTCCCCGCTATCTCTCCGTACCTTCTACCGACTTCACAAGCGAACCAGCAGCCAATAAGCGCTGCAACGTCTTTTCGCAAGGAGAGATTTATGAACGAAATGGTCGGGCTGGTGGCCGTGGTTATGACCCTGGGTATTCCTCTTGGCGCCATGTACACCTACTATCACGTGCGCAAATTGCGCAGCCAGGAGCGACTAGCCGCCATTTCGCGCGGCGTTGAAATTCCCATGGAGCCGGAACTCACGCAAGGTGCGCGTTCTCGTCGTTGCGGTATCTTGCTGGTCGCCGGCGCTCTTGGATACATGGCCACCTTTGCGGCCATCGCCAAATTCGCGGAACCCGATGCCTGGGCCGCTGCTGCTTTCGGCCTGATCCCGTTGGCCGTGGGCCTCGGCTTCTTTGTCGACTGGACACTCATCCGCCGCGATCTGCGCGCCTCCAGCTAGCTTCGTCTGGCGATTGTGCGCGCTCTCCGGTCACTCGCGGCAGCCGTGTTAGAATTGTCGCTAATGCATCCGGCAATCCCACACCTCCTCGATCTGCAACAGATTGACCACAAGGTTGGCGCTTTACGCGCCGAACTCGACAGTTATCCTAAGCGTATCCAGGAAGCCGACGCGCGCCTGAGCGGGGCCCGCGCCGCCGTAGCTGCCGCCAAGGAAGCGCATACCAACGCCCTCAAAGACCGCAAAAAGTTTGAGCTCGACGTGGACCAGTGGAAAGACCGCGCCCGCAAATATCGCGACCAGAGCGGCGCGGTGAAAACTAACGAAGCCTATAAAGCGCTGCTGCACGAAATCGCCAACGCCGAAGCGGAAGTTGCCAAAGCTGAAGACCGCCAGCTCGAAGTGATGATGTCTGGTGAAGAATTCGAGCGCCGCGTGCGTCACGCCGAAGCCGATTTGAAAGAAGCGGAAACCAGCGTCTCCAAAGACCGCCGGGAAATTCACGCACAGTATGACGAGAAACAAAAATTACTGGCTGGCGCGCTGGCCGAACGCGAGCGAATGGCCGCGCCGGTGCCGGCGGATTTGCTGGAGCTCTATACGCGCATCGCCAAGCGCCACAACGGCACTGCCATGGCCCTGGTGCGCGATGATCAGTGCCGCGGCTGCGGCATGCGTGTGCTGCCGCACATCGTTCAGGAACTTCGCCAGGAAGCCAACGAAGAGCTGTACCGCTGCGAAATGTGCGGGCTGATTCTCTACACCCTCGATCCAATTCCCGTCGCCGGCTCCGATTCCGACAACGGAAAAAGCTCCGCCAGTGCAGCTTCGAATTCCTGATGGATCGCCGTCCTCCTCCCGCCCGCGGTGGATTGTTCACCGACGCAGAAACCGAGCCCCGCAACCGCCCGGCTGCTTATCGCGCCAACATCGACGGCGGCTCTCGCGGAAACCCCGGTCCGGCGTCTTACGGTGTGGTGATTCGCGATGAACGCGGAGAAATCGTAGCGCAATTAAAAAAATATATCGGGCGCATGACCAATAACGTCGCCGAATACTATGGCTTGATCGCCGCGTTGGATTACGCGCAATCGAAAGGCGTTCGGGCGCTGCGCATCGAAAGCGATTCAGAATTGCTGGTGCGCCAGATGCTCGGTCATTACAAAGTGAAAAGCCCCGACCTGCGGCCTCTCTTTGAACGCGCCAAAAAACTATCAACGACGTTCGAATCTTTCCGCATTGACCACGTTTATCGCGAACAAAATTCCGAGGCCGACGCCCTCGCTAATGAAGCGCTGGACGAAACGTCGGGACGCAGCAAGCCTGCCGACAAGTCCGACTCCTCAACCACCCGCCCGCGCACTTTGGAAGACGCTCCTCGCAAGCTGCGCGGGGTCGTGAAAAGTGGTGGTCTGCATTTTGCGTCGCCTCTGGATTTGCCGGAAGACACGGAGGTGGAGATTCTGCTCCGGCTCGCGCCGAAGCGCTGAGCTTAGAAATTACTTGAGAGAGTAAGAGCGGTACAGCGTGTCACGTTGCGCGGGCACGAATCCCGCATCCGAAATTATCCGCCGCAACTCGTTTTCATTGGTGCGATTTTTCACGCCCGCGGCGAACACCACGTTCTCTTCAATCAGAATGCTGCCTACGTCGTCCGCGCCGAACTGCAGGCCCACCTGGCAGACTTTAATTCCCGGAGTCAGCCAGCTCGACTGGATGTGCTCGATGTTGTCCAGGTACAGCCGGCTCACCGCCAGGGTCTTCAAATAATCCACCGCCGTAGCTTCCGGAACTTTTTTGCCCAGCGGCGTATTGTCCGGCGCAAACATCCACGGAATAAACGCCGTGAACCCGCCAGTGTCTTCCTGGATTCGTCGCAACCGTTCCAAGTGGTTGACGCGGTGCCGCAATTCCTCGCCGCAGCCGAACATCATCGTCGCCGTGGTGCGCAGACCCAGCGAATGCGCTACCCGGTGCATTTCTTCCCAGTCGTCACTGGTGCACTTCAGCCGTGCAATCTTTGAGCGAATCTCGTCGTCCAGAATTTCCGCGCCGCCGCCCGGTATGGACTGCAAGCCCGCATTCATCAGCCGCTGAATCGTTTCGCGTACGCTCAGCTCGCTCACTTCCGCGATGCACAGAATTTCCGGCGCCGAAAAGCAGTGCAGATGCACTTGCGGGTAGCGTTCCTTCAAAGACCGCAATAAATTTTCGTAGTAGCCGATCTGCAAATCAGGATGCAGGCCGCCCTGCAGCAAAATGCCCGTGCCGCCCAGCTCCAGCATCTCATCGATTTTTTCGTAAATCGATTCGAACGAAAGGATGTACCCGTCTTTCGCACCCAGCGGCCGGTAAAATGCGCAGAAGGAGCAGTACTCCGTACAAAAATTTGTGTAATTGATGTTCCGGTCGATCTGGTAGGTGACTACCCGCGGATCATTCTTGGCCAGGCGCATTTGATGGGCTGCCATCCCGATGCCCAGCAGGTCATCGGACTCCAGCATCTCCAGCGCTTCTTGTTTGTTCAGGCTCAACGTTCTTCCTGGTAACCGATGCCCCACTGGTCCATGCGCGGCGCCTATCCTTACTATTCTAACCAGTTCGCCGCACTAATTCGAATGCGCAACCACAAAATTCATGGCTCTAGGAACTTTTCGCGATGCGCACTGCGTCCGCCCTGGCGCTGGCCCATTCGATCGATCTTGCTTGCGGAATCAGGCCCAGTTTCGCCGCCAGGCAGTAATAAAGTTCTAGCCCCGCAAGGTTTTCCGCGTCCAGTGTGAAATCAATATTTTCTCGCAGGTAGGTCAGCAACTCTCCCGCCGCCCACCCTTCCTCCGCGGCAGCGGCAGCGGCGATTTCAGCGATGTTCGCGACCCCGTATGCCTTCGAGGCCGCGAAGTCAGCGACGATCTCAGGAGTCATGATCTCCGGGCGAGCCGCCCAGATCGCCAGCACCGCGGGAAGCCCGCTCAGCCGCCGCCACTCCTGGACCACATCATATATATATAGCGTGCCCGTCGCGTTTATTCTCGCTTTGTCGGCATTGCAGAGCAATTCGCCGTCAGCACCGAGCGTGGCGTAGTTCGCCACAGCAATCGCCAACCGCAGCGCGGGATCGCCAATCAGCAGTGCCGCGTCGGCATTCTCGAGCATGCTCGCCGTTTCCAAAGACGCTTCAAAGAATTTCGGCGCGATGTGCCAGCGCTCCGCGCATAAGATTCGCGTCAACGCCTGGGTGCTCCGCGAACTGCGATCCAGCGCGATGCTCTGCACCTCACCAATCGGTTTCCGCGAAACGATCAGCAGGCTGCGGACTCGCCGCTTCGCGGCAATGGCCAGGCCCGGTAGAACGACTAAGTTGTCAATACGCTGAAACTCGATGGCCGGAATAATCGCCACGTCCGCGCGCCCTTCGCGCAAATCGTCCGCGCATTGCGAAGGTATCGTAAAGGAAAGATCGCATTTGCCTTGCAAAGGACCGTGCGTGAATCCATACACCAGCGGCACAGTATTCAGGTATTGCACGACGGAGATGCGCAGTTTCTTCGCTGTGGCGGGTATTCGCAGAGCACTCAGTATAGCAGACGATATTTTTCCTCGGGCACGCCAACTTTTGATGTAAAACGTTTGACGTCGCCGGAGGCTTCGAAAATGTTGAAGGGTTCTCGTGTTTTCTCTTTGATGCTGTTGTCTCAACTCCTGCCCATCGGCGCGTTGGCGCGACCGGACGTGCCGGCCGCCACTATCGGCGAAAAAACCGCCGGCGCCGAGAAGCTTGCCGGTTACTTCAATCTTTACTGGGATGCCAAACAAGGTAAGCTGTGGCTCGAAATCGACAAGTGGAACACGGAATTTCTCTATCAGAGCGGCTTGTCCGCGGGAGTCGGCTCCAACGACATCGGCCTCGACCGCGGCCAGCTCGGCGCCACCCACATCGTCCGCTTCGAACGCAGCGGTCCTAAAATCTTGCTCGTGCAGGAAAATCTAGACTATCGCGCCGTCAGCGATGACCCCGCCGAGAAACGCGCCGTGCATGATTCCTTCGCCGAATCAGTACTGGCGGGATTCAACGTCGCCGCCGAAGAGAAGGACGCGGAAGGGAAAGATCACGCGTTGGTGGAGGCCACCGATTTTTTCCTCCGCGATGCCCACGACATTCCCGGGACGTTGCGCCGCACCAAACAGGGTTCTTATCGTCTGGATCCGGCGCGCAGCGCTGTCTACAAGCCGTTGACCAAAAATTTTCCGCTCAACACAGAAATAGAGGCCACCCTGACCTTCGCTGGCGATGATCCCGGCCAATGGGTCAAGCAGGTGACTCCGTCACCTGAGTCCATCACCGTGCGCGAGCATCATTCCCTTGTTCAGCTCCCGCCACCCGGCTACAAGACCCGCGCCTACGATCCCCGCTCCAGCTTTTTCGGCATCACCTATATGGACTACGCCACGCCCGTCAGCGAACCCATCGTCAAACGCTTCATCTCGCGACACCGCCTGCAGAAAAAAGATCCCACCGCCGCGGTTAGCGAGCCCCTGCAACCCATAATTTATTATCTCGATCGCGGCGCGCCTGAACCCATTCGCTCCGCGCTGCTCGACGGCGCACGTTGGTGGGACCAGGCCTTCCGAGCCGCAGGATACAAGAACGCTTTCCAGGTAAAACTCCTACCCGAAGACGCCGACCCCATGGATCTGCGCTACAACGTAATCCAGTGGGTGCATCGCGCCACGCGCGGTTGGTCATACGGCGCCGGCGTCATAGATCCGCGCACCGGAGAAATTATCAAGGGACACGTAAGCCTCGGATCACTCCGCGTTCGCCAGGACTATTTGATCGCCGAGGGCTTACTCGCTCCTTACGAACAGGGCAAACCGGTGTCGCGCGAAATGCTGGAGATGTCTTTGGCCCGTCTGCGCCAGCTTGCCGCCCATGAAGTCGGCCACACGCTCGGACTACAACACAATTATTCTTCCAGCACCGTCAATCGTTCTTCGGTGATGGATTACCCGCCGCCGGTTGTCGCTCTCGGCGCCGATGGCACTCCCGATGTATCCAACGCTTACGGCAGCGGAATCGGCGAATGGGACAAAGTCTCCATCACTTTCGGCTATCAGGATTTTCCCGCCGGCACCGACGAGCACGCCGAACTCCATAAAATTATTTCCAGCGCTCTCGCTCGCGGCTTGCGTTATCTCACCGATCAGGACGCCCGTCCGCCCGGATCCTCCAGCAGCCTCGCGCATCTTTGGGATTCTGGGGCGAACGCCGTGGATGAGTTGAACCGCCTCATGCAGGTGCGCGCCGCAGCGCTTCGCCACTTCGGCGAAAATAATATTCGCGTGGACGCGCCTCTCAGCACCATCGAAGACGCACTCGTCCCCATCTACCTGTTACATCGTTACCAGGTCGAAGCCGCCAGTAAGCTGGTCGGTGGCATGGACTACACTTTCGCGTTGCGCGGTGACGGCCAAACCCCCACGCAAATCGTCGCTCCCGCCGAGCAACGCCGCGCCCTCACCGCCGTTCTCGCCACGTTAAAGCCCGAGACGCTAGCTTTACCGGAATCTCTGCTCAAAATTATTCCCCCGCGCGTCCCCGATTACGATCGCGGCCGCGAACATTTCAAAATCCGCACCAGTCCGGCCTTTGACGCGCTCGCACCCGCCGAAGCCGCCGCTGAACACACCCTGCAGTTCCTGTTCAATCCGGAGCGCGCTTCGCGCCTCGTGGAATTTCACGCTCGCAACGCAAAAAACCCCGCCCTCGAAGAAGTTCTGGACACCATTTTGACGGCCACGTGGAAATCGATACGCCAACCGGGTTATTCCGGCGAAATCTCTCGCGTCGTGGACTCCACCGTCCTCTATGACTTAATGTCGCTCTCTGCCAACGACAAAGCGTCGGTGCAGTCGCGGGCCATAGCTTCCCTCAAACTGGATGAATTGAAAACTTGGGCCGCTCGCGGGCAATCCGCTTCGAAAGACCCCGAAGAACGCGCCCATCTGTACTTCGCCGCCGCGCAAATCGCGCAGTTCCAGAAGGATCCCAAGCTCATTCCCGTGCCGGCCCCGCCCCAGCCTCCCGACGGACCGCCCATAGGCGACGACGAAGACGCCTGGGGCTGGCCTGAGTCTCATTTTTGACGCGCCGCCCGCCGCGACTTACCAACTGCGCCTTCGTCTATAGCACAAGGGAGGTTTCCCATGAATTCGTACATTTCTGTGGCCGCTTTACTGTTGGCCGCCACATTTGGTGGTCCGGCCGACACAGTCACAATTTTGCATCGCTACTCCGTCAGTATCTCCGGTGATGAAGACGGTCCCGTCGCGGACTGCGGCGGGCTGCACATTCGTTTTGACGATCACGCCGCGACCATGCGCACCGAAGAGCGCGCTATCCCCCGGCCGGCCGGCACGCTGCGCATCGAATCGGAAGTCAACGGCGGGTTGCAGGTGCGAGGCTGGGACAAGGAAAATTACTCTGTCACTATCTGCAAAGCGGTGGACGCTTCCAGAAATAACGCCGAGCAGATTTTTTCCCAGATAAGACTCTCTGTCGAAGGCGGCAAGGTCTCCGTCAGCGGCCCTTCGGATCGCGACCACTGGACAGTTTTCCTCCTGGTGCGCGCTCCTAAATCCGCTGATCTGGAGTTGCACGCCAACAATGGTCCCCTTGCGATATACAACCTCGACGCCAAGCTGACCGCGCGCGCCATCAACGGCCCCATCTCTCTAACCGGTTTTTCCGGCGAAGGCGATATCTCCGCGCAGAACGGCCCCATTGACCTCAATGGCAATTCCGGCAAGCTCCGCCTGCACACCCAAAACGGTCCGATTTCCGTGGACCTCGAAGGCGACTCCTGGAAAGGTGCTGGCTTGGAAGCTGACGCGCAGAACGGCCCGGTCAGTTTGCGCATGCCTAAGAATTACCAATCCAGCGTGCTTGTCGAATCCGATGGCAATTCGCCCATGAGCTGCCATGCCAGCGTTTGTGACGACGCGCGCAAGACCTGGGACGATCACCACCGCCGCATCGAATTCGGCAACGCCCCGGCGGTCATTCATCTTTCCACCGTGAATGGACCGGTCTCCGTAGACTGATTTACCGTCACGGCTTCGTCTAACGTTTCCCGAACGCGGTGTGACAAGAGCGAAGGGCACATAGACGCCCTTCGCTCTTGTCGTTAAGATTTGTCGCATGCTCCTCGAATCCCGCGTGGCTCACCCGACTTCTACCGAGGAAGCTGTGCGCCTGGCGCGTGAACTTTACGGCCTCACTGCCACCGCCAAATCTTTGCCCGGCGAACACGACGACAATTTCCACTTAAGTGCCCAGGATGGCTGGGAATTTGTACTCAAAGTCATGCATCCGGCGCGCGAGCACCCCTTCATCGATATGCAATGCCAGGCGCTGCGCTATCTCGAGAGCCGCATTGGTAATATTCCGCTGCCGCGCGTCGCTCCCGCACAATCCGGCCGTTTTTTTACCGAGATCACCGCGCCTGACGGCACCAGCCGTCTGGTGTGGATGCTTACTTTTGTTCCCGGCACCGTGCTCGCCAACGTTCGCCCGCATTCCGATGAATTGCTCCACAGTCTCGGCCACCTGTTGGGCACGATAGACTCCGCCCTGCTGGGTTTTCAGCATCCCGCCGCCAAGCGTGAATTGAAATGGGATTTGTCCGCCGCGGGGTGGATCCAAAATCATCTCCACGAAATTTCCCATGCGCCTGGCCGAGCGCTCGTCGAAAAATTTCTGGCCCTCTACGAAACAGAAATTGTGCCGATGCTCCCGCGATTAGCTCGCAGCATCATCCACGGCGATGCCAACGATCACAATGTGCTGGTAAGTGAGCCCTGGTCGTCTCCGCGAAAAGCCACAAGTGTCATCGATTTTGGCGACATGCACTACGGCATCACTGTTTCAGAAGTTGCCATCGCCGCGGCTTACGCCATGCTCGGCAAAAAAGATGTTTTGCGCGCGGCTGCGTGCGTCTTTGCCGGGTATTACCGGGAATTCCCTCTGCAGGAGCGCGACATCGCCTGTCTCTACGCCCTCATCGGCATGCGCCTGGCGGTGAGTGTCACCAATTCTGCGCATCGCAAGACCGTAAAGTCAGGTGATCCTTATGTCACGGTCAGCGAAGCCCCTGCATGGGAAGCGCTGGAGCGCCTTTCCGACGTTCATCCCCGTTTCGCACACTACACATTTCGCGAAGCTTGTGGCCTGCCTCCCATGCCACAGAGTGAAACGCTGCACAGTTGGCTGGAAGAAAATGGCAAATCGGCAGCTCCGCTTTTCGAAACCGATTTGCGCACTAGTCCCACCGTCGTTTTCGATCTCAGCGCCGGCAGCGATTTTCTCGGCGCTGACCCGCGCGCGTCTGGAGCATCTGCACTCACGTCGAAAATTTTTGACCTCATGGAAGCAGCCGGCGTCCCCAACGGAATCGGCCGCTACAACGAAGCGCGCCTGCTCTACACTTCGCCTCTCTTCAATGCTGGCGCTGGATCAGAAAGTCCTCTTGCCGAACGCCGCACCATCCACCTGGGCATGGATTTTTTTGCCGCGCCCGGAACTACCATCCACGCCCCTCTCGATGGCACGGTTCATCTTTTCGCAAACAATGCCGCGCCCCTCGACTACGGCCCGTTGGTAATCCTGCAACACGACGCTGGCCATAACAGACCGTTTTTTACTTTGTACGGACATCTCACTACGGATTCCCTGAACTCTTTGCAGCTCGGCCACAAAATCGCGCGAGGCGCGGAATTTGCGCGGATTGGGAACGCCAAAGAAAACGGCGGCTGGCCGCCGCATGTTCATTTCCAGATTATTCTCGACTTGCTTGATCTCGGTGCCAATTTCCCTGGCGTAGCCTTTGCCTCGCAACGTGCAGTCTGGACCAGCCTCTCGCCCGATCCGAATCTGCTTATCGGCATTCCCGAAAAATATTTTCCGCCACCAGAGGCCTCGCCACAGGAGGTGCTAGCGGCCCGTCGCCAAGTCCTCGGCAAGAATCTCAGTATTTCTTACGACCAGCCGTTAAAGATTGTGCGCGGATGGATGCAGCATCTTTACGACGAAACCGGGCGCCCCTTCCTCGATTTCTACAACAACGTCCCCCTCGTCGGTCACAGTCACCCGCGCGTGGTCCAGGCTGCCCAGAAACAACTAGGCCTGCTCAATACCAACACGCGGTACCTTCATGACCTCACCAATCGCTACGGACAACGCCTCACCGCTCATCTACCTGAACCCCTGAAAGTCTGCTTCTTCCTTAACTCCGGCAGCGAAGCCAACGAACTCGCTCTGCGCCTTGCGCGCACCCACACCCGCCGCGAAGACGTCATTGTTCTCGAACACGCCTATCACGGAAACACCACGACCCTGATTGATATCAGCCCCTACAAATTTCATGGTCCGGGTGGCACCGGCCGCAAGCCGTGGGTCCACGTTGCTCCACTGCCCGATGACTATCGCGGCGCCTATCGCCGCGAAGATCCTGCAGCCGCCAAAAAATACGCCGCCGCCCTCGACGAAATCCTGGACGATCTGCAAGCGCAGAGTCGCCGCCCCGCCGCCTTCATCGCCGAAACTCTTCCCAGCGTCGGTGGACAAATTGTTTTTCCCCCGGGCTATCTCGCGGACGCCTACGCTCGGGTGCGCGCCGCCGGCGGTGTTTGCATCGCCGACGAAGTGCAAGTCGGCTTCGGTCGCCTCGGCACGCATTTCTGGGGATTCGAAACGCAAAAGGCCATTCCCGACATTGTCGTACTCGGTAAACCGATCGGCAATGGGTTCCCGCTCGCGGCGGTGATCACCACGGAAAAAATCGCGCACTCCTTCGACAACGGCATGGAGTTCTTCAGCACGTTCGGCGGTAACCCAGCAGCCTGCGCTGCGGGCCTGGCCGTCCTCGATGTTCTGGAGAGCGAACAACTGCAGGCGCGCGCTCTCCGCGTGGGAAGCTTTCTCAACAAGAATCTGCTCGCTCTTCAGCAGGAATTCCCGTTAATCGGTGACGTCCGCGGCTCCGGCCTGTTCCTCGGTCTTGATCTCGTTCTCGATCGTGCCACGCGCGCTCCAGCCACCGCGCAAGCCGCTTACCTCGTCAATCGATTGCGCGAGCACGGCATCCTCACCGGTACCGACGGCCCCCATCACAATGTCATCAAGCTCCGGCCGCCACTGATCATTTTTGAAACGGACGCCGCCACATTCACAGATACTCTCCGCGAAATTCTCGCCGAAGACCCGGCGCAGCCGCACCCCGGCCATTCCTTGTATCTATGAGTTAACAATGTAGTAATGGAGCGCCTACGCTTACCGCTACGCTCCCAACCTGCTGATGAAGCAAGGCGCAAAACTGGTCGTCAAGGCCGAAGCCGTCATCGAAGAACTGTCCACGCCTGTCCGGGCCGCTCTCCTGCAGGTAGAAAAACCCGAAGCCGAGCAGCGAAATTTGCTCGCCGCCGGCTCCCGCGGCGTTTCTGAAAAAAACTTTAGGACCTACTGCACGCCGACGAAACTGGCCATCTTGACGACCTGGTCGAAAATTCCGGCTTGAACTCTCCCGAGGTACTGGCTACGCTCTTTGATCTAGAGATGAAAAATCTCCTTCGCCAGTCGCGCGGCCAACAATTCAGTAAAATCATGCTGTAGCTAGCTTTAAGCATCAAATCCTGTTGCGCGCTTCGGCACATGCGCCGACTAAAAAGCACCCGTAAGCCTAATCTCCGCATCTTGATAAGGTAGCGAGAAGGACACACCCCTCAGCGGTCGATCCTTCCAGCGAAGGATTACGGAGTTACAAAGTCAACATGGCTCGTTCGCTCGTAATTGTGGAGTCGCCGGCTAAGGCGAAAACGATTAACAAGTATTTGGGGCGAGAATACACTGTCAAAGCGTCCCTCGGTCACGTCCTGGACCTTCCCAAAAAGACACTCGGCATTCTTCTGCCCGGTGGCGAGAACGGAAAAAAGAAGAAAAAAAAGCGTAAAACCAAGGCCAAAGGCAAAGCCGGAGAAAAAGTAGTAGAAGAAAAGAAGCCGCCCAAGCCCGTCGTCGTCACCGCCGAAAATATTTTCGAGCCGACCCTGGAAATCATTCCGGGCAAGATCAAAGTCATCGCCGACTTGCGCAAGGCCGCCGAAAACGCCCCTAACGTCTACCTGGCCACTGACCCTGATCGCGAAGGCGAAGCCATCTCACAGCATCTGCTCGATACGCTGGCCACCAAGAAATCCGATCGCGCCAAATACCGCCGAGTCATGTTCAACGAAATTACGCCCAAGGCCATCAAGGCCGCTTTCGCTAAGGCCGGCGATGTGAACGCTGATCTGGTGGACGCGCAGCAGGCCCGCCGCGTCCTCGATCGCTTAGTCGGTTACAAGATTTCTCCCATCCTGTGGGACAAAGTTCGCCGTGGCCTTTCTGCCGGCCGGGTCCAAACCGTCGCTCTGCGCCTCATCGTCGAGCGCGAAGTGCAGATTCGCGCCTTCGTGCCGGTGGAGTATTGGAGCATTCATGCCATGCTCGATGCCGGCGAGCCGCCCATATTCGAAGCCAAGCTTTTCAAGCACAAGGGCGAGGACATCGAAGTAGGCAATCAGCAATCCGCCGATGCGATAGTTGCCGCGGTCAGTAACGCCAAGTGGCAGGTTGCCAGCGTTTCGCAAAAAGAAAAGCGCCGCAACCCCCCGCCACCGTTCACCACTTCGAAACTTCAGCAGGCCGCTTACAACCGTTTGCGCTATACCGCCAAGCGCACCATGTCGCTGGCGCAAAAACTTTATGAAGGTGTGGAGCTTGGCGACGAAGGCTCGGTCGCGCTGATCACCTACATGCGTACCGATTCCGTGAACGTCTCTCAGGACGCCCTTGCGCAAGTGCGCGAAATGATTCCCGAGCGCTTCGGCTCCAACTACCTCCCGGAAAAGCCCAATTACTACAAATCCAAAAAAGATGCCCAGGAAGCTCACGAAGCTGTGCGTCCCACCGATGCCATGCGCGCGCCGGAAGACGTTCGCAAATATCTGGAAGATGATCTCTTCAAGCTCTATCAACTGATCTGGCAACGCTTCGTCGCATCGCAGATGCTCCCGGCAATTTTCGACCAGACCACCATTGATATTTCCGCCGGCGATTACACTTTTCGCGCCAACGGTTCCGTTCAAAAATTCGACGGCTACCTGCGCGTGTACCAAACTCCCGCTGCCATTGCCGATCGCGAAGACGACGAGAAGGCCGACGAAGGCGAAGGCAACGCTCTCCCGCGCGTCACCGAAGGGCAGGTTCTGCGCCTTGAAACCATTCGCCCTGACCAGCATTTCACCGAGCCGCCGCCGCGCTACAACGACGCCACGCTCGTAAAGGATCTGGAAGAAAAAGGCATCGGCCGCCCGTCCACTTACGCTTCCATTATTTCCACGCTGATTGACCGCGAGTACGTAAGAAAAGATCAGGGCCGCTTCATGCCCACCATGTTGGGCGAACGCGTCAGCGTTCTGTTAATCCGCAGCTTCGAAGACATTTTCGACGTCACCTTCACCGCCCGCCTGGAAGACGAACTCGACGAAATCGAAGAAGGCAAGCTCGGCTGGCGTACTGCTGTCGGCGAATTCTGGGACAAGTTTGTCATTGACCTGGATAAAGCCGGCGACGAAATGATTTCCTACAAAGCCGGCATCCCCACCGGGAAAAAATGCGAACGCTGCGGCGAAGGCGAACTCCTCGAACGCATCAGTCGCCACGGATTTTTCCTGGGCTGCTCGCGTTATCCCGATTGCGAGTTTATCGAAGACCTTTCGCCGGAGCTCGGTGAAGCTGGCGACGAAAACAAAACTCAATACTGCGACAACTGCGGCAAGGAGATGGCCATCAAGCGCGGCCGCTTCGGCGTTTTCCTTGCGTGCACCGGCTATCCCGATTGCAAAACGACGCGCCGCCTGGTGGAGGGCACGCGTACCGCGCGCCAGCCCGATGAGCCGCTCGATGAAAAATGTACGCTGTGCGATTCCGGTCTCGTAAAAAAGCACGGCCGCTTCGGAGAATTCATCGGCTGCTCCGGCTACCCCAAGTGTAAATACACGCGCCCCATCACTATGGGCATCAAATGTCCGAAATGCGATACGGGCGAATTCGTACGCCGCGGCAGCGCCGGCAAAGGCGGACGCGGCCGCCCGCGCGTTTTCTACGGTTGCTCACGCTACCCGGATTGCGATTTCACCACGCCGCATATGCCCATTCCTGAACCGTGCCCCAAGTGTGCCGCGCCCTTCATCGTGGAGAAGCGCAGCAAGATCGGCACCGTGCACACCTGTATCAAGGACGGTTGCGACTGGGAAATTCTCGCCCCCGAAAACCTTCCCGCCGTGGCCCCGGAAGAAGCCGTGTCCGTGCCCGCCTCCGAACCTACACCCGAACCTGCCAAAGTCTGATTTTCACCCGGCATTCACCAATCCGGCATACGGCCATACCTGTTCGTTTGCACATCTAAATCCTTAGTATCATTTTCACCAGCGTCTCTGGGGCCTTATGAAACAAGCCATCGAAAGTTATCTCGAATATCTTGTTTCCGTTAAGAATTCATCACCGCACACCATTTCGAATTACCGCAACGATTTGCGCCAATTCGTGGACTTTCTGACCCCACCAGGCGTAGCCCTCCCCGCGTTAACCGCCGTCACCCACGGAATCATCCGCGAATTCGTCGCCCATCTCCACGATCAGGGCCTGGAGAAAGCCTCCGTCGCCCGCAAACTTGCCGCGTTGCGCTCCTTATTCAAATATTGCGTGCGTGAAGGAAAACTCAAAGAAAGTCCGGCGCGCCTAGTTCCCACTCCGAAATTACCGAAGCGCATCCCCTCTATTTTGTCGGCCGAAGAGATGAACGGCTTTCTGAATTATTTGGCGGAAATGGGTGGAGCGCTTCCCTCGAAAAAAACGAAATCAAAAACCGCTTGGCTGCCTGGCGCTCCTCCGGCCTTGCAGCACAACGCCAAAGTAGCGGAAGAAGGCTTGCTTCTCCGCCGCGATCGCGCCCTGCTCGAATTGCTTTACGCCGCCGGCCTGCGCGTCAGCGAATTGACCGGCCTCGATCTGGTGGACATCGAGCAGAAAGAGCGCGTCCTGCGCGTCACCGGCAAAGGCAACAAAGAGCGCATCGTGCCCTACGGTAACAAAGCCCAGGAAGCGCTCGACAAATACTGGCCGCTGCGCGAAGAGTTGCTGCTCCAGACCACCGGGGGTTACGCCAGCCGCCGCGCCACTCCGCATTGCGAAGCCGTTTTTCTCAACTACACTGGACGCCGCCTCACCCAGCGTTCCGTCGGTCGTATCGTCAAAAAATACGTCCGCCTCGTCAATGTGAACTGGGAGCTGCATCCGCATTCTTTGCGCCACGCCTTCGCCACCCACTTGCTCTCTGACGGCGCCGACCTGCGGGCCATTCAGGAATTGCTCGGCCATCGGTCGCTCTCCACCACGCAAAAATACACCCATGCTTCTATCCGCCAACTCATGGACATCTACGACCAGTCGCATCCTCACGCCTAAATCGTCAGCGACAGATTTCATCTTGACCGCAATTTCAGTTTCAGACACCATCCGCGCATGAAGATTCGCGCCCTCGTCGCTGTCGCCCTGTTTATTTCGTGTGCCTCCATTTCTTCTACGCAGGCACAGTCCAAACGACCCGTCGTGATTGACGACATAAATCGCACCCAGCAGGTCGGCAATCCGCAAACGTCGCCCGACGGAAAGTGGATTGCCTACACGCTCACCACCATCGATCGCGAGGCCGACAAGCGCCGCACGTCCATCTGGATGGTGAACTGGGAAGGCACCCGCGACCTGCAACTTACCAGCGGCGCCAACAACGATGGTTCACCGCGTTGGAGTCCCGACGGCAACTATCTCGCCTTCCTCTCCGCGCGCCCAGCTGGAGCTAAAAAACAAATCTGGCTGCTCGATCGCCAGGGAGGCGAAGCCCGCCAGCTCACCAGCGTGAAAGACGACATAGACGGATACGTCTGGTCCCCCGACGGCTCACGCATCGTTCTCGAAATGAGCGCCAGCGAAGATGACGCTCTCTCTCCCAAAGCGCCCAAACCCATCGTCATCGATCGCTATCATTTCAAGCACGACGTGGATGGCTACCTGACCGCTTCCTCGCGCACGCGCTTGTATCTCTTCGACCTAAAAACAAAAAAACTCGATCCCCTGACCACTGACAAAAATTTTGAAGACACCGCTCCCGTGTGGTCACCCGATGGCACGCGCATCGCCTACGTCAGCAACCACGAGAAAGAACCGGATCAAACCGGCACCGATGACATTTTCGTAATCGAAGCGCGTCCCGGCGCCACTCCCGCAAAAATAGCCACCACCTACTCGCCTAACGGCCAGCATCTCTCATGGAGTCCCGACGGGAAACTCCTCGCTTTCCTGCGCGGTGCGGAACCGAAGTACGACGCCTACAAACAGGACAGTCTCATCGTCGTGCCCGCCGCGGGAGGCTCATCGCGCGTTCTCGGCGAAAAATTTGACCGCAGCGTGCACTCGCCCGAATTCATCCAAGACGGTTCCGCCGTCACAGTTCTCGTGCCCGATGATCGCCGCGAATATACCGCCAGAATTTCTGTCGCCGATGGCTCGCTGCGTCGCGAGTCAGATTCCGAGCTGGTCGTCACGCAACGCTCTGCGGCAGGCGGTCACACTGCCACTCTGGCGTCTGGAGACGCCCTGGCCCCGGAAATCTTCGCGCTGGAAGACGGCAAGCTCCGTAAGCTCACCTCTCACAACGACGCACTGCTTTCCGAACTCCAGCTCGGCGCCGTGGAAGACATCTCCTTCAAAAGCAAAGACGGCACCGAAGTTCACGGCATGATGATCAAGCCGCCCACCTACACCGCCGGCAAAAAATATCCCACGTTGCTTTGGATTCACGGCGGCCCCAACGGCCAGGACGATCACAGCCTGCCCTTCAACACCTATCCTCTACAGCTCGAGCGCCAGCTTTTCGCCGCGCATGGATACGTGGTCTTGGCCATTAATTATCGCGGCAGCAATGGCCGCGGCGTAGAATTCGCCCGTAGCATCGTCGCCGACTGGGGCAATAAAGAAGTCGCCGATCTTTTGGCGGCCGTAGATTTCGCCGTTGCCAGTGGTGTCGCCGACCCGCAACGTCTCGGCATCGGCGGCTGGAGCTACGGCGGTATGCTCACCGACTACACCATCGCGACCGATTCGCGTTTCAAAGCCGCCGTCAGTGGCGCGGGACTCGCCAACGCCCTCGCGCTCTTCGGCACCGATCAGTACATTTTCCAGTACACCAACGAACTTGGCCTGCCCTGGAAGGCGCCCGAAGCCTGGATGAAAGTTTCCTATCCCTTCCTGCACGCCGACCGCATTCACAGTCCCACGCTTTTCCTCGGCGGCCAAAGTGACTTCAATGTCCCCATCATCGGCGGCGAGCAGATGTATCAGGCCCTCCGCACCCTGGGGGTCCCCACTCAGCTGGTCATCTATCCCGAACAGTTCCACCTGTTCACCCGTCCCAGCTACATTCACGACCGCCTGCGGCGCTACTTCACCTGGTTCGACACCTACTTGCACCCCGAGAAGTAATCTGAGGACGCGGTAGCCATTGGTTGCCCGACTTAGCAAGCTTTAAGGAACGTTATTCTTTCGCTTGACTGACGACACGCATCGAGGTACACCGAAAGTTGAGGCGGCAAGCACGAAAATCGTAGCGAGTGGCGGCAGTGGACTGATGGCGAACTTATTAAACACTGCGATAATTTGTCGGCTGCTACGCCGCGTTCCAAGACACACCGGCAATATCGTGTTCCTTCTCGAGCACAAATGGCCGAAAAGGTGAGCTCCAGCCAAGCCCGTTGATCGCACAAAAAACTGCAGAAAATAAGGAGACCACGAACAATGTCACAACCAACTCCCGAACAAGGCCAACTTCAGCTACAGATCTATGACTTGAGGCGCGAAGCCAAGCTGCGGCAGGCCCGTGATTGGTTCTTCCAGAACTATCATCCGGACACCTTCGATGACGCTATGCGTCTCGCGTCACCTGGAACCGAAAATGGGGCCCTGGCCATGATGGTATTCAGCTACTGGGAGCAAGCTTGCTCCTTCCTGAACCACGGCCTTTTGCACGAAGACCTGTTTTTTGAATCCAGTGGCGAGTTTTTCGGCGTCTGGGAAGCCGTCAAGGTCGTTGTGCCGGAAGGTCGCAAACGATTCGCCAACAACCTTTTCCTGGCAAACCTGGAAAAAGCAGCGCAACGCTATGAATCATGGATCGAAAGCCGTTCGCCCGGTACGATTGCGGCCATGCGTCAAATGATGAAACAGATGCGCGACCAAGGCGCAAAAGCAGCGAAGGCCTGAAACGTAATCGAAGGCTAGACAACCACGAGGCGTTCCTCCGGGGCCCTAGAGCGCACGGGCGCAGGGTCTGGTCAGCAGGCCTGGCGCGCAAAATTCGTACGCGCCAGGGCGGGCGGTGGCACGTTGCGTTTCTGTTATCCGTAGCAGGTCCTCCGCCCCATGGGTGTCCATGCAACTGGTCATCTACCCCGAACAATTCCAATCTGTTACGCGCCCGCCCACATTCACGGCCGGTCTGGAGCGCTGGTTCGACTCCTACCTGCATCCCGAGAAGTAATTAGAAAAACGCTCGGTACTGCCGCAACCAGGCGTATGATTTTGTGAGGCCTTTTAGAAACGAGCGGAGGTGGCCACATAAGATACAGAATCGCAATCTGGGCGTTGGTGGGCTTTGTCGTTGCGGATGGCTGGGCAGTTTATTTCTTAATGACGAGCAGGGACCAGTCGATTGCACCGATCGTGCAAACCATCATCAACTTAACCTGTCCGATTGCCATTGTCGGCATGCACTACCCCGTTAGCCTTTATTCGGCTCTTATTGCCAACGTTGCCACCTATGCTCTGGTTGGTTTGCTCGTGGAAGCCGCGCGCCGACGAATCGCGCTTATCGGGAACTGATCCGCTACCGCACTTTTCGTTCGTTGACGCCATCCCCACCCAACTCGTATAATCATTGTTTGTCTTTAGAGGGCGGAGGCTTATGTACGCTGTAATCAAAACCGGCGGCAAGCAATACCGTGTCGCGCCGGGCGATACCATTCGAATTGAGCGGGTTAGCGGCGAAGTCGGCGAAGCCGTCACCTTTGGTTCCGTTCTCGCGGTCCACACCGAGGACAAGAAAGTTCTCTCCGGTTCGCACGCTTCCAAAGCCAAAGTCACCGGCAAAATCGTGCAGCAGGGCCGCTCCAAGAAAGTTACCGTCTTGAAGTTCAAGAAGACCAATCAGTACAAGATTTCCCGTGGGCATCGCCAGAATTACACCGCGGTGCAGGTCGGCGAAATCACACTGTAATCTCGGCAAAATTATTTCGAGTCGGTTTAACGCCAACTCCAAAGGAATTCATCATGGCACACAAGAAAGGCGGCGGCTCCTCAACCAACGGCCGCGATTCTCACGGGCAGCGGCTGGGCGTGAAGCGCTTCGGCGGCGAGTTCGTCAACGCCGGCACCATTCTCATTCGCCAGCGCGGCACTAAGCACCAGGCGGGCGTCAATGTCGGCCAGGGCAAAGACGACACCCTCTTCGCGCTGGTTACCGGCATCGTCAACTTTGAAGACAAGGGCCGTCACGGGCGCTTTATCAACGTGCAGCCTGCCGAATCCAAGTCCCTCGCGAGCTGAGAGATTCGTTTATGAATTCAGGCGGACTTCGGTCTGCGAACTTCTTGCGGTCCCGGTTAGCCGGGACCGTTTTGTTTTTGTGGCGCATCCGCATTTAAAAGCGTCAAAGGATTCACGTGTTCGCTGATGAAGCAAAAATATTCGTGAAGGGTGGACCCGGCGGTAACGGCTGTGTGGCCTTCCGTCGCGAAAAATACGTTCCCCGAGGCGGCCCTTCCGGCGGCGATGGTGGACATGGCGCGAGCATCTACCTCGAAGCCAACATCAACGACAACACTTTGCTGCGTTACCGCTACAACCGCGAATTCAAAGCCGATCGCGGCCGCCACGGAGAGGGCTCCAATTGCAGCGGCGTCTCCGGCGACGACATGATTCTCCTCGTCCCCGTTGGCACCGTCGTTTTCGATGCCCAGACCAACGAAACAATCGCCGATCTGGCCGCTCCCGGCCAGCGCGTGCTGGTCGCCCACGGTGGACGCGGCGGTCGTGGCAATCAGCATTTCGCCAAGCCTTGGCACCAGGCCCCCCGCGAGCATGAAGAAGGCCTGCCCGGTGAAGAGCGGCACCTCCGTCTGGAACTAAAACTTCTCGCGGACGTCGGCCTCGTCGGTTTTCCTAACGCCGGAAAATCCACTTTGATCTCCGTGATTTCCGCCGCGCGCCCAAAAATCGCCAATTATCCCTTCACCACGCTCGAGCCCAACCTCGGTGTCGTCAACGCCGACGGTGGCACCGGCACGCATGGCACGGAGCTCGGCCGCACCTTCGTCGTCGCCGATCTTCCCGGTCTTATCGAAGGCGCGCACGAAGGCCACGGCCTCGGCATGCGCTTCCTTCGTCACGTCGAGCGCACCCGTCTACTCGTACACCTGATTGACACCAGTGATTCGAACGTGGACGATCCCATCCATTCCTACGAGGTAATTTCCGGTGAGCTGCACGCCTTCAGCGAAAAGCTCATCGAGAAACCGCAAATTGTCGTAGCTACCAAGCTTGACGCCACCACCGACACCACTCGCCTCGATGCACTGCGCGAGTTTTGCCAAGAGTGCCGGCTCGAATTCCATTCCATCTCCGCCGCCACCGGCGACGGCGTAAAAGATCTAGTTCGCTCCATCGCCGATGCCCTCGACAAAATTCCGCGCGCCACACCCGATCACGAATCGCACGATACGCGTTCAGAGCACGCGCAGGCCGTTCCGCATATTGCCCCCGAAGACGCCGCTGGCGCCCCGCTCGTAAGCGGTGAAGAGAAATCGTGAGAGAATTACTCTGCCGTAACTACCGCCGGGCGACAGCGCCGGCCATCCTAATTCCGGAGCAGCATTGACCACCGCGCAAGCCCACCGCACCGCTGCCAAGCACCACCCGCGCCGCATCGCCATTTTTGGCGGATCCTTTGACCCTATTCACAACGGGCATCTGGCCATGGCCCGTGCCGCCGACCGCCGTTTCAACTTCGACGAAATTCATTTCATCGCTGCCAGCCGCCCGCCGCACAAACTTAAGCAGCACCTCGCCCCCTTTCCGCACCGCTTCGCCATGGTTTCCCTGGCTTGCACCGAGCATCCCCACTTCGTCCCCTCGCTCGCCGAAGCCGGAGAAGATTTCAGTGGCAGCCAGTTGCACTATTCCGTGGACACCGTACGTTACTTTCGCCACGCCTACAACGGCCACGGCGATCGCGTTTTTTTCATCATCGGGGCCGACGCGTTTCTCGACATCCCCATGTGGAAGGAGTACGAAACCCTGCTCGGCTTGTGCGATTTCATCGTCGCCAATCGCCCGGGCATCCGTCCTGAAGCCTTGCGCCTGGTGATTCCGCCCGACTCCATCGCGCGTCCCGACCTGAAAAAAGAAACCGAAGCCGCACATCCATCCCTGGTCGTCGCGCATCTTCATCGCAGTACCGTCTACTTGCTGGAAAACGTCAGCAGCGAAGTTTCCGCCACCGATATTCGCCGCCGCGCGCATCGCGGCCAGTCAATTCACGGGCTTGTCTCTGCTCGAGTCGAGGAATACATTTTGAAACAGGGTCTATATCAGTGAGTTTAAAATTGGAATCATTCCCCAAAGGCGTACAGCTGGCCGTCCACGCCGCGCAGGAAAAAAAAGCCGGAGCCATTACCATTCTCGATCTCAGTGGCCTCGGCGCTTTCACCGAATATTTCGTGATCTGCACGGGTTACAGCTCGCCACAGGTGCAGGCCATCTGCTCCGAAGTGGAAGAGGAGCTCTACAAGCACGCCAAGCGTTCGCCCGAGCATCGCGAAGGCCAGCGCTCTGCGGAATGGGCTTTGCTCGATTTCGGCGGCTTCGTCGTCCACGTCTTCAGCGAACAGGCCCGCCGCTACTACGATCTCGAACGGCTGTGGCGTTCCGCGCCTAAGCTGGAAATTCCCGACGCTCCCGAAAGCATGGCCCACGACAGCGCTGTCCGCCGCCAGCCCGGCGACCCCCATCATTTTTCAGGTGAAGCAGTTTCCTAATGTCCACAGAGCGATTGCCGTGGATTTCCGCAGATCCCGCGTCGCGCCGCCTTCTCGAACTAGCTCAAAAAGTTGCTCCCGCGCCGACCACGCTCTTAATTTCCGGAGAAAGCGGCACCGGCAAAGATTATCTCGCGCGTCTCGTTCACGAACTCGGCCCGCGCCGCGACGCTCCCTTCCTAAAAATTGATTGCGCCAGTCTTCCGCCGCAACTGGTGGAAAGCGAACTCTTCGGTCACGAGCGCGGCGCCTTCACCGGCGCGGTGGATCGCAAGCTTGGCCGCTTCGAACTTGGCGGCACCGGCACTATCGTCCTCGACGAAATCGCCGCGCTGCTTCCCAGCGCCCAGGGCAAATTGCTTCGCGTTTTGCAGGAACGCACTTTCGAGCGCCTAGGCGGCACCGAAACCATTCACATAGACGCGCGCCTCATCGCCTTAAGCAATGTGGATCTGCCCGCCGCCGTCAAAAATGGAACTTTTCGCGAAGACCTATATTTTCGCCTCAACGTCCTCGCTCTCACGGTTCCGCCATTGCGCGAACGGCCCGAAGACATTTTGCCCTTAGCGGATCATCTCCTCGGCGTCATGCGCAACATCCACTCGCGTTCCCATCTCCAACTGAGCGAACCAACTGGCCGCATGCTTCTCGCCTATCCTTGGCCCGGCAACGTGCGTGAACTCCGCAACGTCCTCGAGCGCGCCGTCGTTTTTTCTGACCATCAGCAAGATTCCGCAGACGATGAACCGGCATTCCTCGAGCCCGCAAATTTTCCGGAAAACTTACGCGTGCTTGCGCCCAACGCCCCCGCCAATCTTCGCTCTCTGGAAGACATGGAACGCGAAGTCATCGCCGCCACCCTCGAAGCCCTGCACTACAAGATCAGCCAGTCCGCCGCCAGCCTCGGCATCAGTCGCAAAACCCTCCTCGAAAAGCGCAAGAAATACGGCCTCCAGTAAATGCGTTTACGCCTGGTCATGCTTGGCAAAACGCGCCGCCCCGAACTTCGCGCCGTCATCGATGACTACGTAAAACGCATCCGCCGCTACGCCCCCATCGATATCACCGAGCTGCGCGAAACCGAAGCCGCCCTGAAAAAATTTACCTTCGACCAGCCCTCCACCATCGTTCTCCTCGACGACTCCGCGAAAAATCTCGATTCCCAGTCTTTCGCCAAATGGCTCGGCGAACACCGTGATCGCAGCACCCGCCAGATCATCTTCGTTTGCGGGGGGCCCGACGGTTTTCCCGAAGAAATTCGCCGCCAGGCTCACCAAAAGTTATCTCTCAGTCCCATGACGTACTCGCACGAACTGGCGCGTGCTATGCTCGCTGAGCAGCTCTACCGCGCTTTCGCCATTCTCTCCGGCAGCGCTTACCCCAAGTAATTTGCGCACTTTGAAGGGCACCGATCATGTCAATTCGCGTTATCGCCGACCAGGACAAGCCATCCGCCACCATCGAAATTCCGCTCGATAAGCCGTTGCCCGATTACGATCTCGATCAATTGGAGCAACCCACTCCGCGCGACGTAGACAGCATTCTCGTCTCCCAGGGATTCCGCGATCTCGTCGATGACGCCCGCGGCGTACTCATCGATCTTCTGGCCCATCCGCCAGCGCAAGCGAATTCTCCCGAGAGCGCCCATCTCGATTTCACGCACTCCCGGCCCTCTCCGCTCGAACTCGTCCAGCTCACCGGAGCAATTTGTCCCGGTGACGACGAAGTCTATCGCCCCGGTTTGTGGATTGTGTTGTCCGATCCCCACGCCAAAGCAAAAACCCAACTAACTGCCGCCACCCAGGATCGCGTCCACTGCATAGCCGACGAACTCGTCAAGCGCCTCTCGCTGCTCTAGCCAGTAGGCGTCTACGTGTCGACCCGCGCCGCTTGACCTTTCCTCCACCAATCCGCAAACTTCTTTTCGTTTCGCGGTAGTCACCACTTTCAGCTCGGCCATAGACAGGACGCTAATGCCGGAAGAAAAAGGTTTGCTCATCGTCTACACCGGACCGGGCAAAGGCAAAACTACCTGCGCACTGGGCACCGCCTTTCGCGCAGTAGGGCAGGGCCTGCGCGTCCTGATGGTCCAGTTCATCAAAGGTTCCTGGCACTACGGCGAACTCGATGCCGCCAAAATGCTGGGCGATGACAAATTCGAAATTCGTCCCATGGGCCGCGGCTTCGTCAAAATCGGCGGCGCCGAAACGGATCCTGAAGACATCAAGCTCGCGCAGGAATGCTGGCAGGCCGGCCGCGACGCCATCTACAGCGGAAAATACGACCTCGTCGTGCTCGACGAGATCAACTACACCATCAGCTACAAAATGCTCGAGGCCGCGGAAGTCGCCGAGGCCCTCAAAAGTCGCCCCGAGCGCGTTCACGTCATCTGCACCGGCAGAAACGCGCATCCTCAGCTCACCGAGCTCGCCGACCTCGTTACCGAGATGCGCGAGGTGAAACACCCGTACACGAAGGGTATACTGGCCCAGCGGGGAATCGACTACTAGCCTGCCCGGCCACCTATGACTTGGTTCAAGCGCGACAAAAAAGCTATCGCCGAGACTACGCCGCCCGAAGAGCGCCGCGTGCGCACCGAAGGCCTGTGGGTCAAGTGCGAGTCCTGCCGCACCATCGTTTTCCGCAAAGATCTCGAAGCCAACCTCTTCGTCTGCCCCAAGTGCCAGTTTCATTTCAAAATGAACGCCAAGAAGCGCCTCGAGATGCTCTTCGACGGCCGCTACACCGAACGCGACGCGGGCATGACCTCCACGGACCCGCTGAATTTCACCGACACCAAACCCTACGCCGGCCGCCTGAAAGACGCCCGCAAAAAACTGGGCATGAACGACGCCGTAATTACGGCGGAAGGTAAGCTGGATGGGCGTGATGTTGTTTGCTGTGCGATGGAGTTCGGATTCATCGGCGGTTCCATGGGCGCGGTGGTAGGAGAAAAAGTCACCCGCGGCATTGAGCTCTCCATCGAGGGCCGCAAGCCTTTCATCGCCGTGTCCTGCTCCGGCGGCGCGCGCATGATGGAGGGCACCATCAGCCTAATGCAGCTCGCCAAAGTCTCTGCCGCGCTTGCCAAGCTCGACGACGCTCGCGTGCCGTACATCTCTTTGCTCACCGATCCCACTACCGGTGGCGTCACCGCCAGCTTCGCCATGCTCGGCGATTTAAATATCGCTGAGCCCGGCGCGCTCATCGGCTTTGCCGGCCCGCGCGTCATCGAGCAAACCATCGGCCAGAAATTGCCGGAAGGCTTTCAGCGCTCTGAATTTCTTCTCGAGCACGGTTTCCTCGACGCCATCGTTCCGCGTAAGGATTTGAAATCCTTCCTCAGCACTTCGATTGGCCTCTTGTTCAGCTGAATTCCTCGCGAAAAATGGACTACACCGCCGCGGTAAATTATTTACTTTCTCTCGGCAGGGAATTGGCCGCTCCCACCCAGGCTGCCGCTGCAAAATTCAATCTCGAAAACATCGCCGTCCTCGACCAGCGTCTCGGGCGGCCAAGCCGCGCCTATCCCAGCGCGCACATTGCCGGCACCAACGGCAAGGGGTCTACGGCCGCATTTCTCGAGTCGGCCTTGCGCCACGCAGGCCTGAAAACCGGCCTCAACACTTCTCCGCATCTTGAAAAGATCAACGAGCGCATTCGCGTCGACGGTCGGGAAATCAGCGACGACGCCTTCGCCGAGGTCTTCACCAAACTCCACAACTCCATCGAGAAACTCCTGGCCACCGGTAAGCTTCGCGCCCACCCCACCTATTTCGAATGCCTCACCGCCATGGCCTTCGAGTACTTCGCCCAGCAGCACGTGGACTTCGCCAACTTCGAGGTGGGCCTTGGCGGCCGTCTCGACGCCACCAATATCCTTTCACCAGTCATCACCATCATCACCCGCGTGGATTTCGATCACGAAAATTTTCTCGGCCACTCCCTGCGAGAGATCGCCGGCGAAAAAGCCGGCATTCTCAAGCCCGGCGTTCCTGTCATTGTCGCGGAACAAATCGCCGAAGCCCGCGAGGTCATCCTCGCGCGCGCAAGGGAGTTGCACTGCCCGGTGGTCGAAACAAGCCTCGCCTACCGGATAGAAGAGTCCACCAGCCAGCCATCCCTGCCGCAACAAAATCGCTCGACCGGCCGTGTCCACGCAAAAATCATAGACACCGCGTCAGAATGGTCTCTCGAAATCGCACCATCCCTCGCTGGCAATTTCCAGCTACAGAACGCCCTCAACGCCCTGGCCGCCGCGCGCCTTCTCTCCGCACGCGGCTTTCGCATCCCTGACGAATCCATCGCCGCCGGAATCGCCGGCACCATCTGGCCCGGCCGCCTCGAAAAACTCCAATCCGATCCCGATGTCTATCTCGATGGCGCCCACAATCCATCCGCGGCCCACGAACTTGCAGATTTTTTCAACCAAAATTTCACCGCCCGCAAAATCTGGCTCATTTATGGCGCACTCCGCGACAAATCCGTGGACGAAGTCGCCGGTTGGCTTTTTCCCCTCGCCTCGGAAGTCCTGATCACCGCTCCCAGCACTCCACGCGCTATCTCCGCCGATCAGCTTGAGGAAGTCACCAGCCACCACGCCAGCCATTTCATAACCATTCCCGACGCCGAACGGGCGCTCGATCACGCCCTAGCCAAAGCCCGGCCCGCCGACGCCATTTTTATAACTGGCTCGCTCTACCTGGTCGGCCAGTTGCGCTCCTACTGGAACAGTCGTGCGCGGCTCGCCGCCAACTCCAAAACACCGTAGAATATCCGCCTCATCGGTTGGCGTCGCATGGAAGCGCCACCGTTCCGCGAAAATGTCGAAACAAAAATCACGCCCCCAGCCTCCGGAATTTTCTTCCGACACCCATCCGCTCGTCGGCGTGATCATGGGCTCTACCTCCGACTGGGAAACGCTCGAGAACACCTCCGCAACTTTGTCCCAGCTCGGGATCCCTCATGAGACCAAAGTGGTCTCCGCTCACCGCACCCCTGATCTCCTCTTCGAATACGCCTCCACCGCCGAAAAACGCGGCCTGGAAGTCATCATTGCCGGCGCAGGCGGCGCTGCTCATCTTCCTGGTATGACCGCCTCAAAAACGGTCCTGCCCGTCCTCGGCGTGCCCGTCGAATCCAAAGCTCTCAAGGGGCTGGACTCCCTGCTCTCCATCGCCCAAATGCCCGGCGGCATTCCGGTCGGTACCCTCGCCGTCGGCAAATCCGGCGCCATCAACGCGGCGCTCCTAGCTGCCGCGATTCTAGGCCTCAAGCATCCCGGCATCCGCGAAGCCCTCCGCAAATTCCGTGAAGCCCAAACCAGTCGCGTCCTCGCAGCCCCTGATCCTTCCGCGCTTTCGGTTTCGCAAAAGGGCAAAAAGAATCACAAATCCCGCCGTGGCGCCAAACGCAGGGAACCCTCGTGACCATCGGCATCCTCGGCGGCGGTCAACTTGGATACATGCTCGCCCTCGCAGGCTACCCGCTCGGTTTACGCTTCCGTTTTCTGGATCCTTCGCCGGAAGCCCCCGTCGGCCGCATCGCCCAGCGCGTCACTGCCGACTTCGATGATGAAGCCGCGCTAGAAAAATTTGCCGCCGGCCTCGAGCTGGTCACCTACGAATTCGAAAACGTTCCCGTCGCGGCCACAAAATTCCTCGCCGCACGCGTCCCCGTTTTTCCGCCGCCTGCCACGCTGGAGATTGCCCAGGACCGCCTCAAGGAAAAAGCTCTTTTCCAGAAACTGAGCATCGCCACCACCGCCTTCGCGCCTGTCCACGGCGTGGCTTCTCTCGATGCCGCCATTGCGGATGTCGGCCTCCCAGCCGTGCTCAAGACCACCCGCCTCGGCTACGATGGCAAAGGCCAGTGGACCCTCCGCACTCCGTCTGACGTTGCCAATCTGAAGTTCGAAATGGCAACAAGCTTCACCGCTCCGCCCAACCGCAACGGGAAAAGAGAATCCGCGGATACCGCCCCCTTCATCCTCGAGCGTTTCATCTCCTTCACTCGCGAACTTTCCATCCTCGCTGTGCGCGCTCGCAGCGGTGACATCGCCTTCTATCCTCTCGTCGAAAATCGCCACCACGGCGGAATCCTCCGCCTGTCTCTCGCGCCAGCGCTGTCTCCTGACCCTGCTCTCCAGCAGGATGCCGAAGGCATCGCCCGCCGCGTCCTCGAATCGCTCGACTACGTCGGAGTTTTAGCTATCGAGTTTTTCGAATGCCAGGGCCGCCTGCTCGTCAACGAAATGGCCCCGCGCGTTCACAACTCCGGTCACTGGACAATCGAAGGCGCGATCACCAGCCAGTTTGAAAACCATCTTCGCGCTGTGCTTGATCTTCCTTTGGGCTCCACCAAAGCCGCCGGATTTGCCGCCATGCTCAACCTTATCGGCGAAACGCCGCCCACCACTGAAATCCTCGCCATCCCCGGCGCGCACCTGCATCTCTATGGCAAGTCGCCCCGCCCCGGCCGCAAACTCGGGCACATCACCCTGTGCGCCAATACTTTCAGCCAGCTCTCAACCTGCCTGGAAGCCTTGCCCGAATATTTCCAGCGGCCCGACTTCTGTCTCCAAGCCCACAAACCACAGCCCCCGACCCCCTCAAAACACTCCCATTCCACCTGATTTCACCCCTCGGTTGCCGCCCCTCTCGCTGGGATGCTAGGATTCATAGGCTCCATGAACCCCCAAACAATACAGCGGCCCCGAGTAGGCATCCCTTGGCGTACGTCCACGGAAGAGGTGGCTAACAATCTCGCCAAGACCAGCAATTACCAGGACGCCGTCCGCGCCGCCGGTGGTGAGCCGGTATTGCTCTCCCTCCAGCATCCTGAAAAACTCGACGAGCTTTTGCCCGCTCTGGACGCTTTTCTGCTGCCCGGCAGCCCTGCGGACGTTAACCCCGCCGAATACCACGAAGTGAACCGCGGCAAGTCCGAGGCCCCCGATCTCCCCCGCGAAACCATCGACCGCGCTATTTTGAAACATGCCTTCGGCCAGAAAAAACCGGTCCTCGCCATCTGCTACGGTTGCCAGCTTCTAAACGTCTATCTGGGTGGCACGCTGATTCAGGATCTGCGCGAGGAAACCGATACGCCTATTGCCCACACCAGGTACGACATCGTGCCGCAACCGGATGAAGACCCCATCCACCCGGCGATTCTCGAGCAAGATAGTCGCATCGCCAAAATCGCCCAAGGGGTGGAAGTTCCGGTAAACAGTTCTCACCACCAGGCCGTGGAGCGCGTGGGGAAAAATTTGCATGTCACTGCGCATGCACCTGACGGCACCATTGAAGCCGTCGAGTGGGCCGGCGATTCCAACTGGATCGTAGGCGTGCAGTGGCATCCCGAACGCATGCTGGGCGACACATTCTCGGAACATTTGTTCCGCGATTTCATCGCCGCCGCCAGCCAATCGCGTAGCGCCGTCGCGCATCCGTAGCCCGGCGCTGTGAGCATAAATTTCTCAGTATCAGTTTAATTTCTTGGGGGACAGATGATTTCATTGGCGGGCAAAGCGGCACTTATCACCGGAGGCTCGCGAGGCATCGGCGCAGCGGCCGTAAAACTCTTCGCCCGGGCTGGCGCGGATGTCGTTTTCAATTACAACAAGGCCAAAGAGCCCGCCATGCAGGTGGAAGGCGATGCCCGCAAGCACGGCACCCGCGTCGAAGCTTTCAAAGCCGACGTCAGCCGCCACGCCGACAACAAAAAGCTCGTGGATTTCGCCATTGCTCGACTCGGCCGACTCGACATCGTTGTTCCCAATGCCGGTATCTGGAACAGCGATGATCTTCCCATCGAAAAAATGACCGAGAAGCAGTGGGACGAAATGATTCGCGTCAACCTTACCAGCGTGTACTCCCTCATTCATTTTTCCGTACCGCACATGATCAAACAAAAGTCCGGAAAAATTATTCCTATCAGCTCTACCGCCGGGCAGCGCGGCGAATCCTTCCATACTCATTACGGAGCATCCAAGGGCGCCATCATCAGCCTGACCAAAGGCCTGGCCACCGAACTCGCTCGGCATAACATTCTTGTTAATTCCGTGGCGCCCGGCTGGGTGGCCACCGATATGTCCAACGCCGTGCTCGAATCCAAAGCTGGCCAGAAGATGGTCGCCGCTGCCATACCCATGGGCCGTCCCGGCACTGCTGAAGAAATCGCCGGCCCCATCCTCTTCCTAGCTTCCGACCTGGCCAACTTCATGACCGGAGAGATCATCAATGTAAATGGGGGATCTGTCTTGTGCGGCTGAAGTTTCCGAGAAATCTAGCGCGGGTGCTGTGTGTGCTTTTTCTTTCTAACGCGGCATTGGCGGGTGCGATCTGCGCCTCGTCGGCCCCTTCGCAAAACCCCGACGCCATGCTTCCTGAGCAGAACGTCGCCAAGGCCCGCGAAGTTCTAAATCAGTTGCTCGACGCTCTGGGTGGACCATCTTTTCTAGAGGCTCGCCAGCGCGAATGCGATGGCCGCCGCGCGCAGTTTGGCCACAACGGCGAACTGAACGGCTTCATCGATTTCAAAGACTATTGGCAATACCCCGATAAGCATCGCACCGACTACTCCAAGAAGCGCAACATCATTGACATGTTCAACGGCAACGAAGGTTGGACCATGGACCGCGCCGGTGTCAGCGAAGAGCCCGCTGGGGCCGTCTCCGATTTTCAGGCCCTGGTAAAACACAGTGTCGACAATTTGCTGCGTTACCGCTTGAAAGAAAAAGATCTGAACCTCAACTATGCCGGGCGCGACATCATCGACATGCACCCTGTGGATTGGGTGGAAGTAACTGACGACCAGCGCACCTTGCGTCTCGCTGTGGACCGCTCCTCTCACCTGTTGCTTCGCAGCATCGTCACCGGTGTGGACGAAAATACCCAACAGCGCAGCGAGGAAACTACCATCTACACCAATTACCAGCGCAAAGACGGTGTCATGGTGGCGCTGCAGATTTCCCGCGAGCGCGACGGCCACCGCTATTACCAGGCTTTTTACGAAACCTGCACCTTCAATCCTCATTTCCCTGAAGACACATTTACCAAAGCAGCTCTCGAAAAACGCTACGCCGAAGTCGGCAGCAAAAAAGACCGCGACAAGTACAAAAACGCCAAAGATTGAAATTTCGTCTCGAATCCTAGGAGCGCCAATCTCCCTATTGGCGTCTTTAAATGTCTCCCTCTCCAAATTACGATCGCCGCAAACTAGCGTTTCCTGCCTTCGCTGCCTTTTGCTAGTCTGGGCTGCTAAATGAAGTTAACTCCCCGCCAGCATCACGCCCTGAAATCTATTTGTGACACCTTCGCTCCCCGCGCGGATGGCTGGCCCTCCGCTTCCGAACTCGGCGTTCCCGAAGCCATTGCCGATGCTCTAGACTTCAATCCGCGTCTCGGCGATCGCAAACAATTTCTGCAACTCCTCAACATTTGGGATTCGCAGTTGCACACTTTGTTTTCGATCGGAAAAACTTCGCGTTTCTCGGCGCTCCCCGACGCAGATCGCGTTCGCGTGTTGCTGTCTTGGGCCCAAAGCAGCCTAGGACGCCGTCGCGCCGCTTTTCAAGCCCTGCGCAAAGCGGTCTCCTATCTTTATGTGATGCTCCCGCAGTTGAAAGGCGCGCGTACGCCCGTGTGGGACAAGATCGGCTATCCAGGCCCGCCCAAATTTCCGCCAACGCCGTCGTCAGCGCGCCTGAACGTTATCGTCCCCAATGCCGCAACAAATCTAACCTGCGAAGTTTGCATCATCGGTTCGGGAGCCGGAGGCGCAACCGCCGCCGCTGTCCTGGCCGGGAGCGGCAAAGACGTCATCGTGCTCGAAGCTGGCGGCTATTACGATGACGCCGATTTCGACGGCGCCGAACTCGCCGGTTACCAGCGCCTCTATACCGAAGGCGGCTCCACGGCGACGGTGGACCACAGCGTCGGATTGTTGGCTGGCGAATGCCTCGGCGGTGGCACGGTCGTCAACTACACTACTTCCTTTCGCACTCCCGACGATATTCGCGCCGAATGGGCCGCCGCCGGCGTCCCGTGGTTTACATCCCGTGAATACTCAAGAAGTCTCGACGCCATCTGTACTCGTCTTTCCGTCAACGTAAACCATAATCGCATCTCCGCCCGCGAACAGATTCTCGATCGCGGCTTGCGTGCGCTCGGCTGGCATGTGGACTGCATGCCCCGAAATGTCCTCGCCTGCGATCAGGGAGAATTCTGCGGCTTTTGCGGAGTCGGCTGCCGGCTCGGCGCCAAGCAGTCCGTAACCAAAACCTGGCTCGTGGACGCGCAAAAGAATAACGCGCGCATCGTCACCGAATCTCGCGTGGAAACAATTCGCATCGAAGGCGGTCACGCGGCCGGTGTAGAAGCACTTTCTAAACGAGGTCACCACGTTTCAATCCGCTGCAAGGCCGTCGTGGTAGCCTGCGGCGCCATTCACACGCCCGCACTACTTCTTCGCTCCGGCCTACGCAACCAATACGTCGGCAAAAACCTGCATCTCCACCCGGTCTCCAACGTTTGTGGAGTTTTTGCCCAGGACATTCGTCCCTGGGAAGGCACCATGCAGGCCATCTACTCCGACGAGCACCGCTCCATCACTGGGAATTTCGGTGTTAAGTACGAAACCACCGCGCTGCAACCGGTCATCGCCGCAGCCGCTCTCCCGTGGCGCAATCCCGAGCAACATCGAAAATTCTTCGCGCAACTAACTAACACCGTAGGTATCGGCGTGCTCCTTCGCGATCGCGACAGTGGCCGCGTAACCATAGACGCTCAAGGAAATCCCCTCACGCACTACGCGCTTTCACCATTCGATCGCCATCATCTGCGCCATGGCTTCATCTCCGCCGCGCGCATCCTCGAAGCCGCCGGTGCTCGCGCCATTTATTCTCCTCACGCCAAATGGTGTGCCTACGAACCAAAGCGCGCTGGCTCACTCGATTCCTTTGCGCAATCCATGGATTCCGCCGGATGGGCATCCGGCCGCCTCGCGCTTTTTTCTTTCCACATCATGGGCAGCGCGCGCCTTGGCAACTCTCCTAACACCTCAGCCACCAATCCCGACGGCGAAACCTGGGAAGCCCGCAACCTCTTGGTCATGGACGGCTCCTCGTTCCCCAGCGCCTCCGGCGTCAACCCCATGATCACCATCGAAGCCATCGCCCATCGCAACGCCCTGGCCCTCGCTGCGCGCCTGTGATTTTTCGGTTTCCGCCCGCGTTTTTAGGACCAGACCACTCTCAGCGGTATAATGTTCGCATGCCACATAGCCAGGGGAACGCACGGATGCACGGCACCACCGTGCTTTGCGTGCGTAAAGACAACAAAGTCGTGCTCATCGCCGACGGCCAGGTAACCATGGGCGATCACGTCATGAAGCACACCGCGCGCAAAACGCGCCGTCTCTACAATGACAAAGTCATCGCCGGTTTCGCCGGTTCCACCGCTGATGCCATCACGCTATTCGAACGTTTCGAAGGCAAGCTTCAGGAACATTCCGGCAACCTTCAAAAAGCCGCGGTGGAGCTCGCCAAGGAATGGCGTAAAGACCGCGCCCTGCGTCATCTCGAGGCCCTGCTCATCGTGGCCGATACCAAAGGCACTTTCATTCTTTCCGGTAACGGTGATGTAATCGAACCCGACGACGGCATCGTGGCGATCGGTTCCGGCGGCTCTTACGCCCTGGCCGGCGCGCGCGCGCTGCTCAAGCATTCCAAGCTGAACGCCAAAGATCTCGCCATGGAGGCCATGCGCATCGCCAGCGAGATCTGCATCTACACCAATGCGAATTTCACCGTCGAGGAACTCTAGCGCAGAATTTTTTACGCTGTCCCGCGGATGGCGCATCCAATAGGATGAGCTCTTGAGGGCAAGCATTTGACAGCTCGTTAAGCTGAACGCAGTGCAGAAAAGTTAGAAGGATTTGATGCCGTCCAAAACCGATAAAGAAATTGCATTCACTCCCGGAAGCAACGGAGCCGCTCCCACCGAGGAGCAGGAGCTTCTCCCCGCGCTCGATGACATGACCCCGCGGGAAATCGTCGTCGAACTCGACAAATATATCGTTGGTCAGAACGCCGCCAAGCGCGCCGTGGCCGTGGCCCTCCGCAATCGTGTGCGCAGGCAAAAGCTTCCCCCCGAAATCGCCGAAGACATTCTTCCCAAAAATATTTTAATGATCGGACCCACCGGCGTCGGCAAAACGGAAATTGCCCGCCGCCTTGCCCGCCTCGCGGGGTGTCCCTTCGTGAAAGTTGAAGCCTCCAAGTACACGGAAGTCGGCTACGTCGGCCGCGATGTCGAATCCATGGTCCGCGATCTCGTCGAAACTTCCATCGACATGATTCGCGAGGAAAAACTCGACGAGGTCGCTGATCGCGCCGAGCAGGCCGCCGAAGAACGCGTCCTCGATTTGCTGCTGCCGCCCTCCACCTTCCCAGCCGCCGGCACCAGCGAAGCGGAACTCACTTCCCAGCGCGAACAAACCGAGCGCACTCGCGAGAAACTCCGCGTGCAGCTGCGCGAAGGCAAGCTCGACCAGCGCATGGTGGATATCGAAGTCCGCGAACGCTCCACTCCTTCCTTCGAAATCATTTCCAATCAGGGCGTCGAAGAAATGGACGTCAACATTAAAGACGTCCTCTCCGGCATGTTTGGCCAGCAAAAGAAGAAGCGCAAAATGTCCGTCGCCGACGCTTTCGAATATCTCATTCAGGAAGAAGAAAACAAACTTCTCGACATGGATCAGGTGACCCGCGCCGCCGTGGAGCGCGCCGAGCAGATGGGCATCATTTTCATCGATGAAATAGACAAAGTCGCCGGCCGCGAATCCGGCCATGGCCCCGACGTTTCACGTGAAGGGGTACAGCGCGACATTCTCCCCATCATCGAAGGCACCACCGTCAACACCCGTTACGGCATGATTCGCACCGACCATATTCTCTTCATTGCCGCCGGCGCTTTCCACGTCAGCAAGCCCTCCGACCTCATTCCCGAGCTTCAGGGTCGCTTGCCCATCCGCGTCGAGCTGCAATCTTTGAAGGAAGAAGACTTTATTCGCATTCTCACCGAACCTAAGAACGCTTTGCTCAAGCAATCCGTTGCCCTTCTCGAAACCGAAGGCGTCAAGCTGGTCTTCACCGACGACGCCGTAGCCGCCATCGCGAAATTCGCCACCAGCGTTAACGAACAAACCGAAAATATCGGCGCGCGCCGTCTGCACACCATTCTGGAAAAAGTTCTCGATGAACTGTCCTTCGAGGCTCCCGACCTGAAAAAGAAAAACGTGAAGATCGACGCCGCTTACGTCACCAAGCAACTCGCCGACATCGTCAAGAACCAGGATCTCAGCCGCTACATTTTGTAAATAAAACCCACTCCGCATGGAGAGCCCAATCGAGTGAGCACCCCGCCCGCGAAACTCCGACGGCCAGCACGCCACCGTTACGCCAATGGCTCGCTCACGATTGCTGCCACCGCTGCTAATTTTCTAATCGCTTGCACCCTGTTTATAGCCACAGGCTGCGGCGCGCCCGGAGAACCCCTTCCTCCCTCGCCGCCCGTGGCCGCCCCGATTACCGACTTCAGCGCTCGCCAGGCTGGCGATGGCGTGCAGCTCAGCTTCACCATGCCCGGCAGGTCTGTTCAAGGTGATCGCCTGGCCGCCACTCCGGCCGTCGAAATTCTTCGCGGCGCCATCAAGCCCGATGGCTCCGTCGATCCTAGAACACTGCACGTGGTCGATACGGTTCCCGGCTCTCTTGTCGAAAAATATCTCCTCCACGACAAATTCCAATTCACCGATCCCCTCACGCCGCAAGAAACCAGGACGCATTCCGGCGGCGTCGTGGTCTTCGCCGTTCGTACCCGCCTTTCGCCCAAACGCGCCTCTGCGAATTCCAACATTGTCTCCGTGCGTGTTTTTAGTGTCCCGCAACAAGTTGGTGCCGTCGAAACTCGCGTCACTGAATCCGCCATCGAACTCTCCTGGCCTACCGTGGATCACACTTCCGCAGGGGAACTGCTCGCCACGCCGCCCGGCTACAATATTTATCGCGCGGACCTCGACGCCGCCGCTGCGGAAGGCGCGAAGTCTAACGATACCCAATTGCCTCCGAGCGTAAGGTTGCAACTCCTCAACTCTCAGCCGGAAAATAAATACAGCGACAAATCGTTCGAATTCGGCAAAACCTACGCCTACGTCGTCCGCAGCGTAATCACCGCTGACGGCTCCCCACTCGAATCCTCAGACTCCACCCCCGCCGTCGTCACCCCCCACGACACCTTCCCGCCGGCTTCTCCGCAATCCATAGTGGCCGCCGTATTGCCGGGAGAAACAGAAGGTCTCCTCCTCGTCGATCTCTCGTGGTCCATAAATTCCGAAGATGATTTCGCCGGCTACCGGGTCTATCGCTCCGATCAACCGCCTTCCGGTGACCAACAAGCCATTCAAGGCCAGCTCCTTACACCTGAGTTGTTGCCCACACCGGCATATCGTGATACCTCTGTACAGTCCGCTCATCGCTACTGGTACGTTGTTACCGCCGTTGATCGCGCCGGAAACGAAAGCGCCCTTGGTCCCCCGGTGGCGGTTGAAGTTGTAGAAAATTCGCAACCATCGCCCTAGTTATAGGTTCTAAGGGTTTAAGGCACCTTTCGACCATGCTGGCTCGTCCGCAAACTCGCATTCATCATCCCTCTCACGTGTTTCGTGATTCCGCAGTGCGCATTGGCATTGTCGTCGGCACTGGGCTTTCTCTCGCGCTCAGTGGCTGGATCTATCTCGCCAGTCTCGTTCCCATCTTCGATCGCGTTTCAGTGGAGCGTAATCTCGCTGCCGCGGCTCTTGTCGCCGTGCTGGCTTTCATCCCGGTGCTGCGCTTTTTTCGCGATCCCGCCAGTCTGCTTATTTCCGGCCTCATTGCCTGGAGCATTTTTAGCCTCACCTACCGAACGCTGAGCATATTTTTCTGGACCCTGCGCGATTGGTACAGCACCTTCCAGGTATTCATGATTGGCGCCGTTCTCTATCTCATCGTCACGACCCTATCTTGGATTGGCACCTGCATTTGGAAAGCTCGTGCCGCGCATCTTTCTCCGCCACGCCATCGCGCCCACTAACCCTCGATGAAATTCTGCCGCTTCGTTCCCAGTGATGCCGTTCCGCTAAAACCCGATTTCGCGCATTACGGATTAATTGAGGGCGATCAGATTCGCGAAATTTCTGCTGCTCCGTGGGCCGAATGGTCTCAAGGCCCGCGTATCTGGGGCACCGACGACGTCCGCCTGCTTGCGCCCGTGGTGCCTCGCAAGATCGTTTGTATTGGACGAAATTACGCCGCTCATGCCGCCGAACTCGGCCACGACATCCCCGAAGAGCCGCTCATGTTTCTGAAAGCCACCTCTTCCTTGATCGGCCCCGAAGATTCCATCGTCCTCACCCGCTATTCCGAACGGGTGGACCATGAAGGAGAACTCGCTGTCATCATCGGCAAAACCTGCTCGCAACTCCACGATGCCGATGACCCGCTGGAATTCGTCCTCGGCTACTCCTGCCTCAACGATGTCACCGCGCGCGATCTTCAGAAAAAAGATGTGCAGTTCACCCGCGCAAAAAGTTTTGACACCTTTTGTCCCCTTGGCCCGCACATCGAGACCGACCTGAACCCCGCCGATGTGCTGGTCGAAACCCGTATGAATGGGGAAATCCGCCAATCCGCCAACACTTCCCTGATGCTTTATCCTGTCGTCTATCTCGTCCGCTGGATTTCGCGGATGATGACTCTGCATCCCGGCGACGTGATTGCCACCGGCACGCCTGCCGGGGTTGGCCCTTTGGCCGCCGGCGATATCGTCGAAGTAAAAGTCGCCGGAATTGGTGTGTTGCGCAATCCGGTGCATGCTCCTCAGCCGTAATTTCGCCCGTCGCATCGAATCCGGTAAACTACGCAGCGTGGGGGCCCTCCAGCAGCGCGCACTGCTGCTGTGACTTTTTGCCCGCCTGTCGAACTGCGACGCGCAGTCCCGAAAGATTAATCGCGGAGTTTAGACGTTGAAATTTTTGTTTATAGATTTAAATCTCATTCTCATCATGGCTGGCGTTGCGGTAGCGGCCTTGGTGATGATTGGCTACGCCTTCTTCCGCCCTGCGGAAAATCCTGAAGCCCTGGAACGCAAACGGCGCCTACATCTGAACCAGATCGGCCGCATCACTGAAGGCCAGGTCGTCGAGCTCGCCGAGCATCGCCCGGAGCCGTCTGTGGAGCGCAGAGCATTGTTTCGCTCCAATCCGCCCCCGCGCGCAGGAAGTCAGCTTCGCCATCTCGTTTCTTACAGCTATGCAATTTCAGGCGTCACTTATCACACCGCGCAGGACATCACCGGCCTCGAAGGCCAGATTCGTTTTGAACGTCTCGTTGCTGGCCAGCCCGCCAGCGTGAAGTACGATCCCTCTAATCCGGTTGATAGCATTCTGGTAGCCGACGATTGGTCCGGCCTCCGCTGATTGCCGGTGCCATCGCGTGTTGCTTACTGGGTCGCCCTTCGCTATCACCGAAACTCACCGCCCTGCACTTGCGCTATTCTTGTTCGCGTGACTTTTGACCCTGATCCACTGGCATGAAGATGATTCTTGCTTCGATTTTCACCACCATCCTGATCGTCGCCATGAGCCTGGGAGCCATGTTTATCCTGGTGCAGGCCACCGTTTACGTTACCGCCATTGAATCGCCACTACAAAGAACCGTCGCCATCGCCGCGGAATTGTTGCTTGGTGTGGTGTTATTACTCGGCACCGTGTGGCTCGCCACTCATCTCGCCGTGCGTATTTTTGGCAAGAAACATTCGAAGCTTGCGGAGGAGCCTCTTGCCTGACAAGAAAAAACCTTTCGCCGCTGGGGCCGGTCCATCGCCCGAGGCCACTTCAGGCGCCGCCACTTCGCCCCAAGTCGCCCACGCCAATCATCACGACCGCATGGAAGAACTTCGCAAATTATCCGCCGAGGCGGAAGCCGGTGGCGGCGCCGAACGCCGTGAACGCGAACACAAATCCGGCAAGCTCACCGCTCGTGAGCGCATAAACCTGCTCCTCGATGAAGGCACATTCGAAGAACTCGACAAATTTGTTCGCCACAACTGCGTGGATTTCGGCATGGAAGAGCAACGCCCTCCCGGCGACGGTTTCGTCACCGGCTTTGGCCGAATCGATGGCCGCCTCGTCTATGCCTTCGCGCAGGATTTTACCGTGTTCGGTGGCTCGCTCTCTGAAGCCAACGCCAGGAAAATTTGCAAAATTATGGATCTGGCCATGCGCGCTGGCGCTCCGCTCATCGGGCTCAACGATTCTGGCGGCGCGCGCATCCAGGAAGGCGTCGCTTCCCTGGCTGGCTACGCGGACATTTTTCTGCGCAACACTCTAGCCAGCGGCGTCATCCCCCAGATCAGCGCCATCATGGGCCCCTGTGCCGGCGGCGCTGTCTACTCTCCCGCCATCACGGATTTCATTTTCATGACTCGCGAAACTTCTTACATGTTTGTTACCGGCCCCGACGTCATTAAGACCGTCACTCACGAAGAAGTCACCAAGCAGGAGCTTGGCGGCGCCCTGACGCATAACGAAAAAAGCGGCGTCGCTCATTTCATCGCTCGCGATGATGCCGACTGCCTGGCCATGCTTCGCGAACTCATGAGTTTTCTGCCCTCCAACAATGTCGAAGACGCTCCTCGACGTGCCACGTCTGACACTCCTGATCGTCGCGAGGAATCGCTGAACACTCTCGTCCCCGACGATCCGCAACAACCCTATGACATCAAAGACGTCATTCACTCCATTGTAGACGACGGATACTTTTTCGAAGTCCACGAGCACTTTGCTAAAAATATAGTTGTGGGCTTCGCGCGGCTCGATGGCCGCCCCGCAGGCTTCATCGCCAATCAACCTTCTTTCCTTGCGGGAGTTCTCGACATCAGCGCCTCCGTAAAAGGCGCGCGCTTTGTGCGTTTCTGTGACGCTTTCAATATTCCGCTGATCACTTTCGAGGATGTTCCCGGCTTTCTGCCCGGCACCCAGCAGGAATTTGGCGGCATCATTCGCCATGGCGCAAAACTCTTATTCGCGTACGCTGAAGCCACCGTTCCAAAAGTCACCGTGATCACCCGCAAGGCCTACGGCGGGGCCTATTGCGTGATGTCCAGCAAGCATCTGCGCACCGACGCCAACTTCGCCTGGCCCACTGCCGAAATCGCAGTCATGGGCCCGGAAAGTGCCGTAAACATTGTCTACAAGCGCGAGCTGGAAAAAGCTCCTGAATCCAGCCGTGCAGCGCTGCGCCAGGAAAAAATCGAAGAGTTCCGGGACCGCTTTGCCAATCCCTTTGTCGCTGCCGAACGCGGCTACATCGACGCCGTCATCGAGCCCGCCGAAACCAGAAAACACCTCATCACTGCCCTGCGCGCCCTCGAAAACAAGCGCGACACCAACCCCCGCAAAAAACACGGCAACATCCCCCTGTAGGAAGTAGTTGGGTGGTGGAGTAGTTGGGTGCCCCACACGCCGCCTCCGCCTGTGAGTATTTTGATAGGCAAGGAACTGGCACTCCAACGTGGACAACCCCACCAGGCGAGTCATTTCGACCGCGCAGTGGATAAATCTCTCTTCGATTTTTACGCGGAGCCAGCTACGCTACTTCAGCAAATATTCCTGTAAAAACTCAATCGTCGTATAAAACTGGAAATCCTGATTCTGTTTTTTCCGGAACCCGTGCCCTTCATCCTTGGCCATCAGATACCACGCGGGGGTCCCTTGCTTTTTCAATGCGCCGAAAATCTGGTCGGATTCCGACACCGGCACGCGTGGATCGTTTTTCCCCGCCACCACCAGCATGGGCTTCTTGATTTTCTCGATGTTGTTCATCGGCGCAATCTTTTCCAGGAACTCGTGCATCTTCGGATCCCGTTCATCCCCGTATTCCACGCGCCGCAAATCCCGCCGGTACGCTTCGGTGTGCTCCAGAAAGGTCACCAGGTTCGACATGCCCACCACATCCACGGAACAGCGAATCCGATCGCTATAAAATGTCGCAATCGCCAGCGTCATATGCCCGCCGTAGCTTCCGCCCGTCACTCCGATTCGGTCGGCATCCAGGTCCGCTCGCGCGCCAATCCAGTCGAACAGCGCGTTGATATCCTTGTACGTATCCTCACGCTTGAATCCATTGTCCATCAGTGAAAACGTCTTTCCATATCCCGTGGAGCCGCGCACGTTGGGATAAATCAGCGCAATCCCCAGCCCGTTCAAATAATAATTTCCGCGCCCTAGAAAAATTGGTTGCGACTGCCCCTCTGGTCCTCCATGTATTACCACCAGCACCGGCCGCTTCCCGGTAAATCTAGCCGGAGGTTTGTACAAGAATCCCGACATCATTTTTCCATCGAAACTCTTCCAGTGCACCAGCTCCGGCACCGGAAACGCATCGGTCTTCACTGCAGATTCGCTCTTCGTCCAGCGCTCCACCTGGCCAGTGGCCACATCCACCGAGTAACAATCTCCCGCTCCCTGGGCATTGGTCATCGAAAACGCCAGGTCATGCCCGTCCCGGTGCCAGCGCAGGCTGCCCATCACGCCCGCGGGCAGCTTCGCCACCTTGGTTTCCTTATGCCCCGCGGTGTCCATCACATGCAAAATGCTGAGCCCTTCTTCGTTGGTCACGAATGCCAGTCGCTTCCCGTCGCGAGTGAGGTCAAAGGAATCCACGTCCCACGGAATATCGCTGGTGAGGAATTTCGGATTTTTCCCGCCCGCATCCAGTAATGCCAGCCGCTGAAATTCCGACCCCAGGTCGGTCGTCACATATATGCCTTTGCCATCCTTGCTGAATCGCGCCGAACTGTATGCCACCCCCTTGGTATCGTGCGGAGTCAGTTCCGTCTTCTCGCCCGTCGCGGCATCCACCAGCCACAAATACGATTCATTCACGGACACTTCCTCCAGTAGCAAAATATGTTTGTCGTCGGGACTCCAATCCTCCGGCTGCCACCCGCCCCCCTTCAGCTGCGTCAGCAAATGATCGCTCTTGGGATCCGTCGGATTCATCACCCACAGATCCGTATCCTGTCCCGTTCGTCGTGTCGAGACGTACACCACCCGATCGCCGCTCGAAGACCACGGCCCCAGCAGGTTCCGGGATTTCCCGTCCGTCAGCAGCGTCACATCTCCGGTGGCCACGTCGTAGCGGTACAGTTGAAACCATTCCCCTCCGCCGATATCTTTCATGAATAAAATGTAGTCGCCGCCATGGGGATGAAATCGCGCGGTCGTCACCGAGTCCGCAAAAAAAGTCAGTTGTTGCCGCGCGCCGCCCGGCGTCTTCACCAGGTGCAGTTGCGGTGTATCTCCAAATCGCGTGGCCATGAGCATTTCGCGCTTCGCCGGGTTCCAGTCCGCAAATATCGCCGAGCGGTAAGACCCGTAACGGCCCGCGGTCTCCACCAGCGACGCGGGAATCTTCGGCGCGCCCTCCACCACCAGGTTGTCTCCCGGCGTAATGGCTCCTTCTTGCGCGCTGGTATCCAAAAACGCCAGAAAGAATACAGCCGCCAATATCGCGAAAACACGCTTGTTCATAATCATTCTCCTGAGCCGCTGCTCATCACGAAACGATTGGACACCTTACTCCAACCCCACCCGTTAGCCAACCGCATCGCATGCTAAAATCTCGCGGAATCGCATCTTGTCCATGTCCACAGCATGTTCAAAAAAATCCTGATCGCCAACCGTGGTGAAATCGCTGTACGCATCCTGCGCGCTTGCCGCGAACTTGGCATCCGTTCCGCCGTGGTGTTCAGCGAAGTGGACCGCAAATCCCTCCACGTGCGTCTGGCCGATGAAGCTTACCCGATAGGCCCGGCTCCGTCAGGCGAAAGTTACCTGCGCATCGATAAATTGATGGACGTCGCCCGTCGCGCCGGCTGCGACGCTTTGCATCCCGGCTACGGTTTCCTCGCCGAGAATCCCGCGCTGCCCCGCGCCTGCAAAGATGCGGGAGTCACTTTCATCGGCCCCACCGCGGAAGCCATGGAAGCACTTGGCTCCAAGACCGCCGGCCGCCAACTCGCCCGTCGCTGCGATGTTCCCAGGGTCCCCGGCACCAACGACCCCCTTGAGACGCTTCAGCAGGCTCAGGCTCTCACCGAAAACATGGGTTTTCCAGTCCTTCTCAAAGCTGTAGCCGGCGGCGGGGGCAAAGGCATGCGCCTCGTCAACCAGCTCAGCGAGTTGGCCTCTGCTTTTCGGGACGCCTCGTCGGAAGCCCAGAACAGTTTCGGCGATAGCCGCGTCTACCTCGAAAAATATTTGCCCAAGCCTCGCCACGTGGAAATCCAGATTCTCGCCGACGCCCATGGCCGCGTCGTTTCTCTCGGCGAACGCGAATGCTCCGTCCAGCGTCGCCATCAGAAAGTCATCGAAGAAGCTCCTTCGCCTATCATGACTCCCGACCTGCGCAAAAAAATGGGCGACGCCGCGGTGCGCCTCGCTCGCGCCGGCGGATACACCAATGCTGGCACTGTCGAATTTCTCGTTGACGCCAACCTCGATTTTTATTTTCTGGAAGTGAACACCCGCCTGCAGGTGGAACATCCCGTAACCGAACAGGTCACCGGCCTCGATCTTGTCAAGCTCCAGATCGCCATCGCCGCCGGCCATCGCTTGCCCTTCGCGTGGGAAACCATCACGCCTCGCGGGCACGCCATGGAGGTGCGCCTCTACGCCGAGGACCCCGAAAATAACTTTTTCCCCTCGCCAGGAAAAATTCTCTCGCGTCACGCCCCCAGCGGCCCCGGCATTCGCCTCGATGACGGCGTCTACGAAGGCTGGACCGTCCCTAATGACTACGATCCTTTGCTCAGCAAATTAATCGCCTGGGGCAACAGCCGTGAGGAAACCATCGCTCGACTTCGCCGTTCTCTCGAGGAATACACCGTTAGCGGCATCAAGACTAACGCCGCGCTTTTCCGCCGCATCCTCGCGGAGCCAGAATTCGTCCGCGGCGAAATCTATACCACCTGGCTTGATGAATTGTTAAATCGCAGCCCGCGTTCGAACGTCGCCGAAACCGGCAGCGAAGATGCCGCCGCCATTGGCGCCGCCGTCTGGCAGGCCATACAGAGCGCCAGCCCTTCTACACCGGCAGCCGCTGAAGAAACCCCTTCACGATGGAAGCGCGACGCCCGCGATCGCCAACTGGATCGTACGCCATGAAATTTGAAGTCCTGCTGACTTCGCCATCCGGGTCCAGAACCTGCATCGTCGATCTGGAACGCGTTGCCGATCGCTGGCGCGTTTCGCTCGACGGTCAGCCCGTGGACGCTGATGTCATCGAGATCGCTCCCAATACTCTTTCCATTCTGATACGCGGCGAATGCCACGAAATTCGCATCGCCCGCCAATGCGATTCGAAACTGAACATTCAAACCGGCCTCCGCGAATTTTCCGCCGAAGTCACCGATCCACGTTCCTGGCGGGGACGCCGCCTTTCGCACGTGGAGGTGGAAGGCCGCCAGCAAATCACCGCTCCTATGGCCGGCAAAGTCGTCCGCCTACTAGTTAAGTCGGGCGATCAGGTGGAAGCTGGTCAGGGTTTGCTGGTCGTAGAAGCCATGAAAATGCAAAACGAAATTCGCTCCCCCAAGTCTGGCACCGTCGAGCGCCTGCTCGCCAAAGAAGGTCAGCCTGTTAATGCCGGGGAAGTGCTCGCCTGGATCAGCTAGTCTCTATCGGGAAAATCAGGGAAGAAAACCGCGAGAACTTATCTGCTGTTGGAACAATTTTTGGAAGGAACTACTTGCCTATCGGTTTTGCAGTCGCATCCGGACTGCCGCCAATCGGTTGTTTACCGGCCGACTCAATAACCTGCTGCGCCAGATAGTTCGTGGAATGCGCTTCATCACGCGCCACCGCCAGGTACGCCGAGCGCAGCAATTGTTCCTTGCGGTTTCGCAGTGTGTCCCGAATAGTCTGCTGTACCTGCGGTTCCGCCAGTCCACGCAGTCCCGGAGACTCCCGGGTAATCAATTTCAAAATTCGGAATCCTTCTTTTAGCTGAATCGGCTGGCTCACCTGCCCGGGCTTCAATCCCAACACCAGTTTCTTCAGCTGCGGATCAGACTGGTTCAACGCCGACTCCGGCACGTATCCTAGATCTCCGCCGGTCGTTGCCGAGTTGGGATCCTCGGAATAATCCATGGCCAGTTGCGCGAAGTCCGCGCCCGTACTCAGCCGGTCCATCAACATTTTTACTTTGCGCTGCGCTTCCGCTTCGTTCGTCGCATCATCATTCTTGCGGTTGCGGATCTGCGGTTCTTTTCGCGGCGTCACAATAATCTGCGCAATGCGGTATTGCGGCTCCGCCACGTTAAACTGCGCCTTGTTGCCGTTATAAAACTCCGCCATGTCCTGATCCGTGATGGAAATCTTCGCCACCACTTCGCGATTCAGCAATTTCTGGATGGAAAGCTGCCGTCGCAGGTCCCGCTTCAAATCGTCCACGGAAACTCCGCGCTCTTTCAGTTGCCGCTGAAATTCGTCTTCCGTGTAGGGACTCTTCAACTCCGTAAATTTGTCTTCCACTTCGCCGTCACTGGCTTCCAGGTTCAACTTCTTGGCGCGTTCGATCAATATCTCGTTATTGATCAGTTCATCCAGCACATTCAGCTTCAGCGACAGCGCTTCTTCCTGGGAAGGCACCTGCCCCTCGGGATTTACCCGCGTTCGGTAATACTTTTCAACTTCATCTTTCTTGATTTCTTTCCCATTCACCACTCCCCACACGTCCGGTGAGTGCTGCGTCTGCCGGTTGCAGCCGCCGCTCAGCGCCAGAGCCAGCACCGCCACGGGCGCAGCCAGTCGCACCAAAAGCTTGAAGCCTCCGGCTACGCTGCCACTGGCTAGGTGCAGTTTGTAAGGGGTTTTAAGAACCAAGTGAACGCTCAGGCCGCTTTCTTGACTTTGCCGGCGCGGATGCACGCGGTGCACACACGCATTTGCTTGCGATTGCCCGAAACCAGCGCCCGTACCCGCTTCAAGTTGGGATTCCAGCGGCGCCTGCGCGTATTGTTCGCGTGACTCACCACGTTCCCGTAATGCGGCCCTTTGCCGCAAAGTTCACACTTCATTGCCATTGTTGTTCCTGTTTCCGTCGGATTAGCGATACCGATGGTAAACAGTCTATCAGACCGAGTGTTGCGGTGAAAGCGCCGGTATTAGCTCCCCAGAATAGCCAAATTCCATACTTCGGTCCCCGACCCCCGTCCTTCTGAAACCCCAGCGTGACTACACTAAATTACGCGGACGTTTACTCCTTCCACTGGATAGCCGCCTCCAGGTCGCCCCTTTAGTTTGAATCCGCTGTCAAATCACCTACGAAGCAGCGTCTATTTAGGAGAACATCATGGAACACGAAGCCCTCAAAGAACTGTACATCGACGAGCTTAAAGATATTTACAATGCTGAAAGCCAGCTGGTGAAGGCCCTGCCCAAAATGGCCAAGGCCGCCACATCAGACGATCTTCGCTCTGGTTTCGAAGCCCATTTGGAACAAACCCGCGGCCACGTGCAGCGCCTTGAGCAGATCTTCAAGGCTTTGGACGAGAAGCCCACTGGCAAGAAGTGCAAAGGCATGGAAGGCTTGATCGCCGAAGGCACGGAAATGATGGGCGAAGATTTTGATGACGACACCATGGACGCCGCGCTGATTTCCGCCGCTCAGCGTGTTGAGCATTACGAAATCGCCGCCTACGGAACGGTCCGCACTTACGCCGAATTGCTGGGCGAAGACGAGGCCGCACAACTTCTGGAGCAGACCCTCGAAGAAGAAAAAGAAACCGACCAGAAGCGCACCGAGCTGGCCAGCGACATCAACGTAAAGGCCATGGGCGAAGATTCTGAAAAAGGCTCCAGCGAAGAGGAAGAAGAAGAAGCCGTGCCGGCTCCTCGCAAAAAAGCCCGTAGCGCGAAAGCCTGAAGCATGGGCCCCGAAAAAGAAAAGCAACGCCGCCTGACCGAAACGGACATCGATCCCAGTGGGGACGTAACCTCCGAGAACTCCGGCCAGACGGAAGAACCCGATGCCGGGCGCCGCGTCGACAATCAGCCGGCCGAAAATCACGAGGATCCTTCTCGTGACCGTAACACCGGCAATCGCGACAGCGAAAATGCTCCCAAAGCAGGCCACGACGAATAGCACTTACAGTCGAGGAGTTCGGGCTCGCATCCTTTCGAAGGAAATGCGAGCCCGAACTTATCCGTTAAGCCAACTTTTACAAACTTCTGTATAGAATCTTAAAATGGCTCTCAGCGAATACCGCAAGAAGCGCGACTTCAAAATCACCCCGGAACCTACGGGCGAAAAAAGCTCTTCCACAGGTCAGAAATCTTCTCTGATCTACGTCGTCCAGAAACACCGCGCCACGGCCCTGCACTACGATTTCCGTCTTGAATTCCGCGGCACCCTCCTTTCCTGGGCCGTGCCCAAAGGCCCTTCGCTCGATCCTTCAGTAAAGCGTCTCGCCATGCAGGTCGAAGACCACCCCATTGATTACGCCGGATTCGAGGGCGTCATTCCGGAAGGCGAATACGGTGGCGGCACCGTCATGGTGTGGGACAAAGGCACTTGGACATCCGAAAGCCCCGATCCCGCGGCGGCCATGGAAAAAGGAGATTTTAAATTTACGCTGCACGGCAAGAAATTAAAGGGTTCCTGGGTCCTCGTGCGCACCCGCGGTTTCGGCAGCAGCACCAAAGTTTCCTGGCTGCTCATCAAGCACCGCGACGAATTTGCCACCGACGAGGACGTCACGGAACAAATGCCGCGTTCTGCCATTTCCAACCGCCTGTTGGCCGACATCGCTCGTGAAGGCGGCAGCGACGTGGAAAGAGCCGCCACCGGCGATCCCGCTCCGCCAAAACAGGCTAAGAGGGCCACCAAGCCGCGCGCCACGGCGGCGAAAAAGCCCGCCGCCAAATCCGCTGCAGCGCGAAAAACAAAAGTCCGCCGCAAGGCTTCTACCTGATCTAGCTGCGTGTCCCCATCAATTCCATTTCGCGTCCAACCTATGCTGGCCACTCTGGTGCGCGAGCCGTTCAACAAACCCGGTTGGGTCTATGAAGAAAAATACGATGGCTATCGCATCCTCGCCTATAAAGAAGGCTCCCGAGTACGCCTGTTTTCCCGCAACGCCATCGATCGCACCGACCGTTTCTCCGATGTCGCTGCCGCCATGAGCAAGCTGCGCCCCTCCACGCTTCTTCTTGACGGCGAAGTTTCCGTCTTCGATCGCGAAGGCGTCTCCCGCTTTCAGTTGCTGCAGAATTTAGGCGCTGGCAAGTCCATCTTCGCCGTCTTCGATTGCCTCTACAGAGACGGCAAGGATCTGCGCTCCCGTCCTTTGTCAGAACGCCGCGCCGCTCTCGAAAAATCCGTCACCCGCAACAAAGTGATCGTTCCCTCTACTCGCCTCGCCGCCGATGGCTTGGCAGCTTATCGCCTCGCCATCGAACGAAAGTTTGAGGGATTAGTTGCCAAGGACTCCGCTTCTCGCTACCTCGAGGGCCGTTCCACTTCCTGGCTTAAAGTCAAAGTCCATCAGGAAGATGAATTTGTCATCGGCGGCTTCACTGCGCCTTCCGGCTCGCGCAGTCATTTCGGCGCGCTGCTTCTGGGTGCCTACGACCGCGGCAAGCTTCGCTTCGTGGGCAAAGTCGGCACCGGCTTCAACTCGGCAAGCCTCGCCGCTCTCTTCAAAAGCTTCCGTCTCCTGGTTCGCAAACAGAGCGCTTTCGTAGATCCGCCCCGCGACCGTGACGTTACCTTTCTCGCGCCGAAACTTGTTGCCCAAATCTCCTATCAGGAGTGGACCACCGATAAAAAGCTTCGCCAACCCGTATTCCTGGGCCTTCGCGATGACAAAAGCGCTCAGGAAGTTCGTATGCCGGAGTTCACCGCATGAAAAGACTGCAAAAATCGCCGCGCAAAGGAAAAATCACCTCCGCCAAGAAACCGGCGCCCACACGGCGAATTCCCTCTCCAGCCGGCCGCCTGCCCGTCAAAGTTTCCAATCCCGACAAGGTCTACTGGCCCGGGGAAGGCTATACTAAGCTCCAGCTGGTTGAATTTTACGCCGCCATTTTCCCTAAGCTTAAGCCATACGTCGACGACCGCATGCTCTCTCTCGAACGCTGCCCCGATGGCCTGCGCGGCGGCTGCTTTTACCAGAAAGAAGCGCCCAGCAGCATGCCCC